>JAESGS010000231.1_pt1 | contig 70313 bp, 68 predicted proteins | sample 9269761 | NCBI WGS metagenome assembly JAESGS01 (sample SAMN15741799, study PRJNA653493) | algae metagenome | isolation source: Cyanosarcina radialis HA8281-LM2 and co-occurring heterotrophs from damp... | place: USA: Makauwahi cave, Hawaii | collected 2011-01-06 | reverse complement strand
CTGGATGGCGGCATCGACCGGCAGGATCGCGTTCTTGTCCTCGATGAAGTCGCCGAGATGGCTGTCCTCCTCGTCGCCGATCGGCGTCTCGAGGCTGATCGGCTCCTTGGCGATCTTGAGGACCTTGCGCACCTTCTCCAGCGGCATCCCCAGCTTCTCGGCCAGTTCCTCCGGGGTCGGCTCGCGGCCGATCTCGTGAAGGATCTGGCGGGAGGTCCGCACCAGCTTGTTGATCGTCTCGATCATGTGCACCGGAATGCGGATGGTCCGGGCCTGGTCGGCGATCGAGCGGGTGATCGCCTGCCGGATCCACCAGGTGGCGTAGGTCGAGAACTTGTAGCCGCGGCGGTACTCGAACTTGTCGACCGCCTTCATCAGGCCGATGTTGCCCTCCTGGATCAGGTCCAGGAACTGCAGGCCGCGGTTCGTGTACTTCTTGGCGATCGAGATCACGAGGCGGAGGTTGGCCTCCACCATCTCCTTCTTCGCCCGGCTCGCCTCGCGCTCGCCCTGCTGCACCGTCTGGACGATGCGCTTGTACTCGGCGATCGGCAGGCCGGAACGCGCCGAGATGTCGGCGATGTCCTTGCGCAGCGTGGTGATGTCGTTCTTGTGCCGGGCGCCGGCGAACTTCGCCCAGCCCTTGCCCGACAGGCGCGACACCCGCGACAGCCAGCGCGGATCGACTTCCTTGCCGTGGTACTTGCCCAGGAACTCGTCGCGCTTGATGCCGCAGCTCTCGGCCAGGCGCAGCAGGCGGCCTTCCGAGCCGACCAGCTTGCGGTTCAGGTCATAGAGCTGCTCGACGAGCTGCTCGATGCGGTTGTTGTTCAGCCGCACCCCCTCCATCGCCTCGACCAGTTCGGCCTTCAGCTTCTGGTAGGTCTTCTCGGACGCAGGGCTGAACGAGCGGCCGGCATGCAGCGCCTCGATCCGCTTCTCCTGGACCCGGAGCATCCGCTTGTAGGTTCCGGCGATCTTGTCGAAATCCTCGAGGACCTGCGGCTTGAGCTGGTTCTCCATCGCCGACAGGGACAGGTTGGCCTCGTCGGCGCCGTCGCCGTCTCCGCCCTCGCCGTCCCCGGCGCCGTTGGGCTTGGCCTCGCCGTTCTCCTCGTCTTCCTCGTTGCGGGCCGCGGCAGCGCGCTCGTCATCCTCCGCCTCGGCATCCGCCGGATCGACCTCGGCGCCCGGCGCGGCCGGCGCACCCGGGCCGCCGCCCATCGTCGCGTCCAGGTCGATGATGTCGCGCAGCAGCATCTTCCCTTCGACCAGGGCGTCGCGCCACTGCACCAGGGCGCGCATCGACAGGGGGCTCTCGCACAGCCCGCCGATCATCTTGTCGCGGCCGGCCTCGATGCGCTTGGCGATGGCGATTTCGCCCTCGCGCGACAGCAGCTCGATCGAGCCCATCTCGCGCAGGTACATGCGCACGGGGTCGTCCGTGCGGCCGATCGATTCCGCATCGATGTTGCCGCTGCGCGGCTCGGCCTCGCCGTCTTCCTCTTTCTCCTTGTCGTCGTCCGCGGCCGCTTCGCTCTTCTCGCCCTCTTCGGAATCGTCGCCGTCGACGACATTGATCCCCTGCTCGTTGAGCATGGAGAGCGTGTCCTCGATCTGCTCGGACGAATACTGCTCCGCGGGCAGGGCGGCGTTGATCTCGTCATACGTCACGTAGCCGCGCTCGCGGCCGCGCGTGATCATCTTCTTGACCGCCGCGGCCATGCCGTCCATCAGCGGGCCATCGGCCGATTCGGTTGCTGCGGGTGCCGTGGCCTCTGCGGCCTTTGCTTTCGCTGCCATGCTCGTCCTTGCGTCGTCCCGTTCAGGGCGGCCTGCGGCCGCAACATGCACTACAGGCTATAACCCGGCGCCCTGGGCCCCAGTTCACAGCCAACCTCGTTTCCTACCGCGTGGTAACCGGCCCCGCCGGCGACGAGACCCCGTTCTCGTCAGCGTCCAGATCCTCGCTGTCCGCCTCGTGGATCTGGCTTTGCAGACCGCTGAGGCGCGCCCAAGACTCCTCGGTCATGTTACGGCCGAGATCGGCCCGGGCCGCATCCACTTCATCCTCCAATCGCCGTCGCTGGAAGCGCCCCGCGATATGGCGCCACCCCGCCCGCGCCTCGTCGAAAGGCGCCGCAGGGCTCGAAAAAGGCCAAAGCTTATAAAGACTTGGCTCCGTGAGGCCAGCCAATACAGCGGCCAAACCAGCCTCTTTCAACTGGCTCTTCAACATGGCGGAGTCAAGGTCCGGATTTTGGCTGGCAAGGTTTAGGATTTCCTGTCGGACCATGTCAAGGTCACCCACGGGCAACTCCAGCGCCCCGATCGCCTCGAACTCCTCGAAGATAAGCGCGGCATGGTTAACAAGTGTTGCCACCACCACCTGGGCCTGGCGCAGTTCGAGGGTCCGGACGTCGCCCACCGTCCGCGGACCGGCGAGCGGGGCCGGCGCCGCGCCCTTGCCGCCACGGTTTCCGCCGAAGCGGGGCGGCCGGAAGCTTGACCAGAGCCGGTCGCGGACCAGCGCCTGGAAGTACTGATCCTGCACGGTCCGGTCGGCGATCTGGCGCACACGCTGGCGCAGCCGGTCCGCCAAACCGGCGCGACGCTCGGGCGTGTCGACCGGCCGGCCGGCAACCTCCGACTCCCAGATGACGTCGACCAGCGGCCGGGTGCGGGTCAGGATCTCGCCCAGCGCCGCCGGGCCCTGGTGGCGGATCAGGCTGTCGGGGTCCTCGCCCGCCGGCAAAGCCGCGAAGCGCAGGCTGAAGCCCGGCTTGAGCATCGGCAGCGCGCGCTCGGCCGCCCGCAGCGCCGCGCGCTGGCCGGCGGCGTCGCCGTCCAGGCAGACGATCGGCTCCGGCGCCAGCTTCCACAGCGCCTCGATCTGCGCCTCGGTCAGGGCGGTGCCGAGCGGCGCCACGGCGCCGGCGAAGCCGGCGGCGTGCAGGGCGATCACGTCCATATAGCCTTCGGCGACGACCAGCTCGGAACCCTTCGGCACGCCTTCGCGCGCCTTGTCGAGCGCATAGAGTGTGCGCCCCTTGTCGAACAGGGGGGTGTCGCGGGAATTGAGGTATTTCGGCTGCCCGTCGCCCATGACGCGGCCGCCGAAGGCGATGACGCGCCCGCGCCGGTCCATGATCGGGAACATCACCCGGCCACGGAAGAAGTCGAAGCTGTCGCGGCCGTCGTCCGGCCGCACGATCAGCCCGGCCTGCAGCAGCAGGTCTTCCTTGAAGCCGCGCGGCGCGAGCGCGGCCTTGAGGGCTGCCCGGCCGTCCGGGGCGAAACCGAGCCGGAACCGCGCGATTGTCGCATCGTCGAGCCCGCGGTCGTGCAGGTAGGCCAAGCCGGCGCGGCCGGCCGGGGCGCGGAGCTGCGCCTCGTACCAGGCACACGCCGCCTCGACCACGTCATGCAGGGTGTTCTCGACCTCGGCCCGCGCCCGGTCAGCCGCCGTCTGCCGCGGCATCTCCAACCCCGCCTCGCCGGCGAGGCGCTCCACCGCCTCCGGGAAGGACAGGTGGTCGATGCGCATCGTGAAGCCGATGACATCGCCATGCGCGCCGCAGCCGAAGCAGTGAAAGAAGCCCTTGTCGTCGTTGACGGTGAAGGACGGCGTCTTCTCGTTATGGAACGGGCACAGGCCGGAATGCTCGCGCCCCTTGCGGACCAGGCGCACGCGCCGGCCGATGACCTCGGAACAGCTCAGCCGCGCGCGGACCTCGTCAAGAAAGCGCGGCGGAAATGCCAAGTCGCGGTCTCCCGGATTACGCCGTCGCGCGCAACCGGCGCGCGACGGGCAGCGTCAACAATATGGCAGGAGAACCGAAAATTACGAGGCGCTAGAACCGAGGAAAGCGGGGATAACCCCGGCCATCAGCCGAGAATCTGCTTCACCACGCCGCTGGCCTTGGCGAAGTCCATCTGGCCGGCATAGCGCTGTTTGATCGCCGCCATGGTGCGCCCCATGTCCTTGATGCCCTGCGCGCCGATCTCGGCGATCAGGCCGCGCGCGGCCGCCTCGATGTCGGCATCGCTCATCTGCTTGGGCAGGAAGCCCTCGATGACGGCGATCTCCTCCTGCTCCTGCTGCGCCAGCTCGCAGCGGCCGCCTTGCTCGTACAGCGCGATGCTCTCGCGCCGCTGCTTGATCATGCCCTGCAGCATGGAGCGGATCTCGTCCTCGGTGATGCCGTCGTAATTGCCCTTGCTGCGCGCGGCAATGTCGCGGTCCTTCAGCGCCGCGAGGATGAGGCGCAACGTGGAGACGCCGCGTTCCTGCTTGGCCTTCATGGCGTTCTTGAGCGCGTCGGAAAGCTGGGTGCGCAGCATGCTCGGCCCCTGATGGCTGGTACGAAGGAACAGATGTGCGGGAAAGAGAGCAACATATAGAAGGCGGACCGGTTACGCAATTGCGAATTTAATCATAACATATTGAAATTAAATGATATTTTTCCGGGTGACTCGCTTGACGGCTTGACGGCGATTGCTTATCTAGCGCCTCGACGATTGCACGCCGAGTCCGCGGCCACGCGCCCGGCGCGCAAAGCCTCTCCAAGCAGCGAGGACGCCGCCACGATGCCGCCAGCCGCATCTCCGCCTGGCTCGCCCGATTTCGCGCGCCAACCGCCCGGCGCGACGGCTGCATTGGTGCTGGCCGACGGCACGGTATTCTGGGGCCGCGGCATCGGCGCCGCGGGCGCGGTGGTCGGAGAGGTGTGCTTCAACACCTCGATGAGCGGCTATCAGGAGATCCTGACCGATCCCTCCTACGCCGGACAGATCATCACCTTCACCTTCCCGCATATCGGCAATGTCGGGACCAACCCCGAGGACATCGAGACCACGACGCCGGCGGCGCGCGGCCTGGTCCTGCGCGCGGACATCACCGACCCTGCCAATTTCCGCTCGACCCGCCATCTCGACGTCTGGCTCAAGTCCTACAACCTCGTCGGCATCAGCGGCGTCGACACGCGCGCACTGACGCGGCGCATCCGCGACCTGGGTGCCCCCAACGGCACGCTGTGCCACGCGCCCGACGGCAAGTTCGACCTTGCGGCGCTGCACGCCAAGGCGAAGGCGTGGCCCGGGCTGGAGGGCATGGACCTGGCGCTCGAGGTCACCTGCCGGCAGACCTATGCCTGGGATGAGTCCACCTGGCAGCTCGGCAAGGGCTACGGCAAGCTCGACAAGCCGAAATTCAAGGTCGTCGCCGTCGACTACGGCGCCAAGCGCAATATCCTGCGCTGCCTGTGCAACACCGGCTGCGACGTGACGGTGGTGCCGGCCACGGCCAGCGCCGAGGACATCCTGCGCCACAAGCCTGATGGGGTGTTCCTGTCCAACGGCCCGGGCGATCCGGCGGCGACCGGCCAGTACGCCGTGCCGGTCCTGCAGGACCTGCTGAAGCGCGACGTGCCGATCTTCGGCATCTGCCTCGGCCACCAGCTCCTCTCGCTGGCGCTCGGCGCCAAGACCGAGAAGCTCGACAAGGGCCATCGCGGCGCCAATCACCCGGTCAAGGACCTCGCCACCGGCAAGGTCGAGATCACCTCGCAGAACCACGGCTTCGTCGTGATGCCGGAGACGCTGCCCGCCGATGTCGAGGTGACGCATGTCTCGCTCTTCGACGGCACCAACGAAGGCATCCGCCACAAGACCAAGCCTGCCTTTTCCGTCCAGTACCACCCCGAGGCCTCACCGGGCCCCGAGGACAGCCACTACCTGTTCGACCGCTTCGTCGAGATGATGGAGCGACGGCGGTGAAACCGATCCGGCTCAATCATCTGTCTCAGGCAGTGATTGCAGTCATGTACAAAGACATGATGGGGGACAACAACGACTTCCACTCTGTGGATGCCGTATGTTCCCTCTTCTCTTTTCCGGTATCGAGAAACTATATACGCGTTGTTCTTGATGACCTCACGAATCGAGGATTTGTAGATGCCTCAAAGGCATCTGTAATCCCTCACTTCCGAATAACTCCACAGGGAATCCGATTCGTCGAAGATCACTCAAGCGACCGAGCTGGGATCGTTTTCCGTGTTGTAAGAGATGGCACCGACTTTCTTGAGGACAGCGAGGGAGTCCTCGATTTCGAAGCGGATGCAGAAGGGGTAGCGGTACCAGCTTCAGATCGGATCGTTGCGCTCGATCATAACAGCCAAACGTATCAAGAGACCGTCAGATCGCTAGATCAAGTCATCGAAGAAGTTCGGCGCAAGAACGACCTTGGTGATGTCGATCCTAGCGAGAAAGAACGCGTCCTCACTGAACTCTCCCTCGGTCGCAAACTGTTGGAGAGTGCAAAGGTGCGAGTAGCTGCGGCCGGGGCGCTGCTACTCGGCGGCTTGAAGTGGGTAATAGAAAAGTTTGCTGAGGGGTCGATCCAAACAGCGGCTTCGGCCGCCTACGAAGCCCTTAAAGTACTTCTGGGACTGTGAGACTCAAAGAAGAATGCCCAAGCGCACCGACATCAAATCCATCCTGATCATCGGCGCCGGGCCGATCGTGATCGGCCAGGCCTGCGAGTTCGACTATTCGGGAGCGCAGGCGTGCAAAGCCCTGCGCGCCGAGGGCTATCGCATCATCCTGGTGAATTCCAACCCCGCCACGATCATGACCGATCCGGGGCTGGCCGACGCGACCTATATCGAGCCGATCACGCCCGAGATCGTCGCGAAGATCATCGCCAAGGAGAAGCCGGACGCGCTGCTACCGACGATGGGCGGCCAGACCGCCCTCAACACGGCGATGAAGCTGGCCGACATGGGCGTGCTGGCGGAGCACGGCGTCGAGCTGATCGGCGCCAAGCGCGACGCGATCTCCAAGGCCGAGGACCGGCTGCTGTTCCGCGACGCGATGGAGAAGATCGGCCTCACCTGCCCGCGCTCGATGCTGACCACGTCGATGGCCGAGGCGAAGGTGGCCCTCGACTATGTCGGCCTTCCGGCGATCATCCGGCCGTCCTTCACGCTGGGCGGCACCGGCGGCGGCATCGCCTACAACGTCGACGAATACGAGCAGATCGTCTCCGGCGGCATGCGCGCCTCGCCGGTCGGCTCCGTGCTGGTCGAGGAATCGGTGCTCGGCTGGAAGGAATACGAGATGGAGGTCGTGCGCGACCGCGCCGACAACTGCATCATCGTCTGTTCGATCGAGAACGTCGATCCGATGGGCATCCACACCGGCGACAGCGTCACGGTCGCGCCGGCGCTGACCCTGACCGACAAAGAATACCAGATCATGCGCAACGCCTCGATCGCGTGCCTGCGCGAGATCGGCGTCGACACGGGCGGGTCGAACGTGCAGTTCGCCGTCAACCCGGACAACGGGCGCCTGGTCGTGATCGAGATGAACCCACGCGTGTCGCGCTCGTCGGCGCTCGCCTCGAAGGCGACCGGCTTCCCGATCGCCAAGATCGCGGCGAAGCTCGCGGTCGGCTACACGCTCGACGAGCTCAAGAACGATATCACCGGCGTGACACCCGCCTCGTTCGAACCGACGATCGACTACGTCGTCACCAAGATGCCGCGCTTCACCTTCGAGAAGTTCCCCGGCACGCCGGCCCTGCTGACCACCGCGATGAAGTCGGTCGGCGAGGCGATGGCGATCGGCCGGACCTTCGGCGAGTCGATGCAGAAGGCGCTGCGCTCGCTCGAGACAGGCCTCAGCGGCCTGGACGAGGTCGAGATTCCCGAGGCGAGCAACGGCGCCAACAAGGCTGCCGTGCGCGCCGCACTCGCCAAGCCGACACCCGACCGCATCCTGACGATCGCGCAGGCGTTCCGCTACGGCTTCTCGGTTCCCGAGGTGCAGTCCGCGTGCAAATTCGACCGCTGGTTCCTGGAACGCATCAAGGAGCTGGTCGACACGGAGGAGCGCATCCGCCGCGAAGGCCTGCCGCAGGACATGATCGGCTGGACGCGCCTGAAGCAGCAGGGCTTCAGCGACGCGCGACTCGCGACATTGACCGGCACGTCCGAGGCGAAAGTCACCGCGGCGCGCCATAAGGCGGGCGTGCGGCCGGTGTTCAAGCGCATCGATACCTGCGCCGCCGAGTTCGCCTCGCAGACGCCGTACATGTACTCGACCTACGAGGACAACGGCTTCAGCCCCGCCGAAAGCGAGGACGAGGCGACGTCGCGCGAGAAGGTCGTGATCCTCGGCGGCGGCCCCAACCGCATCGGCCAGGGCATCGAATTCGATTATTGCTGCGTCCATGCCGTCTACGCATTGCGCGAGGCCGGCTACGAGACGGTGATGATCAACTGCAACCCGGAGACCGTCTCCACCGACTACGACACGTCCGACCGCCTGTATTTCGAGCCGCTGACCGCCGAAGACGTGATCGAGGTGATCCGCCGCGAGCAGACCAACGGCAAGGTGCTCGGCGTCATCGTCCAGTTCGGCGGGCAGACGCCGCTGAAGCTCGCCGGTGCGCTCACGGCCGCGGACATTCCGGTGCTCGGCACGTCGTCCGACGCGATCGATCTCGCCGAGGACCGCGAGCGGTTCCAGAAGCTGCTCCGCAAGCTCAAGCTCAAGCAGCCGGCCAACGGCACGGCCTTCTCGCTCAAGGAAGCCGAGAAAGCCGCCGAGGAGATCGGCTATCCCGTGCTGCTGCGGCCGTCCTACGTGCTCGGCGGGCGCGCGATGAAGATCGTGCACGACGTCGAAGCGCTGCGCGGCTTCATGGCGGAGGCGGTACGCGTCTCGGGCAAGAACCCCGTGCTCATCGACTCCTACCTTCAGGACGCGATCGAGGTGGATGTCGACGCGCTGTGCGACCGCGAGAGCGTGCACGTAGCCGGCATCATGGAGCATATCGAGGAAGCCGGCATCCATTCCGGCGACTCCGCCTGCTCGCTGCCGCCCTACTCGCTGCCGCAGAAGCTGATCGACGAGATCGCGCGGCAGACCGAGCTGGTCGCCCGCGCCCTCGACGTCGTCGGGCTGATGAACATGCAGTATGCGATCAAGGACGACGAGGTCTACATCCTCGAGGTCAACCCGCGCGCCTCGCGCACGGTGCCCTTCGTCGCCAAGGCGACCGGCGTGCCGATCGCCAAGATCGCGGCGCGCGTGATGGCCGGCGAGAAGCTCGCCTCGTTCAAGCTCGCGAACACGCGCCTCAAGCATGTCGCGGTCAAGGAAGCCGTGTTCCCGTTCGCGCGCTTCCCGGGCACTGACGTCATCCTCGGGCCGGAGATGAAATCGACCGGCGAGGTGATGGGCCTCGACCTCGATTTCGGCCACGCGTTCGCGAAGTCGCAGCTCGGCAGCAACTCCAACCTGCCGGTCGCCGGCACCGTCTTCATCTCGGTCAAGGACCGCGACAAACAGGCGATGCTCGAGCCGAGCCGTCGTCTGCTCGACATGGGCTTCAAGATTCTCGCCACGGTCGGCACCGCCGCGTATCTGCGCGATGCCGGTCTCGCGGTGACGGTCATCAACAAAGTTCTCGAGGGCCGGCCGCACATCGTCGATGCGATGAAGAACGGCGAGGTGCAGCTCGTCTTCAATACGACCGAGGGCGCGCAGGCCATTGCGGATAGTTTCGGCCTGCGGCAGACCGCGCTTCTAGGCAATATTGCCTATTACACGACCGTGGCTGGGGCGAAGGCCGCGGTGGAGGCCATCTCGGCGCTCCGCTCAGGCAGTCTTGAAGTCGCGCCGCTCCAGTCGTATTTTGAGACCTCGTTCTGATCCCAGGGATTAATCGACCAGGGTGATAGAGTCGGGAAGCTGCTGGAATACCGGCATTTCCCGAGGGTGAAGGCCGTTGCTGAAGGTGAAGGCCGTTGCTGATGGAAAAGATACCGATGACCCCCGAGGGCTACAGCCGTCTCGAGAACGAGCTGAAGCACCTCAAGGGAATTGAGCGCCCGGCGGTGATCCGGGCCATCGCCGAGGCGCGCGATCACGGCGACCTGTCGGAAAATGCCGAATACCACGCGGCGCGCGAGCGTCAGAGCTTCATCGAGGGGCGCGTCGCCGAACTCGAGGACAAGATCGCGCGCGCCGAGGTGATCGACGTCACCAAATTGTCGGGCAAGGTCATCAAGTTCGGCGCGAAGGTCACGCTCGCCGACGAAGACTCCGGTGACGAGTCGACCTATCAGCTCGTCGGCGCCGAGGAGGCCGATGTCGAAAAGGGCCGGCTGTCCATCACCTCGCCGCTGGCGCGGGCGCTGATCGGCAAGCAGACCGGCGACTCGATCGAGGTCACCACGCCGCGCGGCTCCAAGGCCTACGAGATCATCAAGGTCCGCTACCGCTGACGTCTTGCGCGCGGGCGGACAGCCCGCTAGCGTCTACGGACGTGGGGCTACCGGCAGTCGCCCCGCTGCCCCAAGACGACCGTCGTCCAAGCGCTGCCATCTCGCTGTCGCGAGGTGGACCCGCATGGCTGTTCGTCCTGATCCCGTCGTCGTTCTCGGCCGCGCCGATGTCGCGGCTCTCCTGCCGTTCAATGAATGCATCGGCGCCGTCGAACGCGCCCTCGCGCTCGAGGCGCGCGGCGGGATGCCACCGGCCGCCGCCCTCGGCATGCAGGCCGCCGGCGGCGGCTTTCACATCAAGGCGGCGATGCTGCCGGGCAAGCCCGCGTACTTCGCCGCCAAGTGCAACGGCAACTTTCCGGACAATCCGCGTCTGCGCGACCTGCCGACGATCCAGGGGCTGATCCTGCTCGCCGATGCGGCCAACGGCCGGCCGCTGGCGATCATGGATTCGGTGGAGATTACCATCCAGCGCACCGGCGCCGCGACGGCGCTGGCGGCGCGTCATCTCGCCCGCCCGGATGCGCGCGTCGCGACGATCTGCGGCTGCGGCACGCAAGAGCGCATCCAGCTACGCGCGCTGCTGGCGGCACGTCCGATCGATCGCATCTTCGCGGTCGACAGCGACACCGGCACCGCCGCCCTTTTCGCTGCGGAGATGCGCCATGCAACCGGCATCGAGGTCGTTGCAACGGACGACCTCCGCGGGGCCGCGCGCGCGAGCGATATCGTTGTCACCTGCACGCCGTCGCACGCGTGGTTTTTAGGCCGCGATCACGTGCGGCCGGGCACGTTCATCGCCGCAGTCGGCGCCGACAATCCCGACAAACAGGAGATCGAGCCGGCCCTGCTGGGTCGATCCGTCGTCGTGGCGGATTCCGTCGCGCAATGCGCGGAAAGTGGTGAACTGCATCACGCCCTCGCGGCAGGCGTAGCAGCGCGCGACGATGTCCGCGCGACACTCGGCGAAGTGATTGCCGGACTGCAACCCGGCCGCGTCGACCCGAACGAGGTGATCATCTTCGATTCGTGCGGCATCGCCATCGAGGACGTGGCGGCGGCCGCCTTCGTCTACGAGGCCGCGCTGAGGGAACAGCGCGGCCTCCGCTTCGCGCTCATCTGAAGAAGACGAGCGTGCAGAGAAGGAACAGCGGGACCAGGATGGCGCACGACCACGCCATGTAGCCGAAGAAGCTCGGCATCTTGACGCCGCGGCTCTCGGCGATCGCCTTCACCATGAAGTTCGGCGCGTTGCCGATATAGGTGTTGGCGCCCATGAACACGGCGCCGGCGGAGATCGCCGCCAGTGTCAGCGGCATCTCGTACATGAGGCGGTTCGCATCGCCGCCGGCGAGGTTGAAGAACACGAGGTAGGTCGGCGCGTTGTCGAGGAAGCTCGACAGCGTGCCGGTCAACCAGAAATACATGGCGTTGTTCGGCGAGCCGTCGGCATTGGTGACCAGCGTCACGACGCCGCTCAGCGAGCCGTCCCGGCCGGCGCGCAGGATGGCGATGACCGGCACGATCGTCAGGAAGATGCTCGCGAACAGCTTCGCGACCTCCTTCATCGGCCCCCACGAGAATGCGTTCACCTCATGCGCCGATTTCGGCGTAAAACGCAGCGACAGGAACGCGATCACGACCAGCAGGACGTCGCGCACAAGGTTCTGCAGCGGAATCTCGTTGTGGTAGATCGTGATCGACACGCCGGATTCCCACACGCCGCTCAGCAGCACCGCGCCGACGATCCCGGCGAGGAACACGATGTTGATCAGCCCCTCGACGGCGAGCTTGCCGCCGGCCGCCGACGGCTCGGGCTTGTTTGGCTCGCGCCGGTAGTAATAGGTATCGAGCACGAAGAAGATCGCGAGCAGCGGGAGGGCAACCGCCAGCGTCTCGCCGAACAGATGGGTCGTCGTCCAGAAGAACTCGACACCTTTCAGGAAGCCGAGGAAGAGCGGCGGGTCGCCCAGCGGCGTGAGAGAGCCGCCGACATTCGAGACGAGGAAGATGAAGAACACGACGACATGCACCATCTTCCGGCGCCACAGATTCGCCTGCAGCATCGGCCGTATCAGCAGCATCGAGGCTCCGGTCGTGCCCATCCAGCTTGCGATGGCGGTGCCAAGCGCCAGCATCGCGGTGTTCGCAAGCGGCGTGCCGGGCACGGTGCCCTTCACGGAGATGCCGCCGGCCACCGTGAACAGCGCGAACAGCAGGATGATGAACGGGATGTACTCCAGCAGCGCGGTGTGGAGCACGCTGTACAGCGTGATCTGCGGGCCGAAGGCGATCGCGAACGGGACGAGCAGCGCGAGCGCCCAGAACGCGGAGATCTTGCCGAAATGGTGCTCCCAGAAATGCGGCGCGAAGAGCGGGACCAGCGCGATCGACAGGAGAATCCCGACGAAAGGAATGCCCCACGCCAGCCCCAGCGTCGCACCGTCGAGATGAGGCGCGTCGGCGCCCGGCGCCGCGGCGAACGCGGCACCCGCGCCGAGGACGAAGCCGGCAAGCGGCAGGACCGCGGCGGCGACGCGGCCGCATCGGCGGACAAGAATCACCAAGGCGGAAAGCGCGCCGGCTTGCATTTGTTCGTTCCGTGCTTTTCTAGCGTGACATGAGGAGGGGCACGGTCGAACGGGACAGCATGTGCGCCGTCGTTCCGCCGAGCACCATTTCGCGCAGTCGCGAATGTCCGAAGGCGCCCATGACGATGAGGTCGGCGGAAAGTTCGGCCGCGTGCTCCAGAACAATTTCGCCGATCTCGTCATTGCTGCCGTAATCCGCGCGGACATCCGCGCGCACGCCATGGCGCTCCAGATGGGCACGCAGGACCTCGCCCGGCCGGTCCCGCGTCGCCCGGCAGGTCAGGATGGTCACAGATGATGCGCGGCGCAGGATCGGCATCGCGTCGTGGACGGCACGGCGCGCCTCGCGGGTACGCTCCCAGGCGATGACCACCCGCTTCCCCGTCTCCGCCGGTCCGTCGCCGTGCGGCACGATCAGGGTACCGCAGCCGGCGACCATCATGGCGTGGTCGGGCCGGTTGCCGGTGACGATGTCCTCGATGGTCTCGGGCGGCGTCTGGCTGACGACCAGCAGGTCGGAGACATGCGACTGATAGGCGAGCCCTTCAATGATCTCGCCGTCGTAGTTGTGCCACTCGGCGCTCACGCCGGCCTTTGCCGTGGCGCGTTCGAACTCCGCCTTCACGACCTCCTCCTGGTCGCGCAGCCCTGCCTCCATCTCGCGCAGGAAGGCCGCGGAGGCGGCGCGCCCGACGACCGCCGGCGGCGTCATGTGCGGCGGCCTGGTGAACAGCCCGACGAGAAGGGCGCGATGCTCGACGGCAAGGGCCACCGCCGTCGCAAGGCGCCGGCCGCGCGCATCATCGCGCATCATGTGAACAAGGATCGTCTTCAAGGCGTCACTCCGCGTCGACAGGCACACCCGGCAGAAGCTTCGCAGTCCGGATAGCGAGCGCCGACTTCACATGGCTGACATTGGGCGCCGTCGTCAGCCTGGTCGTCAGGAACTTCTGATAGGCGTCCCAGTCCTCGGCGACGATCTTGAGCAGGAAGTCGGTCTCGCCGGCCAGCATGTGGCATTCGCGCACCTGCGGCCAAGAGTTCACGAGTTCCTCGAACGCCTTCAGGTCGTGCTCTGCCTGGCTCGACAGGCCGACATGGGCAAAGACAGTGACGTGGTAGCCAAGCGCACTCGCGTTCAGGTCGGCATGATAGCCCTTGATGACTTCCGCCTCCTCGAGCGCGCGCACGCGGCGCAGGCATGGCGGCGCCGAAATGCCGGCGCGCTCGGCCAGCTCGACATTGGTCATCCGCCCGTTGTCCTGAAGGTCCCGAAGAATCCGTCGATCGATACGGTCGAGTTTTACCCGACGCATGGTTCGTTGCCTTAAGTTGCGCGAGATTGAAAGAATATTACAGGGTCGGCGGCCCATGGCAACCGCCTTGGTTTCTCCGCACCCTGCGGCCATAGTCGCGCCCGCGATGGAGTCCCGGACCTGCTGGATCATTACCGAAGGCCACGCCGGCATGGAAGCACAGTGCCGCGGCCTGGCCGACGCGCTCCGCCTGACGCCGACCGTCAAGCGCGTCCGCGTGCGGCTGCCCTGGGACGCGCTGCCCAACCGCCTCTGGTTCCGCCCGCTCTCCGCGCCGACGGCGGACAGCGACAAGCTCGCACCGCCGTGGCCCGACCTCGTCATCAGTTGCGGCAATGTCAGCGCGCCGCTGGCGGCGGCCATACGCGGCGAGAGTGGCGGCCGCACCCGCGCGGTGCACATCCAGGATCCGAAAATGGACAGCCGGCACTTCGACCTCGTCATCGCGCCGCGCCATGACGGCATGACCGGCGCCAATGTCATCTCCAGCGCCGCGGCGATTCATCCCGTGACGCCGGACAAGCTGGCGGATGGCGCGCGCCACTGGGAAGCGGCGCTCGCGCACTTGCCGCGCCCCATGATCGCGGTGCTGATCGGCGGCTCGAACCGCCGCCACCGCCTGACACCGGCGGTCGCGACTCGCCTGGCCGACGACCTCGCACGGCTCGCGCGTGCGACCGGCGGATCGCTGGCGATCACGCCATCGCGCCGCACGGGCGCGGAGATCGAGTCGATCATCCGCGAGCGGCTGAAGGACGCGCCCGCCTTCATCTGGGACGGGCGCGGCGACAACCCCTATTTCGGCCTGCTCGGCCTCGCCGACGCGATCGTCGTGACCGAGGATTCGGTGTCGATGGCCTCGGAGGCGATTGCCACCGGCAAGCCGGTCTACATCGCTTCCCTGGAGGGCGAATCGCGGCGGCTGCGCCGCTTTCATCAGATGCTGATGGACGATGGCATCACGCGGCCGTTCGACGGGACGTTCGCGACCTGGACCTACGCGCCACCCGACGACACCGCCCGGGCGGCGGAGGAGATACGCCGTCGGTTCGGCTGGGCTTGAGTGGCCACACCCGCTATAACCGTGCCGCCATGGCGCTCAAGATCGAAACTTTCAGCAACGTCAAGGGCGGCGACACCTTCTTCAAGGCCATCGGCCATCCCGGCGCCCAGACCGCCTTCAAGGCGCTGATCAAGCGGCTCGCCGCGACCGGGCCGGTCGCGATCTACGATCCCGCCGGCACCGCCAATCCGTTCGCCGAGCTTCACCCGCTGAACGACGTTGCCGTGGCCGGCTCGTTCGTGCAGGCCGTGTCGGAGATCGGCCGTCCGATCCTCGGCCGGGCCGCACAGCCGGTGACGGACCTGCCGGGTGCCGCCGTCAGCACCGTGTTCATCCCCGCCTTCGATGCGGAGCGCATCGTCGCGCAGATGCGCCACCTGGTCCCCGCCGGCGCCGTCGTCGTCACGCTCGACGAGGCGCGCCTGCCCGATTCGTTCCTGACGAATCCGAAGCGCTACCTCGACCCGCTGAACTTCGCGACGAATTTCGCGTTCTTCCGCGACAGCGGCGAGGTCCACACGCGCATCGTCACCGCGAACTACTGGTCGGGATACGGCGCGGGCGAAGTCGCGCTATGGCACTGCCTGTTCGACGAGAGCGGCGCCATCGTCGCCGAATGGCGCGAAACCGTTCCGGCCGGCCTCGGCGGCATCGTCATCGACAGCCGCGAGGTGCGCAAACGCTTCGGGCTGGGCGATTTCACCGGGCAACTTTTCATTCATGCCATCGGTGCCGCCGGCCACGACGTCGTCAAGTACGCGCTCGACGTCTTCGGCGCGGATCCGCAGGACCTTTCCTGCACGCACGATGCGAATGCCTGGCCGGCCGATTTCTACGCCGGCCTGCCGGCGCCGAAGTCCGGCGAGAAGGTCGTGCTGTGGCTGCAGAACAGCCATCCCTGCCCGATTCCCTCGAAGGCGGTTGGCGTCAACGTGATGGGCTCCGACGAGGTGACGTGGCTCGAGCGCGGCGTGCCAGCCTTCGGCTCCTTCGCGCTGGACGTCGGCGCGTTGCTGCCGGACACGCGCTGGCCGGCGCAGATCGAGATCCGTGCCGGCCGGCATTTCGTGCGGCCGCGCTACGAAATCACCACCGAGGCGGGCCACCGCCGTATCGCGCATCCGAATGTCGAGCGGATCGACCTGAAGCCCGATCCGCGTCTGCCGGAACTCGCCAACCTGATGGGCAAGGGCTTCATCCTGCCGGCGCCCGTCCTCCCACACGACAGGTTCCGCAGCGTCGTGCTGCCGACGCCGATGGCGACGACGCAGACGGAGCTGCCGGTCGCGCTGAAGCTCTATGACGCATCGGGGCGCGAGGCGCTGACCCGGTTCCTCGGCCGCCTGCCCCGCGGGCACCGCAGCGCCGTCGACGTCGCCGAACTGCTCAACGGCACGGCGCGCGAGGCACTCCCGTCCGGCTACGGCCACATGGAACTGCTCTACGATTTTCGCGACGGCGGCGACGGCGACGGATGGCTGCACGCGCTGTTCCGGTACGAGGACCGCAAGAGCGGGCACGCGGCCGAGACGAGCTTCGGCGCGCACATCTTCAACACCGTCCTGACCTACAAGAACGAGCCGCAATCCTATACGGGCGCGCCGCCCGGCCTGACCACGCGCCTGTTCCTGCGGCTGGGGAACGACGAATTCGACACGCTGTGCCACCTGATCTATCCAGCCTCCACCCCCTGGCACGGAAGCTCCGATACCGCCCTGACGCTCCACCACCGCTCCGGCGCGGAGATCGCGAAGGTCAAGGTCAGAATCCCCTGCAGCGGCTCGCTGCTGTGGCGCGCGCGGGAGACGTTCGGGCGCGATGCCCTGGCCCGCGCCGGCGATGGCGGCTATGTCATCGTGCGCGACACGACCTGCCGGCTGTTCGGCTATCACGGGCTGGTGGCGGGTGAGGACGCATTCAGCCTCGACCATATGTTCGGGTTTTGACCGACGTCTGACCATTCCGGTCGGGCGGGGCGCTTGCGTCGATGGGACCGGGCACTTACTTTGATCCTTGCAAACAGCCCGATTCCAGCGAAACGCCAAATGCCTCAGACACATCGTACAAAGGTCCTGATTCTCGGCTCCGGCCCGGCCGGCTACACCGCCGCGATCTACGCGGCGCGCGCCAACCTGCAGCCGATCCTGGTGCGCGGCATGCAGCCCGGCGGCCAGCTTTCGATCACGACCGAGGTCGAGAACTATCCCGGCTTCGCCGATGCGATCCAGGGGCCGTGGCTGATGGAGCAGATGGGCAAGCAGGCCGAGCATGTCGGCACCCGGCTGATCGAGGACACGATCGTCAGCGTCGACCTCAACAAGCGCCCGTTCGTCTGCGTCGGCGACAGCGGTGACAGCTATGTCGGCGAGACGCTGATCATCTGCACCGGCGCGCAGGCGCGCTGGCTCGATCTGCCGAGCGAGACGAAATTCCGCGGCTACGGCGTGTCCGCCTGCGCGACCTGCGACGGGTTCTTCTTCCGCAACAAGCGCGTCGCCGTGGTGGGCGGCGGGAACACCGCCGTCGAGGAGGCGCTGTATCTGACCAACCATGCGAGTCAGGTGACGCTGGTGCACCGGCGCGACACGCTGCGCGCCGACAAGACCAACCAATCGCGCCTGTTCGCCAACAAGAAGATCGACGTCGTCTGGAACTCCGTGGTCGACGAGGTGCTCGGCGACGACAAGGGCGTGACCGGCGTCGCGCTGCGCAACATCGTCAACGGCGCGAAGAGCCGGCTCGAAATCGACGGCCTGTTCATCGCGATCGGGCACGATCCCGCGACGGCGCTGTTCAAGGGCCAGATCGACATGGATGCGGAGGGCTACATCGTGACGCGGCCGGATTCGACCGCGACGAACGTGCCCGGCGTCTTCGCGGCCGGCGACGTCAAGGACAAGGTCTTTCGTCAGGCAGTTACGGCGGCCGGGATGGGCTGCATGGGCGCGCTCGAGGCCGAACGCTTCCTCGCCCATGCGGAAGCCTCCACCCTCGTGGCGGCGCAGTAGAACGGGTCAGCGAACAAGGGGGGAAAGCCGCCGCCGCTTTCGCAATGCGGCGCCTTTCCGGCGCGAATGGACTGGGACAAACTTCGGATCTTTCACTCCGTCGCCGAGGCAGGCAGCTTCACGCATGCCGGCGACACGCTCAACCTGAGCCAGTCCGCGGTCAGCCGCCAGATCAGCGCGCTCGAGGATTCGCTGCGCACGCCGCTGTTCCACCGTCACGCGCGCGGCCTGATCCTGACCGAGCAGGGCGAGCTGCTCTATCGCACCGTCCGCGACGTGTTCCTCAAGCTGGCCGCCGCCGAGGCGCAGATCAGCGAAAGCAAGGAAAAGCCGTCGGGCCTGCTGCGCGTGACCACGCCGGTGGCGTTCGGCTCGGTGTGGCTGACGCCACGGCTGAAGGAATTCGTCGAGCTCTATCCCGACATCCATCTCAACCTTCTGGTCGACGACGCCGAGCTCGACCTCGGCATGCGCGAGGCGGACTGCGCGATCCGCACCACGACCCCGCGGCAGCCCGATCTCGTGCAGCGCCACCTGATGACGATCCACGTGCACGTCTTCGCGAGCCCGACCTACCTCAAGAAGACCGGCGTGCCCAAGACCGCGGCCGACCTCGACGCCCACAAGATCATCGTCTACGGCGAGGACCCCCGCCCCCCGTTCCCCGGGGTCAACTGGCTGCTGGAGGCCGGCGCCAAGCCCGGCCAGCGCCGCGAGCCCGCCCTGATGGTCAACAACGTTTATGCGATCCTTCGTGCCGTAGAAAACGGCATCGGGATCGCGGCATTCCCGGACTACATGGCACACGAGAGCACCAAGATCGTCCAGGTGCTGCCGGAGCTCGAGGGTCCGACCTATGAGGCGTATTTCGTCTATCCCGAAGAGCTTCGCAATTCCAAGAGGATCGCCGTATTCCGGGACTTCCTCGTGCGCAAGGTCGCGGAATCGCAGTTCTGACTACAGCATGCGGTCAGCGCATGGCTTAGTTACCAAATCTGCGATACCAAAATGCGCACCACAGCCTAAATTCATAGCTGCGGATGTTGCATCGCAACATCTTGTGCCGCCGCCGAGAAATCGGCCAGCGGCACGGTCGGTCTTTTTGGGACCGGCTGCAGGGTCTTCGGACCCTACGTCTCCCAGACGTGAAGCCTCCCTGTTCAACTCGCCGGCCCCACAAGGGCCGGCGTTTTTTTATCCGCCGTACGCCCCGGCGCGGGGGCCCGGCGACCCAGCGCGGGCGCGGTATGGTTAACGGTGGGGAAACCACTTATCCCGATAATCCGGGCCGCTCGGGAAAGGCCGGGCGAGACCGGGCGATGGTCCGGATTTCGCAGGCCGCGACGGGCAAACCCGTTGAGCTGTCATGACCGGACCCCGTAACCGCTCCAGCCGACGTGCCTATGCGCTGGTGTTGCTTGCGGCCATCGTCGTCCAGGCCCTGATCGGCCTGCAGGCCTGGCAGCACTGGGAAGCGCGCGACCGCGCCCTCGCCGAAAAGAAGCGCGAGCTTGGCAATACGGTCCATCTCCTGCACGACGCGACCTCTAAGATGGTCGACCAAGTCGAGATGGCGCTGAGCGAAATCGCCAATCTGCCCGATGCGGCGGACGGGCGGCTCCAATCCGTGATCGTCCCGTGGGCGGCGCGACTCGAGCCGGTCTTCGCGCTCTTCGTCATCGATCGGACCGGCCGGCTCACCTACAACTCGAATGCCGAGTACGCGCCGTCGGTCGACCTTTCCGATCACCCGTATTTCATCCGTCACCGCGATGCGATCGATTCCTCGCTCCGCGTCGGCGCGCCGATCCTGAGCCGCGCCGGCATCCGCGATACCTGGCTCATCCCTATCAGCCGTCGCATCGACGGCGGGACCACCCGCTTCGGCGGCGTCGCCGTCGCCGCCATCAGGCCGGACTTCCTCGGCGCGTTCTATAGCGCCATCGACGTCGGAAGCGACGGATCGATCGCACTGCTGAACGCCGACGGCACGGTGCTCGCTAGCGCGCCGCAGGCGGCGGACCTGGTCGACCGCACTTTCGCCGGCGAAGCCATCGCCGCCATGCTGCGCGCGGGCCGCATGCGCGGTTCGTACGAAACCGCCCCGACGGATGAAGGCGCGGCGCAGCTCGGCGCATTTGCCGCGCTCGCAACACTGCCGCTCGCGCTTGTGGCGCAAGCGGGCACGGACCGCACTCTCGCCACATGGCGGCGCGATATGCGCGCGCTGTCGATCGTCGGCGTCCTGTCGGCCATCGTCAGCATCGCCTTCGCACTGGTCCTGATCCGGGAGTTCCGCAAGCGCGACGCCGCGGTCATCGCCCACGAGGCCAGCGAAAGCCGCTTCCGGGACTTTGCCGCCACCGCATCGGACTGGCTGTGGGAGACCGATGCGCAACACCGCTTCAGCTGGTTCAGCGAACGCGCCTTCGACATCGGCATTCCGGAGCTCAGGCCTATCGGACGCACGCGCTGGGAGGTCGGACAGGCCGATATCGACCCGCCCAAATGGGAAGCCCACCGCGCGACGCTCGAAGCCCGCCGCCCCTTCCGCAATTTCCAGTACTCGCAGACCGCCAACACGGGCGCGCTTCGCCATATCCGCATCAGCGGCGTCCCGGTCTTCGCCGAGGACGGCGCGTTCCTCGGCTATCGTGGCACCGCGCTCGACATCACCGCGGAAGTCGCGGCGCGGGCGGAGGCGGACCGCGCCAACATACGCCTCCTGGACGCGATCGAGAGCCTCTCCGACGGCTTCGCGCTGTTCAATGCCGAAGACCGCCTGGTGATCTGTAACCGCGCCTTCGCCGACTACCACAAGGAGTTCTCGCTCGCGCGTCCGGGCCGCAGCTTCACGGAGATGATCGAGCTCGCAGCAAAGACCGTGGTGCATCCGACCCTGCTCGGCGAAGATCCGGCGGCGTGGCTGCAATGGCGGCTGCAGCAGCACCGTCAGCCGGGCCGCCCCATCGAAGTCAGGTACCGCGACAACGCGTGGTCGCGCGTCATCGAGAACCGCACGCGCGAAGGCGGCATCGTGCTGGTCCGCACCGACATCACGGAGATCAAGACCCGCGAGGCCGAGTTGCAAACCCGCGTGGCCCAGCAGAACTCGGTGGCGCTGCTGGCACAACTTGCACTGGACCCCGTCGACCCCGACCGTCTGCTCGCCAAGGCGACCGACCTGATCACACGCACGCTGAACCTTCCGGTCTGCTCGGTCCTGGAAACGACCAGTGACGGCCGCTCCTTTGTCGTGCGCGCGACGACCGGCTGGCCGCGGGAACAGAGCGCACGCGAGCGATCGCCGGTCGACGATGGATTTCAGGCCGGATACGCCCTGAGGCACCACGCCCCCGTCATGTCGCCCGACGTGACGAAGGAGACACGATTCAAGATCCATCCCCGGATCCTCGAGCGCGGGCTGCGCAGCGCACTTGCGATCCCTATCGAAGGCGATGTGCAGACCTTCGGAGTCCTGACCTGCCATTCGGAGCAGCCGCACGCCTTCACGGCTTCAGACATCAACTTCGTGCAGGCGGTCGCCAACGTGCTTGCGAACACGATCCGGCGGCGGCAGCAGGAGGCACGCCTGCGCGCCATCCTCGACAACTCCGTCGACTGCATCTTCAGCACCGACGAGACCGGCATCATTGAAAGCGCCAACGCGGCGGTCGAAAGCATGTTCGGATTCACCGAGGCCGAGCTGATCGGATCCGGCATCACGCGGCTGATGCCCGAGAAGTTCCGGGACGACTACCGCACGCAACTTGAACGCCACCTCGCCACCGGGCAATCGGACTTCGTCGGCAGGGTGCGCGAGCTCGAAGGGCTGCGGCGCGACGGCACGGTCTTTGCCGCCGACTTCGGCGTCCGCGAGGTGAATCTCGGCAACCGCCGGGTCTTCATCTGCTCGATCCGCGACGCGAGCCAGCGCAAGGCGACGGAGGAGCAGCTCCGCCACGCGCAGAAGATGGAGGCGGTCGGCCAGCTCACCGGCGGCATCGCGCACGATTTCAATAACCTCCTCACCATCATCCTCGGCAATGCCGAGATGATGCAGGAGGTGCTCGCCGGCGACCGGCCGGCGCTGCGGGCAATGACGGACACCGTCTTCGACGCCGCGAGCCGCGGCGCGGCGCTCACCCACCGCCTGCTCGCCTTCGCGCGCAAGCAGAACCTGGAGGCGGCGGCGTTCGATGTGAACGAGCTGGTGCGCGGCATGGGCGATCTGCTGCGCCGTACGCTGGGCGTGCACATCACCGTTGAATACCGCCTGGCGGACAACCTGCCGGCGGCCGTTGCCGACCGGTCGCAGCTTGAAAGCGCCTTGCTCAACCTCGCCATCAACGGGCGCGACGCGATGCCGGAAGGCGGCGTTCTCACGATCGAAACCGCACAGGAGCGGCTCGACGAGGAGCATGCCGCGGCGAACGATGTCGCAGCCGGCGATTACGTGATGCTCGCGGTGACCGATTCGGGCGTCGGCATGTCGCCGGACATCGTCGCGCGCGTCTTCGAGCCCTTCTTCACCACCAAGGAAGTCGGCAAGGGCACCGGGCTGGGCCTGCCGATGGTGTATGGTTTCGTGAAGCAGTCGGGCGGCCATGTGCGCATCGACAGCGAGGCCGGCCACGGCACGACGGTGAAGCTGTTCCTGCCGATCGCCGCGGACGGCGCAAGAGCGACGGAGGCGCAGGCCGGCGCGCCCCAGGTGCCCGGCGGCCGCGAGACGATCCTGGTCGTCGAGGATGACGCCGAGATCCGGCGCCTCACGACCACGCGGCTGGAGAATCTCGGATACCGGGTCATCGCCTGCGCCGACGGCCCCGCCGCCCTCGCCCGGCTTGCATCGGACGAGCCTTTCGACCTGCTCTTCAGCGACGTGGTCATGCCGGGCGGGCTCAACGGCCGCCAGCTCGCCGAGGCGGCGCGGCGACAGCGCCCGACCCTCAGGATCCTGCTGACGTCAGGCTATGCGGATGCGGCGCTGGGCGAGCGCGCAATGAGCGACGAGACGTTCACGATCCTGATCAAGCCGTACAGCAAGCGCGCGCTGGCCGAGCGGATACGCGCGGCGCTGGGATAGCGGCCGCCGCTAGGCCCAGAGCCGCTCGTTCTGACGGTTCGTGTAGAGGTGCGCGACGAAGTCGCCGTAGCCGTTGAAGAGCTGCGTCGGCACGCGTTTGCCGCCCGCCCCGATCAGCTCCTCGCTGGCCTGGCTCCAGCGCGGATGCGACACCTTGGGATTCACGTTGGCCCAGAAGCCGTACTCCGCGGACTGGACGGCCTCCCAGAACGACTTCGGACGCTGGTCGGTGAAGTTGAAGCGCACGATCGACTTGACGCACTTGAACCCGTACTTCCACGGCACGACGAGGCGCAGCGGCGACCCCATCTGCTTCGGGATCGGCTTGCCGTAGATGCCCGTCGCCAGCAGCGTCAGGTCGTTGGTCGCCTCGTCGATGGCAAGCCCTTCGACATAGGGCCACGGATACCAGCCCGCCTTCTGACCGGGCGCGACCGCGGAATCGAGGAACGTCTCCATCCGCACATACTTCGCCGAGGACAGCGGTGCCGCGAAATCGACGAAATCCTTCATCGGAAAACCGGTCCATGGCACGGCCATCGCCCATGCCTCGACGCAGCGGTGGCGATACAGCCGCTCTTCGAGCTTCATCGCCTTGAGCAGATCGTCGATGTCGACGGTGCGCGGCTTTTCCACCATGCCGTCGATCTTGATCTCCCACGGGCGGATGGGAAGCTTCTGGGCGGCCTGCCAGATCGTCTTCGAGGAGCCGAATTCGTAGAAGTTGTTGTAGGTGGTCGCGACCTTCTCCTCGGTCAGGTCGCGGTCGAGGCGATAGCGCATGTTGCGCATCGCCGGATACAGGCCCGCCGACGGGTCGGCCGCGGCCGGCGCCTGCGCGACCTGGACCTCCGTGGCGTTGGACTCGCCGACGCCGTGCCTGCCGAACATCCATAGCCCGGCACCGGCACCCAGCGCCGCCGCCCCGGCAATGCCGCCGACCACGACGCGCCGGCGCGCGAAGAATGCCGCCTCCGGCGTCGCCGACGATTCGGGAATTTCCCAGCCCTTCTTGCGCCTGATAGCCATGACTCGAACCTCTCGAAAAGTGGCGCCATCCTTCAAAAGGCGCCGCCGGGCCGCAAGTCAACTTCGGGTGAGCCGCGCTCACCACCGCGTGATCCGATCAGATGTCCCCGTCGCGCTTCTTGCGCCTGAGCTGCTCCACCCGCTGCTTGATGCCCGGGAGCTGCGGATGAACCTTGAGCGCCTTTTCGAACGCCTGCAGCGCATCGTCCGGCCGGTTGAGTTCCAGGTCGATCAGGCCGAGGCCCGAGAGCGCGCCGAAATGGCGCGGCTCCAGCGCCAGCACCTTCGCGACATCCTCGGCCGAGCGCTCGTAGGCGCCAAGCATGTACAGCACCGTGGCCCGCTTGTTCCACCCCTCGGCGAAATCCGGCTTGCTCAGCGTCACCGCATCGAACAGTTCCAGGGCGCCGGCGAGATTGCCGCTCTGCATGGCCGCGAGGCCGAGCTGCATCAGCGTGTCCGTCGGGCCGTCCTTCGCCTCCGTCCATATCTGCCAGATCTGGAGCTCGAGCATCTGCGCCTCGACGACATTCTCGCTGCCCGCCAGCTTTTCGAACAGAGGGGCCAGGCGCGGATCCTTCTGGTCGGCGAGGGCGGCAGCCGACAGCCCCCAGACCAGCGCGAAAGCGGCGCAAACCGCCCGAATCATGTTTCCCATCACCAAACTATGCGTCCAGATGCCCCCTGATGAAAAGAGGTGGCGCTGGACAAGCGGGGCCCGACAGGCCCAAAGTTGCGCGCAACCACGACGTGCGGGGCCCATGAGCATCGTTCAGCATTTCGCGCGGGACTATTCCGACGCGCGTGCCAAGTTCCTTGCGGCCGCAGGTGCGGCCGGCGCGAACGTGACATCGCTGCAGCATCCGCTGCGCGGTCCGGACACGGAGAAGCTCTTCACCGATGTCGCCGTATGGGGACCGCCGGACGCGGAGCGCGTGCTGCTGACCGTTTCGGGCACGCATGGCGTCGAGGGCTTCTGCGGATCGCTGTGCCAGGTCGCATGGTTCGCCGAAGGCATGGCGAAAGAGATCCCGCCCGGCACCGCGCTGGTCGCGATCCATTCGATCAATCCGCACGGCTTCGCGTGGATCCGCCGCGTCACCGAAGACAATGTCGACCTGAACCGCAACTTCGTCGACCACACGAAGCCCTACCCCGTCAACGCCGCGTACGAGGCGTTGAAGGACGCCATCACGCCCGCGGACTGGAGCGACGCGGGCCGCGCCGCCGCCGATGCGAAACTGATGGCCTATGCCGCCAAACACGGTCCAAAGCAGTTGCAGCACGCCGTCAGCGGCGGCCAGTATTCCGACCCGAACGGCCTTTTCTTCGGCGGACACGCTCCGACCTGGTCGAACCGGACCCTGCTCGGCATCTTCCGGCGCTTTCTGCCGCGCGCCAAATCCGTCGCCGCCATCGACTACCACACCGGGCTCGGCCCGTACGGGCATGGCGAGCTGATCAGCGGCCTGATGCCGGACTCGGCCAACTACAAGCTCACCCGTCAGTGGCTCGGCGACGAGGTGACGTCGCCGCTGCTCGGGAACTCCGCCTCGGCCAAGCTGGTCGGCATCAACCAGCTCGGCATGGAGACGACGATTCCGCATGCACGCTTCGCGGCGGTGGCGATCGAATACGGCGTGGCACCGATCGACGAAACGCGCGATGCGCTGCGCGCCGACAACTGGCTCCATGTCCATGGCGACCTTAGGAGCAAACAGGCCGCCGCCATCAAGGCGGAGATCCGCCGGGTCTTCTACGGCGACACGCCGGAATGGAAGCAGATGATCTGGGACCGCAATGTCGAGGTCTGCCGCCGACTGCTAAAGGGGCTTTCCCAGGGCTGACCTCGCTCCGCGCCAGCGGCGCGAATTGGGTTTAGTGATTGGAAGGCTGACTTCCTTTCTCCTCGCCCCTTCATCGCATCGTCGTCGTGCTTCTAGAACAAATCATGAATATTTACGGCTTGATCCTCCTCACGCTGATATGATAATGAGTGAGTACTCACTCACGTCATCCGATCATGCCAACGACCCGCGAACGCCTCGCCCGTGCTGCCATCCGCCTCTTCGTCAGGAAGGGCATGGCCGCAACGACGACCAAGGAGATCGCCGCGGCGGCACGGATCGCCGAGGGCACGATCTATCGCTACTTCCCGACCAAGGAGGCGATGGCCGCAGACCTGTTCCGCGAGAACTACGTGGCCTTGGTGGGGGAGCTACGCGAAGCCGGGAGCGCAACCAGAGACCCGCTGGAGCGCCTCGGCGCAATGATCGCGCGCTTCTACCGCTTGTTCGACCAGGACCGCGACCTCTTCGCATTCCTGTTCATCGCATCGCCGGGCCAGCCGACGCTGCCGCCATCAATGATGACGCCGCTTCGGTTGCTACGCGAAACGCTGATGGAGTTGAAGAGCCACTCCACGGCGCCCGACTCAATCGAGCTTACGACGCAGCTCGTGCTCGGCCTCGTGCTGCGTCCGGCCGAAGCGACATTGATGGGCCAACTCGCCGCCCCCCTCTCTGCGCAAGCACCGGCGGTGACCAACGCCGTCCGCCGTCTGCTGAAGCCCTAATCGCGCCCTCGACCGGATAGCGGCTATGCCACACCTCGTCCTACGCACCACCATGGAATGAGTGAGTGCTCACTCATATTAGCGGAGGCCCCCGTGACAAAAACGCGGCTTGAATTACCTTCCCCAATCCGGCGCTTCCGCTTTGCCGACGGCGCCCATGACGCGTTCTCGCGCGAGCTGCGACACCTTGCGTCACCGATCCTCGCCGACCAGAATTTCCTGAAGCGGTGTCGTCGTCTGCTCTACGCCAAGGCGACGGGATGGGCAGCGCTGCTCTGCGTAAGCTACGGCGCCCTGCTCTCCGCGCCGGCAAGCGGCTGGGCGTGTCTTACCCTCGCCGGTATCGCCGCGTTCGCGGCCCTCATGCTGGCGATCAGCGCCGGTCACGACGCGGCTCACGGCGCGTTCCTCGCAGCACCGCGCGCCAACCGCGTAGTGACCGTCGCCACCTTTGCGCTGCTCGGTGTTGACGGCAATCTGTGGCAGCGGCGTCACAACGGGTCGCATCACGCGTTCCCCAACGTGTCTGGCTGCGATGTCGATATCGATCAGAATCCGGTAGTCCGGTTGTCACCGCATCATCGGCGACGGCCATGGCAGCGCTGGCAGCATGTCTACGCGCCGCTTGCCTACGCGCTCGTCCAACTTCATTCAATCGTGGTCGGCGACGCGATCTACCTGTTTCGCCGCCGCGTCGCGAACATCGTCTCCGATCGCCCGTCGCGCGCAGACATCGCGATCTTCGTCCTGACAAAGGCGATCTACGCCTTGGTAGCACTGGGCCTGCCGATGGCGATGCTCGAGCGCCCGTGGTGGCAGGTCACGTGCGGCTGGCTTGCCGTCAGCATGCTGACCTCTCTCGTCTTCGTCACCTTGCTCATCGGCACCCATTTCGTCGAAGCGTCAACTCACCCTTCCGTGGCCGCCGATGGCACGATCGCGGGAAGCTGGGCGCATCACCAGCTCGCGACCTCCCTCGACTGGCATCCCGAAAGCTGGCTCGCGAACGCGCTGACGGGCGGCGCAAACGCGCATGCCGCCCATCACCTGTTCCCGCGGCTGCCGCACGTTTATTACGTCACGCTGACGCCGATCATCCGAGAGGTCGCGCGACGATACGCCGTTCCTTACAACCAAAACTCCTTCGCCCGCATGGTCGTATCGCATTTCCGCTTCCTTCGGAGCCTCGCCGGCGGTGGGCCGGAAGCCATCCCATCTTGCAACCTGCGCACTGATGCATTAGTACGTTAGTCGTAAGGAACGGCCGCGAGATCCGTGAGCCGGATTCCGTCAAAACCTTCGGAGGAAGCCCCGTGCGTATCCTGCTTTCCGTTGTCGCGCTGATCGCGCTTGCCTTCACCTCGCCGGCACAGGCGCAGGACTGGCCCAGCAAGCAGGTCACGATCGTCGTGCCGTTCAGTGCCGGCGGCACCACGGATATGTTCGCCCGCATCCTGTCGCAGGGGCTGCAGCAGAAATACGGCACGGCCTTCGTCGTCGAGAACCGCGTCGGGGCCGGCGGCAATGTCGGTGCGGCCATCGTCGCCAAGGCGCCGAAGGACGGTTACACGCTGCTGGTCGGCACGGTCAGCACTCATGCCATCAACCCGTTCATCTACAAGAATCTCGGCTACGACACCGAGAAGGATTTCCAGCCGGTCAGCCTGATCGCGCGGCTGCCGAACATGCTGGTCGTCAATCCGAAGGTCCCGGCCAAGACCGTCTCAGAGTTGGTCGAGTACCTGAAGAAGAACCCCGACAAGCTGAATTATGGATCGTCCGGCGTCGGCACCTCGACGCATCTCGCCGCCGAACTCTTCAAGATCAAGACCGGCACCAAGATGGAGCACGTGCCCTACAAGAGCTCCGCCGAGGTGATGACGGCGCTGATCGGCGGCCATATCGATCTCGCCTTCGACAACATCACGCTCGCCTGGCCGCAGGCCCAGGGCGGCAAGGTCCATGCCCTCGCCGTGACGAGCACGACGCCGAGCGCGACGGCGCCCAACGTGCCGCCCGTTTCCGCCAGCATCGCCGGCTTCGATGCGACGTCCTGGCATGGCGTGTTCGCCCCGGCCGGCACGCCGCGCCCGATCGTCGATACGCTGTCGGCCGAGGTGAAGCGCATCTTCGAACAGCCGGCGGTGCAGAAGAGCCTGGCGGATGTCGGCGCCGTGCCCTCGCCGATGACGCCCGACCAGTTCCGCGACTTCATCGCCGGCGAGCGCGCCAAGTGGCGGGAAGTCGTGCAGGCCGCGAAGGTCGAGGCGCAATAGCCGAAGACAGAGGGGCGGCGGCGCCGCGAGGACCGGCCGCCCCTGCCTGCCTTATATAAGAACCGTGTCGCGCTGACACGCGCTCCGTGAATCGCGGTCCGGCCACCATCGCCGATTGAACGCGGCGCCGCCCGTACGCGGTGCCGTTCAACAGCCCTGTTCCCTCCTCGTCGTTCCTGCCGCTGGCGCTCAGCGCAACGTGCTTTTGCCGCGACTTGAACAAAACATGAACACCCGCTAGGGTAGCGACCAGCGAGAACGGGGAGGCGGGGCATGGACGGAGCTGAAGTGCTGGCGGAGCGGCGACTTGTCATGGAACGCGACGGCGTCGCAGGACGGCAGGAGATCGCGCTCCAGATCGGCCATCCGCAATGGAGCAAGGGCGGCGACGACGCCGTCTGCGCTATCGCCATCACAGGACTCGCCGAGGACCTGCCTCCGGTGCGCGGGCGAGACTTCTTCGATGTCCTCGTGAAGGCGGCGCGGACGCTGCGCACGTACTGCAAGCCCCCGCCGCAGGGGATCAGGTTTTTCTACCTTGGCGAGTCAATCGACGATGACTCGCTTTACGATCCCGAGCCATTGGATCCCGACACTTTCGCCGCGTACGAGAAAGAGAGGGAGGCCGCGCACCGCAAGAACTGGGAGCTCCTCGTCGAGCGCAAGATCCTGATGCAGAGAGATGGGTCCGACGATCGACACGAGGTCGTGCTGCAGATTGGCCGTCCTTACTGGATATCGGAAGGTGAAGAAGCCGCATGCCCGATCGTGCTCAAAGGCGACGGCGAGGACGAGATAGTGCACCGGCACGGCCGCGACCCATTCGAAGCGCTGTCCAATGCCGTCAGGGACATCAACGAACGCTTCGCGGGGCCGCAATGCGGTCGATTCTATTTCTGGCCCGACGGCGCGCCGTATGGCGGCGACTTTCCCGACATTCCGCGGCCGCTGTCAAAGCCCGATCCGCGCGAAGTCTCCGGCAATTGGCAGGTCCTCGCCGAGCGCACGCTGCTGATGGAGCGCGACGGCGACCCAAAACGTCGGCGAATCACGATCAAGATCGGCCATCCCTACTGGTTCGAGGAAGACAAGGAAGCGCACTGTCCGATGGAGATCGTCGGGTTGTTGTCGAACATGCCCGCCATGCGCGGCAGCGACTTCTACATGGCGCTGATCTTCGCGCTGCACTTCTTCAACCAGACTTTCATGGGGCCGAATTCGGTCGACCGGTTCTTCTGGCCGGACGGAACACCCTATGACGGCGAACCGCTGGACCGTGAGCCAAGACCCGCGACCTGATCGATCAGACTGGAGACGCACGTGGAAAAGGATCAAGTGCTGGCGGAGCGGCGGATCATGATGGAGCGCGACGGCATCGAAGGTCGGCAGGAGGTCACGCTGCAGATCGGTATCCCGCAATGGAGCACGGGCGGCGATGAAGCGGCCTGCCCCATCGCGATCAAGGGTCTGTACGATGAGCTACCGCCGGCGCGCGGCCGCGATTTATTCGAGGCACTGGTGCAGGCAGTACGGACGCTGCGCCAGCGCTGCAAGACGCCGCCAGAGGGCACGCACTTCTTCTATTTTGCCGAGCCGCCGCACGATCGTCAGCCATATACGGGCGAGCCGTTCGACGAAGAAGAACGGGCAGATGCAATGCGGCAGTTCGATGCTTGCTATCGCAAGGATTGGTCCGTCCTCGTCGAGCGGAAAATCCTGACGCAGAGAGACGGATCGGATGAGCGCAGCGAAGTCATCCTGCGGATCGGCCACCCCTATTGGATAGCCAGGGGAAAAGTCAAAATGGCGACGTGTCCGATCGCAATAAAGGGCGAGGACATCGATTGGATCGATCACCACGATGGAGACGACCTGTTCGAGGCCCTGTCGAAGGCGGCGCGCCAGATCAACGTGCTCTTTGGGAGCCCGCGCGGCCGATCCTTTTTTTGGCCCGACGGCGAGCCGTATCGCGGTGATTACCCCCTCTTTCTGCCTCGCCGTCGGCCTCGCCGTTCCCGCAAGCGCGAACCGCGCGGCATTGCGGGCAATTGGCAAGCGATCGCTGAGCGGACGCTCCTGATGGAGCGAGGCGGCGACACGGGTCGCACGCAAATCGCCATCAGGATCGGCCACCCCTACTGGCGTGAGAAAGGTAAGTGGGCTGCCTGCCCGTTCGAAATCGTGGGCCTCTATGACAACATGGGTCCGATGCTCGGCCGTGACTCCTATGAGGCGCTCATCTCCGCGCTCGAGTATTTCGATCAGTATGTCCGAAGGATCGATCCCGCCGCGCACTTCTTCTGGCGCGAAGACACGCGCCACTTCTGGCCCGACGGCACCCCCTACGAGGGCGAGCCGTTGTATCTGGCGCCTGGCACCTGAAGCGGATAACGGCCGTCGATGAGGCGGAGAGAGCAGAGAGAGCGCGATGGAGAAGGAACAGGTTCTGGCGGAACGCCGCCTAAGGATGGAGCGCGATGGGGTCGCAGGCCTGCAGGACGTCGCCCTGCAGATCGGATTGCCGCAACGGAGCAAAGGCGGCGATGAAGCCGTTTGCGCGATTGCGATCGCCGGCCTCGAGGAAGACATGCCGCCGGCGCGCGGGCGGGATTTCCTTGACGCGCTCGTGAAGGCTGCGCGCACATTGCGGCAGTACTGTCGAACGCCGCCCGAAGGCATCCGGCTTTTCTATCTTGGCGACCCACCCGACGATCGCGATCCTTACGAGGGCGGGTCACTGGATTCCGGGCTTCTCGCCGACCACGAGAAGCAATTCGAGGACGTGCATCGCAGGGGCTGGGAGTTGCTCGTAGAGCGCAAGATCCTGATGCAGGAGGGCGGATCGGACGAGCGCCGCGAAGTCGTGTTGCAGGTCGGTCATCCGTATTGGCTTTCCGAGCTCCAGGCAGCGACATGCCCGATCGTGCTAAGCAGCGGGAGCGGGCACGAGATCGAACACCGGTACGGCCGCGACCCTTTCGCGGCACTGTGCCGCGCGGTTCGCGCCATCAATGACCGGTTCAAAAGGCCGCAACGCGGCCGTTTCTTTTTCTGGCCTGACGGTGAGCCGTATCTCGGCGACCATTCCTACGATACGCCGCTGCCCTTCAAACGCGATCCGCGGGAGATGCCCGGCAATTGGCAGGTGATTGCGGAACGAAGCCTGTTGATGGAACGCGACGGCGATCCGACGCGCCGGCAGATCACCATCAGGATCGGCCGTCCCTACTGGTGCGAGAAACGCGAGGAATCGCACTGCCCCATGCAGATCGAGGGGCTGAGCCCGTACATGCCGGCGGCGCCCGGAGACGATTCCTTCGCGGCGCTGATCTATGCGCTCGATTTCTTCAATATGATTTACGTGAGGCGGAACATGGGGATGCGGTTCTTCTGGCCGGACGGAACGCCTTATGACAGCGAGCCGTTGGATCGGCAGCCCGCCAAATAATCCGGGCGTTCCGGGAGTGCACGCATGGACGACGACCTTGCAGGTATGGATCACGACGCTCTGATCGCCGAAGTGAGGCGCCTGCGCGCCGGCATCCGCGCGCATCGCGACAGCAGCGGCCATGACCTGTGCTGGCACCATCCGCAGCTCTGGGGTTTGCTACCCGAGCCGATCCCGCGGGATATCGCCGTGCCGCCCTGGCCGAAATTCCTGCGCGGGTGCCTGAAGTACCGGGAGTCGCTGGAGCGCGAGTTGCCGAACGCGCGCGTCACCGACGTGGAATTTGACGAGACCGGCTCTAAGGGTCGGTGATCGCAAAAAAGAAACCGTATTGACTGATCCCAGCTTCTGCGGTTGATTCCGGGGCGGCAACATGCGCCCGCCGGTTGGATCCGGCGGGCGTTTTGTTTTCCAGCCCCACTGCACGGTGATGCGGCGACGCGGGTCCTCCGGGTCGGCTCAAGTCGCGTGCGTAAATCCCATGCATTTACGACGGAGACTTCGATGCTGCCCACGAAAAGAGGCGCTTGGCCGTTTGGATTTCAGCAGGGTTTGGCCCAACCGCTGCCCCCGTACGAACCGGATCCCATGATGTATCCCGGATCCGGACCGACGGTGATGTATCCGGGATCCGTACCGACGATCCCTGGCTTGCCCTATCCGCGGCTGGGATGGCCCACGTTCACTTGGCCGAACGCCCCAATGTCCGGCAGGCCGCGCGCGTATCCACCGGCAAGCGAGTCACGCGTGGTGAATCGGCTCATAGCCTTCCTCAACGGCGGGGGCGAAGACCATGACAGCCCGGAAACGATACCGAACTCGCGGCACGACAGCCGCAAGTGCCAATGCTCCAAGTGCAGGGACCGATAGCGAGCATCACGCACCGGGACGGCGCCGCGGATCACGCCACCGCCGGCCGATCAACTGCATTCGTAAGCACTGTCGGCACCGGCCCGCCCGTGGCCCAGTCGAGCAGCTCCACGGTGTGCACGACGGGGATGCCGGTGCCGCCCGCGATCTGGGTCATGCAGCCGATGTTGCCGGAGGCGATGACCTGCGGGCGCACGCTCTCGATGTTGGCGACCTTGCGGTCGCGCAGGCGGCCGGCGAGCTCGGGTTGCAGCAGGTTGTAGGTGCCGGCGGAACCGCAGCACAGATGCGCTTCGGGGATGTCCTTCACGGTGAAGCCGGCGGCGGCGAGCAGCGCTTTCGGTTCTTTCGTGATCTTCTGGCCGTGCTGCAGCGAGCACGCCGACTGGTAGGCGACGACCACGCCGCTCGGCCGTGGCGGCGTGCGGAGGCCAAGCTCGGTCAGCAGCTCGCTCACATCTCGCGTCGCGGCCGACACGCGCGCCGCGCGCTCCGCCCAGGCGGCGTCGCTGCGGAACATGAAGCCATAATCCTTCACCGTCGTGCCGCAGCCTGACGCGTTGATGACGATACGGTCCGGTCCCTTGCCGTCGTAGAGCGACGTCCAGGCGGCGATGTTCGCCTGCGCCGCCGCATGCGCCGGACCTTCCTGGCCGAGATGGTGCGTGAGCGCGCCGCAGCAGCCGGCACCCTTCGCCACGACCACCTCGCAGCCGTGGCGCGTCAGCAGCCGGATCGTCGCCTCGTTGATCTGCGGGCTCAGCACCTGCTGCGCGCAGCCGGCGAGCAGTGCCACGCGCAGCCGTGTCTCGCCCTCGGCCTTATGGATGCGCGGCACGTCGGCCTGCGACGGGCTCGCCAGGCCGGCGGGCGCAAGCCGCAGCATCGCGCCGAGCCGCGCCGGCAGCAGCCGCGCGAACGGCTTCGCCAGCATTGCGCCGATCAGCGCCAGCCGGAACAGGCCTGGCCGTGGCAGGACGATGCCCAGCACGCGGCGCACGGCGCGGTCGAACAGCGGCCGCTGATAGGTCTCCTCGATATGCGCGCGCGCCTGGTCGACGAGGTGCATGTAGTGCACGCCGGACGGGCACGTCGTCATGCACGACAGGCACGACAGACAGCGGTCGATATGCGTGACCGTGCGCGTGTCCGCCGCGCGGCCCTTCTCCAGCATGTCCTTGATCAGGTAGATGCGGCCGCGCGGGCTGTCGAGTTCGTCGCCCAGAAGCACATAGGTCGGACACGTCGCCGTGCAGAACCCGCAATGCACGCACGCCCGCAGGATCTTGTCCGCCTCCTTGAGGTCGGGATCGGCAAGCTGCGCAAGAGTGAAGCTGGTCTGCATTGTTCAGCGCGACCCAGGTAACCCTCTCCCGGAGGGAGAGGGTGCGCGCGCAGCGCGCGGGTGAGGGGCAACGGGAAGTTCGAGACGCAGTCTCTCCAATACGCCCTCGATGTTCTGCAACACGTCGTGATTCCAAAACCGGATCACACGGCAGCCGCGCGCGACGAGCCAGGCCATGCGACGTTCGTCCTTCTCCTGACTGTCCGCGTGCTGACCGCCGTCGAGTTCGACCACGAGCCGCTCCGATTCACAGAAGAAATCGAGCACGTATGGCCCGAGCGGATGTTGGCGGCGAAACTTGTAGCCATCGAGCTGCGCGTCGCGCAGCCGGGCCCAGAGCTTGCGCTCGACGTCGGTCATGCTCCGGCGTAGCCGGCGGGCACTGGCGAGGCTCATGGGATGCCCCTCACCCGCTCGCTTCGCTCGCACCCTCTCCCTGCGGGAGAGGGTTTACTTGTCGCGCTTGATAACCGCATCGTTCTACACCCCCGCGACCATGCGGCCGGGGTTGAGGATGCGCTTGGGGTCGAAACTGTCCTTGACCCGCGCGGCCAAGGCGCCGAGCGCGCCGGGCTGCGGCTCGAACACCGGCACCGCCGCACGCAGCGCATCGGGCGCGCGCATCAGCGTCGCGTGGCCGCCCGCCGCGCCGACCGCCTGGCGGATCGCGGCGGCACCGCCGTCCCGCGCGGGATCGGTTGCAACCCACAGCAGGCCGCCGCCCCAGTCGAAGAAGATCTCCGCGGCATGCGCAGCAGCGATCGCGGCGGCGGTGCGCGCACCGTCGGACGGCGCGACAGATACCCGCCAGATCACTTTGCCCGGATCGGGCAGCAACCGCGCGACGTCGCGCACCTCGACCCACAGCTTCGCGCTGTTCATCGAGTGCAGCTCTTCGAGCGCCCCCGCGCCGGCAAGCAGCTTGCGCAGGCCTTCGCAGCGCGCCGCGACCGAAACCGCGGTGCCCTCGATGCGCAGCGCCGTCACGGCGACGCCTGAATTGCGCACATACGAGCAGTCGGACCGCGCCGCGATTGGCAGCGGCAGGTGCGCCGCCGCGGAGACTTCGAACGGGCTGTTGAGCGCATCCGCCATCGCCACCGTCGCCCTGGCGCTATCCAGACCGAAGACCAGAACGGTGCGCGCCTTGTCGGGTGCCGGCAGCACCTTCAGCGTCACCTCGTCCATCGCCGCGAGCGTGCCGAACGAGCCCGCAAGCAGCTTGCACAGATCGTAGCCGGTGACGTTCTTGACCACCTTGCCGCCGGCCTTGAACGCCTCGCCCCGTCCGGAGACGCCGCTCATGCCGAGAAAATGATCGCGCGCGGCGCCGACCTTCACGCGGCGCGGGCCGGCGAGATTGCACGCCACGGCGCCGCCGATCGTGGCGCCGTCGCCGCCGCCGTAGAGGACAGCGAGATCGGGCGGCTCGAAGGCGAGGACCTGGCGGTTCTTCTGCAGTACCGCCTCGATCTCGCGCATCGTCGTGCCGGCGCGGGCGGTCAGCACCAGCTCGGCGGGCTCATAGCCGACGATCCCGCTCAGCACCGACAGGTCGAGCGTATGGCTCGCCTGCAGCGGCCGACCGAACCCGCGCTTCGTAGCGCCGCCGACGATCTCGAGCGACGCCTCCTCGGCGGCCGCCCACGCGATGGCCTCGCGGAGCTGCTGCGCGGTCGTTGGTTTGAGGACGGTTGATGTCATGTCCTACGGCGCCACCCTCACCCTGCCCTTTCCCGCAAGCGGGAGAGGGTTCCGAAGCGCTGCGGCTCGGGCTCCTTCTCCCGCTTGCGGGAGAAGGCGGGGGATGAGGGTCGCGCCGGCATCACGCTCTCAAAACCGCGGCAGGTCGGGGAACGGCAACTGGCCGCGATGGACATGCATGCGACCGAGCTCGGCGCAGCGGTGCAGCACCGGGAACACCTTGCCGGGATTGAGCAGGCCCTGCGGATCGAACGCGCATTTGAGGCGCTGCTGGTGCGCGAGGTCGTCCTCGCTGAACATCGTCCCCATCAGGTCCCGCTTCTCGACGCCCACGCCATGCTCGCCGGTCAGCACGCCGCCGACCTCCACGCAAAGCCGCAGGATGTCGGCGCCGAGCTTCTCCGCCGCCTCGACCTCGCCGGGCTTGTTGGCATCGAACAGGATCAGCGGATGAAGATTGCCGTCGCCGGCGTGGAAGACGTTGGCGACACGCAGCCCGTGCTTCTCGCCGAGCGCCGCGATGCGGTCGAGCACATTGGCCAGTTCCTTGCGGGGGATCGTGCCGTCCATGCACATATAGTCGGGCGAGATTCGGCCGACGGCGGGAAACGCCGCCTTGCGCCCGGCCCAGAAGCGCTGACGCTCCTCCTCGCTCGCGCTGACGCGGCAGGTGACAGCCCCCTGCCCACGCGCGATCCCTTCGACGGTGGCGATCAGCTCGTCGACTTCGGCAGCGGGCCCGTCGAGCTCGACGATCAGCAGCGATTCGACGTCGAGCGGATATCCGGCATGGACGAACGCCTCGGCCGCATGGATCGCCGGCTTGTCCATCATCTCCATGCCGCCGGGAATGATGCCGGCCGCGATGATTGCGGCGACGCAGCTGCCGCCGGCCGGCACCGACGGGAAGCCGATCAGCAGGGCGCGCGCCGTCTCGGGCCGCGGCAGGATCCGCACGGTCACCTCGGTCACGACACCGAGCAGGCCTTCCGAGCCGGTGACGATGCCGAGCAGGTCGTAGCCGCCTGAATCGAGATGCTTGCCGCCGAGCCGCACGATCTCGCCGTCCATCAGCACCAGCTCGACGCCCAGCACGTTGTTGGTCGTCAGGCCGTACTTGAGACTGTGCACGCCACCCGAATTCTCGGCGATGTTGCCGCCGATCGTGCAGGCGATCTGGCTCGACGGATCGGGTGCGTAATAGAAACCGGCATGCGCCACCGCGTTGGTGATGCCGAGATTGGTGACGCCGGGCTGAACCACCGCGCAGCGGTTGGCGAAGTCCAGCTCGAGCACCTTGTTGAACTTGCCCATGCCGAGCAGGACGCCGTCGCCGAGCGGCAGCGCGCCGCCCGAAAGCCCGGTGCCGGCCCCGCGCGGCACCACCTTCACGCCATGCTCATGGCAGTAGCGCAGCACCTTCGCCACCTGGGCGGTCGTGGAGGGCAAGCACACGACCATCGGCATCTGACGATAGATGTTGAGGCCGTCGCACTCGTAGGCGCGCAGCTCCTCCTCCGCATCGATGACGCCCTCGCCCGGCACGATGGCCCGCAGCGCCGCGACGATCTCCGCGCGTCGCGCGAGCACCGCCTGGTCTTGTGCGGGCATCTTCATCGGGGCGTCCGCTCCGGAGTTTTTGTGTCTCCGCTATGACTTAGCCATGGCGCCGGGGCATGTCCAGCCCGCCCAAACGAAAACGCGCCGGCCAAGGGGCGCGGCGCGTTTCGGATTGGCAGCCGCCAAGCGGCGCGGCGTTAGCCCTGGCGGGCCTTGAAGCGCGGGTTCGTCTTGTTGATGACGTAGACGCGCCCCTTGCGCCGGACGATCTTGCAGTTCTTGTCGCGCTTCTTCGCTGCCTTCAGCGAGTTGACCACTTTCATGACACGGGCTCCGGCAAAGGCTTGTTCCGAAAACACGAAGGTGCGGCCGACAGGCGCCGCACCCTCAAAAGGCGGCCGGACCATATCGGCCCGGCGCCGCCCTGTCAATCAACGCCGCCCCTAGCGCAGGAACAGCGGCGCCACCTCGACCACGGCCACCAGAAGCGCGCAAGCAGCCCCCCAGGCACCGCCGCGCAGGAACCCGTCCACCACGCCGCCCAATCCCGTCGAACACCTCATTTTGCGCCTCCGTTTTCCCTTGGGCAGCGATGATGTTCTTGTTTTGTTCTTAAGTCAAGCGGAGCCGGAGCGGCGGCCGAAAGGCCCTGAAACCGCGGGATCGAGGAGCGGCTACTTGATCTTGATTGCGTAGAGCCGGGCCACGCGCAGGTCGCCGGAGTCGAAGGCCGCGATGCGGCGCCCCCAGAGCTCGACCTCGTGGGTGAGGCCCTGGGCTTCGTCAGGCGCGAGGGATTTGGGCTTGAGCGCGCCGGCGAGGCGGGACCATCCCTCGACGACCAGCGTGCGGAACTCCGCAGTCATGTCCTCCGCGACCCGGACGTCCATCTTAAGCGCCTTCAACTGGTCGGCGTAAGCGTCGATCGTGATGGGATGCGGCGGATGGTCCTCGCCTTCCTTCCACGCCTTCAGCGCCGCGCCATCGGCACCCGCGGCGCCGAGCGCGAACTCAAGAAACATGAGCTGGCCGCCCGGCTTGAGCGCCTGCTCCACCTGCGCCAGGAGGCGCTTCTTCTGCTCGAGCGGCAGGAAGACGAGCCGCGCGAAGATCGCGTCGTACTTGCGCTGCGGCAGGATCACGGTCAGCGGGTCGAACCATTCGATGACGGCCTTCTTGCCGAGGCCCGCCTTCTCCGACTCCGCCATGCCCGCTTCCGCCAGCGTCGGCGAGGCGTCCATGCCAGTCACATACGTCCCGAAAGCCTTGGCGATGACGCGCGCGGCACCACCGAGCCCGCTGTTGAGATCGAGCAGCGTTTTTTCCTTGTTCAGGCCCATCGGCTTGACGAGCTTGAGGACGTGCTCCGAGCCGCCGGGGAAAGAAAACCCGTCGCTCCAGATCAGCTCCGAGACCTTGACGCGCGCGGCCGACCACTTGTCCGGCAGGCCGCCGTCAGCGACGGCCTTCGCATCGGCCTCGAGCTTCGCGTTGGCGTTCGCGTTGTCCGGATCCCCGGTTTCTTCCGCCTTCGGTTCATCGGGCAGGTAGTAGCCGTTCCACCACGCCTTGACCTGTTTGCGGAAGCGCGAATCCGGCCCCAGCATCGTCTGCAGGCGTGCGCGCATTCCGCCCGAGGCGACGGCGGCACCCGCCTCGGTTTCCTCGGCCTGCGCCGCGGCGCTGGCTGTCTCTTTGTCGGCCGACGCGGCTTGCATCGCCTGTGTCTTCCCCCACCCCAACCGACTCGGCGTGGAAACCCAAGTCTGTCAATTACAGCATGGCTGCCTTGCTTTAAAGAACCGTGAACCTTCTTACAGGGACGAGAGCGCGACGAGGACCGACAGGGCGGCACCGCCGGTCGCGACTCCGGCGAGCATGCTGCGCCTGAACAGGAAGAAGGCGCCGACGCCGAGCGCCGTCGCCGCCAGGCGTGCGACGAGGGTGGTGTCCTGCAGCGGTCCGGTCGGCATCAGGATCATGCGCGCGACCAGGGCCGCCAACAGCGCGTAGGCGATGCAGCCGACGAGATCGATGAGCGGACTGTCCGCCCTGATCTGCCCCGACAACACGACACCCAGCGCGCGCCAGAGATGCGTCGCCAGGGCGCCAGCCAGGACCGCAATGAAAGGCCAGAGATCGCTTTCAGCCACGGCGCCAACGCCCGCGGCTGAAGACGAAGGCCGCCGTCCCCGCAACGATCCCGGTGATCAGCAGCCCCCAGGTCGGGGCCAGCGTGTGCATCACCGGTGCAAGGCCCGCGCCGAAGACCAGCGCCAGCACGCGGCTGCGCGCGCGGAAATCGCCGAGGAACAGCAGCAGGAAGTAGATCGGATTGACGAAGACGAGGCCGAGCGACACCGCCGGCGGCACCGATCCCGACACCAGGAATCCGACGCCCGTGCCGGCCACGGATCCCAGGAAGAGAACGCCGGCGAAGCCGACGAAGAAGCTGAGGCGCTGCTCCGGCGGAAGGTCCGGACAGCGCAGCATCGCCACCGCCCACCCCGTCACGGTGATGAGATGCGATGCAAGGTAGATGCGCCAGATCCGGCGGCCGGGCACGCGCAGGATCGGCAGCAAGGTCATCGTCATCGGCATCATGCGCGCGTTGGTCAGCGCGACGCCGATGAAGATCGTCAGGAGCGAGGCGCCGGAACCGTAGAGATCGACCAGTGCCACCTGGCCCGGCAGCGCCCATGTCGTCGCCGTCGAGAGGAGGCCCGCAGCAAGCCCGAGCCCGGACTCGCGCACGAGCGAGCCGAAGCCGATGTAGCTGCCGAAAAGGACCAGGAGCGGCGCACCGATGGCCTCGCGCAGGCCTGCGATCAACGCGCCGTGCGGCGAACCGTGGTCAATCCTGAAGGTCGGGGAAACGGACAAGAAGGGAAATCCCGGCGAACTGCGATCGTCGAACGTCGCGTCGCGGTCGGGACCTTGTCAACGGTCACGCTCGCATGCGTGCCATGACGGCCGCGCCTTGGAAGACGCGGCCGCCGCCGGGCAAAAGGGCGCCTACCAGAAGCGCCTGTATCTCTGCTGATAGCTGTGGTCGCTGGCGATCGAAGCCATCGTCACCGCGCCCAGTACGAAACCGAACGCGAACATCACCATGCCGCTCACCACCGGCCGCTCGTGCATGTACTGCGTCACGGTATCCGTGCCGCTGCTCAGGCGTTGGGCGAGCTCGCCGCTGCGCCGTGTCAGCCGCGTCCCCGCCATGGCGCGATAGCGGTTGCGCGTTTCGCGCACGCGCCGGTGCTGCTCGCGCACCACCTGACGGATGTCCGCCGGCAGCCCCTCGCGCAGGGCGTCGTCATAGGCGTCCTCCGCGGTGCTTTCGCCGCGCGCGATCTCCTCGATGATGGCCTGTCGCTGGTTACGCGAGAGCGCGGTGCGCAGGTCCATCCACATGCGGTGCGCGGCACCGGTCAGCGAGCCGCCATTCCAGGTCGGCTCGCCTCCGTGCTCGCGAATCAACCGGTCAAGCTCGGCCGCCATGGCCGAACGCTCATCGGCAAGCCGCTCGAACTGCTGCTTGAGGTCGCTGTCCGCCGCATCCTGCGAGGCGCGGCGGTAGCCCTGCTCGCTGTCATGCGTCCGCGCGCTCAGATCCTGCAGCGTCGAGATCGCGCTTCCGCTGGCCATCGAGTGGCCGGTCGTGCCCGTTTGCGCCATTGCTTGCTCCTGCTTGGCCGTCGGTTGAACAGGTCTATTCAACCGGGAGCACAGCGCTTTGTTCCGGGCGGGCCGCCCTAGTCGCGGTAGCCCGGGTCCTGCCGCTCGAGCATGCGCAGCAACGCGGGCCATTCGCGGAGCACGGTCGTGCCGATGCCGGCGGCGCCGCCTTCCCATTGCTGGGCGGTATGCTCGCGCACCGCCTCGGACGGCAGGATGATCTCTCGTCCGGTCTGCAGGGCATCGAGGCGGCACTGGCATGCCTGCTCAAGATAGTAGAGAAGCCGGAACGCCTCGGCGATGCTGCGGCCCGCCGTGAGGAGACCGTGATTGCGCAGGATCATCGCGCGCTTCTGGCCGAGATCGGCGACGAGGCGCTTGCGCTCCTCTGCATCGAGCGCGAAGCCTTCGTAGTCGTGGTAGGCGATGCGGTTGTGGAACTGGAAGCCGCCCTGGTTGACCGGGATCAGTCCTTCCTTGAGCGCCGAGATCGCCGTGCCCGCGCGGCTATGCGTGTGGATGACGCAGGCGACATCCTCGCGCGCGCCGTGCACCGCGCTGTGGATCACGAACCCGGCGGGATTGATCTCGTACGGCGTGTCCTCGAGGATGTTGCCATCGAGATCGATCTTGATCAGGTTCGACGCCTTCACCTCCTCGTACATCAGGCCGTAGGGATTGATCAGGTAATGGTGGTCCGTGCCCGGCACGCGCGCCGTGATGTGGTTGTAGATCAGGTCCGTCATCCGGAAATGCACGAGCAGCCGATAACACCCGGCCAGCTCGACGCGCGTCTCCCATTCCGCGGCGCTGTATTGCTCGCGCCGGCTGCGCGCCGGCTTCTCGATCACATGTGCCATCGGCGTTCCCTCGTCCCGGTTTTGTGGATATTCTGCGCCCCCCGTACAACCGAGATCAAGCGACGTGACTGGCCGACCGACCGGACCGCTCAACCGGGACCAGATCAAGATCTGGAGGAAGGAGCGGCGCAACGCGCTGCTCGAGCGCCGCATCGAGGCGCCGCGCGAATCGAAGAAGGCCTGGGCCGCCTCCGTCGAGCGCTACGTGCGCGAGATCCTGGGCCGCATGAAGCCGCAGACGATCGGATTCTATCTGCCCTTCAAGCATGAGATCGATGCGCGGCCGATGGTGCGCGACCTTCTCGAGCAAGGCTGGAGCGCCGCGCTCCCCGTGGTCGTCGATAAAAAGGGGCCGCTGGAGTTTCGCGCATGGCGACCCGGCGCGCTGATGACGCCGGGCGTCTACGACATTCCGGTGCCGGCAGAGCGCAACATCGTCAAGCCCGGCGTGCTGCTCGTGCCGCTGGTCGGCTTCGACTCCGCGAACTATCGGCTCGGGTACGGCGGCGGCTACTATGACCGAACGCTATCCGCGATGCTGCCGCGGCCGTCGACGATCGGCGTCGGCTTCGAGCTCTCGCGGCTCGAGACGATCTTTCCGCAGTCGCACGACATGCCGCTCGACGCGATCGTCACCGAAGCAGGCGTCAAGCGCCGCTGACGCGCGCCGTGCGAATAGTTAAGAGCGGCAGCAGCCATATAGGCAGTACGGCCACGCTGTGCGATGCTGGACACAAATCAAATCCGGGGAGCCGTTAATGCGCGGATTGATCTGCGGCCTGGTGATCCTGGCCTGCGCCGGCTCGGCGGCACAGGCGGCACGGCCGGACCCGGCGTCCGATTGCGGGCGATCGATCTGGCGAATCAGCGGGTTGGAAGCCGAGGCGCGGCGGTTGGCCGCCTGCTACACCGGCTCTCAGCCGCGTGCGGTGGCGCAGGGGCGTCCGGTTCTCGATCCCGCGGCAGCGCTCAGGCAGGGCTTGATCTGGTAGGTCAGCCGCGCAGCGGTATGACGTTCCGCGTTTGTGTCGTCGGCGGCGGGCTGACCAGGGCACGGATGGTTTCGCGCGCCTCGTCGACCAGCATGTGCGGATGATGCGTCAGCCAGGCGGAGACGGCGGCATAGATGGCGACCAGCTCGCTGGACCCGGAATACAGCGCGTCGACATAGGCGTTGAGGGCTGCGTGCGTCGGCGCGTCGAGATCGGTGTGTGACATGGCCACCGACCCTAGGGGCCAACTTAATACCGAACCGTTAATCCTGCCTCGCGGCCCGCCAATTTCGCGGCCACGCCCAAGCTTGAGCGTTCCGGGAAAGCGTGGCTTTAATGGATCAATCGAGCTAGGGCGCGCGTTCATCGAATGGCATGCCGCGCGACGCGACGGCACCACCAATAAAAGACGGAGACCGGCAATGGAATGGATCGGCGCTATCGTCATCGGGTTGCTGGCAGGTGTCGTTGCCAAGCTGCTCATGCCCGGAAAGGATCCGGGCGGATTCATCATCACGACGATCCTTGGCATCGTCGGCGCGCTCGTCGCCACATGGCTCGGACAGGCGATCGGCTGGTATCGCGAGGGCGAGGCCGCCGGGTTCATCGGCGCCGTGGTCGGGGCGATCATCATCTTGCTTGTCTATCGCTTCGTGCGTGGCCGTACGGCCTAGCTCGGCAGCAGATTGCATCGCCGCGCAGCATTGATTGCAAACGCGTTAACGGGACGTTAACCATAGTTTTGCCATCATTCGACCTGTCACCGTTTCAGCGGAGGCAGGCCGATGACCGCCATTCCATTTGCGTGCGTAGCACCCGTCGACGACGATGCCTCGGACCGCCGGCGCCAGTTGCGCAAGCGCATGCGGATCGGAACGATCGCGGCGCTATCCTCGCTGGCGAGTCTCGCCGGCATTGTGGCCTACGGGTACATGGCCGCCGGTGCATTGACGGCGTTCGGGCTGTTCTTCATCGGCGCGATCACCCTCTTCGAGGCCTTCCGGCAGGCCGACCGGCGTTTCATCGCGCCGCTTCAGGCCCGCTGCCAGGACGACTACAACCGCCAGATCGACGCCCTCCTCGGCCCTCTGTTCGAGTCCCGCGCTCCGCGGCGCTCCGGGTTTGTGGAGCGCATCGACGCCTAGGCCGCGGGGCCGTCGACCGCTGGCGGAATGCGCCGCGGCCCGACATCGTTGTCTGCCCATGATGATCCTGTTCCGCCACACCGCCGGGCTTTGCTTCGGGCTGGCGCTGTGCGGCGTCGCGGCATTGGCACAGGCCGAACCCCTGACGTTGCGCTACTCCGCAACGTGGGGCGGCGGTGCCGCCGCCGACATCCGCCTGCAACTCGAGGACATCGATGGTGCCTTCCGAAACCGTCTCGATATCGAGACGGTCGGACTTGCGCGCCTGCTATCCGGATTTCGCGCCAGCGTGACCAGCGCCGGCCATGGCGACAGCCTCGACGTGACGCCGCTCGCCTTCGATGCGACCTATGACTCGAGGAAGAAGCGCGACAAGCGCATCCGCCTGAACTTCGTGGCGGACGGCAACACCGTCGTCGCGGAAGAAGGACCGGAGAACACGAGCAAGGATCCTGTCCTTCCCGAGCAGTTCCGCCGCGACGTCATCGATCCGCTGTCCTGCATCACGGCCATCCGCCGGCTGGTGCGCGATCGTGTCATCGACCGGAACAAAGGATTCTCGCTCGCCGTTTACGACGGCAAGCGGCGCTTCGATGTCGAAGGCTCTGTCATCGCCGTCGAGAGCCAGCGTTGGAGCCGCAAGAGAGTCGATGTGATGACGTTGCGCCTGATGCTGCACCCGGTCGCGGGCTTCGATGGCGAAAGCGAGGACGAGTACAAGCCCGATGCGAACAAGCGCGAGGTCCTCATCACCGTCACAAACGATTTGCGCGCCATTCCATTGCGGATGTCGGTACCGATTGCCTATGTGCCCGCCGTGATCAGCCTCGATCGCGACACAAAGCTTTAAATTTCATCAAACTGCCGAGCACTTTTGCGGCGCAGCATTTGCGGCGCTGCACAATATTCTGGTGCGACAAATATTCATCTGTTCGGGGTATTCTTTCGACCGATCGGCAAGGTTATGGTGACCGCTCGGGCCCCGTCCCGAACCGGGCCCGTCAGCCAGAAAATTTCAGTCGAGCACTTCGGAGGACCGCACGTGAACGACGCAGCGTTGGCTCATCGCTTTACTCAAAATCAGAAGCTGACCCGCTGGGTGGCAGACATGGCGGCCCTGTGCGAGCCCGAGCGCATTCACTGGTGCGATGGATCGCAAGCGGAGTATGACCGACTCTGCGCGCAACTTGTCGACGCAGGTACGTTCATCCGGCTCAATGCTGCGAAGCGGCCGAACAGCTATCTCGCCCGCTCGGACGCGCGCGACGTCGCGCGCGTCGAGGACCGCACGTTCATCTGCACGCCCGACAAGGCCGACGCCGGTCCGACCAACAACTGGCAGGAGCCGGGCGCCATGAAGGCGCGGCTGCAGAAACTCTTCAAGGGCTCGATGCGCGGCCGCACGATGTACGTCGTGCCGTTCAGCATGGGCCCGCTGGGCTCGCATATCGCGCAGATCGGCGTGGAGATCTCCGACAGCCCGTATGTCGCGGTCAACATGCGCATCATGACTCGCATGGGCGCAAAGGTGCTCGATGTGCTCGGCGCGGACGGCGACTTCGTGCCGTGCATGCATTCGGTCGGCGCCCCGCTCGCGAAGGGCGCCAAGGACGTGTCGTGGCCATGCGATCCGGAGAACATCGTCATCGCGCATTTCCCCGAGACGCGCGAGATCTGGTCCTATGGCAGCGGCTATGGCGGCAACGCGCTGCTCGGCAAGAAGTGCATGGCGCTGCGCATCGCGTCCGTGATGGCGCGCGACGAGGGCTGGCTCGCGGAACACATGCTGATTGTCGGCGTGGAGAATCCGCAGGGCGAACGCACCTACGTCGCCGGCGCGTTCCCGAGCGCGTGCGGCAAGACGAACTTTGCGATGATGGTGCCGCCCAAGGGTTTCGAGGGCTGGAAGATCTGGACCATCGGCGACGATATCGCCTGGATCAAGCGCGGCAAGGACAACCGCCTGCACGCCATCAATCCCGAGGCGGGCCTGTTCGGCGTCGCCCCGGGCACGTCGAAGAGTACCAATCCCAACGCCATGAAGATGCTGGAGTCGAACTGCATCTTCACCAACGTCGCCCTCACCGATGACGGCGACGTGTGGTGGGAGGGCATGACGGACACGCCGCCGGCGCATCTCATCGACTGGCGCGGCCGCGACTGGACGCCCGCCGTCAAGGAGCCGGCCGCCCATCCCAACGCGCGCTTCACGGCGCCGATGGCGCAGACGCCGACGCTCGATCCGAACTGGGATAACCCGGAAGGGGTACCGATCTCCGCCTTCATCTTCGGCGGCCGCATGAGCAAGACGATGCCGCTGGTCTACCAGTCCTTCGACTGGGCGCACGGCGTCTACATGGCGGCGACCATGGGCTCCGAGGCGACGGCGGCGGCCAAGGGCCAGGCCGCGATGCGCCGCGACCCGATGGCGATGCTGCCGTTCTGCGGCTACAACATGGCCGATTACTTCAAGCACTGGCTGGCGCTCGGCCGCACCCTGCCCAAGGCGCCGGGCATCTTCCGCGTGAACTGGTTCCGGCGCGATGCGAACGGCAAGTTCCTGTGGCCCGGCTTCGGCGAGAACATGCGCGTTCTGAAATGGATCGTCGACCGCGTCAACGGCCGGGTGAGCGCGGACCGCAGCCCGCTCGGCTGGGTGCCGCGTCAGGGCGACATCCATTGGAAGGGTCTCGACTTCCCGGCCCCGCGCTTTGCCGAGCTGATGGCCGTCGACGGTGCCGGCGGGGCGAGCGAGGCGGAGGCACACGAAGCCTTCTTCCGCATCTTCGAGGATCGCCTGCCGCCGGAGTTCACGCGCGAGCGCGAGCAGTTCTCCGAGCGCTTCGGGGAAGGTCCGCCGCGCGAGCGCGCCAGCGCCTGACACACGCGCCGCCGCGGCGGGGAACCGCCGCGCCATGGCCGAGTTTATTGAGGCATGCCTCGGCCAAACGGCAAGAGGGCAGAGCCGCGTGCCGAGGTCCGCGTGAGCGGTTACGGCGCAAAGCTGCCCGATCCGGACAACAAGGAATGCTTTCTGGGCGACCGCGTCAGCGGCCGCGCCTTCGTCAAGGCCTTCCAGAAGCACTGCAAGAAACACCGTCTCGACGTCGTCAAGCGACCGTCGGAGGGTGACGTCGATCGGCTGCTCGACGAGGGCGATTCGAACGAGGAGCGCGCGGTCCGCGACGTCGCCGTGGAATTCGGCAACCAGCTCGCCGACGTCATCAAGCTCTTCCTGGAATGGTCCTATTGGCAGAAGACCGAGCGCATCGTGATCGGCGGTGGCATGGCGGCGCGCCATGTCGGCGACATCGCCATCCACGCGGCGCAGTCGCGACTGATGAAGAGCCACCCGCGCCTTCAGATCGAGCGCATCCGCCATCACCCGGATGAGGCGGGGCTCGTCGGATCCGTCCATCTGATCCCCGCCTCGCGCACGTCCGGCAAGGACGGGTTGCTGGCGGTCGATATCGGCGGCAGCAAGGTGCGCGCCGGCATCGTCGAGTTCGGCGAACGCAAATCCGGCCTGCTCGCTGATGCCCGCGTCTGGCGGATCGAGGTCTGGCGCCATGCCAAGGCCCGCGCATCGCGCAGGAAGATGGTCAAGATGATCACCGCGATGCTGGAATCGCTGATCAAGGAGGCGGACAAGGCGAAGTTCCGGCTTTCGCCGCTGGTGCGCGTCGGCGTGCCCGGCGACATTGACGAGGAAGGCTTCATCACCAGTGGCGCCCATAACCTGCCCGGCAACTGGGAGGATCGGAAGTTCAATCTGCCCGCGGAACTCGCCGCCCGGCTGCCGAAGATCAGCGGCGAGCCAGCCTCGGTGTCGGTCCACAACGACGCGGTCATTCAGGGACTCGCCGAGATGCCATTCATGCGGGATGTCCGGCGCTGGGGCATCCTGACCATCGGCTCCGGGCTCGGCAACGCGCATTTCGTCAATCGCGGGCGACGCAGCCCTACCAGATAATTCCTGCCCGCCGGACGCGTGATCCGCACGGCTCCGCTCGCGGCGGAGTAAAGCTCGACCGCGCGCCGGTCCCGACGGATAGGGCCAGATACGCACCGCGCTCAGGCGTCTCCCCGATTTAGACGAACCGCGTCCGCCCCTAGCCTGCCCCCGCCAATGGCAGGAACGGAGGCTGCAAAATGGGATGGTTCGATTTCGTCAAGGAAGCCGGACGGAAGCTTGGAATCGGCGACAAGCCGGCCACCCCCGACGTGCTGCGCCAGGAGATCGACAAGCTCGGGCTTGGCCTGCAGGACGCGGATATCGCGGTTGAGGGCGATACGGTGCGCGTGCTCGGCAAGGCCGGCAGCCAGGAGGAGCACGAGAAGATCATTCTCGCGCTCGGCAACGTGCATGGCATCGCCAGGGTCGACGACCAGATCGCCGTCGCCGCGGCGGCTCCGGCTGCGAAGTTCTACACGGTGAAGAAGGGCGACACATTGTCCAAGATCGCCAAGGAATTCTACGGCGACGCCAAACGCTACCAGGTCATCTTCGAAGCGAACCGGCCGATGCTCGAGCACCCCGACAAGATCTATCCGGGACAGTCCCTGCGCATCCCCGCAATGGAAGCGGTCTAAGCGTCCGGGCACTCACGCAGGCGCGGCGGCGGCGCGGCTCTCCGCGCCGCTCGCCTCACCCTTCTCCATCAGACTGCAGATGCGGTCGCGCAGCCAGCGCGCCGCCGAATCCACCTCGGCGTCCCGGCTCCAGGCGATCGCGATGCCCATGGGCGGCACCTCGAGCGGGAGCGGGTGGATATCGATCGCCTCGCGGCGCGCCATCGAATGCGCCACCTTCGCGGGAACGACGGCGAGAAGATCGCTGCTGGCGACCGCCACCACCAGTGGATAGAAGCCCTGCAGCACCAGCGCAATATTGCGCTTCAGGTGTCGCCGCGCGAGCGCGGCGTCGATCGCCTCCGCCGGCTCCTTGGCCAGCGACCACCGCGCGTGCGAGAGCGCGACGAAATTCTCCATGGTCAGGCCGCCGCCCAGATCGGGATGGTTGCTGCGCGATATGCAGACGAAGTGGTCTGCCGCCAGCTCACATGTCGCAATGCGCTTCGGAACTTCGGCGAACACACCGACAGCGAGGTCGATCTTGTTCTCGTCGAGGAAGCCAATCGCATCACGGAAGCCGAGTGAGCGGATGAAGATGCATAGGTTCGGCGCTTCCTTCCGCACGGTCTGCACAAAAACAGGCAACATCGTGAAATTGGCATAGAACGTCGCGCCGATTGCGAGTTTGCGCCGTGATGTCGCGGGATCGAATGCCTCCTGACGCTGCAGGGTCATTCGGACCTTCTCCAGCGCCTCGGCGATCGGCGCCGCCAGCTCAAGGGCGCGCGCGGTTGGCCGCATCTCCCGCGGCGTGCGCACGAAAAGCTCGTCCCCGAACAGGCTGCGGAGCTGCGCCAGCGACCGGCTGATCGACGGCTGGGCCAGACCGATCCGGTCGCCCGCGCGGCTGACATTGCGCTCGGCCAGCAACGCTTCGAACACAACCAGCAGATTCAGGTCAACAGCCGCCAAATTCTTCATCGCGATATCGCTTATAGCGAGATTCGATTTCCGATCCGGGCAGTCACGCCCCAATTCTTCGGTGAAACGACGCGCCCATCAAGGTGAGCGCGTGCGGATTTCTTTGGAGAAATCATGGAAAAGGACTGTAGCGACGGCGCGTGCCGATCCGGGCACGGCCAACCGGACGACGCGCGCCCGGCCACGGAGAACGGTTACGCCACCCCGCCCCGCCTCGTGCGAAGCGGCTGCCCGCTCAAGGTGCTGATCGTCGAGGACGACATGATCGTCGCGTACGACATCGCCGCCATGGTCGAGGAGCAGGGCGGCAGGGTGGTCGGCATCGCGACCGACTCGCGGCAGGCGATCGAGCTCGGCCTGGCGCACTACCCGGACATCGTCGTGATGGACGTGATTCTGCGCGCCGACTCCGACGGCATCCACGCGGCCGAAGTAATTCAGGACCTGGTCGGCTCCGCCATCGTGTTCTGCACGGCCAGCGCCGACCCCACAACGCAGCGCCGCATGGATGCTGTGCCCGGCGCCGTGATCGTGCACAAGCCGATACTTTCGATCGAGCTATCCGCGGCGATCGCCAAGGTGCTGCAAACGGACGCACGGCTGGCAGCCGACCGCTCTCCACCGACCAGCCGCGGCCGGGCGGGATAGGCCTTCTGTCGTTTCCCGCAGTCGTGTAGAAGCGGTTGACTGTCGGGGCCGGCCGGCCCCGGCAGTGGAACACGACGAGGCAGGGTGTGCCGCTCCCGATTCAGCACGATCCGGTGGATGTTCCGCGTTCCGGCCGTCGCTCGGCGTGCCCCGGCCTGCTCCGCTTCGCGCCGGCGCTGGACGGCGAGATCTGCCGGGTGAAACTGCCGTGCGGCCGGCTCGACGCGGCGCAGGCGCTCCGCCTCGCCGATGCCGCGGAGCTCTTCGGCAGCGGCATCGTCGACGTCACCAACCGCGCCAACCTGCAGATCCGCGGCGTGCGACCGGAACGCGCGGCAGCGCTGACCGACGCCCTTGTCGCTGCCGGACTGGGGCCGCTGACCAGCGGCGGCGACGATGTCCGCAATGTCATGACCAGTCCGACCGCGGGCGTCGATCGCGAACAGAAACTGGACACGCGGCCCCTGGCCGACCGTCTGCTCGAAACGCTGCAGACCCACGCCGCATATCATGCGCTGTCGCCGAAATTCTCCATCCTTCTCGATGGCGGCGAGGCCGTGGCGCCGGTCGATCATCCGCATGATATCTGGCTCGCAGCGCTGTCCGGCACCGAAGCGTCCGCGCGCTTCGCCTTCGGTATCGCGGGCTGTCCGCCACTGATCGGCAGCCCATCCGGTCCCATGGGAGCCGTGGCCGCCGACCATGCGCACGATCTCGTTGCCGCGCTCCTTGATGTTTTTCTGGAACTCGCCGACGACCGAGCGGATGTGACGCGATTCCGGCATCTGCGCGCCGGGTTCAGCGATGGAGAGATCATCGATCGGATCGCGCGGCGCGTCGCTTTCCGGATCCGGCCGGGATGCGAGATCGCGACGTGGCGCCGCCATGCGCCCGCGGCACTCGCGCATCTCGGCGCGCACCCGCAGCGTCAGGACGGATGGGCCTATGTCGGCGCGGTGCCGCCGCTCGGCCGGCTCGCGGCCGCAACGCTGCGGTCGCTCGGGCACATCGCGACCGCACTGGGCGACGGCACGCTCCGGGCGACGCCCTGGCGCGGCGTTCTGCTGCCGAACGTCGCCGCATCGCGCGCGGCCGAGGCGGTGCGACAGCTCGAAGCGGTCGGGCTGCTCTGCCGCGCCGACGATCCGCTGGCGACGATGATCGCCTGCTCGGGATCGTCCGGCTGCGCTTCGTCCCTCGCGGATACGCAGTCGGACGGCTTCGCCCTCGCCGCCCGCCTGCGTCTGAGGCGCAGCGCACCGACGATCCATCTGTCCGGATGCACCAAGTCATGCGCCTCGCCGGTACAGGCGCCAGCCACCCTGGTCGGAGTTGGTCAGGGGCGCTATGACCTGTTCATCCGCGACGCGGGCGGCGCGTCGCGGTTCGGCCGTGTGCTCGCACGCGACATCGACATCGACGAGGCCGCCCAACTCCTTGCTGAGCCGGGCTCCGATCCGGGAGAGTAGGGAATGCTCGATTACATCCGCGACGGCCAGGAGATCTACCGCCGCTCCTTCTCCATCATCCGCGCCGAAGCGGACATGACCGGCATCCCCGCCGATCTGGAGAAGCTTGCGGTCCGCGTCGCCCATGCGAGCGGGATGGTCGATGTGATCCGCGATCTCGCCTTCTCGGCGAATGCCGGCAGCGCCGGTCGCGCGGCGCTCGCGGCCGGCGCTCCGATCCTGTGCGACGCCCGCATGGTGGCGGAGGGCATCACGCGCGCGCGCCTGCCGGAGAACAACGCCGTGCTCTGCACGCTGTCCGACCCCGCCGTGCCGGACCTTGCTCGCACGCTCGGAAACACGCGCTCCGCCGCGGCGCTCGAGCTATGGCGGCCGCATCTGGCCGGCAGCGTCATTGCCGTCGGCAACGCACCCACGGTCCTGTTCCGCCTGCTCGAAATGCTGGACGAAGGCGCGGCGAAACCCGCCCTCATCATCGGCTTTCCGGTCGGCTTCGTCGGCGCCGCCGAATCGAAGGCGGCGCTGGCGGAGAACAGCCGCGGCGTGCCCTACGTCGTGCTTCGCGGCCGGCGTGGCGGCAGCGCCATGGCCGCGGCGGCGGTCAACGCCCTCGCGACGGAGCAGGAGTGATGGCCATGGCCGGCCGGCTTCTCGGCCTGGGCGTCGGCCCCGGCGATCCCGAGCTGATCACCCTCAAGGCGCTGCGCCTGCTGCGCGCGGCCCCCGTCGTCGCCTACCATGCGGCAAAGGGGAAGAAGAGCAATGCGCTCGGCATCGTCGAGCAGCATCTGACGCCGGCGCAGATCACCGTCCCGCTCGTCTATCCGGTGACGACGGAGAAGCTCCCGCCGCATCTCTGCTACGAGAAGATCATCAGCGATTTCTACGACGAGGCGAGCGCTGCGCTGGCGGCACATCTCGATGCCGGCCGCGACGTGGCCGTGATCTCCGAGGGCGATCCGTTCTTCTACGGCTCGTTCATGTACCTGCATGACCGGCTCGCCGGGCGCTATGCGACGGAAGTCGTGCCAGGCGTCTGCTCGGTCGTCGCGGGGGCCGCGGTGCTCGGCGCGCCGCTCGCCTACCGCAACCAGACGCTGACAGTGCTTTCGGGGGTGCTAGAGGCGGACGAACTGAAGCGGCGCCTTGCCGGCACAGACGCGGCCGCGATCATGAAGCTGGGGAGCAACCTCGCCAAGGTCCGCAGTGTCATCGATGAACTTGGCCTCACCGACCGTGCGCTCTATGTCGAACGCGCGACGATGGTGACGCAGCGCATCCTGAAGCTGGCCGACGTCGATCCCGCACAATCGCCATATTTCTCCATCGTCATCGTTCCCGGCCGGAAGTGGAAGGACCGATGATCGCGCCGGTCGCGATCCTCATCCTCGGCGCCGACAGCCTGCCCACGGCGCGCCGGATCAAGGCCGCCTGCCCGGGCGCTGCGATCCACGGCCTCGCCGGCCGCGTCGACGGCGCCGACACGGCTTTCGAGAATTTCGGTGCCACGCTGCGTGCGCTCTACGAGCAGGACACGCCGCTCGTGGCCCTTTGCGCCGCCGGCATCGTCATCCGGGCGCTGGCGCCGCTGCTGCAGAACAAACGCGCCGAGCCGCCCGTCCTCGCCGTCGCCGAGGACGGCAGCGCCGTCGTCCCCCTGCTCGGCGGGCTGCGCGGCGTCAATGTGCTGGCCCGGCAGATCGGCGCGGCGCTGGCCGTAGCACCCGCGATCACGACCACGGGCGAGCTGCGCTTCGGCGCATCGCTGCTCGATCCGCCGGTCGGCTATGTGCTGCGCAATCCCGCCGACGCCAAGACATTCATCTCCAACCTGCTCGCGGGAAGCGGCGTCCGCATTTCCGGGGATGCGCCATGGCTTGCCGCGATGCGGCTGCCGCTTGACGCCGACGGCCAACTCACAATCGCCGTGACGCCGCACGAAACCGCGCCAGCCGCGAACGCGCTTGTCTTTCACCCACGCGCCGTCGTCATCGGCATTTCAGGCGAGTGGCATGACCTTGCGCGCTCGATCCCCGCGGCGCTTGCGGAAGCCAACCTTGCACCGCAGGCGGTCGCCTGTCTTGTCGCGGCCGAGGGCGACATCATCCGGCCAGAGCTCCACGCCGCCGCGGCGGCGACGAATGTGCCGGTGCGGTTGCTGCCTCAGGCGGATGTGACCGCCGAACACCTTGTGCGTGGCGTAGCGCCAGAGGAGCCCGCGTTTGTGCGCGGCGGAATCGCCATCGCTGTCGCCGCGAGGCCCGTCGATCCGGAAACAATCGGACGGGGACGCGGGCGCCTTGCCGTGGTCGGGCTCGGGCCCGGCGACCCCGCGCTGATGCCACCGGCGGCGCGGGAAGCTCTGCACGATGCCGAACACGTGTTCGGCTACGAGACCTATGTGCGGATGGCCGGCCCGTTCCGGCCGGACCAGCAGATCCACGCCAGCGACAACCGCGAGGAGATGCAGCGCGCCCGCGCCGCCCTCGCGCTTGCGGCAACTGGACGGTCGGTCGCCATCGTTTCTTCCGGCGACCCCGGCATCTTCGCCATGGCCGCCGCGGTCATGGAGGCACTGGACGGATCTGACGATCCCGCCTGGCACGGTGTCGGGATCGCGGTGCTGCCCGGCATTTCCGCGGCACTCGCGGCGGCCGCACGCGCGGGCGCGCCGCTCGGCCACGATTTCTGCGTCCTTTCGCTCTCGGACAATCTCAAGCCTTGGACGATCATCGAACGCCGCCTCGACCATGCCGCGGCAGCCGACCTCGTCATCGCGCTCTACAACCCCGCCTCGAAGGCGCGACCGTCGCAGCTGGTTCGTGCGCTGGAAATCCTGCGCGCCCATCGCCGGCCGGAAACGCCGGTGGTGCTCGGCCGCGACATCGGCCGGCCGGACGAAGCGCTGACGGTGACGACGCTGGGTGCCGTGCGCGCCGAGCAGGTCGACATGCGCACGGTCGTGATCGTGGGGTCCTCGACCACGCGCGGCTTCGCGCGCGGCGACGGCGGCACCTGGGTCTATACGCCGCGCTGGTACGGAGAGTCGGCGCCGCAGCACGCAGCCCTGTCCGACGCTTCGGTCAAATAACGCCCTTCAGCCACGCGATGGCAGCGTCGACCGACACGACGGTCGGCACATCGGGCCGCGTCGGCCGGCGCAGCATCACGACACGGATCCCCAGTTCGCGAGCCGCGATCAGCTTCGCCTCCGTCGCCGTACCGCCGCTGTTCTTGCAGACGATCGTGTCGATGCGGTGCCCGCGCAGCAGCGCCAATTCGTCCTCCAGACGAAACGGCCCGCGCGCCAGCACGATTTCGGCATTCTCGAAAGCAAGGGCGGAATCGGGCGCCTCGATCGTGCGGATCAGGAACCACAGCCGGTCCAGCCCCGCGAACGGCGCAAGCTCCTGACGGCCGACGGTGAGGAAGACGCGTCGGGACGGACGCAATGCCGCCACCGCCGCGTCCCAGCTCTCGACGGGTTCCCAACGATCGTTCTCGGCCGGCTCCCACTCCGGACGGCCGAGCCGCAATAGCGGCACGCCGGACCGCGCGCAGGCCTCCGCGGCGTTGGCGCCCATCTGCACGGCGAAGGGATGCGTCGCGTCAATGACCGCGCGCACGTGATGGTCCGTCAGATATCCGGCGAGCCCCTCGACGCCGCCGAATCCACCCGTCCGCACCGTGCCGGGCAGCGGGCGCGGTGATGCAACCCGGCCGGCGAGCGAGCTGATCACCTGCAGGCCGTCGAGGTCGACAACGGCCCGCGCGATGGCGAAGCCTTCGCTCGTGCCGCCGAGGATCAGCACCGCCGGGCGCGCGCTAGGGTGTCCGGTCATCCGTATGATCCGCCTCGGTGCTCTGGCGCGCGCTCCACAGGATGGCCAGCCCGACGATCGCGGAGATTACCGACGCCACGAACACGGCGATCTTGGCCGCGTCGAAGTCGGACGGCTGCGGAAACGCCTGGCCGGCGATGAACAGCGACATGGTGAAGCCGATGCCGGCCAGACCGCCGGCCCCGGTCAACTGCCACCACGTGTAGTCCGTCGGCTTGACCGCGATCTTCAGCCACACCGCGAGCGCCGAGGCGAATACGAGGCCGAGCGGCTTGCCGACCACCAGCCCGCCCATGATCGCGAGCATCAGGGTTTCGTGCCCGCGCAGCACGTCGCCGCTCAGGACGACGCCGGCATTGGCGAGCGCGAAAAGCGGCAGCACCACATAGCTCGACCATGGCTCGACATGCCGCAGCGTGCGGTCGGCCGGCGATTCGATCCGGTCGTGTATCGCATCGAGCGCGCGCAGGGCCGGCACGGACGGTCCGTGGCGCAGCACCTCGTCACCCCGTCGCGATTCGGCGCTGATGATCGCATCGGCCTGCATCGTCAGCGTCTTGAGGTCGGGCGGCGGCCGCGTCGGAATGAACAGCGACAGGAGCACGCCGGCGAATGTCGAGTGCAGGCCGCCCGCGTGCACGCAGATCCATAACCCCACGCCCAGCAGGACATAAGGCAGCACGCGATAGACGCTGGAATGATTGAGGAACGCCAGCACGCCAGTGATCGCCGCGGCGCCGGCGAGGTAGCCGAAATGCAATTCGCCCGAGTAGAACACCGCGACAACGAGGATCGCGCCGATGTCGTCGACGATCGCGGCGGCGGTCAGGAAGATGCGCAGCTCGACGGGCACGCGCCGCCCCAGCATCACGATCAGCGCCACCGCGAACGCCGTGTCGGTCGCCATCGGCACGCCCCAGCCATGCGCCCACGGTCCGGTCGGAATCACCAGCAGGTAGATCGCCGCCGGCACCGCCATGCCGCCGATGGCGCCCGCGATCGGCAGCGCCGCGGAGCGGCGACTGGCGAGATGGCCGACGGTGAACTCGCGTTTGATCTCGAGCCCGACGACCAGGAAGAAGATGCACAACAGGCCGTCATTGACCCAGTGCCGCAGCGACATCCGGAAGGCGGAGTCACCGTATGTCAGGCCGAATTTGCCCTCCCAGAACGCCTCGACGGACGGGCCGAGCGCCGAGTTGGTCAGCACCACCGCCAGCACCGACGTCAGCAGCAAGAGCAACCCCGTGGACGGCGCCCAGCTCGCGAAGTCGAGCGCCGCCGAGCGCACCCGGTGGCCGAGCGAGCCGAGCATCGCATCCGACAGCGAGCTCGCATCCCAGGGTCCGTCGTAGCGGCGGCTGTTGATGAAGAAGGTCGGCGTGAACATCACGCCGCTCGCGCGAGCACTGCGCATGTCGGAGGCGACACGGGCCTTCGCGCGATCGATGCGCGCCGGCCGTGCCTGCTGCAGGCCGAGATCCTCGGCGACGGCGTGCAGGTCGTCTTCGGTAAGACGCTGGGAGCGCGTCATCAGCTTGACATGCGCGTCCCAGAACTGCTCGTCGTCCTCGCTGGATTCAATCAGCTCCGCGGCACGGCGCGCGATGTCGCTGCCCGTGATCGGCCTATGGCGAAAGACATAGCGCACGCGGTCGCCGAACTGGTCGCGCACCTCGGCGATCTTCTCGTTGGCCGCCCGGCAGTGCGGGCAGTCATAGCTGCCGTATTCGACGAGGACGATCTCGGCGTCGCGCGGGCCGAGGACGTGGTCGTAGGCGTCGTCGACGGGACGATCCAGCCGATTCACTTGCGCGACGTCAGTCATCCGCGCTCCCGTTCATGAAGCGGCGCCGCCGCGAGGGCGACGCGCGCCCGCCTACCCTATCAAGCCAGCGGCACAGGACACGACGCAAGCGCCGGCACGACGCCGGCGCGGAACACGAGTGGAATGCCTGATGATCTGGGCAGGATGGTGGGCGCGACAGGGATTGAACCTGTGACCCCTGCCATGTCAAGGCAGTGCTCTCCCGCTGAGCTACGCGCCCGCCCAGGTTCGCGCGGGACTATACTCATTCAAGGTCGAATGGCAAGCACACCGTGGCCCGGCCACGGACGCGCTTCGTCGCAGGCTCAGGCCGCGAGGACCTTCTGCACGTGGCTGACGAGGTCGCGCAGGTGGAACGGCTTCGACAGCACGCTCGCATTGGGCATCGGCGTGCGGCCGCCGTCGAGCACGACCGCGGCGAAGCCGGTGATGAACATGACGCGCAGGTTGGGCAGCGCCGAGCGCGCGCGGCGCGCCAGCTCGACGCCGTCGAGGCCCGGCATGACGATGTCGGCGATCAGAAGGTCGTATTCCTTGGTCAGCTCGGCCAGCGCCTCGCGCCCGTCGGGGCAGCTCACCACGTCATGGCCCGCGCGGCCCAGTGCCGTCGCCAGGAACTGACGCATAGCGTCATCGTCCTCAGCCAGGAGTATCCGCGCCATCTCCGTGTCCCATTCCATCGTTTGACGGACTCCGTCCGGGCCAACGCCGCTCTTCGCGTCTGTTGTGGCGCAGGAGACTACGCGCCGGCCCTTGCAGAACGGTTAATGCGTCCGCTAACCCTTCGGCAACGCTACCATCTTCCGTCTTTGGCGCCCGCCGGCCCCACCGCCGCAGGCCGCCCCGCATGGCCGCACTGTAGACTAGGCCATGGCTGACAGGCCAGATGACAGAGCATTCCGTTTGCTCTAAATCAGCAGAACGAGCATGTCCTCCGAGCCCGCCGCCCTCGCCGCCGTCGATCCCCCCTTCGCCGTGATCGCCCCGCCGCAATTGACGGCTGCGGCGGTATTTGCCTCGCCGCATAGCGGAAACAACTATCCGCCGGGTTTCGTCAAGGCATCGCGGCTCGACCCGCTCACCCTGCGCCGGTCCGAGGACGCCTTTGTCGACGAGCTGTTCGCGGGCGCGCCGGCGCACGGTGCTCCGCTGCTCAAGGCCTTCTTCCCGCGCGCATTCATCGATCCCAACCGCGAGCCGTGGGAACTCGACCCGACCATGTTTGCCGACGTGCTGCCGGCCTATGTCAACGGCGCCAGCCCGCGAGTCAGCGCCGGCCTCGGCACCATCGCCCGTGTCGTCGCCAACGGCGCCGAGATCTATCGCGGCAAGCTCAGCTTTGCCGATGCGCGCGTGCGCATCGAGACGCTTTACCGGCCCTACCACCAGCAGCTCGACCAGCTCATCGAGACGGCGCATGCGCGCTTCGGCCGCGCCCTGCTGATCGACTGCCATTCGATGCCCTCCGTCGGCGGACCGACCGACCGCGATCCCGGCAAGCGGCGCGTCGACTTCGTGCTGGGCGACTGCTTCGGTGCATCCTGTGCGCCCGCCGTCATGGAGGGCGTCGAATCGTTCCTGAAAGGCCGCGGCTACGCGATCGGCCGCAACGCCCCTTATGCCGGCGGCTTCACCACGCGCCATTACGGCCGCCCCGACCGCGACCGCCATGCCCTGCAGATCGAGATCAACCGCGGGCTCTACATGGACGAGATGCGGATCGAGCGCAGCGCCGGCTTCGCCGCGCTGAAGCGCAATCTCGACGGGTTGATCGCGGAAGCGGCGAAGATCGCCGCGGCGCTGCCGGCATCATGAGGGCGGCCGTGAAGACGGTGGCTGGCGTCGTGCGGGTGCGCGATTCCGCCGATGCCGACGTGCCGCGCATCCTCGAAATCTACGCCCATCACGTGCGGACCGGCCTGGGCTCGTTCGAGGAGGAGGTCCCGGACCTGGCGGAGATGCGCCGCCGGCGGGCCGAGGTCCTGGCGCGCGGCCTGCCGTACCTGGTCGCCGAGGTCGACGATCCGACGATGCCGGATGGCATCGGCGGCTATGCCTATGCCGGCCCGTATCGCAGCCGCTCCGCCTACCGCTATTCGGTCGAGGATTCGATCTATACGGCAGCCGAGGCGCAGCGCCGCGGCATCGGCCGCGCCCTGCTCGAGACGCTGGTGGCCCGCTGTACCGCCCTGGGCTACCGGCAGATGGTTGCCGTGATCGGCGACAGCGCCAATGCGGGCTCGATCGGCGTCCATGAGGCAGCCGGCTTCGAGCGGGTTGCCCTGCTCCCGGCCATCGGCTTCAAGTTCGGCCGCTGGGTTGACGGCGTGATGATGCAGCGGCCGCTGGGCGAGGGGCAGACGACCCTGCCCGGCGCGTAGGCAGCCGCGACGACGGCAAAAAAAATGGGCCGTGCACGCACGGCCCAAGTTTAGGGAGGAAACGCCCGGGAACGGACCGAAGGTCGGTTCCCGTCGCGACATCAGCGATGTCGCAATGCACAATATGATTTTGTGCGGCGCAAAAATCAAGTGGTCATTTGCACGCGAACAAGGGGCGTTGCAAATTAGCCACAGCGAGCTAGGCCGTTGACTTGGTTAATGTAGGGACCGGAACTCGGGATGGCCGTGTCAGGACCGCATCACAGGATCTTCAGCCCGACCCCCGCCCCGGCCGGCTCTTGAGCGCCGCCGCGACCGCTTCGATAAAGGCCTCGCGGCGCGTATAATTTTTTCCGGCGACTCGCGCGCCGGCGGGAGAATGGAGATGGACGACGCCAAGCCGGTCGAACCCGTATCGGGCATAGTCCTGCCCCGGTTTGCCGGGATCGCAACGTTCATGCGGCTGCCCTACGCCGCCGATCCCTCGGCGGTGGATATCGGCCTGATCGGGGTGCCATGGGACGGCGGCACCACCAACCGCGCCGGTGCGCGCCACGGCCCACGTGCCATCCGGGACCAGTCCAGCCTGATGCGCCGGATCCATCCGGTCACCCGCACGGCGCCCTACCACCTCGCGCAGGTGGCCGACCTCGGCGACGTGCCGGTCAACCCCTGCGACATCGCCGATACGCTGGGGCATATCGAGCGGTTCTACCGACGCGTCAAGGAAGCGCGGGCAACCCCGCTCTCGGCCGGCGGCGACCATCTCGTCACCCTGCCGATCTTCCGCGGCATCGTCGAAAAGGGGCGGCCGGTCGGCATGGTCCATTTCGATGCCCATTCGGACACGTGGGACCGCTATTTCGGCGATTTCAAATACACGCACGGCACGCCCTTCCGCCGCGCGGTCGAGGAAGGCCTGCTGGATCCCAAGCGCACCGTCCAGATCGGAATCCGCGGCTCGCTCTATGCCGCCGACGATCTCGACTGGGCGCTGGCACAGGGCATGCGCGTCATCACGATCGAGGAGTATTTCAAGCTGGGCCCTGCGCAGGTGATCGCGGAAGCGCGCCGCGTCGTCGGCAACGGACCGACCTATGTCAGCTTCGACGTCGACGCGCTCGATCCCGTCTATGCGCCGGGCACGGGCACGCCGGAGATCGGCGGCTTCTCCACCTTCGAGGCGCAGCAGATGATCCGCGGCCTGCGCGGCCTTGACCTGATCGGAGGTGACGTCGTCGAAGTCTCGCCGCCCTTCGATTCGGGCGGCACCACGGCCCTGGTCGGTGCCACGATGATGTTCGAGATCCTGTGCGTGCTGGCCGAAGCCGTCGCGGCACGGCGGGGATCAGGCGCCTGAACACCGCCGTTGCCCCGATGGAAACAGCCGGGATCCAAACCGACCGGCACGGCGACCAGTTGATCGTGCGGGTCGGCGGTCGCATGACCTTGGGCGACCTCAAAGCGATGTCGGCGAAGCTCGTCGGCGTGGACCCGGCAGGTGCCACGCGCGCAACCGTCGACCTCGCCGGCCTCAGGGCGCTCGACACCGCCGGCGCGTGGATCCTGTTCCGCTTCCTGCGGCGCCTGGAAAGTGCGGGCGTGTACGTCGAACTCACCGGCAACACGGAGGCACAGTCTGCCCTCCTGCAGCGCATGGTTCCGGTCGTCGACGAACGCCGGCCGCTGCGCCGCCCCATGCTTTCACCCGTCGTGGCGATGGTCGAACGCGTCGGCCGCGCCGTCTTCGAGTTCTTCGAGCGCGCGCAGGCGCTCATCTCGTTCTTCGGCGTCGTGGCCGTGGCCCTGCTGCGCACGGCCGTGCGCCCGACGAACCTGCGCTTCATTTCCGTGCTCAGCCATGTCGAGCGGATTGGGCTCGACGCGATGCCGATCGTGGGGCTGCTGTCGTTCCTGATCGGCGTCGTGCTGGCCTATCAGGGCGCCGACCAGCTTCGGGCCTACGGCGCCGAGATATTCACCATCAACCTGCTCGGCGTCTCGATCCTGCGCGAGCTCGGCGTCCTGCTGACCGCGATCATGGTCGCTGGCCGCTCAGGCAGCGCGTTCACCGCCGAGATCGGCACGATGAAGGTCAACGAGGAGGTCGATGCCCTGCAGACGCTCGGCCTCGACCCGGTCGAGGTGCTGGTCCTGCCGCGCCTGCTGGCGATGATGATCGCACTGCCGCTGCTCGCCTTCTTCGCCAACATGATGGCGCTGTTCGGCGGTGCGATCATGGCCCTGCTCGTGCTCGACATCTCCATCTCCCAGTTCCTCACGCAGTTCAGCGAGGCGATCTCGGCGCGCATGTTCTGGGTCGGTATCGTCAAGGCGCCGTTCTTCGCGTTCCTCATCGCCATGGTCGGCTGCTACGAGGGTCTGCAGGTCTCCGGCAGCGCCGAGAGCGTGGGCCGGCTGACGACGAAGGCGGTGGTCGAATCGATTTTCCTGGTGATCGTCGCCGACGCCGCCTTTTCCATATTCTTCTCGTTCATCGGGGTCTGACGGTGGCGGAGAGCGAGCCGATCATCCGCGTGCGCGGCCTGGTGACGAGGTTCGGTACCCAGGTCGTCCACGACCATCTCGACCTCGACGTGCGTCGCGGCGAGATCCTGGCGCTGGTCGGCGGCTCCGGCACGGGCAAATCCGTTCTGATGCGCACGATGATCGGCCTCAAGCGGCCCGATGGCGGCGCGGTGGATATCTTCGGCCAGGACCTGTGGGCCGCCGGCGAGGCGGCACGGCGCGAGATCGAGCGGCGCTGGGGCGTGCTGTTCCAGAACGGCGCGCTGTTCAGCTCGCTGACGGTCGCCCAGAACATCCGCGTGCCGTTCAACGAGCACATCCGACTGCCGGCCAAACTGATCGGCGACCTGATCCGCGTGAAGATCAGCATGGTCGGCCTGCCGGCGGATGCCGGGTCCAAATTCCCGTCGGAGCTGTCGGGCGGCATGAAGAAGCGCGCGGCGCTGGCGCGCGCCCTCGCCCTCGACCCGGAAATCCTGTTCCTGGACGAGCCCACCGCCGGGCTCGACCCTATCGCGGCCGCCGCCTTCGACAGCCTGATCCGGGATCTGCAGCGGAGCCTGAACCTGACCGTCGTCCTCGTCACGCACGACCTGGACACGCTCGCTGCAATCACTGATCGCATTGCGGTTCTGGTCGATAAACGTATTATCGTCGGCACGATGAGCAGCCTGCTGAACGAACAGCATCCCTGGATCCAGTCCTATTTCCACGGGCCGCGTGGGCGCGCGGCCCTCGCGGCCAACAACGTCGCGAGCGCCTGAGCGGCACCCATGGAAACGCGCGCCAGCTACTTCCTCGTCGGGCTGTTCGTGCTGTCGCTGATCGTCGGCATGTTCGGCTTCGTCATGTGGCTGACGCGCTTCGAGCTCAAGGACGAGAACACCTACTACTACGTCTATTTCCGCGGGGCGGTGACCGGCCTCAGCGTCGGCTCCACCGTACGCTATCGCGGCGTGCCCGTCGGCACCGTCACCCAGATCGGGATCGACAGCGAGAACGTGGAGCTGGTCGAGGTGACGCTGGCGATCAAGAAGGGCACCCCGATCAAGACCGACACCATCGCGTCGCTGCAGCTTCAGGGCATCACCGGGTTGAGCTTCGTCCAGCTCACCGGCGGCACGCAGAACGCCCCGGCGCTGGAACCCCGGCCGGGCAAACGCCGCGCCACGATCCCCTCGCGGCCATCCGCGATCGAACAGGTCTTCGAGAACGCGCCGGAGCTTATCGCCAACATCGGGGCGGTGGCGACCCGTGCCGCGGAGGTGCTGAGCCCCGAGAACCAGAAGCAGATTTCCCTGATCCTGGAGAACGTCGCGGTATTCTCGGGCACGCTGTCGCGCGCGTCCGGACCGATCGAAGGCATCGTCGATGACACCGCAGCGACTTTGTCCGACCTGCGGCGGACCGCGGCATCGCTCGAGCAGCTCGCCCAGCAGCTTCAGGTGATCTCGGCGGAGCTGGGCGGGGACGCACGCAAGTTTTTTGCCGATACCAACCAGCTCGCGCGCAGCGCCGACCGCACGATCACCGACGTGCGCAAGACCGCGCAGGCCTTCGAGAAGCTCGCCAATGACCTCAACAGGATCGTCGGCGACGCCCGCGTCCCGATGCGCGACTTCACCGCCAACGGCCTCTATGAGTTTTCGCAGTTCCTGACCGAAGCCCGCACGCTCGTGGCCAGCCTGACCCGGCTCGCCTATCAGCTCGAACGCGACCCGGCGCGCTTCCTGTTCGGCGACCAGCAGAAGGGATTCGAGGCGAGATGAGCGCGAAGCGGTGGCCGGGACCGGCAATCTGGGTGACGGCGGCCGTGCTCGTGCTCGGCGCCTGTGCGCTTCCGGGCGCCGGAGAGCCGCCGAACCTCTACACGCTGACGCCGAAGAGCAGCTTCGCCCCCGACCTGCCGCGGGTCGAGTGGCAGCTCATCGTCGAGACGCCCGTCGCTGCCGCCGGGCTGAACACCAGCCGGATCGCGCTGCAACGCTCGCCGGTCACGCTCGAGTACTATGCCAATGCCAACTGGACCGACGTCGCCCCGCTGATGGTGCAAACGCTGCTGATCGAATCCTTCGAGAACAGCGGCAGGATCGTCGCCGTCAGCCGCGAATCGATGACCGTGCGCGCCGACTACACGCTGAAGACCGAGCTGCGCGAGTTCCAGGCCGAGTATGACGGCAACGGTCCGCCGCGCGCGCGCGTGCGCATCAACGCGAAGCTCACGCGGGTGGCCGATCGCGCCATCATCGCCAGCCATACGGTGGAACGCATCGTACGCGCCGAGGGCAGCGACCTGCCGTCGATCGCGCTGGCGTTCGACGAGGCTCTGGGCAGCACCATGCGCCGCATCGTCGAGTGGGCGTTGCCGGCGCCGGGCAATACGGCATCGCCTCGGCGCAGCTAAGAGCGGCCGAACGACACGAATCAGCCCGTTGCGGACTCCGCAAGCAGCGTGAGGAACTCCCCCTCGCGCTCCGACCACTTCGCCCAGTCCGCGGCACCGAGCCCGTACTTGTTCTTGTGGCCGGCGCGCGCGCCGCGCTCGATCAGCGCCCTGGCGGCATCAAGCTGGCCGCGCGCGGCGGCATACATCAGCGCCGTGTTGCCGAAATCCGTGGCCGCGTTCACGTCCGCGCCGCGCTCGACCAGCATGCCGACGATGTCGAGGCGACCGCGCGCCGCCGCCAGCATCAGCGCGGTCTCGCCGGTGTCGCCCTTCTGGTTGGGATCGGCACCGCCATTCAGAAGACCGGCCAGTTCGGGGCCAGTGCCGCTCTGGGCCGCGGCATGAAGAGCTTGCAGTTTCATCGCCGCGATCAAAGACCGGCGCCCTCGCGCCGTCAAGGCAACCACGGCCTTGACGGACGGCTTCACGGATGCGCAGTGTCGGCCGCATGAAAGTTGCCGATACCCTGCGCCGGACGCTGACCGACAAGTTCGCGCCGGTGCGCCTCGACATCACGGATGACTCGCACCGCCATGCCGGCCATGCCGGCGCGCGGCCCGAGGGCGAGACGCATTTCTCCGTGGAAGTCGTCGCGACGGCATTCGCGGGCCGGTCGCGCGTCGAGCGCCAGCGCCTCGTCTACGACGCCCTCGCGGATCTGATGCGCGAGCGTATCCACGCGCTGGCGCTCAGGACGCTGACGCCGGAAGAGGATCGCGCGCGGCCGGCCCGCTGAGGCCTACTGCAGTCCGTAGCCCGGGCCGTGAATGAACGAGTCGAGATGGCGGAGGTCGTCCTCGGCCTCGCCCAGCACGGCCGAGTAGAGGTCGCGCACGGACACCATGCCGACCACCGTCGTGCCATCGACGACCGGCAGGTGGCGGTAGCCGCCGCGCCGCATCTTTTCCAGCGCGCTATGCGCCGTGTCGTCGGGCCGGAGCGTATCCGGGTCTGGCGTCATGACCGCGCGAAGCGTGACCTTGTCCGGATCGAGCCCCGCCGCGACGACTTTTACCGCGAGGTCGCGCTCGGTGAAGATGCCGTGCAAGCCGCCGCGATCGACGATCATCACCGCGCTCACCTTGTTGTCAGCCATCAGCCGTGCCGCTTCGCGTGCCGTCGCTGTCTCCTGCGCGAAGATCAGCACCTGCTTGTGGATGATGTCGGGGACAATCATACGCTGCATGGCGAACTCCCTGGTGGCGGGTTCGCCGCGGCCTGCGGCCCTCATCGCCGCGCGCCGCGGTCGAGGAACTCGATGATTATATCGCCCTGAGATGGTGGTCCGGCAAGAGGCGGACCGGTGACAAACTCAGGACACGGCTTCTGTCTGGCTCTGCTGCGGCAGTGCAGCAGCGGGCGGCGACACGCGCAGGCCCGTCACCTGATTTCTTTTGCGCCGCAATATCTCGAAGCGGAAGCCGTGGAAGGTGAAGATCTGGCCGACTTCGGGAATGCGCCGCGCTTCCTGCATGACGAGACCCGCCACCGTCGCCGCCTCGCTGTCGGGAAGCTGCCAGTCGAGATCGCGGTTGAGATCGCGGATCGTGACATGCCCGTCGATGATGTAGCTGCCGTCAGGCATCGGCCGCACGCCGGGCACCTGGAACTCGTGCCGCTCGGCGATGTCGCCGACGATCTCCTCGAGAATGTCCTCGAGGGTCACGATGCCGAGGAACGCGCCGTACTCGTCGACGACGATCGCGAAATGCTCGCGGCGCCGGCGGAACGCCTCGAGCTGGTCGAGCAGCGTCGTCGATTCGGGGATGAACCATGGCGCCGTCGCGATGTCCGGGATCCTGATCGCGTCGAAATCGCCGCCATTGGTGCGCAGCGCCTGCAGCACCGCCTTGGCATGCAGCACGCCGACGATGTTGTCGGGCTGACCTCGCCATAGCGGGATGCGCGTGAAGCGGCTGGAGAGCGCCTGCTCGACCACCGCCGCTGCCTTCTGGTCGAGTTCGATGGCGTGAACCTGGCGGCGGTGCACCATGATGGTGCCGACCTCGACATCGGCAAGGTCGAGGATCGAGCGCAGCATGTTGCGTTCGCCGCGTTCCTCGGCGCCATTGTGCAGTTCGATCGCGCCGCGCAGCTCCTCTTCGGCGGCGTCGCCGCCGGCCTTCATGCCGTCCTGGCCGAACAGGCGCAGGATCGTGCCGACGATCGCCTGCGCGGCGCGCACGACAGGGGACAGCAGGAACACCACCCACCGCAGCAGCGGCGCCATGGCCAGCGCCACGCGATCGGCGTGATTGATCGCAAAGGTTTTGGGCAGCACTTCGCCGAAGATCACGACCAGCGCCGTCATCGCCAGGGTCGCGTAGACGATACCGGCCTCGTCGAACAGCGCGATCAGCGCGCCGGTGGCCAGCGCCGAGGCGAGGATGTTGACGAGGTTGTTGCCGATCAGGACGGCCGTGAGAAGCTGCTCCTTGCGCTCGCGCAGCTCGTTGACCAGGCGGGCGCGCCGCATCCCCTTGCGGGCCAATGCATGCATGCGCGGACGCGAGGCGGCGGTCAGGCTGGTTTCGGCGATCGAGAAGATGGCGGACACCGCCAGCAGGAAGACGATGACGAGGATGATGCCGATCAGCTCGGCGCTCATGCCGCCACGGCCTGCTCGAGCACGGCCCGCACGGCCGCTGTCTCGACTTCGCGCGCGACGAAGGCGCGACCGATGCCGCGCGCCAGGATGAATGTGATGCGCCCGTCGCGGACCTTCTTGTCGTGCGCCATGAGGGCCAGCAGGCGATCGACGTCCCAGGTCCGGCCCGGCGGCCGCGTCGGCAGGCCGACCGCGTTCAGGTGACGTCGCAGCCGCGCCGCATCGGCCGCCGGCGCAAGGCCGAGCCGGACGGAGACGTCGAAAGCCATCACCATGCCGATGCCCACGGCCTCGCCATGCAGCAGCTCCGAGCCGTAGCCCAGCGCCGCCTCCAGTGCGTGGCCGAAGGTGTGGCCGAGATTGAGCAGCGCGCGCTGGCCTGTCTCGCGCTCGTCGAGCCCGACGATGCGCGCCTTGGCGGCGCAGCTCTTCTGGACGGCATGGGCGCGGCACGCGGCGTCGCCGTTGACCAGCTTCGTCCCGTTCGCCTCGAGCCAATCGAAGAACTCGGGCTCGTCGATGAGCCCGTATTTGATCACCTCGGCATAGCCGGCAAGCAGCTCGCGCCGCGGCAGCGTCGTCAGGGAGTCGAGATCGGCGAGCACGAGGCGCGGCTGGTGGAACGTGCCGACCAGGTTCTTGCCATGGCGCGTATTGATCCCGGTCTTCCCGCCGACGCTGCTGTCGACCTGCGCCAGCAGGGTCGTCGGAGCCTGGATGAAGTCGACGCCGCGCAGCAGCAGGCTCGCGGCCAGCCCCGTCAGGTCCCCGACCACGCCGCCGCCCAGCGCAAGCAGGGTCGAGCCGCGCTCCGGCCGCTTTTCCAGCACGGCGCCGAGCACGGCCTCGAGCTGCGCGAAATTCTTGCTCGCCTCGCCGGCCGGGATCGTCACCAGCACCGTCTCGATGCCGCCATCGCGCAGGCCGCGCGACAGCCGCGGCCACTGCGCCGCGGCGACCCGCTCATCGGTGACGACGAACACGCGCTTCTCGCGCAGCAGGGGGGCGACCAGCTCGCCGGCGACCTCGAACAGCCCGCCGCCGATGACGATGTCGTAGCCGCGCGCGCCGAAGTCCACGCGCACTTTGGCCGGTCCCATCACCGCGCTCCTCCGTTCGCGCGCTCGCGCATGTGCTTGTCCAATGCCTCCACGACCCGGTCGACGGTGACGTCGGTCGGCCCGTCGGCGCTGTCGATCCGGATATCGGCCTCGGCGTAGATCGGATATCGCTGGTTCATTAAAGTGTTGAGCACCTCGCGCGGATCGCCGCGCTTGAGCAGGGGCCGGTTGCCGCGGCGGCTGACGCGGCGCAGCAGGATATCGAGATCGGCCTTGAGCCAGACCGACACCGCCGCATCCTTGATGCGGCCACGCGTCTCCGCATCCATGAAGGCGCCGCCGCCCGTCGCCAGGACGTGCACCGGCCGCTCCAGCAGGCGCTGGATGATCCGGCGCTCGCCGTCGCGGAAGGCGGCCTCGCCGAAACGCTCGAAAATCTCCTCGATCGTGCAGCCGGCGGCCGCCTCGATCTCGTGATCGGCATCGATAAAGTCCAGCCCGAGTCGCTGGGCGAGCCGCCGACCGACCGACGTCTTGCCCGCCCCCATCAGGCCGACCATGACAATGGTGCGGTCCGGCCGCCCCGGCGTCGGGACGGGGTCCGTATGCAGCGCTTCCCCCATGCGGTCAGGCGCGTCCGGCAGTCTCTCCCGGGCGGTGCGCGATTTGTTCGCGTCCTGCGGTAACGACAGACTGCCCCGGTTTCGTCAAACTGACCTTGTAAATCATCGTGGCAGTCTAGCAAATTGACGCCGCCGTGTCGCGGCCGCGGCCGGCGCGTCCCCGAGATCCCCCTTCGACCGAATCCGAGCGCCTCCCTTGCCCAAACGTACCCTGCTGATCATCCTCGCTGCCATTGCCGTCGTGGTGGCAGGCGGCTTCGCCCTGCTCGCCACGGTGGATATCCCGGCCCCCACGAGCCGCATCGAACGGACGATCCCCAATGACCGCCTGCCGCGCTAGCCGCATTGCCCTCGCCGGGGCGCTCCTGTTCGCCGCGGCCGGCGCGGGAAGTGCCGCCGCGCAGCAGGGGCCGATCCGCCTGTCGCCGCCCCGGATCAATGCCGGGCCGACCGAACCGGTGCAGGCGCCCGTCCCGGC
>JAESGS010000230.1_pt1 | contig 70969 bp, 77 predicted proteins | sample 9269761 | NCBI WGS metagenome assembly JAESGS01 (sample SAMN15741799, study PRJNA653493) | algae metagenome | isolation source: Cyanosarcina radialis HA8281-LM2 and co-occurring heterotrophs from damp... | place: USA: Makauwahi cave, Hawaii | collected 2011-01-06 | reverse complement strand
CCGCTTTCATGGGCTACGTCCTGCCCTGGGGCCAGATGTCGTTCTGGGGCGCGACGGTCATCACCGGCTTCTTCACCGCCATCCCGCTCGTCGGCGAATGGGTCCAGCAGCTCCTGCTCGGCGGCTTCGCGGTCGACAATCCGACGCTGAACCGCTTCTACTCGCTGCATTATCTCCTGCCCTTCATGATCGCCGGCGTCGTGGTCCTCCACGTCTGGGCGCTGCATGTGACGGGGCAGACCAACCCGACCGGCATCGAGGTCAAGCAGAAGACCGACACGCTGCCCTTCACGCCCTATGCGACCGTCAAGGACGCGTTCGGCATGGTGCTGTTCTTCATCATGTTCGCCTATTTCGTCTTCTACATCCCGAACTATCTGGGACATGCGGACAACTACATCATGGCGGATTCCCTGAAGACGCCGTCGCATATCGTGCCGGAATGGTACTTCCTGCCCTTCTACGCGATCCTGCGCGCCATCACCTTCAATATCGGGCCGATCGATTCCAAGCTCGGCGGCGTGCTCGCTATGTTCGGCGCCATCGCGGTGCTGTTCTTCGTGCCCTGGCTCGACACGTCCAAGGTGCGTTCGGCCGTGTACCGCCCCTGGTACAAGCTATTCTTCTGGCTGTTCGTGGCGAACTCGATCTTCCTCGGCTGGCTCGGCGCCAAGCCGGCGGAAGGCGCCTATGTGATCATGTCGCAGATCGCCACGCTTTATTATTTCGGCTTCTTCCTGATCGTCATGCCGGTTCTCGGCCTGATCGAGACGCCGAAGCGCCTGCCGAACTCGATCACCGAAGCGGTGCTTGCCAAGAACAAGGGGGCGGCATCCGTCCAGCCCGCCGGCGCCAATGCGTCGCCGGAAACCAAAGGCTGAACCGGCGCGCCGGCTCGAAAGGACTGACACGACATGAAGACTGTTCTCAAGGGGATTGCCGCGCTCGGTTTCGTCGTCGGTGCGACGATGATGGCGGGTGCTGCGGAAGAAGGCGAAACCCCGCACTACCCGTTGATCAAGCCGGTCGAGCAGGATTGGAGCTTTGCCGGCCCGTTCGGCCATTATGACCGCGGCGCGTTGCAGCGCGGCCTCAAGGTCTACCGCGAGTCCTGTTCGGCCTGCCACGGCCTCGAACGCGTCGCGTTCCGCACGCTCGAAGATCTCGGCTATTCGGAGCCGCAGGTGCGCGCGCTGGCCGGCGAATACGAGATCGAGGACGGCCCGGACGCCGCCGGCGACATGTTCATGCGAGCGGCGATCCCGTCCGACTATTTCCCCAGCCCGTTCGCCAATGCGGAAGCCGCCGCGGCCTCCAACAACGGCGCGGCTCCGCCGGACCTGTCGCTGATCGCCAAGGCGCGCGCCGTCGAGCGCGGTTTCCCGCTCTTCGTCATCGACATTTTCACGCAATATGCCGAAAGCGGTCCGGATTACATCTACAATCTTCTGACCGGCTATGAAGAGGCGCCCGAAGGCTACGAGCAGCAGCCGGGCACCTATTACAACCCGCATTTCATCGCCGGCTCGTCGCTTTCCATGGCGCCGCCTTTGCAGGAAGGCGCCGTCTCCTATGACGACGGCTCGCCCGAGACGGTCGAGCAATATGCGCGTGACGTGACCCAGTTCCTGATGTGGGCGGCCGAGCCGCATATGGAGGACCGCAAGAGCATGGGCTTCGTGGTCATGCTATTCCTGATCGGTTTTGCCGTGCTGGTGTATCTCACCAAGCGCAAGATCTGGTCGAACGTCGCGCACTGACGTTTCGCCAGGGTTTTTCAAGGGGCGCCTGCGGGCGCCCTTTTTCGTGGGCGCACGCGGCTTCCTTTCGCCGCCGCCTTCTTCTACCAATAGCGCACATCCATTGCGGGGCAGCCATGCACACGACCCTTCACGACACGCTCGTCTCGGCGATCCGCAATATTCCCGACTATCCCAAGCCGGGCATCATGTTCCGCGACATCACCACGCTGCTCGGCGATGCGCGCGCCTTTCGCCGCGCGATCGACGAGCTGGTGCATCCTTATGCCGGAGCCAAGATCGAGAAGATCGCCGGCATCGAGGCGCGTGGCTTCATCCTCGGCGGGGCGATTGCCCACCAGATGTCGGCCGGGTTCATCCCGATCCGCAAGAAGGGCAAGCTGCCGCACGAGACCGTGCGCGTCGCCTACAGCCTCGAATACGGGCTCGACGAGATGGAGATGCACAAGGACGCCGTCGCGCCGGGCGAAAAGGTGATCCTCGTCGACGATCTGATCGCGACCGGCGGCACGGCGGAAGGCGCGGTGAAGCTCCTGCGCCAGATGGGCGCCGAGATCGTCGCCGCCTGCTTCGTCATCGACCTGCCGGAACTGGGCGGGCGCAAGAAGCTCGAGGCGCTCGGCGTGCCGGTCCGGACGCTGGTGGCGTTCGAGGGGCACTAACCTGGTCCAATCGCTTGTCGGTCTCGCCTCTTTTCCGCGCGGGTTGCGATGCTAGGATCGGGGTATGTACACGCCGCCCGCCTTTCTTGAGGACGACCCCGCCGCGCTCGCCGCCATCATGCGCGAGGCGGGGCTGTCGACGCTCGTCACGGCGACCGGCGAGGGGCTGGTCGCAACGCCGCTGCCGTTCATACTGGACGAGAACGAGGGCGCGTTCGGCATGCTCTACGGTCATGTCGCCAAGGCGAACCGGCAATGGCGGCTTGCGCCTGTCGGCGAGGCGCTGGCGATCTTCGCCGGCCCGGACGCCTACATCACGCCGTCATGGTATGCCGCCAAGCAAGAGCACGGCAAGGTCGTGCCGACCTGGAACTACGTCGCCGTCCATGCCCATGGGCCGGTCGAGTTCTTCGAGGATGCCGAGCGGCTGCGTGATGTGGTCACGCGGCTGACCCTTCGCCACGAGTCAGCACGGGACGAGCCCTGGGCCGTTACGGATGCGCCGGAGCGCTTCATCGACGCTCAGCTTCGCGGCATCGTCGGCCTGCGCCTGCCCATCGCCCGCCTCTTCGGCAAGCGCAAGATGAGCCAGAACCGGCCGGAACCCGACCGAGCAGGTGTCGGGGCGGGACTTGAGGGCAGCGAGCGCGAGAGCGACCGGGCGGTGGCGGCGATGGTAGCGGGGATGCGGTCGTGACTGCTTTCGCTGCAACGCGTGCCGGGGTCATTTTCGGCCGAATGCGCGACGCCGCGTCTGTCCGGGCGTTTCGCCGAACGAATTTCGATAAGCATCCGTCAGATGCGACTGGCTGGAAAAGCCGCAATCGATCGCAATTTCGCTGACGGACCGGCTCCCGTCGCTGGCAAGCAGGCGCCGTGCGCGTTCAAGCCGGGTCGTGATCACGAAGCGGTATGGCGACATACCGGTCGTGTTGCGGAAGAGTTCGTTGAAGCGCGAGGAGCGGCAGCCGGCAATGCCGGCGAGTTCGGCGATCGCCAGATTGCGCACGCAATGGGCATCGACATATTCGCCGAGTTCCCGCATCACGCGCGCCGAAAGCTTCGATCGGCGATCGTGCCTCGCCCGGTTCCGGCCGAGTGCGCCGAGGCGGGCGATGAGGCAATCGATCGCATGGTCCACGAAGAGTTGTCCGTGGGGATCGGTGCTCTCGGCTTCCGCCCAAAGCGTGCGGCACAACTCGGCCGTCAGTTCGTCGCGAAACGGCGCTGCGAAGAGCGAATCGCACGGCATCTGATCACCGGCGAGATCGTCGGGCAGACAGATGGCGAGGAATGAATGGCGTTCTGAAAGCGTTACGTCGGAACGGCTTTGAGGCGGTACGAGCGTCAGGTCGCCGGAGCGCCATCGTCCCTGCCACCGGCCTGCACCCCAGTCGAAAACGGCCTCGCTTGCGCCTTTCAAGGACAGATAGAGCAGGGCGTTCGGGAAAGCCGGGTCCGGATAGTTTCCCGCTGGTTGCTCTGCAAGAAACGCCATCGTGGGCTTTGAGCCGACCAGGCGGCATTCCCGCATGAAGCTGCGATACGGACCGCGCGCATAGAAGTCGGCATGATCGACAAATCCCTCCACGGCACGTCCTTTCGTCGGCGAATCCTGACATTCGCGTTCCATTGTGGAAGCCGGTGCGGCGATTTCATGGAAGAGCTGCAAGCATGATCAGAGCCTGGAGGAATCAATGAAACGATCTCAAAAAGCCATGGCCGCGGCGAGTGCCGGACTTCTCCTGCTCTCCGGTCCTGCATGGTCCGAGGCCTGCTGCGACCCGGCGAGCCCTTTCATTCTCGGAGAAGCGTTCCCCGAAATTCCGGCGACCTGCGCAACGGTCGGCGACTGGGTGGATCGCGCTCCGCAGATCGACGCCCGCATCAGCTTCACGATCGTTGGTCCCGTGGCGGAGGTCCACTTCGATGGCGCTCTGGCCTATCTGATCATGTGCGAGGCGACCGGGGTGCAGGTGATGTGCGTCACCTATTCCACGAATGACCTCGAACCGGGCGACGTGGTCATGCTTGCCGGCGGATACAGCCGGATCGGCGAAAAGCAGGTCATGCTCGATCCTTGCCTCCCCTATGACGCGCCCTGATCCGCCTGCAACAACACCGCGCTCTCGAACTCCAGCACCTTGTCCCCACCCGAATCGAACGCCTCGCAGATCAGCGTCATGACGCGCCAGCCGGGGCGTGAGGCGACGGCGCGGTGGGCCTTGGCGGTGCGGGTGAAGGTGATCGTCTCGTCGACATAGACGGGCTTCAGCCATTTCAGGTTGGTGAAGCCGGGCGAGGGGCCGAAGACGGGCCTTTCGCCGTCGCCGCCCCAGCCGGCTCCCTCCATGTCCTGCCGTTTTTCGAGGTTGTAGCGCATCCACATCGCGCAGGTGTGCCAGCCGGACGCGCAGAGGCGGCCGAAGACGGATTTCTCTGCGGCCGCCTCGTCGAGATGAAAGGGCTGCGGGTCGTATTTCGCGGCGAATTCCTTGATTTCGCGTGCTGAGAAAGTGTGGCTGCCGAGTTCGATCCTGCGGCCGATCATCAGGTAATCGTCGAGCGTCATGCGGCCGCTCCCGGTATGCGCAGCAGGAACATGCCGGTATTGGCGAGTTCGCACACCGTCTCGCCCTTCTGGTTCAAGATGCGGTGCTCGACGGTGACGAAGCCCAGATTGGGCCGCTTGGCCGAGATTCGGGCCGCCGTGATCGTCGAGGTGCCGGACAGCGTGTCGCCGGCGATCACCGGCTTCTTCCAGCGCACATAGTCGACGCCGGGCGCTCCTTGAGAGGTCGAGTCGAGCAGGAAGGCGTCGCACATCATGCGCATGAACATCGCGCAGGTGTGCCAGCCGGATGCGGCAAGCCCCCCCAGAATGGAAGCCTTGCCGGCTTCCTCGTCCAGATGCATGGGCTGGGCGTCGAACTGCGAGGCGAAGTCGACGATCTCTTCGGCCGTGACGAGCTTTTCCGGCAGCTCGATGACACGCCCGACTGTGAAGTCCTCGAACGCCCAGCGCTTTTCGGTCATGGCTCGCGATCCTGTTCAATCTTGAACGATAGTGTGGCCCGCCGTGGCGCCGCGCGCAATGGCTCAGATGTCGTCAGGTGTTGAACTTGAACAGCAGCACGTCGCCGTCCTGCACGACATATTCCTTGCCTTCGTCGCGTGCCTTGCCGGCGTCCTTGGCCGCCGTCTCGCCGCCGAGCGACACGTAGTCGTCATAGGCGATGGTCTGGGCGCGGATGAAGCCGCGCTCGAAATCGGTGTGGATGACGCCGGCCGCCTGCGGAGCCTTCGAGCCCTTGCCGACCGTCCAGGCGCGCGTCTCCTTCGGACCGGCGGTGAAATAGGTGATCAGGTCGAGAAGTTCGTAGCCGGCGCGGATGAGCTTATCGAGGCCCGGTTCGTCGAGCCCGAGATCGCCAAGGAATTCGGCGGCCTCCTCGTCGGACAATTGCGCGACCTGCGCCTCGATTTCCGCCGAGATGACGACGACGCTCGCGCCCTGCGCCTCGGCCATCTTCGCGACGGCCGCCGTGTGCGCGTTGCCGGACGCGGCGTCGCCTTCGGCGACGTTGCAGACGTAAAGCACCGGATGGGAGGTGAGAAGGTTCAAGCCCTGGAGGATACGCAGGTCCTCGGCCGAAATCCCCTTGAGCAACATGCGCACGGGCTTGCCGTCCTGGAGAAGCTTCAGCGCCTCTTCCATCATCGGCAGCACGGTCAGCGCTTCCTTGTCCTTCGAGGCGGCGCGCTTGCGGAACTGGAGCGCACGCCGTTCGAGGCTTTCGAGGTCGGAGAGCATCAGTTCGGTCTCGACCGTCTCGGCATCGGCGACCGGGTCGATCTTGCCCTCGACATGGGTGATGTCGTCATCCTCGAAGCAGCGCAGGACGTGGACGATGGCGTCGACCTCGCGGATGTTGGCGAGGAACTGGTTGCCGAGCCCTTCGCCCTTCGAGGCGCCGCGCACGAGGCCGGCGATGTCGACGAAGGAGATGCGGGTCGGGATGATCTCCTTGGACTTGGCGATGCCGGCGATCGCCTTCAGGCGCGGATCGGGAACCGCGACCTCCCCGGTGTTCGGCTCGATGGTGCAGAAGGGATAGTTGGCGGCCTGCGCGGCTGCCGTCTTGGTCAGTGCGTTGAAGAGCGTCGACTTGCCCACATTGGGAAGCCCGACGATGCCGCATTTGAAACCCATGGAAATGCCCGTCCTGTGGCAGAAATTTTCTTTGAGGGGGCTATGGGGAAAGCGGCACGCGACGTCAAGTGTCAGACCATCGCCGTCCAGGCCAGATAGCCGACGCCCGCGACGAGCATCGTCGCGAGAACCGACAATATGCCGTCCTCGGTGACGAAGGAGAGCGCGAAGAGCGCCACGGCGCTCGCCATGATCGAGCCGGAAAAGGGCACGAATTCGAGGAACGGCATGATCAGCCCGGCGGTGAGGCAGATCAGCGCCGGAACGAGGGAGAAGGGCGGCTTGACGAGGAAGGACAGGCGCTTTCCGGTCAGCCGGTCGACGATGCGGGCGGGCCGGGCGAGCCAGTCGCGCGCCGTGTCGAGACTCGCGCGCGATATCTTGCGGCGCAGGATGAAGCCGGGCAGCCAGAGCGCCCTGCGCCCGATGACCATCTGGAACGCGACGAGCGCGATGATCAGCCCGGCTGTCGCCGTCAGGCCGGGAATGCCGCTTGCCGGCGTCACGGCGACGAGGGCCGGGATCAGCATCAGCGGCCCGAAGGCGTCGTCGCCGACCTCGTTGACGATGTTCTCGACCGAGACGCGCGCGCCGTCGCCGGCGTCAGCGATGGTATCGAGGACGGCTTCCATCGTGTCGAGGTCGTTCTGGTCGGGCATGGGATGGTCCGTGGTGAGGTGGTCGTCAGATATCGGGTCGGTGGAGAGGAAAAGGAAGGGGTCATGCTCCTGTCTGCGCAAGTCGCGCTCCGTCGCCCCCCCCTCTGGCCTGCCGGCCATCTCCCCCTCAAGGGGGGAGATCAATCTCGTCTTCGTCCCATTGAAAACGGGAGCGGTGCTGGCAGAGTTGGTCACGTGCGTGATCTCCCTCCTTGAGGGGGAGATGGCCGGCAGGCCAGAGGGGGGTGCGACGGAGCGCGAAGCTCTCCGGAGGAAGAGCGCCTATTCCTTGCCGAACAGCTTCTTGAGCATGGCAGCCATCGGGCCGGTTTCGGGCAGCTTGACCTGCGGCTGGGCCGGCGGGCGGGCCTGACGGATATGGCTTTGAGCTTTCGCAGCGGGCTTCGGCGCGGCCTTCTTCCCCTGCACCGCCAATGCGGCCTTGTTCATGAAGCCGGCCTCGTCGCCCTTGACCAGAAATTCGGCATGGTCGCCGAACGCGTCCAGGAGCGGGTCCAGCCAGTCATGGTCGGCCTTGGCGAAGTCGCCGAGGACATGGTTCGTCACCATTTCCTTGACGCCCGGATGTCCGATGCCGATGCGCACGCGGGTATAGTCCTTGCCGCAATGAGCGTCGATCGACTTGATGCCGTTGTGGCCGCCATGGCCGCCGCCGGTCTTGATGCGCACCTTGCCGGGTTCCAGATCGAGTTCGTCATAGAGGACGACGAGGTCGCCGATCTCGGCCTTGTGAAAGCGGATGGCTTCGCCGACCGATTGTCCCGAGAGATTCATGAAGGTCTGCGGCTTGATCAGAAGCACCTTCTCGGTGCCGATCGTGCCCGACGAGATCAGCGCCTGGAACTTCTTCGACCAGGGCGAAAAGGAATGGCGGCGGGCAATCGCGTCCGCCGCCATGAAGCCGACATTGTGCCGGTTATTCTCGTATTTCGATCCGGGATTGCCGAGACCTGCAATGATGCGCATGTCGGTTTTTCTCCGGGCGTGTCTGGGCTGAAAGCCGGGGACGGTCTTTGCTGAGGGACCCCACCCTTTATCCCTCCCCACAAGGGGGAGGGGGGTCGTCGGCGTCGAACCTTTCCGTCAATCCGGGGCGTGGCGTCGATCGGTGGATCGCGGCGTTCATGCCCTCCCTCCCCCTTGGGGGGAGGGATAAAGGGTGGGGGTTCGACGCTGAGAAAAGGACGATTATTCGCCCTTTTCTTCCTTGGCCTCGGCGTCGTCGCCTTCGCCTTCGGCCGCTTCGTCCTCGCCTTCGACCTCGACGGCCTCGGCATCGGTTTCCTCGGTCGTGCCGGCCTCTTCCTCGGCCGTCAGGACGGCCGGGGCGGCGATGGTGGCAACTGTGAAGTCGCGATCGGTGATTGTCGGCTCGACGCCCTTCGGCAGCTCGATCGCCGAGATGTGGATCGAATCGCCGATGTCGAGACCGGTCAGGTCGAATTCCAGCGCATCGGGGATCGAGTCGGCCGGGCAGTGAACCTCGACCGCATGGCGGACGATGTTGAGCACGCCGCCGCGCTTGATGCCGGGCGACTTTTCCTCATTGAGGAAGTGGACCGGCACCTCGACGGTGACGACGGTCTTCTTCGACACGCGCAGGAAATCCACATGGACGGGGAAGTCCTTGACGGGGTCGAGCTGATAATCCTTGGGCAGGACCTGATACGACTTGTCGCCGACCTTGACGGTGGCGATCGTCGTCATGAAGCCACCGCCGTGGATCTTCATGAACAGCTCCTTGTAGGGGAGCGAAATCGAAACAGGTTCCTTCTTGTCGCCGTAGATGACGGCGGGGACGCGACCTTCGCGGCGCAATGCACGGGCGGACCCCTTACCGACCGTTTCGCGCGCTTCGGCCTCGAGCGTGTAGCTCTCGTGGCTCATGGCAGTTCCTTTCAGGTTTCTGGAGCGCTTGCGCCGGCTTGACGTTCCGTGCCGCAAACGTCGAAAGCCGCCGGAACCGAAAATCCCAACGGCGATCGCCCGCGTTGCCTCCAAGGGTGTCTACGCGGGTGGCGGCTCCATAGCGCAAGATCAGGAGCGGTGCAACTCGCGCATGTTGGGCAGGAAGATGGTCAAGAGTCCCAGAAGCGGCAGGAAGGCGCAGATCGTGTAGACGAACTCGATGCCGCGCGCGTCCGCCACCACACCGAGGACGGCGGCGGCGATGCCGCCCATGCCGAAGGCGAAGCCGAAGAAGATGCCGGCGACCATGCCGACCCGGCCGGGCACCAGTTCCTGCGCGAAGACGACGATGGCCGGGAAGGCCGAGGCGATCATCACGCCGATGACGAAGGTCAGCACCAAGGTTGCCTCGAAGCCGACATAGGGCAGCGCCAGCGTGAAGGGCAGGATGCCCAGGATCGACAGCCAGATCACCGTCTTCGAGCCGTAGCGGTCGCCGAACGGGCCGCCGAGCACCGTGCCGAGCGCGACGGCACCGAGGAACAGGAACAGCATCATCTGCGCGCCCTGGATCGTCACGTCGAAGCGTTCGATGGCGTAGAAGGTGTAGTAGCTGGTGAACGACGCCATGTAGATGTTCTTGGTGAAGACGAGCAGCGCGAGCACGACCAGCGCGACCACCACCTTGTTGCGTGGCAGCGCGATCGCGGCGGCCGCCGGTCGTGACTTCCGCGCGGCCGTGTAGCGCTGATACCAGTTGCCGATGCGGGTGAGGATGATCATGCCGGTGAGCGCTGCGGCGCAGAACCAGGCGACGCTTTCCTGCCCGCGCGGCACCACGATGAAGGCCGCCAGAAGCGGGCCGATCGCGGTGCCGAAATTGCCGCCGACCTGAAACAGCGACTGCGCCAGCCCGTAGCGTCCGCCCGACGCCATGCGCGCGACGCGCGATGCTTCCGGGTGGAAGATCGCCGAGCCGATACCGATCAGCGAGGCGCCGAGCAGCAGGAAGCCGTAGGAATGCGCGAAGGCGAGCAGCAGCAGGCCGCAGAAGGTCGACGCCATGCCGAAAGCGAGCGAATAGGGCTTGGGATTCTTGTCCGTATAAAGCCCGACGACCGGCTGCAAGAGCGAGGCGGTGACCTGGAACGCCATGGTCAGGAGACCGATCTGCCAGAAAGCGAGGCCGTAATCCTCCTTCAGCATCGGATAGAGCGCAGCCAGCAGAGACTGCATCACATCGTTGAGCATGTGGCAGAAGGAAACCGCGAAAATGACGGCGAAGGCCGTCGTCTCGGCGGGAAGTCCGGCAGGCTGGGCGGTCGTATCGGTCAAGGGGCAGGCTCCGGTTCTGGCTGCGTATAGCGCAAGCCATGCGCTTTGCCTTGTCTCAGGGCGAGATTTTCTTGGGCCACCTTTCTTTGCCGCAACGTCAATTCTGCGCTAGACTTTAGTTCCAAGTGAGCATCGCCGGCTCAAGCAACGTCCGGGGGATACGGGCATGGCCGACACGATCTACGATCGCGCGCTCGACGAGTGCTATGCAGCGACCATCGCGCCGGAATACTGGCCGACGGCGCTGCGCAATCTCGTGGGTGTCTTCGGCGCTGCCGATGCGATGTTCTATCCCAAGGATGTCGAGGCGGCGGCCATCGCGATGCCGGCGACCGCGACCTACACCGAATTTCTCGAGGCCTACGTGTCCGGCGAATGGTATGTCGACCACTACCGGGCGGACCGCGGCTGGCCGCTGCTCACATCCGGGCGGACCGTCGTCATCGAGCACGATCTGGCGAGCGACGAGGAACGCCGGACGCTCGCCACCTATAATGATCTCTATCTGAAATGGGGCTATTCGGGATTTGCGGCGGTCGGCTTCAAAGTCGATGGCCAGCCCTGGTGCGTGCCGATGCTGCGGCGCACCGACCAGGGGTTCTTCACGCGTGAGGAGGCGAAGTCGATGGAGCGGTTGGCGCCGCATCTGCGCCGGATGGTTAAGCTGTCGGGCTTCTTCAACAATGCGCGGGGCATCACCGGGCTCGAAATTCTCGACACTCTGGCGGAGGCAGCCATCCTGATCTCCGCCGACCGAACCGTCATCGAGATGAATGCGCCGGCGCGTGCGCTGCTCGACAGCAATCCGCGGGTGATCCGTCTCGTCAGCGGACGTCTGACCGCCATTCATGCCGACAGCAACCGGGCGCTGCATACGCTCATCGGACAGACCGTGCGAATGCGGGCCGGCTTTGAAGATGCGGCGCGGGCGGTGCCGATCCCGATCCTGCGGCCGGGCCGGCGGCCGCTCGTCGCGGAAATCGTCGACCTTCCGGCCTTCGTCACGCGGCTGCACAGCGAAGCGCGTGTCATCGTCCTGCTGCGCGACCCCGATGCCGGCCCGCGCACGAGCACGGAGACGCTGCAATCGGTCTTCGGTCTCACTGAAGCCGAGGCACGTCTTGCGGTCCTCATTGCCAATGGCGACAGCATCGACCGGGCGGCCGAGATGCTCGGCATCGCCCGCGAGACCGCGCGCCACCGGCTGAAGGCGATCTTCGCCAAGACCGACACGCACAGGCAGGGCGAACTCGTCGCCCTGCTGCGAAATGTCATGCGCTGATTATTGCGCTGCCGGAGTGGCGTGCATCAGCGACAGGCCCATCGCGGTGCGGTCGGCAAAGCCCTTCCAGTAGGTGTGCTCGTCGGTCGGCTCGTCCTCGTCGTCGAGCGCGGTGACGCCATCGGCGGCATTCTCGACGAGGTCGAGATAGTCGCCCATTTCCTCCTCGCCCTTCAGTTCCTTGCCGAGGAAGGCGGTGACGAAATGCTGTGCGATGTTGTTCATCCGAACCGTGTCCCAGACCGGATCGGCATAATGATCGAAGGGCGCGTAGCCGAGCTTTTCGGAAACCGTCCAGCTTTCGGCCGGCGCCGGCATCGGGGCGGCGGCGTTGTGATTGGCGTTCTCGAAGGTCAGGAGATAGCGCTCGGCATTGACGGTCTCGTCATAGAGCGTCTTCACCCCGTCCTCATAGCCCGAGACATCGTCCGCGGACCCGGCGACGTAGAAGATCGGCGTCTCGATGCCCTTCAGCCCCTCGGCGTCCCAGAATCCGCGCTGGCGGCCCCAGGGCGCGAAGGCGACGACCGCCTTGATGCGGTCTTCGGCGCGCTCGCCATGCTCGGGCGAGCCGGCCTGGTGGATGGCGAGCGTGCCGGCCGGCGCGCCCCACTCATAGCCGACGGACGTCTCGGTGACGCCGCCGCCGGCGGTGATGACCGCGCCGTAGCCGCCCATCGAATAGCCGATCAGGCCGGTATTGGCGGTGTCGACGAGGCCGGACAGGAAGTCGCCGTCCTCGCCGTTCATGCGCTCGATCTCGTCGAGCACGAAGATCTGGTCGAGCGAGCGATTGACCAGCGTCGAGCCGAAGGCGCCCTGGTCGCTGTAGGTCGATTCCAGATGATCGATCGAGGCGACGACATAGCCTTTGGTCGCAAGATTCTCGGCCAGGTGGCTGAGCAGGAGTCGATTTCCCGGATAGCCGTGCGAGATGATGACGAGCGGATAGGGGCCGCCCTCGGCTGCCGGCTCGGCGTCGCGCACCCCGCGGCCCGTCAGCGTCACCTCGGTCTCACCGTCGCGCAGAAGCGTGGTGTATGTGCCTTCGTCGCCCGTGCCTTCGGCCGCCGGATACCAGATTTCCAGCGTCAGCTTGCGGTCATAGCGCGGCGGCTCGCCATCGGCGGTCGTGTTGGCGACGTCGATCTGGTCGGTGTTCGTCACCTCGACGGTGCGAACGCCGATCGGCAGGTCGCCATGGGCCGCCAGTTCCGGCGCGTCGGGACGGATCACGTCGATCCGGTTTTCATGCGCGCCCGAGCCGGCTTCGTCTGCCATTGCCGGTGCGCTGCTTTCCTGCGCCGTTGCCATTCCCGTGACAAGTCCGGCTGCCAGAGCCGCCGTAAATATGATCTTCATCGAGTCCATCCCTAGGGTTGCAGTGCGTCGTCGTGCGGGGCCTGCCTTCTAGCCGGGCAGGCTGACAGCCGCGTGACGGTCCGGGGCGATCTTCCGTCGCCTGCCGCATCGACGCAAGCGCGGGTTGAACAAATCTTCGCGCCGGCCTATCTGAACGGTCCAGCACGGAAGTTCCAACAGGAGGTCGACACCGATGAACGACACGACGCGCGCTTTTTCCGCCCGCCTCGCAGCCGCTCCAATGGTGTCACATGCCGTTTCTTTCCGTTCGCAACCTGACCTTCCGCCTGCCTGACGGGCGGGTTCTTCTCGAAAATCTCGATCTTTCGTTCGGACCCGAACGCACCGGGCTCGTCGGGCGCAACGGGGTCGGCAAGTCGTCGCTTCTGGCGTTGCTCGCGGGCGATGCCGTGCCGTCGTCGGGCAGCGTAGAGCGTTCCGGCACGATCGCCGTCCTGCGCCAGATGAACGATGTCGGCGAGGGCGAAACGGTCGCCGACCTGTTCGGCGTCGGCGACGCCCTTCGCCATGCCGAACGCGCACTCGCCGGTACGGCGAATGCCGAAGAGGTCGCCCTGGTCGACTGGACACTCGATGCCCGTCTCGAAAAAGCGCTGGCCGATGTCGGATTGGCAGGGATGGCGCCCGCACGCCTTCTGTCGAGCCTCAGCGGCGGGCAGCGCACCCGGGCCGCGCTTGCCGCTTTGACCTTCGGCGCGCCCGACATGATTCTGCTCGATGAGCCGACCAACAATCTCGATGCCGAGGGCCGCGCTCTCGTTGCGTCACTGGTCGCGAACTGGAAGGGCGGAGCGCTGGTGGCCAGCCACGACCGCGCGCTGTTGAACCGGATGGACCGGATCGTCGAATTGTCGACGCTCGGCACCAAGATATATGGCGGCAATTTCGACGCCTATCAGGCCGCGCGCGATGCAGAGCGCGAGATCGCCCATCGCCAGCTTCAGTCGGCCGAAGCGCAGGCCAGACAGGCAACGCGCGCAGCGCAGATCGCCCGCGAGAAGCAGGACCGCCGCGATGCACGTGGCCGCAAGCTGCGTCAGAGCAGTTCCGATCCCAAGATATTGCTCGACGCGAAGCAGCAGCGCGCCGAGGCGACGGCGGCGCGCGGCAGTCGCCTCGCCGAGCGGCAGGGCAGGGAGGCGGCCGATATGCTGGCGCAGGCCCGCGCAGCGGTGGAGCGCATAACGCCTTTTTCCGCCATGCCCGGCAAGGCGCATGTTCCGGCCGGCAAACTGCTTGTCGATGCACGCGGCCTCGCCATCGGATTCGGCGGCCACCCGGTCCGCGCCGGGATCGATCTCGTCATCGTCGGGCCGGAACGCGTGGCCATCGCCGGCCCGAACGGGGCGGGCAAGTCGACGCTCCTCAAGACGCTCGCCGGAACATTGCCGCCGCTTGGCGGTTCGCTGCGCGTGCCGGCGCGACTCGCAAGTTTCGACCAGCATGTGAGCCTGCTCGACCCCGCGCGCTCTATCGTCGAGAATTTCCGGCGTATCAATCCGGGGGCGAGCGAAAATGCCTGCCGCGCGGCGCTCGCCCGCTATGCGTTCCGCGCCGATGCCGCCTTGCAACGCGTCGCCACGCTTTCCGGCGGCGAGCGCCTGCGCGCGGGGCTCGCCTGCGTCGCCGGCGGCGACGACCCGCCGGACCTTCTCCTCCTCGACGAACCGACCAATCATCTCGATCTCGATTCCATCGCCGAGGTCGAGGCAGGTCTGCGCGATTTCGGCGGCGCCCTTCTCGTCGTCAGCCACGATACGGCCTTCCTCGGCGCGATCGGCATCGGGCGCGTGATTTCTCTTGGAGATGAATCGGATGTGTCATTGAGCTGATACAAAGCGCGAACTACTTTGCCGGCGACTTGAACAGGAAATGCGTGTGCAGCCACATTCAGACCCATCGCTCGGCGAGGTCACGCGCGTCTTCGCGAAGATCGGCCTTCTCTCCTTCGGCGGGCCGGCAGGCCAGATCGCACTGATGCACCGCGAACTGGTCGAAGAACGCGACTGGCTCGACGAGCCGCGTTTCCTGCACGCGCTCAACTATTGCATGATGCTGCCAGGCCCCGAGGCGATGCAGCTTGCGACCTATGCCGGCTGGCTCTTGAAGGGCACGGTCGGCGGACTGATCGCCGGCCTGCTCTTCGTCCTGCCCGGCGCGGTCCTCATCACCATCCTGTCGGCGATCTACATCGTCGCCGGCGAGGTGACGATCGTCCAGGGGCTGCTCTTCGGGCTCAAGGCCGCCGTCCTCGCCATCGTCCTCGAAGCCTTGATCAAGGTCTCGAAGCGGGCGCTCAAGGGGCCGGCGATGGTCGCGATCGCGATTTTCGCCTTCGTCGCCATCGCGCTTTTGCAGATTCCGTTTCCGGTCGTCATCCTCGCCGCCGCCGCGCTCGGCGCTTTCGGGGTGACGGGAAACGGCAAGGGCGCGTCCGACCCCGCGCCGGTGCGTGACCTGCCGGACTGGGCGCGACCGAGCCTGCCGCGATTCCTGCGCACGACCGCAATCTGGCTTTCGATCTGGCTTTTGCCGCTGGTCTTGCTCTATCTCGCCGCCGGCGCGCAGAACGTCTACACCCAGCAGGCCGGTTTCTTCTCGGTGATGGCGGCGGTGACATTCGGCGGCGCCTATGCGGTGCTTGCCTATGTCGCGCAGCAGGCGGTCGAGATCTATGGCTGGCTGCGGCCGGAGGAGATGCTGACCGGGCTGGGGCTGGCCGAAACCACGCCCGGACCGCTGATCCTCGTTCTCGTCTTTGTCGGCTTCCTCGGCGGCGCCCGTCTGTCCGGCTTCGAGCCGCTGACGGGAGGTGTCGCCGGCGCTATCGTCACGCTCTGGTTCACCTTCGCGCCGTGCTTCCTTTGGATATTCGCCGGCGCGCCCTATGTCGAGACGGTGCGCAACGTGCGCTGGCTGGCGAACGCTCTGTCGGCGGTGACGGCGGCGGTGGTCGGCGTCATCGCCAATCTCGCCGTCTGGTTCGGCCTGCATGTGCTGTTCGGGGAACTCTCCGAGGTAGAGGCGGGGCCGTTTCGCATCCTGCTGCCGGACCTGTCCACCTTCGATCCGATCGCAGCCCTGATCGCCGTCGCCGCCGCCGTCGCGTTGCTGCGCTTCCACGTCAATCTGATCGCCGTGCTGGCGGTCGCGGCGCTGGCGGGGATGGGGTGGGTGCTACTGCGATAGACCGGCGGCGAAGTCGCGGATCATCTCGTTGGCGCCGCCAAGGCAGTCGTCGTCGCGGTGGTCGAGCGTTTGACCGCGACCCTCGAGTGCCAGGCACGGCTTCGGCCCGGATGCCTCGTAGACGCGCCAGAGGTCGGCGGCAGCGGCATATCGCGGAAGGTTCGCATGGCTTCGCGCGAACCGTCGCCGAACCACGTCTTCGGCGACGTCATGTCCGCCTTCGGCGACACGGCGGGCGATGCGCTGCAAGGAAATTTCCGGCTCGCGGACCGAGAAATAGAGCAGGACGGGGGACAGGCCCGCCTCCCGTGCTTCGTCCATCAAGGCGAGGTGGACATTGCCCGACATCGTCGTTTCCATTGAAAAGACGATGTCGTTGGCAATGAAAAAACGGGCGCGCCAGAGCGCGACGCGCGCCGCCTCGCGTTCGGCAGCGACCGGAGACAGCGGCGAGAGGCCGCGCGCGATTTCATCCATGTTGACGAAGTTGACCGAGCCGCTGATCGCGACAACATGCTTGAACGCATAGGTCGTCTTGCCGACGCCGTTCGGCCCTGCGATCAACCAGAACCGTTTTTTGGCGTCCATCTGTTTTCCTAGTCGAACAGGCTCGAGACCGATTCCTCGGACGATGTGCGCGAGATCGCTTCGCCGATCAGGTCGGCGATCGAGACGACGCGGATGTTGTGCGCGGCTTCGACGGCCGAGGTCGGCTGGATGGAATCGGTGGTGACCAGTTCCTTCAGCTTCGATCCGGTGATACGTGCGACCGCGCCGCCGGAGAGCACGCCGTGGGTGATGTAGGCGGTGACGCTGGTGGCGCCGTTGGCCAGAAGCGCGTCGGCGGCGTTGCACAGCGTGCCGCCCGAATCGACGATGTCGTCGATCAAAAGGCAGTCCTTGCCCTCGACCGAGCCGATGATGTTCATGACTTCGGATTCGCCCGGCCGGTCGCGGCGCTTGTCGACGATGGCGAGCATGGAATCGATGCGCTTGGCGAGCGCGCGGGCGCGCACCACGCCGCCGACATCCGGCGAGACGACCATCGTGTTGGGTAGCGAATAATTCGCCTTCACGTCGCGCGCCAGGACCGGCACCGCGAAGAGGTTGTCGGTCGGGATGTCGAAGAAGCCCTGGATCTGCCCGGCATGAAGGTCGAGCGTCAGGATGCGGTCGGCACCGGCGCGGGTGATCATGTTGGCGACGAGCTTGGCCGAGATCGGCGTGCGGCCAGACGCGCGGCGGTCCTGCCGTGCATAGCCGAAATAGGGAATGACCGCCGTGATGCGCCGCGCCGAGGACCGGCGGAAGGCGTCGATCATGATGAGCATTTCCATCAGGTGGTCATTGGCAGGATAGGACGTCGACTGGAGGATGAAGACATCCTCGCCGCGCACGTTTTCCTGGATCTCGACGAAGATCTCCTGATCGGCGAAACGGCGGACGCTGGCCTTGCCGAGGGGAATGTTCAGGTATCGGGCGACGGCCTCGGCCAGCACCCGGTTCGAATTTCCCGCGAAAAGCTTCATGTAGTGAGGTCCCCGGCAAAGGATTTGACCGGCCTTTTACCGGCAAGCGCCGCGAATGCAACCCTTGGCCCGCATTCAGTTCCGATTCAGTTCGGTGAGTCCCGTCCTTTGGGCGCGATTCAACTTGCGCGGGCGAGAAGCCAGGACGCATAGGCGTCGATCGTCTGGTCGGCGATGCGCTGCATCAGTTCGGGCTCGACGCTCGTCCAGCCTTCGCCGGCCGTGCGCGCGCCGCGCTCCTGGCCCTGGATACGGGTCAGCCGGTTGCCCTGTCCGTCGATCACATCCCAGACATAGATGACGGTCGTCTGCGGCCCTTCGGTGATGGCCGAGAAATAGCCCTTCATCGTCAGCCCGTCCGCGCCCGCGGCAGGGTTCAGCGGAATGCCGAGTTCCTGCGCCCGCGCGGCGAGTTGTGCGTTGAGCGGGCCGATGGCGGTTTGCGGCGCGCCGACCGCCGGCGGGATCGCAAGCTGCGGATTGGCCGCGGCGGCGAGCGAGGCGGTCTGGCGACCGGCCGCGTTCGAGGAGGCGGCCGCGATCGCCTCTTCCTGCGTGCTCGTCAGCGCGTTGGGCTGGAGCGCGTTCGAGCCGGCGCAACCGGCGAGCGTCAGCGCCGTCAGGAGCGCGATTGCGTGCGAAAGGGGCGTCGGGGCGGCGGTCATGGCGAGACTATGCCGTCATCGCACGATCAAGTCGAGACCGTGGCGCGACAGGGCGCGGGGGGCGGCATCGGTTGTCAGATAGGTGCGGCCGAGGCTCATGGCGGTCTCCGAATCCGAATCCATGATGATCATATGCGCGAAAAGCGTCATGTCGGGCGCGATCGGCTCGGGGTTGCCGGAAAAGAACATCTGCTTGTCCATCCAGGACGGCGTGAAGCGCGCGCCGACCGAATAGCCGCAGGCGTTGAGCCGGTGGCGCGTCAGGCCGCGCGCCTCCATCACCTTGGCATGGGCGTCGAAGACGTCGCCGAAACTGTTGCCCGGCGCCATCGCCTTTTCGACGGCGAGCAGCGCGTCATGGGCGGCCTCGTAGAGTTCCTGATGACGCTTGGTAGCCTTGCCGACCATCACGGTTCGCATCATCGGGGCATGGTAATGCGCGAAGGCGCCCGACCATTCGAGCGTCAACTGGTCGGTCTTGGTCAGCTTGCGCCGGCCGGACTTGTAGCGGCACAAAAGCGCATCCACGCCGGAGCCGATGATGAACTCGTTGGCCGGATAGTCGCCGCCGCCGGCAAAGATCGCGCCCTGCATGGCCGCCAGGATCGAGCCCTCGTCGCCGCCCTGCTTGATCAGTGGCAGAGCCGCGTCGAGCGCGTCGTCGGAGAGTGCTGCCGCGCGCTCGGCCTTCTTGATCTCGGCCGGGCTCTTGAAGAGGCGCAGCCGCGAGACGATGTCGGATGCGTCCTCGATCTTGCCGAACGTCTTCAACTGCTCGTCGAGCAGGCGCGCATTGTGGCCGGTCAGGCCGTGCGTGTCGTATTCGACGCCGATGCGGCAGCCGAGAAGATCGAGATCGTTCAAGAGGTTGCGCAGATCGGCGGCCGGATCGGCCTTGTCGCGGTCGGTCCACAGGACGACATTGTCGATGATCGAGGTGTGCTTTGCCTGGCGCATGTCGGCCGAACGGGTCAAAAGCACCATCGAGCCGTCGGATTTCACGACCAGCGACTGGAAGAAGCAGAAGCCGAACGTGTCGTAGCCGGTCAGCCAGTACATGCTTTCCTGCGCGAAAAGCAGCATGGCGTCTAGCTTGCGCTCGGTCATCTCGATGAGCAGCCGGTCCCGGCGGGAATCGAATTCGGTTCTGTCGAAATGCAGCGCCATCAATCAGGTCTCCAGGACGATGGCGGAGAGCTGGCGGCCGTAATCGGGCTCCTGCCTGTGCGTCGTCCGCCTGTAGGAAAAGAAGTTGTCGGCTTCCGCATAGGTGCAGCGCGCGACATGGTCAACCGTCACGCCGGCACGCTTCAGCCGGTCGAGCGTATAGCGGTTCAGGTCGAAAAGCGCATGGCCGGCCGTATGGGAAGGGATGAAATAGGCGTCGTTGGCCCTGTCTGCGGCGATCAGATCGGCGATGCGCTCGGGGCCGACCTCGTAGTTCGCAGCGCTGATCGCGGGGCCGAGGGCTGCATGGATATTCGCCCGGTCCGCGCCGAGGCTTTCCATCGCGGCGAGCGTGTTTTCGATGATGCCGTAGAGCGCGCCCTTCCAGCCGGCATGGGCGGCGCCGATGATGCCGGCTTTGGCGTCGGCAAAGAGAACAGGCCCGCAATCGGCGGTCAAGATGCCGAGCGCAAGGCCAGGCGTTGCCGTCACCAGCGCATCCGCCTTCGGGCGTTCATCGAGGGGAATCGGATTGGTGACGATCTCGACATGGGGCGAATGGATCTGATGGACCGTGGCCAGATGCGTCTCGGGCACGCCAAGCCATCTGGCGGCGCGGCGGCGATTCTCAAGGACGGCGTCGCGCGAATCGCCCGAGCCGAGGCCGACATTGAGGCCGCGATAGATGCCGTCCGAAACGCCTCCGGCCCGCGTGAATAAGGCGTGCCGCACGCCCTTGTCCGCAAGGCCGTCAAGAAGATCGGACCGCACCGGGTCCGGCCGCGTCGCATCGAGCATGTGGTGCCTTTTCGTCTGCCGCCATTCCCCGCCATTCGGGCGTGATGGTGGTGGAGGGGAGGGGTGGTGTCAATTGGGGGGTGTTCAGGCCGGAGGCAGACCAGTGATGCTTTTCCCCACCATCAGCACCTTGAACAGGTCGCCCATCTGGGCGGGTGCGGCGAGCCGTTCGACTTCGCTGCGCAATCGCTCCTGCAAGGCGGCATCGCTACCTGCGCCGAGTTGGCCCGCACGTTCGACGAGGCCCATGCCGAGCAGGAATCGCGCCTGCGTCATCATTCGCGTTTCGAGGCGGGCCCCGCGCGCGGCGGCGGCAAGTTCGGCGAAGTCGACATGGCTCGTCAGGTCCGCCGCGCCGGGCGTCGCCAGCACGTCGACATAAGCGTGCGCGCGCATCGCCTGCAACGTGTCGCCGACGCCGCTCGCCAGATGACCGTAGTCGATGAACAGGCCGGCGCCGCCGTGCCGGGCGATGCGCTCGGCGATGCGCTGCATCAGCGCCGTTCGCGCGGGGGCGATCTCGAAGATGGCGCCGGAAGCTGCATCGGGAAGTTCAATGTCGGTCGTGCCGGGACCGGCGACGAATGCCAATCCGCCATCGGCATCAATCGCGACGCAGCGCTCGCGCCAGCCTTGCGGCGTCTTGACGAACTGGCGAATCGGGATCGCGTCGAAGAGTTCGTTGCCGACGATGAAGAGCGGCGCGGCTGGCAGTTCGGCGATATCGCGGTGCCAGGTCGCGGCGGTCCCGCCCAGCGTCTGCTTCTGCACCTCGACAAGGCGCGGGCTGGTCTCGATCAACGCGACGCGCTGCGTCAATTCCGGCGCGATGCGGGCAAGCGTTCGCAGCATGTCGCGCATCAGCGTGCCGCGTCCCGGCCCGATCTCGGCCAGAACCGCCTCTTTCGGCGCGCCTTGTGTCTGCCAGGCGGAAGCGAGCCAGACGGCGACGAGTTCTCCGAACATCTGACTGACTTCGGGCGCCGTCGTGAAATCGCCTTTCGCGCCGAAGGGCTCGCGCGTCGTATAATAGCCGTCCGCCGGATCGAAGAGGCAGAGCGCCATATAGTGCGAGACGGGGATCGGCCCCGTCTCGGCGATCAGTTCGGCGATGCGGCGTCTCAGGCTCACGCCGCCCGGCGCGGCCGAACCCGCGCCCGGGCCATCGCCCAGAGGCCGAGCAGCACCAGCGGCACCGAAAGCAACATACCCATGGTGAGCCAGTTGCCGGCGAGATAGCCGATATGCGCGTCGGGCTCGCGGAAGAACTCGACCACGATGCGCGAGAGCCCGTAGCCGGCGATGAAGACGCCCGCGAGAAAGCCCGGCTGCTTCAGCTTCAACCCCTTGTGCGTGAGCACGAAGAGGACGAGAAAGAGAACGAGCCCTTCCAGAAGCGCTTCATAGAGCTGGCTCGGATGGCGGGCGAAGGGGCCGCCATTGGGGAAGACGACCGCCCACGGCACGTCCGTCGGTCGGCCCCAGAGTTCGGAATTGATGAAGTTCGTCACCCGCACCAGCCCGAGCCCGACAGGCGCGCCGACCGCGATCGTGTCGAACAGGCTCCAGGCGGAAAAGCCGCGCCGGCGCGCGAACAGGATCATCGCGACGGTGACGCCGGCAAGCCCGCCATGAAAGGACATGCCGCCGCGCCAGATCGCCAGCGCGTCCAGCGGGTTTTGCGCATAGCGCGCGAAATCGTAGAAGAGCATGTAGCCGATGCGCCCGCCCAGAACGACGCCGACCGCCGCCCAGATCAGGAAATCGTCGATGTCGACCGGCTTGATCGGCGCGGTGTCGTTCGGCCAAAGATGCGGCGTGGCGATCAGTTTCCTCGCATACCACCAGGCGAACAATATGCCGACGACATAGCCGAGCCCGTACCAGTGGATCGCGAGCGGCCCCAGTTGCAGGGCGACCGGGTCGATGTTCGGGAAGGTGAGCGCCGTCAGGGCGAGGGCGAGATAGTCGGGCAATGGAGGCTCCGCAGGCGAATGGCGCGGGCCTCATATGGCGCGGGCGGGTTTGCCGGGTCAAGCAGCCGCTTTCCCTTGCAATCGACGGGAGCCGCGACTACCTCAAACGAAACGGTGTTCCTGACGCGAGGTGTGAAGATGTCGACCGGCCCCAACCGCATTCTGGACGAGTTCGCCAAGCTGATGACGGATGCCGCCGGCGCCGCCCAGGGCGTGCGCCGCGAATTCGAGACGGCCTTTCGCGGACAGGCCGAGCGCATCCTGAATTCGATGGACCTCGTCCAGCGCGAGGAGTTCGAGGCGGTGCGCGAGATGGCGCTGAAGGCGCGCGCCGAGAACGAGAAACTGTCCGCGCGGATCGACGCGCTGGAGGCGAAACACGCCGGGAAATCGGCCGAGCCGACCGCCTGAGCGGGCCGGTTCTCCGGCAACGCAAGTTTTGCGCAAGTTTCGAGCCCCTGTTTCTCCACAGGGCGTTGGCGCGAAAAGACCTTTTCGCTGAATCGCTTAAGCCGTCCTTCATCTTTGCCGGCGACCGACTATCCACATGTTGCTCCGGCCCGCTCCCAAAAAGGGGCTGTTCACGGGACTCGGCATCAATAGACTGAATTTACAGCATGATTCGGAGCGCTTCGAAGCGCCCCGTCCATGCAGCCAGAGGTGAAGCCGCCGAAATCGCGGTGTTTCGCCAGAGGGTTTCAGTCCGTGTGGGGCAGGTCCTGAAGGGCGCGCGTTTCGCGCCGGGAACGAACGGGAAAGCAAAGATTTTGATGAGCCTTGTTGAACTCGATATCGCCCGCGATCTCCACCCGGTGGACGTGATCGAGCATGTCGCCAACACCAATGAATGGTCGTTCGAGCGGACAGGCAGCGACGAGATCGCGATCTCGGTGGCCGGAAGCTGGGCCGACTATCACGTCTCCTTCTCCTGGATGGAGGATTTCGAGGCGCTGCATCTCGCCTGCGCCTTCGACATCAAGGTGCCGGAAAACCGTGCGCTCGAAGTCATGCGGCTTCTCTCCCTGATCAACGAGCAGATGCTGTTCGGCCATTTCGACCTTTGGGAGCAGGAAGGCGCGATCATGTTCCGCCAGTCGCTTCTGCTTTCGGGCGGCGCCGAGCCGACCAGCCAGCAGGTGGAAGTGCTGCTGCATTCCGCGCTCGAAGCCTGCGAATGCTATTTCCCCGCCTTTCAGTTCGTCGTCTGGTCGGGTTCCAACGCCAGGGACGCGCTCGCAAACGTGCTCTTCGAGACCCGCGGCAACGCGTAAATTCGGATGAGGGTGGCCTGCAAACGGCCGCTTTCTGCGCTTCCGGTGCACACGTACCAGATGTACGCTCCGCTCCGGTTCTCGAAATCGACCGTTTTCGGCTCACCCTGACCCGAATTGGCCAAACACCAACGGTTGTTCCAATGTCCCACAGTTCCGACCTTAAGCCCGAAATCAGCTTCGCCGATTTCGACAAGATCGACATCAGGGCGGGCACGATCGTCGAGGCGGAGCCTTATCCCGAGGCGCGCAAGCCCTCGATCAAGCTCAGGATCGATTTCGGCTTGGCCCTCGGCATCAAGAAATCCTCCGCGCAGATCACCAAACACTACGAACCGGCCGAGCTCGTCGGCAGGCAGGTGATGGCGGTGGTGAATTTTCCGCCGCGCCAGATCGGCAAGTTCATGTCGGAAGTGTTGACGCTGGGATTTCCCGACGAGGACGGCGAGGTCGTGCTCGGCGCGATCGACAAGCGCGTGCCCGATGGCGGGCGGCTGTTCTAGAATTCGTCCTCGCCGCGCGACCGCGTGGCGTGCCAGTCGCGGTCGATGCGGCCTTCCTCAGCCTTGTGGAAATATTGCGAGCAGACCAGCCAGCCCTTGAGCGGGCGCAGCAGCGCTGCGCAGCAGGCGACGATCAGCGGCAGGGTCGTCACGACATGAACCCAGAGCGGCGGTTCGAAACTCACCTGTATCCAGACCGCGAAGGCAAGCGCCGGCACGCAGGCGAGCGACATGGCGAAGAAGGCGGGTCCGTCAGCCGGGTCGGCGAAGGTATAGTCGAGGCCGCAGACCTCGCAGCGCGGGGCGAGCGTCAGGAAGCCGTCGAACAGATGCCCCTTCTGGCATTGCGGACAGCGGCCCAGAATGCCCGTCTTCATCGGGTTGTCGGTCGGATTGTAAATCGTATCGGTCATCGTTTTGCACCTCGCGAAACGATCCGTGGCAGACGTCCTTCACCGCGACAATGCGGCAAGTCATCCTGCGGCAATCTAGCAGTTTTCATGGCTCAGGCGCGAGAAAATCGTCCGGCGATGGCCGGTGAACTCAGGCGGGAACGCGCACCACGGCGCGCAGGCCGCCGAGGGGGCTGGCGTCGAGCTTGATGTCGCCGCCATGGGCGCGGGCAATGTCGCGGGCGATGGAAAGGCCGAGCCCGGTGCCGCCCGCATCCTGGTTTCGGGCCTCGTCGAGGCGGACGAAGGGCTTGAACACGTCCTCGCGCCGTTCTTCGGGAATGCCCGGCCCATTGTCGTCGACCGTCACGGTCAGCGACCCGGCCGAATGGATGGCCGTGACCTCGACCTTTTTCGCATAGCGGAAGGCGTTGCCGACGATGTTCGACAAGAGCCGTGAAAACGCGATTGGCCGCACCGTGATCTCGGGCCGGCCGGAAAGCTTGGTCGTCAGCTTGCGCTTGCGCAGCTTTGCCTCGGCCTCCAGCTTGCCGAGGAATTCCTCCAGGTCGAAGAAGCCGGTATCCTCCGACGCATCGCCCTTGGCGAAGGCGAGGTAGCCCTCCAGCATCGACTGCATGTCGTCGATGTCCTGCTCCATCGGCTTCGTATCCATCCTGGCGCCGGCGAGCGCGAGTTGCAGCTTGAAGCGGGTCAGGATGGTGCGCAGATCGTGGCTGACGCCGGTCAGCATCGCTGTGCGCTGCTCGATCTGGCGCTCGATGCGCTCGCGCATCTGGATGAAGGCCTTGCCGGCTCGGCGGACCTCGTCGGCGCCGCGCGGCTTGAAGTCGGTCGGCATCGGCCGGCCCTTGCCGAAGCTTTCGGCAGCTTCCGCCAGTTGCAGGATCGGGCGGATCTGGTTGCGCAGGAAGGCGATGGCGATGGCGAGCAGCACCAGCGACGTTCCGCCCATCCACAAGAGGAAGATGTGCGTGTTCGATGCATAGGTCTGCGAGCGTCGCGCGAAGACGCGCAGAACCTTGTCCTGCAATTGCACGCGGATTTCGACGACGTTGGAATTGCCGACCGTGTCGAGCCAGAAGGGCCGGTTGATCTGGCGGTTGATCTCCTGGCTCAGGAAATGGTCGAGGATGGAGAAGAACGGCTTGGGGCCCGGCGCGGGCAGGGGATCGGGCGGCAGGATGTCGACCTTGAGGCCCAGCCGCTCCTGCGCGATGCGGATCGCGTTGGCGTAGTTGTCGCCGGTCGGGTAGGTCTCGACCATGTCGATGATGGCGGCGATGTCGCGCGTGACGCCGGCCGAAAGGCGCATCGTCACCGTCTGCCAGTGGCGCTCCATGAAGACGAAGGCGACGATCGACTGGAACAGGATCATCGGCGCGATCACGATGATCAGCGAACGGGCATAGAGCCGCTTTGGCATGTAGCGGGCGACGCGGCGCGCCGTGCGCCGCCAGAGCATCGTCATGCTTTCGCCGAAGCTCGGTGCCGTCCCGTGCGCCTCGTCCTGCCGTTCCGTGATGTCCGAACTCGCCATGCTGCTCCTCGGGCCTTCTCCAAGTGTAGGGCATCGGACAGGCAAGCTCAAAGCGCGGAACGTCGCGCTATTCGACGCTCAGCCTGTAGCCGATGCCGCGGACGGTCTGCAGCCAGATCGGGTTGGACGGGTCCTTCTCGATCTTGCGGCGCAGGCGGTTGATCTGCACGTCGATGGTACGCTCGCCGACCTCCGAACCGTCGCCGACGAGTTCGTGGCGGGGGATCGTCTCGCCGGCACGCTCGGCGAACATCGCCAGGATTTCCTGCTCGCGATCGGTCAGCCGCAGCATCTCGCCGCCGCGCTTCAACTCGCGCCGCGGGATCTGGAACGTGTAGGGGCCGAAAACGATCTGCTCGACCTTCGGCGTCGTCTGCGGGCCGCCGCGGCGCAGGATCGCGTTGACGCGCAGGATCAGTTCGCGCGGGTCGAAGGGCTTGGGCAGATAGTCGTCGGCGCCGGCTTCCAGACCCTCGACGCGGCTGTCGGTCTCCGACAGCGCGGTCAGCATCAGGATCGGAACCTCCTTTTCCGCGCGCAGCGCCTTCGTCAGTTCGACGCCGCTTTCACCCGGCATCATCACGTCGAGCACGATCAGGTCGAAATCGAGCCCGGCCAGCTTGCGCCGCGCCTCGTCCGCATCGCCTGCGATCGTCACGCGAAAGCCGTTCTCGCCCAGATATTGCTGCAACAGGCTGCGGATGCGCGTGTCGTCGTCGACGATGAGCAGATGCGGGGCATCGTCATCCAGAATGGAAGTGGTGTCGGTCATGAATGCTCCCTTCGATACCCCGCCCGGCCGTCCTCGTTCTATCGCGTGGCTTCCGGTTCGGCGATCGCTCTATCCTGCACGTTTCCAGCGCCGCCGGGAAGCTGTTCGATCTGGGCGCGCAAATCGGGATCGACCATCGATCTCAGGAAGGTCTCGACCGTCTTGCGATCCTGCGCATCCAGACGCGTCAGTGCATGGGCGATACGGCGGGACTGTGGCGCGGCGAGCGCGAGCGCCAGGTCGCGGCCCTTGTCGGTCGGGTAGAGTTCGCGCTGGCGCCGGTCGCGCAGGCCCTGGATCTGGACAATATAGCCGGTGTCGATCAACTGCTTCAGCACGCGCGCCAGGCTTTGCTTGGTGATCTTCAGGACGTCCAGAAGCTCGGCGACGGTGAGGCCGGGAATGCGGTTGACGAAGTGGACGACACGGTGATGCGCGCGCCCGAACCCGTAGGTCGCGAGCAACTGGTCGGGATCGGAGGTGAAATCGCGATAGGCGAAGAAGAACAGCTCGATCATCGGGAAATCGATGCCGTCATCCACCGTCAGCGGGGTGCGGATCGCCTTGGCCTGTTCGGCCGGTTTCTTCGCCATCATCGTGCCGTCACTCTACCAGATTCGAAATTTATGTCAGCCTTGTTGACATAAATTGCACGGGCTTGTAATTTTTGCCAATCTTTTCGCCAATTGACGAACGAAAAGGCAAGTCGGGGCGGTTTTTTGCGGAACTTCCTTCAATTCGCCACGCGTTCGGGGCAGTTGCGCGAGACGCAGCAAAGTCAGCGCTCAACGATCAGGGGCATCAGGCCCGCGGGAGGTTATCATGGCATCCGTTCCCTTCGACCAGTTCGACGGCCATATCTGGATGAACGGCGAATTCGTCAAATGGGCGGACGCCAAGGTGCATGTCCTGACCCACGGTCTACACTATGCAAGTTCGGTGTTCGAGGGCGAGCGGGCTTATGGCGGCGAGATCTTCAAGCTGACCGAGCATACCGAACGCCTGCACGAATCCGCGCGCCTGCTCGGCTTCAATATTCCTTATTCCGTGGCCGAAATCGACGGCGCCTGCCGCGAACTCTTGAAGAAACAGGGTTTCCAGGACGCCTATGTGCGCCCGATCGCCTGGCGCGGTTCGGAAATGATGGGCGTTTCGGCGCAGAATAACCGGATCAACTGCGCCATCGCGATCTGGCAGTGGCCGAGCTATTTCGACCCCGAGCAGAAACTGAAGGGCATCCGCCTCGACATGGCCGAATATCGCCGGCCCGACCCGCGCACCGCGCCGTCGAAATCGAAGGCGGCGGGCCTCTACATGATCTGCACGCTTTCCAAGCACGCCGCCGAGGCCAAAGGCTATGCCGACGCGCTGATGCTCGACTGGCGCGGCCGCGTCGCCGAAGCCACCGGGGCCAACGTGTTCTTCGTTCAGGACGGCAAGCTCCACACGCCGGAACCGGACTGCTTCCTCGACGGCATCACGCGCCGCACCGTCATCGATCTGGCAAAGCGGCGCGGCATCGAGATCGTCCAGCGCGCGATCATGCCCGAGGAGATGGACGGCTTTTCGGAGTGCTTCCTGACGGGCACCGCCGCCGAAGTCACGCCGGTTTCCGAAGTCGGTCCGTATCGCTTCACGCCCGGCGACATCTCGCGCACCCTGATGAACGACTACGCCGCCGAAGTGCAGCCCAAACACGCCATGGCGGCGGAATAGCAAAAGGGGCAGTCTTGCAATCCGCCCCCATTCTCCTCAGTTAGGGCCCGACAAAGAGGAGAAATTCATGGGTGAGTTGAGAGCGGGGATCGTCCCCGTCACGCCGTTCCAGCAGAACTGCACGATCCTGTTCGACGATGAGACAAAGCGCGGCGTCGTCGTCGATCCGGGCGGCGACGTCGAGACGATCCGTCAGGTCATCGCCGAAAACGGATTGACGATCGAGGGTATCTGGCTGACGCACGGCCACCTCGACCATGCCGGCGGCGCGATGGAACTGAAGGCGGCGCTGGGTGTCGACATCGTCGGCCCGCACGCGGCCGACGAACCGCTCTTGTCGCGCATCGCCGACCAGGCGCGCACCTACGGTATTGCCGGCCTCGCGAACTGCACGCCGGACCGCTATTTGACCGAGGGCGAGAAGGTGTCCTTCGGCGTGCATTCCTTCGAGGTGCTGCATTGCCCCGGCCATGCGCCGGGCCATGTCGTCTTCTACAACCGCGCCGCCAGTTTCGCCCATGTCGGCGACGTGCTGTTTTCCGGCTCGATCGGCCGCACCGATCTGCCGGGCGGCGACCACGAGACGCTGATCCGTTCGATCAAGGACAAGCTGCTGCCGCTCGGCGACGAGATCGGCTTCATCTGCGGCCACGGGCCGGGCGGGCGGTTCGGCGAGGAACGGCGGACCAATCCGTTTCTGGTTTGACGGGTTGAGCGGGGTTTTTGCGAAGAGGACCCCCACCCTTTATCCCTCCCCACAAGGGGGAGGGAGTCCGTCAGCGTCTCGCACGCCTGTCAATGCACCACCAAGTTTGAGCGGTAAGGCGCAACGCTGGTGCCTGCCCTCCCCCTTGTGGGGAGGGGTACAGGGTGGGGGTCAATTCGGAAAAAAAACCGTGTGACCCGCAACAAAAAAACCCGCCGACCGGCGGGCTTTTTCATCAATTCCTGAATGCTCAGTTCGCTTCGCAGAAGCGCCGCACGCCGTCATAGCCGACGAAGGTGCCGGTGTCCGGGTTGAACGAGCGGTAGCGGTCCGCGCAATAGCGATACCAGTCGCGGGTCCACGGCTCGAACGAGGAATAGCGCTCGACATAGACCGGGCGCGGCCGCTCGTACACACGAACGGGACGCTCATAGACCGGACGCGGGCGTACATAGCGTGGCTCGTCATAGCGGTAGATCACGTCGGCCTGACGGTTGGCCGAGCCGGCGATCAGCGCACCGGCGGCAAGGCCGAGCACGCCGGCGGCGACGACATCGCCCGAATTGGCGCGGTAGCGGCGGTGGTCATGGGCGCTGGCGGGGGCAATGGCGGCCAGCGTGGTGGCTGCGATCAGCGCCGAGGCGGCAGCAGTCTTCACAATGCGGTTCATCGATCTTCACTCCTGGCCGGCCCAAACACATCCATCGCCGGCGTTGCATGAAAATTTAAGCCTCTTTCGATGAACGGATGCTGAACATGCGGATCACGGATGGCGACGAACGGAAAACCCCCGCGAAGTACGGGTTCGCGGAGGTTTTCAAAGCCTGCAAGAGAAATCAGCCGACGGTGAGGTTGACCGCCTTGGGGCCCTTGCCGCGCTTGTCGGGCTCGGTGTCGAAGCTCACCTTCTGGCCGTCCTCGAGGCCCGGAAGGCCCGATGCCTGGACGGCAGAGATATGGACGAAGACGTCCTTTTGCCCGTCATCCGGCGTGATGAAGCCGAAGCCCTTGGCGTGATTGAAGAATTTGACTGTTCCACTCTGCGGCATTGGAAGGTTCCTCATCTCCCGTGGGATTGCATCAGGGGTGTTCCGCCCCATGACATAAGGGTGCGCCGATGGCCGGCGCATGATTGGGCAGTGCTCTTGTTGTGGGAGAAGGAAACAGGGCGGCGCGCGGGGTTGAAATCCCCCATTCTTGTCGCGGTCGAACCGGATGGACTGTGCAAGCGATCATGGTCGTCTGGTCTGTCGATCCGGTCATTCTCTTCCAGTCTCCGGGCCGGCAATTGCCCGAACGTCCAGAATGTCCCGCATTTTGAAACACCGGGCAAGAAAAAGTTTCCTTCACGCGTGAAGGGTTGGCAGCGGGCAAAGAAAAAGCGCCGCGGAGGGCGGCGCTTTCAAATTCGAGATGCAGCGTCGCTGCGAAACGATCAGGCTTCCTGAAGGTTGACGGCCTTCGGGCCCTTGCCCATGCGGTCGGGCTCGACGTCGAAGGTGACCTTCTGGCCATCGACGAGGGTGCGCAGGCCGGACTTCTCGACGGCGGAGATGTGGACGAAGACGTCCTTGGCACCGTCGTCAGGCGTGATGAAGCCGAAGCCCTTGGTGGTGTTGAAGAATTTAACGATACCGCTCTGGCTGCTCATGTGGGACTCCTATGCCCTGATTGTGGTGTGCGTCCGCCGTTCGGTTGCGGATGCGATCGTCGAGAGTTCACGAAATCGGGGAAAGGTCGTCCAAAACGTTCCAGTCTCCGGGCCGTCAAATACCCGAACGCCTATTGCATGACACGGAAATCGCATTCTGGCAAGATCGCACCTCCGCCGGTTCAACCGGCGGAGGTAGCGGGCGTCGTCACATAGCGCTCGCCCCGCAGGCCCTGCCAGGTGCTGTACATCATCACCACCAGCAGGAACGCGAAGGGCAGGCCGGTGGCGACAGCCGCTGATTGCAGCGAAGCCAATCCGCCGCCCAGAAGCAGCGCGATCGCGACCAGGCCCTCGAAACTGGCCCAGAAGACGCGCTGGGCCACGGGTGCATCCAGCTTGCCGCCTGCCGTGATGGTGTCGATCACCAGCGAGCCCGAATCCGACGAGGTGACGAAGAACACGATCACCAGCACGATCCCCACGAAGGAGATGATCTGCGTCAGCGGGAAGGCGTTCGCCATGATGAAGAGCTTCAGTTCGTCGGATGCCTCCGAAACCAGCGTATTGCCGAGATTGGCGACCTGATCGATCGCCGCGCCGCCGAAGGTCGACATCCAGACGATCGACAGGAGGGTCGGGACGACAAGAACGCAGGTAATGAACTCGCGAACGGTGCGGCCGCGCGAGACGCGTGCGATGAACATCCCGACGAAGGGCGACCAGGAGATCCACCAGGCCCAGTAGAACGTCGTCCAGCCATGCAGGAAGTTGACGTCCTCGCGGCCGAACGGATTGGCCAGCGGCAGGAAGTAGGTGACGTAGGCGATCGAGTTCTGAACGAAACCGGTGGCGATGAGCAGCGTCGGCCCGGCCAGGAAGATGAACGCCAAAAGGAAGAGCGCCAGCGCCATGTTGATTTCAGACAGGCGCTTCACGCCGGCTTCGAGACCGGCGACGACCGACACGAGCGCAACCGCCGTGATGAGCAGGATCAGCACCACCTTGGCGCCGTCGCTCGCGGGAATGCCGAACAGGAACTCGATGCCGCCCATCGCCTGTTCCGCGCCCAGGCCAAGCGAGGTCGCAAGGCCGAACAGGGTCGCGAACACGGCAAGGATGTCGATGACGTGGCCGGGCCAGCCCCACACGCGCTCGCCCAGAAGCGGGTAGAAGACCGAGCGAAGGGTCAGCGGCAGGCCGCGATTGTAGGCGAAGAAGGCGAGCGACAGGCCGACCACCGCATAGATGGCCCAGGGATGCAGGCCCCAGTGATAGATCGTGGCCGCCATTGCGAGCGCCTGCGCGGCGGCCGGATCGCCTTCCGCGCCGCCGAGCGGCGCCCAGTCGGTCCGCACGCCGCCCTCGGTGGTCACGCCGCCAAGCGAGGATTCATAGTGGCTCAGCGGTTCGGAGACGCCGAAATACATCAGGCCGATGCCCATGCCCGCCGCGAAGAGCATGGCGAACCAGCCGAGATAGCCATAATCGGGCCGGGCATCGTCGCCGCCGAGCCGGATCGAGCCCAAAGGCGTCACGATCAGCGCCAGGCTGAACAGCACGAACAGATTGCCGGCGATCATCAGGAACCAGTCGAAATTGTCCGTCAGCCACGGCCGCAGCCAGCCGAAGAACTCCTCGGTCACTGTCGGGAACAGAAGCGACAGCACCACGAAAACGATGATCACGCCTCCGGACACGGCAAAGACCGGGTTGTGGATGTCGAGGCCGAATATCTGAACATTGTCCTGCCCGACTTCGTAGTCGATGTCGTCCACGGTGACCGTGCTTTTGGAGTCTTCGTTCATCGTCTTCCCCTGGATTTCGTCGCGGCACTTACCGCCCTGGCCCGGAAAACCTATCGAGGCCTCTTGGGCACCCGATCCGATATTCGTCCCTGAAAGAATACGGGATCGAGTCGCCCAAGGCTAACCCGATCCCGCCATATTACAACCACATTGCGCCCGCCGCAGCGGAATGCGGGTCAGACCAGCGAAGCCGTGAACCGCTGGATTCGGCTGCACGCCTCCTCCAGAAGCTCTTCGGAGGTGGCGTAGGAAATACGGAAATTCGGGCCGAGGCCGAAGGCCGAGCCATGCACCACCGCGACGCCTTCCTGTTCGAGAAGCGCGGAGACGAAGTCCTCGTCGGTCTCGATCACCTTGCCGCCCTGCGTCTTCTTGCCGATCGTGCCCTCGCAGGACGGATAGACGTAGAATGCCCCTTCCGGCACCGGGCAGGAGATGCCCTTGGCCTGGTTCAGCATCGAGACGACGAGATCGCGGCGGCCCTGGAAGATGTCCTTGTTCTTCGCCACGAAATCCTGCGGGCCGTTGAGCGCCTCGACCGCCGCCCATTGCGCGATGGTGCAGGCGCCCGAGGTCTGCTGGCCCTGGATCATGTCCATCGCCTTGATGAGCTGGACGGGTCCGGCCGCATAGCCGATGCGCCAGCCGGTCATGGCATAGGCCTTCGACACGCCGTTCATCGTCAGCGTGCGTTCATAGAGTTTCGGCTCGACCTCGGCGATCGTCCTGAAGACGAAGTCGCCATAGGTCAGGTGCTCGTACATGTCGTCGGTCAGCGTCCAGACATGCGGATGCTTCAGGAGCACGTCGGCGAGGGCGCGCAGTTCGGCCTCCGTATAAGCCGCGCCGGACGGGTTCGACGGCGAGTTCATCAACAGCCATTTGGTCTTCGGCGTGATGACCTTTTCCAGCGCCTCGGCGGTCAGCTTGAAGCCATTGTCGATCGAGGTGTCGGCGAAGACCGACGTGCCGCTGCAGATCGCCACCATCTCGGGATACGAGACCCAGTAGGGGCGGGGAATGATCACCTCGTCGCCGGCATTCAGCGTCGCCATGAAGGCGTTGAAGAGGATCTGCTTGCCGCCGGTGCCGACGATGGTCTGCTCGGGCGCGTAGTCGAGATTGTTCTCGCGCTTGAACTTCGCGGCGATGGCCTTGCGCAGTTCAGGGATGCCTGACACCGGCGGATACTTCGTCTCGCCTCGATTGATCGCCTCGATGGCCGCTTTCTTAACGTTGTCCGGCGTGTCGAAATCCGGTTCGCCCGCGCCAAGGCCGATCACGTCGCGCCCCTGCGCTTTCAGTTCGCGCGCCTTTTGCGTCACCGCGATGGTTGCGGACGGCTTCACGCGGGAAAGGGCATCGGCAAGAAAGGCCATGATCGTTCGTCTCCGGGTCGGTTTTGAGCCGCCACTTGCGGCCGCCGGCTTCATGAATGATCCGGCGCCGAATCGCAAGGCTCGACGGTTGGGCCAATGGAGACGCATTAACGCCTGCTTAGCCTTGTGGGCCTAGGCTTTCCCTCCAGTTTGTCGCTCAAGGAGGGCCGTTCCGTTGGCCCGCAGTCTCGGCCTGCCGCATATCATGCGCGAAGCCGACGGTACCGCCGTCGGTAGCTGGGGCCCCTATGTCCTGAAATCCGCCTTCCAGCCGATCTTCACCTTCGAGGCGGGCGGGTTGAAGCAGCGCGCCTTCGAGGGCCTGATCCGGCCGTTTCGCGACGGCGAGGCGACGTCGCCCGGCCAGTTCTTCGCCGCCATCCCGACGATCGACCGGCTGCGCGTCGAGGCGCTGGCCCGTGATCTGCACATCCTCAATGCGGGAACGGCCTTCGGCGACGGCATCACGCTGTTCATCAATTTCGACCCGTCGCTGTTCTGCGAAAAGCCGGTGGTCGACACCGCGCTGCACGAAATGCGCATCGTGCTGGGGGAGGCGGGCCTTGCCTTCTCGAACGTCGTTTGCGAAGTCACCGAGCAATCTTCCGGCTCGGTCGCCGCCTTGCAGGATTTCGTCGCCGCCCTTCGCCGCGAGGGATATCGCGTCGCCGTCGACGATTACGGCGCGGAAAGCTCCGACATGGAGCGCATCAAGCAATTGCGGCCCGACATCGTCAAGTTCGACGCCAAATGGGTAGCTCGACTGATGGATTCCCAGCCGGGCGTCACGCTGCTTAAGGTCATGGTCGGGGAATTCCGGCAGCAGGGCATCGTGACCGTCTTCGAAGGCATCGAAGAAAACTGGCAGCTCGACGTGGCGCATGAGGTCGGCGCGGCGATGGTGCAGGGCTTCGTCCTCGCGCGTCCCGAACTCGCGCCGACCAGCTTTCGTCCCGATCTTGCCGCGCCGGCGAAGCTGGCCGGAACGCCGGCTCGGGTCGATCCGCGAAAACCGGCGGCTCCGGTCGTGGAACGCCCGCCCGCCTCGCGCAGGTCCCAGGGGCGCGTCTTCGGCCGGCGGGGGCTGACGTGACGCCCGTCGAGACGCTTCAAAAGGACGTGGCATCGTCGATCCGTCATGACGAGATCGGGCTGGCCATCGGTCATTTCGACGGCCATGTCCTGCGTTCGGCCTATCAGCCGGTCTATCGCCTGCAAGGCGGGCGGCTTGCCGTCATCGGGGCGCGGGCGCTGGTGCGGCCGAGCCGCGACGGACGTCCGGCCCTGCCGTCGCGCTTCTTCCAAAGGCTGTGCGGCGGCGACAGGCTGACATTCGAATGCCTGTGCCAGGCGCTGCATGTCGCCAATCTTCCTCACGTCGATCTCGACACCGCGACGCTTGCGCTGCGGCTGGGCGAGATGCCGCGCACCATGCTCGACGCCGCACTGACGCTCCTGCGCCAGGCGACCGATGAACTTGAGGAAGAAGGCTACGATCCGCCGCGCATCTGGTGCGAATTTCCCGCGACGGGCATGGCGGCAGAGCAGGCCGGCGCGGTGCGTGCGCACGGTTTTCGCGTCGCGCTGTGCGATTTCGGCCCCGATCCGGCTGGCATTTCGGCCGCGATGGCGGCGACGCCCGATTATGTCCGCCTCGACGGATCGTGGTTCCGCACGGTCGCGCGCGCGCAGGAGGCGCGCATTCTTCTCGCACGGCTGACGATGCTGCTGCACAGCCAGGGCATCGAGGTCCTTGCGGACGGCGTCGAGACGACCGCGCAATTTGAGGCGGCGCTCGATGTCGGCGCGGACATGTTCCAGGGGTTCCTGCTCGCACCGCCATTCCTCGCCGGCTCCGCCTTCACCCAGCGTCCCCTGCGCCTGCCGGAACTGTTGCGCCCGCACGCCAAGATCGTTCCGCTGCGTCGGCCGGCCTGAGCGGTCCCATCAATCGAAATCATCGACCCATCTCTCGCGCGCGCTCGCTTGCGCCGGAAGGGCCTGACAAACTTGCGCAGAAACTCGGAGACCGACATGCTGACGCTTTATGGAATGACCGACAGCGGCAATTGCTACAAGCCGCGCCTGCTTCTGGCCAAACTGGGTCGTCCTTTCCGCCATGTCGAGGTTTCCACCGCCGACGGCGGCACGCGCAGCGCGGACTATCTGGCGAAGAATCCGAACGGCAAGGTGCCCCTGCTCGAATTCGAGGACGGCCGGCTGCTTGCGGAGAGCAACGCGATCCTGCTGCACCTTGCCGAGGGCACGCGGTATCTGCCCGCCGACGCCTATCAGCGCGCGCTCGCCTATCAGTGGCTGTTCTTCGAGCAGTACAGCCATGAGCCGCAGATCGCGGTGCGCCGTTCGCTGGTCAAATATCCGCATCTGGCGGCCTTCGCGACACCGGAACGGATGGCCGCGCTTCTGGACGGCGGAAACAAGGCGCTCGCGGTGATGGAAAAAAGGCTTGCAGCGGCGCCGTTCTTTGCCGGCGAAACGCTCTCGGTCGCCGATATCGCGCTTTATGCCTACACGCATGAGGCCGAAATCGCCGGTTTCGAATTGGCGCGATTTCCTTTCGTTTCAGCGTGGCTGTCGCGCGTGGCCTCTGATGAAAATCACGTCGAAATCGCGTGGAAACCTTTCTGAAATCCAAGTTGTCTGCGCAATTCCGCGCCTTTCCTGTTGACTCTTAGCCGATTTCGGGAAATTTCGTTTTCCAGTTTCAGCGGATAACGGCAAAACTGTTGTCCGGTTGTCACAAACCGCCGATAGTGCGGTTCGCGGAAGTAACCTTTCGCCAACAAATGGGAGCGAAACATGTCCATGAAAGCCTACGCGGCGGGTCTTGCCGCCACCTTCACCCTTCTGTCCGCCTCGACCGCGCTCGCCCAGACGCAGATCGACTGGTGGCACGCCATGACCGGCGCCAACAACGAGGTCGTCGACACGCTGGCCGCCGAATTCAACGAGAGCCAGGACGAGTACGAGGTCGTTCCGGTTTTCAAGGGCACCTATCCCGAGACGCTGAACGCCGGCATCGCCGCCTTCCGCGCCAACCAGTCGCCACACATCATCCAGGTCTTCGACGTCGGCACGGGCGTCATGATGGCCGCCGAAGGCGCGGTGAAGCCGGTTGCCGACATCCTGTCGATGGGCGGCACGGAGTTCGACAAGTCGCAATACCTTGCCGGCATCGTCGCCTATTATTCGCGTCCCGACGGCACCATGCTGTCCTTCCCCTACAATTCCTCCTCGCCGATCCTCTACTACAACAAGGATGTGTTCGAGGAAGCCGGTCTCGACGCCGAGAACCCGCCGGCGACCTGGCCGGAAGTGTTCGAGGCCGCCCGCACCATAAAGGAATCGGGCGCTGCGCCCTGCGGCCTGACCTCGACCTGGCTGACCTGGATCGGCCTTGAGAACTTCGCGGCCTGGAACAACCTCCAGTACGGCACCAACGAGAACGGCCTTGCCGGCACCGATGTCGAGCTGAAGATCAATGAAGGCCAGTTCGTCACCCACTTCCAGAACCTTGCCGATCTGGCCGCCGACGACACGTTCCGCTATGGCGGGCGCACCTCGGAAGCCAAGCAGCTCTTCCTGTCGGGCGAATGCGCGATCATGACCGAATCGTCGGGCGGCCTCGGCGACGTCATCAATTCGGGCATGAATTACGGCCTCGGCCAGCTTCCCTACTATCCGGAAGCCGAAGGCGCTCCGCAGAACACGATTCCCGGCGGCGCCAGCCTTTGGGTGTTCGACGGCAAGTCGGATGAGGAATATGCCGGCGTCGCCGCCTTCTTCGACTTCCTCTCGCAGACCGAGATCCAGGCCCGCCTGCACCAGGTCTCCGGCTATCTGCCGGTGACGATGGCCGCTTACGAGGCGACCAAGGAATCCGGCTTCTACGACGAAAATCCGGGCCGTGAGATCCCGATCACCCAGATGATGGGCAAGGAGCCGACCGCGAATTCGCGCGGCGTGCGCCTCGTCAACCTGCCGCAGGTCCGTGACATCCAGAACGAAGAGTTCGAAAAGATGCTGGCCGGCGAACAGGACGCGCAGACGGCGCTCGACAACGCCGTCGAGCGCGCCAATGCCGCCATCCAGGAAGCCATCGGCAACTAAGCCGGCTTTCACGGTCGATATTGCCGCCCGCGTGACCGACACGCGGGCGGTGCTTTAAGGGGATCGTGGCCCCCACGCCCTGAAACGCTTTCCTGAGCCCGGCACCGAGAGGAAATCCCTTGTCCCCGCGCGTCGTCTTCCCCAACAAGATCCTGCCCTATGCGCTGCTGCTGCCGCAGCTTGTCATCGTCGGCATCTTCTTTTATTGGCCCGCGAGCCAGGCGCTCTACCAGTCCGTGCTGCGCGAAGACCCGTTCGGGCTGCGCTCGACCTTCGTCGGCCTGCGCAATTTCGAGCGCGTGCTGGCCGACCCGAACTATCTGAACGCCGTCGAGAACACGGCGATCTTTTCCATCGCCGTCGCGTTCTTCGCCATGTCGATCGCGCTTCTTCTGGCGGTGATGGCGGACAAGATCATCAAGGGCAAGGGCATCTACCGCACCATGCTGATCTGGCCCTACGCCATCGCGCCGGCGATCGCGGGCATGGTGTGGCTGTTCATGTTCAACCCCGCCATGGGCACCTTCGCCTTCATGCTGCGCTCGTCGGGATTTGCGTGGGACCCGCTCCTGAAGGGCGACCAGGCGATGGTTCTCGTCATCGCGGCGGCCGCGTGGAAGCAGATATCCTACAATTTCCTGTTCTTCGTCGCCGGCCTCCAGGCGATCCCGAAGACACTGATCGAGGCCGCCGCCATCGACGGCGCGGGCGAGACCAAACGTTTCTGGACGATCGTCTTCCCGCTGCTCGCGCCGACGACCTTCTTCCTGCTCGTCATCAACACGACCTACGCCTTCTTCGACACGTTCGGCATCATCCACGCCGTCACCGGCGGCGGGCCGGGCAAGGCGACCGAGACGCTGGTCTACAAGGTCTATCACGACGGCTTCGTGAACCTGATCCTGGGCGACAGCGCGGCGCAGTCGGTGATCCTGATGGTCATCGTCATCGCCCTGACGGCGATCCAGTTCCGCTATGTGGAAAAGAAGGTGCATTATGGCTGAGACGACCGTCAACGGCGCCGGCACCGCCGCAAAACTCGGCCGCAAGGAAGAAGGCAACATGCTCGGCGTCTCGAGGACGTCGCGCTATATCGCCCACGCAATCCTGATCCTGGGCGTGCTGATCGTCGCCTTTCCGATCTACTATACCTTCGTCGCCTCGACCCATTCGCTGCAGACGATCCTGCGCCCGCCGCTGCCGCTGCTTCCCGGCGACCGGTTCTTCGAGAACTACTATCAGGCATTGTTCGGCGGGGTCGGTCGCATCGGCGGTGTGCCCGCCAGCACGCTGCTGTTCAACACGCTGGTGATGGCGCTCGGCATCGCGATCGGCAAGATCGCGATCTCGGTCCTGTCGGCCTTCGCCATCGTGTTCTTCCGCTTTCCCGGCCGGATGGTCTTCTTCTGGATCATCTTCATCACCCTGATGCTTCCGGTCGAGGTGCGCATCCTTCCGACCTACAAGGTGATGGTCGATCTGGGCCTGATCGACACCTATGCCGGCCTCATCCTGCCGCTCATCGCATCGGCGACGGCGACGCTGCTCTTCCGCCAGTTCTTCCTCACCATTCCGGGCGAACTGGTCGAGGCCGCGCGTGTCGACGGGGCAGGGCCGTGGCGCTTCTTCAAGGATATCCTGATGCCCCTGTCGAAGACCAACATCGCCGCGCTCTTCGTCATCATGTTCATCTATGGCTGGACGCAGTATCTGTGGCCGCTGCTGGTGACCAATTCCAACTCCATGAACACGATCGTCATCGCGCTTCGCAAGATGATCTCCTTCGCCGATGCCGACACGCAATGGCATCTCGTCATGGTCACCGCCGTCCTCGCCATGCTGCCCCCGATCCTCGTCGTGCTCTTCATGCAGCGCTGGTTCGTCAAGGGCCTGGTCGAAACCGAAAAATAAGAAGGCCGCAGGTATGGCAACTGTCGAACTCAAAAACGTCAAGAAGGTCTATGGCGGCAGCGTCGAGGCCGTGAAGGGCGTCTCGATCGCGATTCCCGATGGCCAGATGTGTGTGCTCGTCGGCCCCTCCGGCTGCGGCAAGTCCACGCTCCTGCGCATGATCGCGGGGCTGGAAACGATCACCGAGGGCACCGTCTCGATCGGTGAGACCGTCGTCAACGATCTCGGCCCGGTCGAGCGCGACATCGCGATGGTGTTCCAGAACTACGCGCTCTATCCGCACATGTCGGTCTATGACAACATGGCCTATGGCTTGCGCAATCGCGGCATGGCCAAGGACGAGATCGACCGGCGCGTGCGCGATGCGGCCGACACGCTCGGCCTTGCCGAGTTCCTGCAACGCCGGCCGCGCGAACTCTCCGGCGGCCAGCGCCAGCGCGTCGCCATGGGCCGCGCCATCGTGCGCAGCCCCAAGGCGTTCCTGTTCGACGAGCCGCTGTCCAACCTGGACGCCAAGCTGCGCGGGCAGATGCGCGTCGAGATCAAGAGCCTGCAGCGTCGCCTCGGCGTCACCTCGGTCTATGTCACCCACGACCAGGTCGAGGCGATGACACTGGCCGACACGCTGGTCGTCATGAATGGCGGCCTAGCCGAGCAGATCGACACGCCGATGGCGATCTACGAGAAGCCGGCCTCGACCTTCGTCGCCGGCTTCATCGGATCGCCGGCGATGAACCTGATGACGGCGCGCGTCGCCGAGGACGGCCAGGGGCTGACGCTGGCCGGCGGCGGCTCGGTCCGCCCGCGCGACACGGTGCTGCCCGAGCCGGGCCGCGAAGTCCTGCTTGGCGTGCGGCCGGAACACATGACGGTGACGTCAAATCGCAGCACCGCCGATCTCACGCTCAAGGTGACGGCGGTCGAAATCCTCGGCGCCGACACGCTGGCGCATGGGCAGCCTGCGGATGCGACGCAGGCCGGCGGCGAACTCATCGCGCGGTTGCCGGGCGGTACGCGGGTCGAGGTCGGCGACGTGTTGCCGATGGCGATCAATCCGGGCATGGCGCACCTGTTCGACGCCAGGACCGGCAAGCGCATCTGAGTTTTCGATGGCGCGGCTCGTGCGGCCGCGCGTTTGGCTCAGGCGACGTTGCGCAGCTTGGAGGCCGGGGCCGCTGCGGTGGGCCTGGTCTTTTCGGCGAGGGCAGGATCGGCCTCGACCTTCGCCATGATCGCATTCACCTCGTCGATGTCGACATAATAGTAGCGGGCGAGCTGGACCGGCACGTCGTCATGCTTGACGCCGCGGCTCGTCATGAAACGGATGGCGAACTCGATCTCGTCATGCTCGACGAGACGGCGCTTGGCGCAATCGTCGACAGTCCTGCCCATTCGAATCCCCCAACTGCCTGGAACATCGGGCCGGAAAGATGTTGCGGTCTTCCGGTTGGCCGATGCTCGGTGAACCATCCTGCGCCGGTCGTCAGGACGCATGTTCGTCATGACGCGAATCGTTGGCTCCGAGTATGGCGCGCGCGGTCGCAGGTGCAAGAAAACCGTGGATAAGTACGAAACTTGTGAACAGAACATCATATCTTCTTGCGGCCTTGGCGCGAACCGGTGCAGCCGCCTGCAATCTGCGCGGCGCACCGGTCCCGTTTCGCGATTGCCGAACGGTGTCCGCTCGCGTAAGGAAGTCCCGGCGGGGCGACAATTCGAAAGAGACGATCTTGGCTGTTGAGAAGACGGTTGCGGCGCGCTGGATTGCCGTTTCATTTTTGTCGGTGACGTTCCTGTCCGGCTGCACCTCCACCGGCGATCTTGCCGCCGACCTTGAGGCTGCGGCCGAAGCGGAGGTGGCGCTGCCCGAGACGGTCGCGGTCCGGCCTTCCGCCAAATTCACCGAGGCGAACGTCGCCGTCGATCCCGCCTCGGGCGAACCGGCCGTCGTCGCCTCCGCCTTTGCGGGCGCCACGCCGTCCTCCGCACTCCAGGCCGCGATCGTGCCGTCGGGCATCAAGTCCGTCGCGCCACGCAGCCCCGAGCTCGACCAGCTCATCGCCAAATACGCCGCCCATTACGAACTGCCGGTGGAACTCGTCCGCCGCGTCGTCAAGCGCGAGAGCAATTTCAACCCCGGCGCGCGCAACCGCATCTATTGGGGCCTGATGCAGATCCGGCACGACACGGCGCGCACCATGGGCTATCGCGGCTCGGCCGAAGGCCTGCTCGACGCAGAGACGAACCTGAAATACGCCGTCAAATATCTGCGCGGCGCCTACCTCACCGCCGACGGCAACCAGGACCGCGCCGTGAGCTTCTACGCCCGCGGCTACTACTACGATGCCAAGCGCAAGGGCATCCTGCGCGAGACGGGGCTGCGGTCGTAGCGCGCGGACTGGTCCTGCCGACCAGGCATTTTTCGAACAGGCGACCCCCACCCTTTATCCCTCCCCACAAGGGGGAGGGAGTTCGTCGGCGCTGTTCTTCACCTTCGATCTCGGTGCCAGGCAGACATGTGCGCTCGACGCCGATGCCATCCCTCCCCCTTGTGGGGAGGGATAAAGGGTGGGGGTCCCCTCTTCGCAAAACCGCGACCCGCAAGGCCGCGCGACTCTTACAATCACCTGTCACATTGCCGTGACGGCCCTGATTTCGCCGCGCGCGCTCCTTAACCCGCGTCCCATGAACAGACGCGCCCTTCTTGCCTTCGCCCTCGTCTCCACCCTCGCTGTTTCCGCCTTCGCGCAGGACGAACCGCCGACCTTTGATACCCTCCTCGACGAGGCCGAAAGCCTCGAGCCCCTCGAAACCGTGATCGTTTCCCGCAATGGCGAGATCGTCGCCGAGCGCGGCTATCGCGGCAACTCCGTCACCGATTCCACCAACATCAAGTCGGCCTCGAAATCGATCGTTTCGGCGCTGGTCGGCATCGCCATCGACAGGCAAGTTCTGGAGGGGCCGGACCAGAAGATCGCGCCGCTGCTGGCGGACGACCTGCCCGACGATGCCGACCCGCGCATCGACGACATCACCATCGGCCATCTTCTGTCCATGCAGGCCGGGCTCGGCCGCACCTCCGGCGGCAATTACGGGCGCTGGGTTTCGAGCGGCAACTGGGTGCGCGCCGCGCTCGCCATGCCGTTCGACGACGAGCCGGGCGGACGAATGCTCTACTCGACCGGCTCGACGCATCTCCTCTCCGCCATCCTGACAAAGGAAACCGGCCGCTCGACGCTGGACCTCGCGCGCGACTGGCTCGGCCCGCTCGACGGCTTCCGCATCGGCTCGTGGGAGCGCGATCCGCAGGGCATCTATCTGGGCGGCAACCAGATGGCGATGACGCCGCGCTCGCTCGCCGCCTTCGGCGAACTCTACCGCAATGGCGGCGAGACGGCCGATGGCGAACGCCTGGTCTCGGCCGAATGGATCGAGACCTCCTGGCAGCCGCGCACCAATTCCCGCTTCAATGGCGACGGCTACGGCTATGGCTGGTTCCTGCGCGAGATCGCCGGCGAAGACGTCGTCTATGGCTGGGGCTATGGCGGGCAGATGCTCTACATCGTGCCCGAACTCGATTTGACCGTCGTCATGACCTCGGACGAGGCGAACCCATCCGCGCGCAGCGGCCACCGCAACGATCTCCACGACCTTCTGGGCGACATCATCGAAGTCGCTCGCCGCGCCGGGAGCTGACGTTCGGGACGATTTGCGGGGACGCGACGAAGGGCGTGCTTGCGCGGCCCGCCGCAACCGACTACGCAGGCGGGCAGGGGAGTTGAATTCGCGCCGCGCCGTTGTTCGGCCGCGATCGGATGCGAAACCCTTCCGAACATTTCGCGCGTCACATGTTCCGGCAGGTCGACGTTTCCTCTTGCAGCCTGGAATCCGATGACGTCCCATCCCACGACCCCCGATGCCGTGAACCAACAAGCCGTGCAGGCAGCGCGCGCCTGGACCAAGGTTCTCGCCCGCTATCGCGAGCCGAGCACGGCGCGCAGCGTGTTCGAACTCGTCGTGACCATCATCCCCTTCATCCTGCTATGGACCGTGACCGCGCTCGCCGTGGTCAACGGCCATTACTGGGCGCTGGTGCTGACGGTGCCGGCCGCCGGCTTCCTCGTGCGCCTCTTCATGCTTCAGCACGATTGCGGCCACGGATCGCTGTTCGCGCGCCGCGGGCTCAATGACTGGACCGGCCGGATCATCGGCGTCCTCACCTTCACGCCCTATGATTACTGGCGGCGCACGCACGCCGTCCACCACGCCACGACCGGCAATCTCGACCAGCGCGGCATCGGCGACATCGATACGCTGACGGTGGCCGAATACCGCGCCCTGTCGCGCTGGGGACGGACGAAATACTGGCTCTATCGCCATCCCTTCGTGATGTTCGGCATCGGCCCGGCCTGGCTGTTCATCTGCCAGTACCGCCTGCCGTTCGGCCTGATGCGCGCCGGCATGACGCCGTGGACCTCGACGCTCGCCACCAATCTGGGCATCGCGGTTCCCGCGGCGCTCCTGATCTGGCTGATGGGCATCGGCCCGTTCCTGATGGTGCAGCTTCCGATCACGCTGATGGCGGCGACGGCGGGCGTCTGGCTGTTCTACGTGCAGCACCAGTTCGAGGAAACGCACTGGAGCGAGCAGGAGGACTGGAACTTCCAGCAGGCCGCCCTTCACGGCTCGTCGCATTACGACCTGCCGGCAGTGCTGCGCTGGTTCACCGGCAATATCGGCATCCACCACGTCCATCATCTGTCGTCGAAAGTGCCGTTCTACCGGCTGCCGGAAGTGCTTGAGCACCATCCCGAACTGCGCGACATGGGCCGCATCACCTTCATGGAAAGCCTGCGCTGCGTGAAGCTCGTCCTGTGGGACGAGCAGCAGCGGCGGCTGGTCTCGTTCCGCGACGTGCGGATGGCGGCGGCGTGAGGCTGTGGTCCGCGCCGCGGCGCGGGCATTCCTCGAATTGACCCCCACCCTGTATCCCTCCCCACAAGGGGGAGGGAGGCCATCCGCATTGCGCTCTTTCTTTCCTGCTTGGCACCACGTTTCAAGGTGGGGGTCGACGCTGGCGAATCCCCTCACCCTTAAAGGGTGGGGGTCAATTCAGAGAGAATTCTATCCCATCGTCTTCAACTCCGAATGGCTCTTCAATACCCGGCCGCCATCTTCCTGTTCCACCAGATAGGCCGGCTCCTCCTTCGTCGCCTTGCGCTTGATCTTTGCGCCCTTGATCGTCGCTTCCACCTCCTCGGTGAAGCTCTCGGCCACCTTGCCGCTCGCGGTGCCGGTGCCCCAATCCCATTCCACCTTCGTTCCCTTGCGGTATCTCGCCATGTCGTCGCTCCGTCGCTCGCATGAAAATGAAGGACGGTGCGCAGCGGTTCCAAATGCCAACGCGCCGGCAATGGTGTATGGTGGGTCATTCGAGAGCTGGGGTCGGTATGGCCGGTCCAGCCTGGACGAGACCCGGCCGCCGGCACCTTCTCCCGCACCACTTGCGGAGGAACGAAGCATGGCAAATTTTCATGTCGTTGCAGGCGCGCAGGGCGGCATCGTGCGGCCGCGCATCCGGCGGATCGATATAAGCGAGGTTTTCGGGTGTCTCGGGGCGGGTCTGGCGGATTTTCGCGACCGACCGTCGCATTATGTCTTCCTCCTGATGATCTACCCGATCATCGGCTTCGTGCTTTTGACCTGGGCGGCGGGCGCCAATGCGTTGCCCATGGTTTTTCCGATCGTCTGCGGTTTCGCGCTCATCGGCCCTTTCGCGGCGATCGGCATCTACGAGATCAGCCGGCGCAAGGAGCAGGGGCTCGATACGCACTGGCGCGACCTGCGCGACTTGCGCCATTCGCCGGCCCTGCCGTCGATCGCCGCCGTCGGCTTCTTCCTGTTTGCGATGTTCCTCGCCTGGCTGCTGGTGGCGCGCGAACTTTATGTGACGCTGATCGGCCCCGAGGCGCCGGCCTCGCTTGCAGCCTTCTGGCAACAGATCATCGGCACCGAGGCGGGCTGGACGTTGATTCTTGCCGGCAATCTCGTCGGCCTCACCTTCGCGCTCGTCGTCCTCGCGACCACGGTCGTCGCCTTTCCGATGATGCTCGACCGCGACGTCGGCGCCTATTCGGCGATGGAGACCTCGGTGCGCACGTTCCTGAAGAACCCGGTTCCGATCCTTGTCTGGGGCCTGATCGTGGCGGTGGGCCTCGCGATCGGCATGGCGACTTTCATGGTCGGATTGATCGTCATCCTGCCGATTCTCGGGCACTCGACCTGGCATCTCTACCGCAGCGTGGTCGGGATGGGCTGACGGGCGCCGCGCTGGCGGGAAGCTCCTGACAGCCTCCTGTCAGGACGCTGCGCCGATCGCGGCGCAACCCTTTTCTTCGGGCCGGACTCTCTCCATATTCCCGCCATGGCCAAATCCCCCAAGACAGCGCGGCGCAGCCCGATCACCGATTTCATGGACGCGTCCGAGCCTCTGCACGGCTTCGGCGAAGCGCCGCAGGCGGAATTCGAGGGCGAACCACTGACCGGGGGCGTCGCCGACTGGGCGAAGCAGATTTCGCACGAGGCCGCGAAACCATCCGCCGCGCCTTCGGCAAGGGGGAAGGCCGCCAAACAACCCGCCGCGCGATCGTCGGCGCCGACACGGTCGGGCCGCGGGACGTCGATGGGCGGCGCGGCCTCGCCCAGGGAGCGCGCCGCCGCCGGGCTCAACCCGGTCGCCGGCATGGATGTCAGCCTTGAGGATGCGGCATCGCTGTCCTCGTCCGGCGTCACCGCGACGGTCGCGGCCCTCTCGGCGCTGATCGAGAGCGGAAACCCGCTGCACAAGAACGGCGAATTGTGGGTGCCGCACCGGCCGGCGCGGCCCGAAAAGTCGGAAGGCGGCATCTCCATTGCGATGGAGACCGAGTTCAAGCCTTCCGGCGACCAGCCGACCGCGATCCGCGATCTCGTCTCGGGCGTGTCGGAACACGACCGCACGCAGGTCCTGCTCGGCGTCACCGGCTCGGGCAAGACCTTCACCATGGCCAAGGTGATCGAGGAGACGCAGCGCCCGGCGCTGATCCTCGCGCCCAACAAGACGCTGGCCGCGCAGCTCTATGGCGAGTTCAAGTCGTTCTTCCCGAACAATGCGGTCGAATATTTCGTCTCCTACTACGACTACTACCAGCCCGAGGCCTACGTTCCGCGCACCGACACCTTCATCGAGAAGGAATCCTCGATCAACGAGCAGATCGACCGGATGCGCCACTCGGCCACCCGCTCGCTGCTGGAGCGCGACGACGTGATCATCGTCGCCTCGGTCTCGTGCATCTACGGTATCGGCTCGGTCGAGACCTATACGGCGATGACCTTCCAGATGCAGGTCGGCGACCGGCTCGACCAGCGCCAGCTTCTCGCCGATCTCGTCGCCCAGCAATACAAGCGCCAGGACATCAATTTCGTGCGCGGCTCGTTCCGCGTGCGCGGCGACACGATCGAAATCTTCCCGGCTCACCTTGAGGACCGCGCCTGGCGCATCTCCATGTTCGGCGACGAGATCGAGACCATCACCGAGTTCGATCCTTTGACCGGCTCGAAGACCGGCGATCTGAAATCGGTCAAGATCTACGCCAATTCGCACTATGTGACGCCGCGCCCGACGCTCAACCAGGCGGTCAGGTCGATCAAGGAGGAACTGAAGCACCGCCTTGTCGAACTGGAGCAGGCCGGGCGTCTGCTCGAAGCGCAGCGGCTCGAACAGCGCACGCGCTTCGACCTCGAAATGCTGGAGGCGACCGGCTCCTGCGCCGGCATCGAGAACTATTCGCGCTATCTGACCGGCCGCCGTCCCGGCGATCCGCCGCCGACCCTGTTCGAATACATTCCCGACAATGCGCTCGTCTTCATCGACGAGAGCCATGTCACCGTGCCGCAGATCGGGGCGATGTATCGCGGCGACTTCCGGCGCAAGGCAACGCTGGCCGAATACGGCTTTCGCCTGCCGTCCTGCATGGACAACCGGCCGCTGCGCTTCGAGGAGTGGGACGCGATGCGCCCGCTCACCGTCGCGGTTTCGGCGACGCCCGGCAGCTGGGAGATGGACCAGTCCGGCGGCGTCTTCGCCGAGCAGGTCATCCGGCCGACCGGGCTGATCGATCCGCCCGTCGAGGTGCGCCCGGCCAAGAGCCAGGTCGACGACGTTCTGGGCGAAATCCGCGACACGACCGCCAAGGGCTACCGTACGCTCTGCACCGTGCTGACCAAGCGCATGGCAGAGGATCTGACCGAGTACCTGCACGAGCAGGGCATCCGCGTGCGCTACATGCACTCCGACATCGATACCCTTGAACGTATTGAAATCCTGCGCGATTTGCGCCTCGGCGCGTTCGACGTTCTGGTCGGCATCAACCTCCTGCGCGAGGGCCTCGACATTCCCGAATGCGGCTTCGTCGCCATTCTCGACGCCGACAAGGAAGGCTTCCTGCGCTCGGAGACCTCGCTGATCCAGACGATCGGGCGCGCGGCGCGAAACGTCGACGGCAAGGTGGTGCTCTATGCCGACCGCATCACCGGCTCGATGGAACGCGCCATGGCGGAGACCGACCGCCGCCGCGAAAAGCAGCTCGCCTACAATGCCGAGCACGGAATCACGCCGGAAAGCATCAAGAAGAACATCGGCGACATCCTCTCCTCGGTCTATGAGCGCGATCATGTGCGCCCCGACATCTCGTCCGTCACCAGGGACGGGCAGATGGTCGGCGCCAACATGAAGGTGCATCTCCAGCATCTCGAAAAGGAAATGCGCGACGCCGCCGCCGATCTCGACTTCGAGCGCGCGGCGCGGCTGCGCGACGAGGTCAAGCGCCTGCGCGAGATGGAGCTTGCGATCTCCGACGATCCGCTGGCGCGCGACGTCGAGATGGAAAGCCCGGTTTCGGGCCGCGAGAAGGGCAAGCACAACAAGGGCCGCGCCCGCCACCGGACGGTCGGCGAAGACGGCCGGAGCCTCTTCCGCAAGCCCGACCTCGACGAAATGGGCACCTCGGGCGATCACGCGATGCCTGCCGGCTCCACCCTGTTCCGCAAGAATTCGCTCGACGAGATGACGGTCAGGCGCACCGAAAAGCCCGTCGAGGGCGACCGGCCGGAAACGCCGGTCAAGCGCGAGCGCGCCGGCATCGGCTCCTACGAAGACCCCGCCGACCAGCGCAAGCAGAAGCGCCGTCCGGGCAAGACGGGCCGTCCGGGACGGTGAATATCAGGAATCCTTAATCCTCCGTCGTTAGGCTCTCCCGCGACATCGGGGGCGACGAGCAGTGCACGAATTCCTGTCGGGCGAAATCGACGATGCGGCCGCGCTGCGCCTTCGCGTGGCCGCGCAGGAGGCGCTGATCGCCGAGCAGGCGGCCGAACTCGACCATTTCCGCAAGATCTTCGCCCGCGCCTCCGAGGCCGCGCAGATCGGCGTGTGGGAATGCGAGCTGGCCGACAATTCGCTGCGCTGGACCGATGTCGTCTACGACATCTTCGATCTGCCGCGCGGCTCGATGCCGACGCGCGAGGCGTCGCTCGCGCTCTACACGCCCGAGTCCCGCGCCGAGATGGAGCGAAGGCGCAGCCGCGCGATCGCCGAGCGCTCGTCGTTCACCTTCGACGCCGAGATCGTCACCGCCAAGGGCGTGCAGAAATTCATGCGCATCACCGCGCAGGTCGAGTGCGAGGCGGGCGTGCCGGTGCGCATCTTCGGCATGAAGCAGGACATCACGGCCGAAAAGCGCGCCGTCGACCGGCTGCGCCATCTCGCCGCCTTCGACGAAATGACCGGCCTGCCGAACCGCGCGCAGTTCCAGGAGAAACTGGCCGAACAGGCCGGGGCGGACGCGCTCGCCGCGCTGCTTCTGGTCGACCTCGACGGCTTCAAGCAGGTCAATGACAGCCATGGCCACATCGTCGGCGATGCCTGCCTGCGCGAGGCCGCGGCGCGGCTCTCGGCGACCTGCGACTCGGCCGATCTCGTCGCGCGCATCGGCGGCGACGAATTCGCGGTGCTGGTCGGCGCCGGCTTCGATCTCAAGTCGATCGCCGACCTCGCCCGCGCGATCACCGCCGCGATGGCGCAGCCCTTCCTGCTCGACGGGCGCAGCCATGCGCTCGGCGCCTCCGTCGGCATCGCGCTCGCCGCCGATGCCACGCCGGCCGAGCTTTTCGTCAATGCCGACACCGCGCTCTATGCCGCCAAATCCGGCGGGCGGGGCACGTTCCGCATCTTCAAGGGCGAGGCGCCGGCCAAGCGCGACAGCGAAGCTGCCTGATCAGGCGAGGACCGAGGCGAACAGTTCCGGATCGACGTTTCCGCCCGATGCGACCACCACCACGTCGCCGCCCGAAATCGTGTCGCCATGGAAGAGCGCGGCCGCCAGCGCCACCGCGCCGCCGGGCTCGACCACGATCTTCAGCCGCGTGAAGGCGAGCGCCATGGCGCGGCGCACGTCGGCGTCGGGCACCGCGATGCCCGCGCCGCACAATTCCTTCATCACCGGAAAGGTCAGCCGGCCCGGCTGCGGCGTCACGATCGCGTCGCAGATCGAACTTGCGCCCGGCCGGTTGGCGCGGATCTCGCCCGCTTCGAGCGAGCGCGCCGCGTCATCGAACCCTTCGGGCTCGCAGGTGCGCACGGTGAAGCCCGGCGCGTCCGCGGCGAGCGCCAGCGCGATGCCCGAGGTCAGCCCGCCGCCGCCGCACGGCACCAGAACCTCGCCGGGCGCAACGCCGAGTTCGGCCGCCTGCGCGGCGATCTCGAGGCCCACCGTGCCCTGTCCGGCGATCACCTCCGGCTCGTCGAAGGGGCGGATCAGCGTCAGCCCCCGCTCGCCCGCCAGCCGCTCGCCGATCGCGTCGCGATCCTCGCCCGCGCGGTCGTAGAGCACCACCTCGGCGCCATAGGCGCGGGTGTTGTCGATCTTCATCTTCGGCGCGTCGGATGGCATGACGATCACGGCCGGCACGCCGTGCATCTTCGCCGCCAGCGCCACGCCCTGCGCATGGTTGCCGGAGGAAAACGCGATCACGCCGCGCGCGCGCACCGCCTCATTGAGCACTGATACCGCCGACCAGCCGCCGCGAAACTTGAACGAGCCCGTGTGCTGGAGGCATTCCGGCTTCACGAAGACGCGCCGGCCGGCGATCTCGTCGAGGAATTGCGAGTTGAGAAGCGGCGTCCGGCGGGCCTTGCCCTCCAGACGCCCGGCTGCGGCGCGGATGCGGGAAATATCGGTCATGGCCGCCTTATGCCAAGCCGCGAAGCGCGCCGCCAGCCCCTTTTCTCACCCGCGGCCCCTGTAAGTGGGCACGCCCTGTTCGGGCACCCAAACATCGGCCGGCGCCGCGCCCGTCTGGTAGAAGACGTCGATCGGAATGCCCCCGCGCGGATACCAGTAGCCGCCGATCCGCAGCCATTGAGGCTCCAGAAGCGCGACCAGCCGCTTGCCGATCGTCACCGTGCAGTCCTCGTGGAAGGCGCCATGGTTGCGGAAGGAAAACAGGAACAGCTTCAGCGACTTGCTCTCCACCAGCCAGTCGCCGGGAATGTAGTCGATCACCAGATGCGCGAAATCCGGCTGGCCGGTCATCGGGCAGAGCGAGGTGAATTCGGGCGCGGTAAAGCGCACCGTATAGCGCGTGCCTGCCTGCGGATTCGCCACGCGCTCCAGAACGGCATCCTTCGGCCGGGCGGGAATGGCGGCGTCCGCGCCAAGCTGCGTCAGGTTGGAATAGATCGTGTCATGCGCCAAGCGCTTCGTCCTTGTTTTGACCGGGTAGGCTGCGACCGGAATTGCGAAAGGCGCGCGGATAGCAGGGAAGGGGGGCGGGGTAAAGGTGGAACACATTGCGGGCGCTCCCCCTCCACCTCGTCATCCTCGGGCTCGACCCGAGGATCCATGCCTCGCCACCACCACCTTGGGTAGTGAAAAGTCTAAATGACGTACGGAGGGTACATTAATGTCTGTTCGGTACGATGCAGGCATGTAGGAGGGACCAAACATGCTGCGCCGCACGCTTCTTGCCATCGCCATTTTCTGCATCTCCACGCTGGCCTCGGCTCAGGAGAGCCTGACCGAAGCAGACCCGGCCGGATCGTGGCGACAGGTTTCGTCAAGCGCGGGCGCGTGCCTGACCTGCTCGATCACAATTTCGAAGACAAGCGACGGTTATCTCATGACGGCGAGCAATGGCTGGGAATCCAGAATCACGCATCTCCGGAAGGGCGTTTTCGTCGGCCATGGTCGATGGGAGCGGTCTGGCCCCGAACTGCACCCAACCCGAGAACTCATGACCGTGATGAAAATTTCCGTCGACGGCCGGATGCTCCTTGCCCTCGCGCTTCGGCGGCCCGACGGCACGCCCTGGGAGATCAATGCGGAATTTGTCCGCCGTACGGAGTCGAAACCGTCGATGCCTGAACTCGACTTGTAAAAGTGCGAGCCGGACGGGGCTCAAGCCCGGCCGGTGCCGAGAAGGGGCGGATAGGGCACGCAAACGCTGCTCGCGTCGCTGCTCCCTCTCCACCTCGTCATCCTCGGGCTTGACCCGAGGATCCATGCCTCGCCATCGCCGCTCGCATTCGGCCATGGCGCCACCCTCTCCACCGTCACCCCTGTGCTTGTCACAGGGGTCCATGCCTCGCCGTTCCCACCGGCACTTCGGGGCAGAAAACATCCGTCACCCGCCCGCCCGTCATGAACGCGGAGGCATGGATCCCCGGGTCTGCGCAGCCGCTCCGCGCCTGCTCCGCCCGAGGATGACGAATTGGAGGAGGGCCGCCGGTAAACGCCAAGGCCCGCGCCCCCACCACCTCTTCATCCTCGGGCCCGACCCCGAGGATGCATGCCTCGCCACCACCGCTTGCGCTTCGTCAAAAGCCGCTGGTCGTACCCTCGCCACCGTCACCCCTGTGCACGTCACAGGGGTCTAAGCCTCGCCGTGACCACCATCACTCCGGGCCATAACTGGATACGGGTGACGCAAGCTTCAGATGCGAGTATGCGTGTGCGAACGAAAGGATCGAAATATGTCCGTCATCTACACGGTCGGCTACGAAGGAACTGACATTGAGCGCTTCGTTGCTACGTTGAAGACTGTAGGTGTGCACTGCTTGGCAGATGTGCGTGCGGTACCGATTTCACGCAAGAAAGGCTTCTCAAAGAAAAAATTGGCAGCTCGGTTGGAGGAAGAAGGTATTCAGTATCTCCATTTCAAGTCGTTAGGCGATCCAAAGCCGGGGAGAGACGCTGCACGTGCAGGACAACATGATTTATTTCGTGCTATTTACGGTGCTCACCTCGATTCCGATAACGCTCAGGCGTCTCTTCGGGAGCTGACGGTCGTGGCGGGGGAGATGTCCACGTGCCTTCTGTGCTTCGAGCGCAATCCGGCAACCTGTCACAGGTCTGTCGTCGCAGAGGAGATGTCACGCTTCGGCGGATTCGAAGTCTTCGACCTCTACGGAGACGACCCAGAGCGCTATGTCCGTAACAGCCGTAGAATGCCGCGTTACCATTCTCGTAAAAGCGCTGCCGCAGCCTAGCAAAAAGCACGGCGAGACTGTTTGCTGCGCGGGGATCACCCCTGACGGATTGTGGAAGCGCCTTTATCCTATCCGATATCGACATCTAGCAGGCGATACCTCCTTCGAACGATGGGATATAATCAAGTTTCGATACCGTACTCCGGTTCATGACAAGCGAGCTGAAAGCTGTGCGGTAGAGGAAGATAGTATCTCCATCGTTGGAACGATGCCCAAGCGGGAGCGTGCGCAACTGTTCAATCGTCTGCTGTTGCCATCAGTTTTGGAGGCAGGGCGGCGAGGTCAATCCTTGGCGCTAATACGACCTTTGGACGCACGCTTCTTCTATCGCCAGAAGTCGGCCGTCGACATTGATGAAGCGAGGGATGCGTACGCTAAAGCCGCTCGTCAAGGATTGCTCCTCGACAAGGAACTGGAAACGCTCGAGCCCACTCCCTACGACTTCAAATTCCGGTTCAAAGATGCTGGTGGCGAACACACCTACACGAATGGCGACTGGGAAGCACATGCAATGTATTACATGGGACTGCGACGTGGGAAGACGGTTCGCGAGACCCTGGACTGGATGGATCACACGTTCAACGTCGTCTATCCTGAAAAAGGCATGGTGTTCGCTGTAGGCAACATGGCAAAGCGCCCACAAACATGGCAACTCCTTGGTGTCATCCGGCTTGACGAACTGCCGGAGCATATCGCAGCTCAAGGCAACCTATTCTATTGATATGATCGGTCGCAAAGCTAACACAGCTCTTACCAGTCGCCGGCACGATTTGGTGAGGTACGCTGCTTTGAAATTTATACGGGCGCCCGTCCCGTGAGAGTGTTCGGCCACCAAAAATAACTTATCCCCACCCCCGCCACGTCCCGTATCCTCCTCCCATCGCCCTTGCGGGAACCGGAGCCGGAACCGGGTTTTGGGAGGGCGGCGGTGACTTCCCCCGGAGGCGTGGTTCGCCGAAGGCTCGCGAAGGCACGGAACAGGCCGGCGTGGTGAGGCGCGCGCGACAAGCGCGGACCGAGCCATGCGGGAAAAGCCGCGGGCGTCCGTAAGGATCGTCTGTGACCGGCCGAGAGCGTGACAAGCACCGACGGACGGCCGTTCGGGTCGCAATACAAAATAGAAAACCGGCGAACCGGACGGCCGCCCGTTTCCCGACCCATCCCGCTCCCGGCAGAAGGGCGCGGCCGCCTTCGCACGCCCAAAAATCCAGCCGAGGAAAAAACCATGCAGGACGAGCCTTACGATCCGAAAAGCTGGGAGCCGCGCGAGGTGCGCATTGCCCGCCATGTCGGCGCGCTGGGCGAGGGCGTCGCCGCGCTCATTGCCGCGCCGCCTTATCCCGAGGCCGAAATCCTCACCGCGTTCCGCCTCAAGTCCGGCATGGCCGGCCTGCCGCCTTTTTGCCCGCGCGCCAGATGCCGGCGCGCGAAATCCTGCCGCGCGAGCGACATCGAGGCGGGCGCGGCCTGCGGGGCGCAGTTCGATGCGGCGACCGAGCGCGACTTTCAGGCGATGGCGCTCGGCATCCTGATATCCTGGCGCGCGCAATGCGGGCGCGCCGCGCGCGAGGTGGCGGCGCTCGCCCGCTGGTCCGGTGCCGGGACGGCGGCTGCGCCATTGTCGCGGGGCAGGCGCGCGGCTAAGCGGAGAGCATGACCCAAGATCGGCCGATGCTCGGCATTCTCCTGATGATCGGCTTTTGCGCCATCGCGCCGCTCGGCGACGCGACGGCGAAGATCCTCGGCGACACGATCCCGCTGATCCAGCTTCTGGCCGTGCGCTTCGCCATCCAGGCCGTCATCCTCCTGCCGATCATCTTCGCCACCGGCATCTCGCTCAAGATGAGCCCCTATGTGCTGCGCATGACCTTCCTGCGCACCGCGCTCCACATCCTTGGCATCGGCGCGATGTTCACCTCGCTGCGCTACCTGCCTTTGGCCGACGCCGTCGCCATCGCCTTCGTCATGCCGTTCATCATGCTGGCGCTGGGCGCGACGATCCTCGGCGAGGAAGTCGGTCCGCGCCGCATCGCCGCCTGCGCGGTCGGCTTCATCGGCACGCTTCTCGTCGTGCAGCCGAGTTTCGCCGAAGTGGGCTGGCCGGCCTTTTTGCCGATCGTCGTCGCCTTCACCTTCGCCTTCTACATGCTGGTCTCGCGCCGGATCGCCAAGGAGTGCGATCCGCTCGCCTTGCAGACCGTTTCCGGCTTCATCGGCACGCCTGTCCTCGTGCTGATCCTCGCGCTGACATGGGGGCGGACGGACACGTTCTTCGGCATCGTCACGCCGAACGCGACCGAGACCTGGCTGCTGATCGGCATCGGCGTCCTTGGCACCTGCGGCCATCTTCTGATGACGTGGTCGCTGCGCTTTGCGCCGTCGGCCACCGTCGCGCCGGTGCAGTATCTCGAAATCCCCTTCGCCACCTTCATCGGCTGGCTGATCTTCGCCGACCTGCCGAACGGCCTTGCCGCCATCGGCATCGCCATCACCATGGCGGCCGGGCTCTACATTCTGTTCCGCGAGCGCAGTCTCGCTCAACCCAGACCTTCGGAGGCTTAAGCGTCCTCGACATTGATGCGGCGGTAGAGCGCCTGGGTGAAGGAATAGGCGGCGAAGGCGAGGAGGCCGACGCCCATGGCGGCGAGCAGCCAGCTTCCCGCCGGCAGGGACCGGACGAAATCGAGCGCCTGTTCCGAGCCGACATCCTCGCCGGTCCCGCCGCCGCGCCAGGCTTGCAGCGCGACGAGGAAGGCGAGGATGGCGAAGACCGCGCCGCGGGCGAAAAGCCCCGTCTTGGCGATCGGGTGGATCACCTTCATCTTCGCCGCGTCGGCCCGGATATGATCGGCATATTTTTCCCGGATGGCCTTCACGAAATGGGCGACGGCCGCGCCCGCCAGTGCTGCCGCGATCACAGTCGAGACGATGCCCGTGCCGACGAAGCCGGCGATGGCGTCGGCAATGCCGCCGCCGGATGAGCTGTCCGAACTTGTCCCCCTGATCCGCGATGCGGTGTAGAATGCGAGCGTGGAATAGGCGATGGCGGAAACCATCAATCCGCCCCTGACGGCGATGCCCTTGGCGCCGGCGCCGTGGCTGTCGGTGTCGAAGACGGCCTGGATCGCGCGCCACAGCGCGTAGCAGGCGAGCCCGACGACGAGAATGTAGGCGACCGCGATGCCGAAGCCGCTTTGCAAAAGCCTGTCGAGCGCATCGCGCGAGCCCATGGTCTCGCCCGAGCCGATGGCGGCGGTGGCGGCGAAGAAGCCGATGACCGTATAGATCAGCCCGCGCGCGGCATAGCCTATGCGTGCGAACGGCCGAAACCATGCCTTTGCCTGATGCATTCCTGAAGCCCCCGGTTTTTCGTGCATCAGCAATGCGTGATGGACCATCCGGTTCCACCGTTAACCATGACACACGTCGACCGCGATGTGATCGAACCGGCGATGGAGTCAGCCGTTTCCTCCTCCCTGGAGTGATCGAAAGCACGGACAAATCATCTGCATGAAAATCAGGTCCACCCTATCGGCCCTCGCCTTGTCGGCGCTGGCTGCGCTCGTCACCGCAGCGTTCGTCATGCCGCCGATGAACAATGCGCGTGCAAGCGAAACGGCGGTCAGGTGCGCCGGCTATGAGCGGCTGACCATTCTGCTCGCCGATGCGCAGACGGCGCAGGATTTCTCGATGCGGCGCTGCCTGGAAATGGTGGGCAGGCGGCGAGGAAACTTCTGACGACGAGCGGCGTTCGGCCTGAAGACACTTTTTCGAAAGGGAAGTCATGGCCGCCCCACTCACAGCCTTCGCGCTGAACTGCTCCTTGAAACCGTCAAGCGCCGGCGAAAGCTCCTCCACCGACAAGATGCTGTCGGATCTGCTCGATGCGTTGAAGCCGTATGGCGTGACGGGCGAGATCGTCCGCGCGCTCGACCACGACATCAAGCCCGGCGTCGAAAGCGACATGGGCGAGGGGGATGGATGGCCGTCGATCCGCGAGAAGATCGTCGCCGCCGACATCTTCATCCTCGGCACGCCGATCTGGATGGGCCAGCCTTCCTCCGTCGCCAAGCGGGTTCTGGAGAGGCTGGATGCGTTTTTGGGCGAAGCGGACGACAAGGGACGGATGCCCGCCGCCGGCAAGGTGGCGCTGGTCGCCGTCGTCGGCAACGAGGACGGTGCGCATCACTGCCATGCCGCCTGCTTCCAGGCGCTGAACGATGTCGGCTTTACCGTGCCGGCCAATGCGGGATGCTACTGGGTCGGCGAGGCGATGGGCTCGGTCGACTACAAGGACCTCGAAAAAATGCCGAAGAAGGTGAAGGAAATGCTCGACATGGCAGCGTCGAATGCGGCGCATCTGGCGCGCCTGTTGAAAGATTCCGGCTATCCCGGCATTGGCTAAAACCTGAATCAAAACCGTCTGTTAAGGTTTACCGTTTAGCAATCTTCTCAAGACGAGAGGATTTGCGATGCGTATCGTGTTTGTCGCCGTTCTCGTGGCGCTGGGCCTGTCGGCCTGCGCCTCGGCCCCGAGCAACACCACCAATTCATGCTCGATCTTCGCCCAGCGAAGCGGCTTCTTTGAAAACTGGCAACGCGACGCGCAACGCGTCGAGCGCGAATATGGCGTGCCGGTGCCGATCCTGATGGCGACGATCTACACGGAATCGAATTTCGAGCCGCGCGCGCGGCCGCCGCGCACCAAGCTTTTCGGCGTCATTCCGTGGAAGCGACCTTCCACGGCCTATGGCTATTCGCAGGCGCTCGACGGAACCTGGGAGCGCTACCAGCGCGAGACAGGCCGGTTTGCGGCACGGCGGACCAATTTCGGTGACGCCATCCACTTCGTCGGCTGGTACCACGCGACCAGCAACCGCACCAACGGCATCGCGAAGACCGACGCCTACAATCTCTACCTCGCCTACTATTCGGGACATGCGGGCTATGCCCGCGGCTCATGGCGCGGCAATGCCGGCGTGCAACGCGCCGCGCAGCGCGCGACGACCATGGCGAACCAGTATGCCGGACAGTTGCGGGGCTGCTAGGCCCGCAAGCCGGCGTCGACCAGATTGAGGTTGTGACGCGGGCCGCGTCGGTATGCGTCGCGCATTCGTGCCTCGACGGTCGCACGGCGCGGGGCTTTTTCGTCGGACAGCCCAAGTTCCTCGAACACGGCGTCGATCGCGTCGCGCAACCGATTGTCGTCCTGCAAATCCACTTGCCCGGAACGGGCGGGCAAAGCACTGACAGTCATCGTGGCCTCCCGTATCTCGTCAGGACGCGCCACGCATCCTGAACTCGGGCCAGATCTGACGCTGGCCATGATTTATGGTAGTGCGGGCATTCGAAAAGAAAGAGGCGCCAGCCATCACACTTGTTGCCGCAATGAAATGATCGCGCGATCTTTCAATCGTTTTGCCTTGACCTTGGGGAAGGTTGCACGGCGACCATATTTAGGCGAATCACATTTTTGAGTGATGTCGACGTGATCGACCGCGTCCTGACATGCAGATTCTGCCGAGGCGCTCAAGTGATTGAAGAATATGGCGTTATGGGAAGAGCGGTTGCGGCTCCATCGAAAGATGGAGGGGCGATCCGTTCCACGGATGCGCGTCCGCCACGGCCTCGTTCAATTCGACCCCGAGGCCCGGTTCTTTCGACGGGATCACCCAGCCATCCTCCCACTCGATCTTTTTCGTCAGAAGCTCGGCGTGAAAGCCGTCCCACGTCCTGATCGATTCCAGAACCAGGAAATTGGGCAATGTGGCGGCGAGCTGGATGTTGGCGGCGCCGACGATCGGGCCGCAATAGCAATGCGGCGCGATCTGGATGTGATAGGCCTCGGCCATCGCCGCGATCTTCTTGGTCTCCAGGATGCCGCCGGAGCGGCCGAGATCGGGCTGGAGGATCGAGGCGGCGCGATGCTCGATGACGCGCGCGAACTCCCATTTGGTGGTCAGCCGTTCGCCGGTGGCGATCGGGATCGACGTCGCCCTCGCGACTTCGGCCATGATTTCCGGCATATCGGGCGGAACGGGTTCCTCGAACCAGAGCGGGTCGTAGGGCTCGATCACCTTTGCCATGCGCCGCGCGCCCGAGGCGGTGAATTGCCCGTGGGTGCCGAACAGGATGTCGGCGCGGGTGCCGACCGCCTCGCGGATCGCCTTCACCATGCGCGCGGAGAGGTCGATGTCGACGAGGCGCGGCTGGTGGCCGTCGAAGGCGGTGTAAGGGCCGGCGGGATCGAGCTTCACGGCGTTGAAGCCCTGGTTGACATATTGGAGCGCGCATTCGGCCGCGAGGTCCGGGTCGTTGTAGACGTTGCGGTCGGCGTTGTCGGCTTCGTTCGGGTAGACGCTGCCGGTCTGCGGGTAGAGATAGGTGTAGGAGCGCAGGCGCTCGTGGACCTGCCCGCCGAGGAGCTTGTAGACGGGCTTGCCGGCTTCCTTGCCGACGATATCCCAGCAGGCCATTTCGAGCGCCGAAACGCAGCCCATCATCGAAATGTCGGGGCGCTGCGAGAAGCCGGACGAATAGGCGCGGCGAAAAAAGTTCTCGATGTCGTGCGGGTCGGTGCCGACGAGATAGCGCTCGGCGACGTCCTCGATCATCTTCGCGGTGAGGTGCGGCCCGAAGGTGGCGCTGTAGGCCTCGCCATAGCCTTTGACGCCGCCATCGGTGGTCAGCCGCACGAAGATGAAATAACGCCCGCCGGCCTGCGGCGGCGGGTTGCCTACGACCCAGGTCTTGACGTCGGTGATTTTCATTGCGGTGATTCTCCGGTCGATGTTGTGGGCGGCAATCGACCCCTCATCCGTCTTGGCGCGGCGAAGCCGCAGTCGGATGAGGGGTGTTCGCCTTGATCAAAGCGTATCCTCCAGCACCATCTCCGCCCCCTTCCACCCCGTCATGATCGCCGCCGCATTGGTGTTGCCGGCGACGACGCTCGGGAAGATCGAAGCGTCGATGACGCGCAGGCCTTCGATGCCGTGAACCTTGAGACGCGGGGAAACGACGGAAGTCGTCGGGCCCGGTCCCATCCGGCAGGTCGAGACCGGATGATAGACCGTGCCCGAGCGGCGGCGGAAGTCGTCGATGAGCGCATCGTCGTCCCGGACGGACGGGCCGGGGAGGACCTCTTCGGCGATCAGCCCGCGCATCGCATCGGTTTGCGCGAAGCGGCGCAGGAATTTGACGGCAGCCAGCATTTCCTCGACGTCGTGCTCGGTCGAAAACGCGTTGGCGACGATTTTGGGGTGCTCTGCCGGGTTGGCGGAGCGGATCATGATCTCGCCGCGGCTCGTCGGGCGGCAGTTGGACAGGCCGATGGAAAAGCCCGGCCATGGATCGGGCGAGAGGATCGGCCGCTCGCCGGCGCGGGGCAGGACCGTGGAGAAAGCCTGGAAATAAAGCTGCATGTTCGGCCGATCGAGATCGTCGCGCGTGCGGAAGAAGCCACCGCCCTGATTCATCGACATCGCCAGCGGCCCGTCGCGCGTCAACAGATAGCGCGAGCCGGCGAGCATCTTGCCCCACCATGGGCGCAGCAACTGGTTGAGCGTCTTTTCATATGCCTTCCAGGTGTAATTGACGCCTTGATGGTCTTGCAGATTGCGTCCGACATGGCGGTTTTCCTGCCGGATCTCGATGCCGAGCGGGCGCAGATGATCGGCCGGGCCGATGCCCGAAAGCTGGAGGAGTTGCGGCGAGTTGACCGAACCGCCGGCGATAATGACCTCGCGGCCGGCACGGACCTCGATCCTGCGGCCGTTCTTGAGATATTCGACGCCGACCGCGCGTTTTCCTTCGAAGAGGATGCGGGCGGCGAGCGCGTTGGTTTCGACGCGGACATTCGGCCGCTTCATCGCGGGACGGAGGAAGGCGCGTGCAGCGGACATGCGGCGCCCGTCGCGCGTGGTGATCTGGTAGATGCCGATCCCCTCTTGTTCGGCGCCGTTGAAATCGGGATTGGCGGCAAGACCCAGTTCCCGCCCGGCGGCGATGTAGCTTCTGGTCAACGGATGGACATGGCGTGTCAGGTCGGTGACGTGGATCGGCCCGCCACGACCGCGATACGAATCCTCGCCGGCCTCGTTGTCTTCCAGTTTGCGGAAGATCGGCAGGACATCCTCATAGCCCCAGCCCGGATTGCCGGCCTCACGCCATTCGTCGAAATCCGACTTGTGGCCCCTGATCCAGACCATGGCATTGATCGAGCTCGACCCGCCCAGAATCCTGCCGCGCGGCCAGTGGTCGGCGATGCCGGCAAGCCCCGGATCGGGCTCGGCCCTGTAGTTCCAGTTGACGCGCGGATCGAAGAAGGTCTTGCCGTAGCCAAGCGGCATCTGGACGAAGAAGCGCCGATCCGACCCGCCGGCCTCCAGTACCAGCACCGAATGCCGGCCGGACGCGGACAGGCGCTCGGCGACGACCGAACCGGCCGAGCCGGAGCCGACGACGACGAAATCATAGGTTTGGGCAGTGGGGGTAATTTGGGCGCCTCGTCGAATGGAGTGCGAAGCTTAGCCGGAGCAGGCGGGGCGGTCGCAACGCCATCCGGCATGGCTTGTGGATTTTCCGACCGAGGGTTACGGGAATACGACATCAGTTTCGGATTATAGGGAGCCGACATGAACCGCAGCGACGTCAACCCGGTCGGAGAACTCACGCTGCGAACGCTGGCCATGCCCGCCGACGCGAACGCCGCCGGCGACATCTTCGGCGGCTGGGTGATGGCGCAGATGGATCTGGCCTGCGGCATCCGCGCCGCCGAGCGCGCCAAGGGCCGCGTCGTCACGGCCGCGGTGAAGGAGATGTCCTTCGCCAAGCCGATGAAGATCGGCGATACGCTGTGCATCTATATCGACATCACCAAGGTCGGCCGCTCATCGATGACGCTGCGCGTCGAAGCCTGGGCGCAGCGCTATCTCTCAGACCTGATGGAACGGGTCACCCATGCCGATTTCGTCATGGTGGCGCTCGACGACGACGGCAAGCCAAAGGCCATTCCGGCCGAGTGAAGCGGTTTGCGAGGTGATTCCGCGAATCGGCTCAAGCTGCTGAAATCCGGTTCGTTTCCGGATTGGCGGCGTCGAAGGCCGAACGTGCGTCCTCCACTTTGCGGCGATTGTCGCGCGCCCATTCGCCAAGCGCACGGACGGGAACGAGCAGGTCGCGGCCGAGCGGCGTCAACTCGTAATCGACGCGCGGAGGAATGGTCGGATAGATGGTGCGGGTGACAAAGCCGTCGCGTTCCAGCCCCCGCAGCGTGGTCGTCAGCATCTTTTGCGAAATCGAGCCGAGCATCCGGCGCAGTTCGGAAAAGCGGTGCGGCCTGTCGCCCAGCGTCTCGATCACGAGCACCGTCCACTTGTCTCCGACGCGCGACAGGATGCCGCTGACGGCGCGGCAAGTGTCGGTCTCGTGCAGGTGACTGAGTGTCAATGAAGTGCCTCCTTGTGAAACTCGGTATCAGTTACTTATGTAGTGTCAGTATCAAAAAGATACCAAGTTTTCCGACAACAGGAGTTTCTCATGGCCAAGCCAAAGATTGCAATCGTCATCGGATCGACCCGGCCGGGCCGTTTTGCCGAAAAGCCTGCCGCATGGATCAAGGAACTGGGCGATGCGCGCTCGGATCTCTCCTTCGAGGTTGTCGACCTGCGCGACTATCCGATGCCGCTCTTCGACGAGGAGGTCTCGCCCGCCTGGGCGCCGTCGAAGAACGAGGCCGCGCGCAAGTGGCAGGACAAGATCGCCGAGTTCGACGGATTCATCTTCACCGCGGCCGAATACAATCACGGCCCGACGGCCGTCCTGAAGAACGCGTTCGACTATTCCTATTCGGGCTGGACCAACAAGCCTGCGGCCTTCGTCGGCTATGGCGGCGTCGGCGGCGCGCGCGCCGTCGAGCAGCTTCGCCTGATCGCCGTGGAACTGCAACTCGCGCCGATCAAGTCCGCCGTTCATATCATGTGGCCGGTGATGGTCGAGGCCAAGGAAGGCAAGAGCCTTGCCGAATTCGGCTTCCTCAATGACGGCGCCACGGCGATGCTCGACCAGCTTGCCTGGTGGGCGAGGGCACTGAAGACCGCGCGGGACGCGGACGAGAAGGAAGCGAAAGCGGCTTAAGGCTCCGACACCAGCCGGGCGGCGAGCACCTTGTCGATTCGCCGCCCGTCCATGTCGACCACTTCGAAGCGCCAGCCGAGCGCTTCGACCTTCTCGCCGGTTTCGGGCAGGCGGTTGAGATGTGACAGGACGAAGCCGGCTACCGTCTCATAGGGGCGGCGGTTCGGCAGTTTCAGGCCCAGCGTCTCGGCCAGGTCGTCGGCCGGCATCCAGCCCGACAAGAGCCATGATCCGTCGTCGCGGGCGATCGACATCGGCTCCTCCTCGGCCGAATCGAAGCGGAACACGCCGGCGATGGCCTCGAGAATATCGGTCGGCGTGACGAGGCCCTCGAAATTTCCGTATTCGTCATGCACCAGCGCCATCGGGATATCCGCCGTGCGCAGCGTGGCCAGCACGTCGAGCGCGTCGGTGTAGTCGTGGACGATCGGTACGTCCTTGACGACCGCGCGCAGGTCGATCTCCCTACCGGACAAAAGATACGAGAGCACGTCGCGGGTGCGCACGATGCCGAGCATCCCGTCGATGCCGTTCTCGGCGACGGGCAGGTGCGAATGCTGCGTTTCGATCAGCTTGCGGCGGACGACTTCCGCAGGGGCGTCGACGTCGAGCCAGTCGACTTCGAGGCGCTGCGTCATGATCGAACGCACCGACCGGTCGGCCAGGCGCATGACGCCGGCGATCATGCGCCGCTCGTCGGTCTCGATGACGCCGGAACTTTCGGCCTCGGCCATCAGCGCGTTGATCTCCTCGTCGGTGACCTTCTGGCCGTCATCCGAATCCTGCCCGAGCAGCTTCAAGACCGTCTTGCCGGATATGTCGAGCAGCCAGACCAGCGGCAGGGCGATGCGCGACAGAAGCTTCATCATCGGCGCGACCTTGACGGCCACGCGCTCGGGGTTCCTCAGCGCGATCTGCTTGGGCACGAGTTCGCCGATGATCAGGGAGCCGTAGGTGATGAGCGCGACGACGATGCCGACGCCGAGCGGATTGGCGAGCGATGCCGGAACGCCGGCCTCAAGCAGCCAGGCCGACAGGCGAAGGCCCAGCGTCGCCCCGGAAAAGGCGCCGGACAGGACGCCGACCAGCGTGATGCCGATCTGCACCGTCGACAGGAAGCGGCCTGGGTCGGAGGCGAGGCGGATGGCGCTGCGGGCGCCCGAGACGTTCTCGTCCGCCATGGCCTTCAGACGGGCGGGGCGGGAGGAGACCACGGCCAGTTCCGACATGGCCAGGACGCCGTTGACGCAGATGAGGACGACGACGATCGCGATTTCAAGTGTGAGCATGATGCCCACTCACTAGCAAAGACAGCGCGGTCAGGCGAGCCGCAAAATCACTTGCAGGCGACGTAGCCGTTGCGCCGGCCCTTCAAATCGAAGTGGAAATGGTCGGCATGGGCGGCATTGTAGCCGGGACCCAGAACGGTGGTGAAATAGGAACAGCCGCCGCGGCGCACGTTCTTCAGGAGGCTCTTTTCGCGGAAGGCGAACCAGCCGGGCTTGCGCACGTCGATGTCGCGTCCGCTGTTGAGCTCGATGCGCATGACGTCGAGCGCATTGCCCTTGGAATGCTCGGACGCCGTGTTGGTGCCGGCGATGCGGCGGCACGAATAGCTCGATCCCTGGTGGATCGTCTTGACGCCGGAAAGATATTTCCAGCGCGCCGACGGGGCGAGTTCCTCGCGCGTCCATGTCGCGAAGGCGAGCGTCATCTGGCAGTTGAGCGTCGCGGCCGGCTGCATCCGGATATTGCCGGCGAGGCTCGACACCTGGATCGGATGGTCGATCCGGCACGATCCGCCATCGTCGATCGGCGCCAGATCGCGATAGGTGACGCCCATGCGACGCAGTTGCCGGCGACACTGGACCTCGTCGGCCGGCATCGCCATGCCCTGCGGCGCGGACGGCTGGTTGAGGCGCGGATAACCGACCATCATCGGGTTGGACGGCACCAGGCGCTGGAGGCCGCTCTGCGATGCGACGGGCGCGCGCGGCGTGACCGAGGCGATCGAGGAGGTGTAGCCGACATCGGCGCGCGGTTCCGGCGACATGACGTCGATGACGGAACAGGAAGTGAAGGCAATGGCGCCCGCCGCAATCGCGAAAACGCTCGCGGCGGCGCGGACCCTGCCCGGCAAGAACGCGCCGAACGCTTTACGCATGATACTGATACCCGTCTTCCTGTCCCGTCGCAGGCGAGGTTAGGCAAAAAGGGTAAATGAAGTCTGGCCGACAAGGTTAACCGGAGATGATCAGCGGCAATAGGTCGAGCCGTTGGAGCGTTTCGCCAGATCGAAATGGAAATGGTCGGCATGATCGGCGTCGCTGCCGGGGCCGAGCACAGTCGTGAACGGACCGCAGGCGGACTTGCGCAGGCCGGCGAAGAAGGCCGCTTCGGGCGAGCCGCGCCGATAGGCGCGCACGTCGAGACGGCGTTCGTCCTGAAGGATGACCGCGCCCCAGTCGAGCGCGTTGCCGAAGGCGTGCTCTGAAAGCTTGCGCGTGCCGTGGCGCGGTCGGCAGACATAGGCGGAGACCTGATTGACCGCGGCGATGCGCGACGACAGATGGCGCGTCGCCTGCTGCTGCGCCTGATCGCGCACGAAGCGGGCGCTCGCCTCCGCCACAGCGCAATTCATCACGCCTTCCGGTTCGAGCGCCACGCCGCCGCCAAGTGAGGAGACGGTCAGCGGATGGGCGATCGCGCAGCCTTCGGGCTCGGATTGCGGCGGATGTTCGGTAAAAGCCACGCCCATTTCGGCAAGGCGAATGCGGCAGGCGCGCTCTTCCTGCGGCATGGCGGCCGAACGCGAAACCGGCCCGGTTTCTTCCGGCTCGGCCTCGTTTGCGATTTCGCGTTCCGGTTGGGGCCGGGCCGGGGGAGCGGGGCGAGGCGAGGGGAGCGGCGCCGCCTGTTGCCGGGGAAGTTCCTGGGGGTCGTCGCCTCCGGCCCCTGTCGAGACCGCTTCATCCTGTGATTCCACCAACGCCGGCTCAGCCATGCGCTCGGGCAAGGCCTGCGGCACGGGGGCGGCGTCGGGAAGGACGACTTCGCCCTGTTCCTGCGACAACGCGGCAGCGGAGACGAGGAGAAGGGCACACAGGGAGGGCGTCAGAAAAGGGCGCATCGGAACGACAACGCGGATGCGTCGCGGTCGATGCCTGGCCGACGCTCAATTTTGGTGTCGGGCTTTATTCAGGCGCCGATCTTTTCGAGCCCCTCCTCCAGCCATTCGCCGAGCATGGGCATGGCCAGAAGATAGGTCGAGACACGCTTGTTGATGCGCGGCCGCGCCTCGGCCATCGCCTGATCCCACTCGCGCGCATCGAAATCGCCCCGGCCGATGAACATGATCGCCAGAAGGTCGGCGGCCTCGTCCACATTCAGATCCTCGATCAGCGCGCGCAGTTCCGAGGCGGTGAGATTCTGTTCCTCCTCCTCGGCCAGCCCGTCATGGGCGTGGCGGTCGCGCGACTGCTCGTCGAGTTCGATCTCGTGCTCGTGGCCGGCGTCGTATTCGTCGTTGAGCGCGGCCGAGATGGCGCGCGCCTTGAGGACGAACTGGCGCACCGTTTCGGGATCGATCGTCAGATCGAATTCAGGCTGCAAGCGCTGCTGCACATCCGCTCTCCCAGACATGGAACGCACTATAGCAGCATCAAGGACGGGCGCCACAAGGCGGGAATTGACAGATGACGGCATAGGGCGGAAAGAAGATGTCTGCGCAACCGGTTTCTCTCGATGGCCTTCATCCTTTCCGCCAAGGTCCTCCCGATCCTCCTGCTCGTCGCCTCCAATGTCTTCATGACATTCGCCTGGTACGGGCATCTGAAATTCAAGGCCGCGCCGCTCTATGCGGTGGTGATGATCTCCTGGTTCATCGCCTTCTTCGAATACTGGCTCGCCGTTCCGGCGAACAGGATCGGACACGAGGCCTATTCCGCGGCCCAGTTGAAGACGATGCAGGAGGTCATCACGCTTTCGGTCTTCGTGCTGTTCTCGGTCTTCTATCTCAAGGAGGCGATCACGTTGAACCATGTCGCCGGCTTCGTTCTGATCGCCGCTGGTGCGGCGCTCATCTTTCGGTCGTAATCTGGCGAAAGACGCCAGAATTTGCGTGAAAATCGGCAATCGATTGCTATATTGTCGGGATCAGGGATTTGGACGGTTCGTTAGCCGAGGCTGCCGGGCCGTCCTTTTGCGTTAATCCCGACCGTCGAAAAAGAAGACGAAACGACAGGAATTACGACGAAAGGTCGATTGAAATGAACAAGGTCCCGATGACCGGCCCCGGTTTCGAAACGCTGAAGGAAGAGTTGCGCTGGCGCCAGCAGGAAGAGCGGCCGCGCATCATCGAGGCGATCTCCGAAGCACGCGCCCATGGCGACCTCTCGGAAAATGCCGAGTATCATTCAGCCAAGGAAGCGCAGAGCCTCAATGAAGGCCGCATCAACGAGCTGGAAGACCTGACCGCGCGCGCCGAAGTGATCGACGTGTCGAAGCTTTCCGGCGACACGATCAAGTTCGGCGCCACGGTGGTCCTCGTCGACGAGGACACGGAGGAAGAAAAGACCTACCAGATCGTCGGCGACCAGGAAGCCGACGTGAAGGCCGGCCGCATCTCCATCTCCTCGCCGATCGCGCGCGCGCTGATCGGCAAGGGCGTCGGCGACGAGATCGAGGTCAACGCGCCGGGCGGCGCGCGGGGCTATGAGATCGTGCAGTTGCGCTGGGCATAGACAGAGAGACGGTGTCGAATCATCCCGAGTTGCCATCAGGACACGGCCCCGTCGGGGCCACCCCGCATGGTCGCGTGCCCGTCTACATCATCAATCTTGATCGCTCGCCCGACCGGTTCGCCCGCGTCGAGGAAAGCGCATCGCGCAGCGGGATACGGATAGAGCGCGTGGCGGCGGTCGAGGGTGCCGCCCTCGATCTTGCGTTGGAGCCGAACGTCGATGCCGCGACATTCTCGCGAGTGAACGGACGGCCGCTGCTTGCCGGCGAGGCGGGTTGCTATCTCAGCCATATCAAGGCCATCGAGATTTTTGCGGAGAGCGGCGCGCCCATGGCGCTGATCTGCGAAGACGATGTCGACTTCACGCCCGATACCATGACGTTCATGCAGGATCTTGCACAGATCAAGGGCTGGGATGTCGTGAAGCTCTACAGCTTCCGGACGCACGGCTTTCGCGCGCATGAGCACACGGCGCATGGCTTTGCGATTGGGCGATGCGTCGCCGGACCGGTGGGAAGTTCGGCGGCCTATGCGATTTCGCATGACGGCGTATGCCGACTGCTTGCCTCGCTCAAGCCGATGATCGTGCCTTATGATGTCGCGCTCGAACGCGGCTGGCACGGACAGGTCCGGTTTTTCATGACGGATCGGCGGGCTATCGCACTCCAGCCCGAACAGCCAAGCACGATCACTAGCGATGAGGGCTATCGGCGCGGCAAATATCCCTTCTATCGGCGTATCGGCACGCTTCTGTTTCGTGCGAGCGAATACATCAGACGGGCACGGTTCGCGCAGAGCGATGGTGGTCTGCGGAAGCGTTCGTCGTGAGGCTGGTACAGAAATCCTTTCTCGTGCGGCGGCGATGGGACCGTTATCTGACCTGGATTGGTGGGGCGGGATTGCCGTTACGTCATGGCCTCACCACTTTTGCGGCAATCGTGTTCGCGTTGATCGGCATCTATCTCGTTGCTGTCCGACATCGCTCGACACGACTTGCTTCACACGCATTTCTCAGCTTTGCGGTCGCCTACCTCGTGTTTTCGATAACGCTTGCCGTGGTTCGCGGCGAATTCTTCGTGGGCAACCGCCAAATCACCTACAGCCTCCTGATCGGAGCGTTTGCGTTTATCTCGCACGGAATGGTACTGGTTCGGGACCCGCTTCGATATTTCGTGCTTGGCGCGCGTGCCGGTACGATCGCCGTCGCCGCCATTGCCCTCTGGTTGGGTGTGGACGAGCTGCCGCGCTTCGGAATGGACGGAAATCCCGCCCCATTTGCCATGGTTGCTGCAATCGGCATGATCGCCGCGATCGTTCCGCTGCGGGATGCGCCACGCTGGGCGCCCAACTCGATCATCTATGTCGCATTCGGCAGCGTATCGATCTTCGCGTCTCAGACACGGGCCGTCCTCGTCGTCGTTCCGATTATCCTGATCGTTGAATGGATCGTTTGGCTGCGTCGTCGCTCCGTCCGTTCACAGGCCACCGGCGTACTGGCCGGAACGGCAGCCCTACTGCTCGTCGTGAGTTTTGGGCCGGTCCACACGATGATTTCTGAGCGCTTCGTTCCCGTGTTCGAATATTTCGCGGGTGATACGGCTGCGTGGGGTGAAAGCCAAACCGCGGATCTGCGTCTGTCCATGTGGCAGGGCGCGGCGCGGGCAGTCGCGGAAAAGCCGCTAACCGGCCATGGCGAGGGGCGCATGGAACGCGTCGTTGAGTTGGCACCAGTATTGCAGCCCCAGTTGCAGGTCTTCGAGCATGTACACAACATCGTGCTCGACGAAATGCTTCACCATGGTCTGATTGGCCTGATGCTGCTTGGGGGCGTCGTCGTGTCGGGAACTGGTCATGTGCTTCGCCATGCAGACGACCAAGCGCTGCAACGCAATGTCGTCTATGTGCTGCTTGTGCTTGCTGCTTATGGAATGCTTCACAATCCGATGCTGCACGAGACCACGATTGCGGCATTTTTCTTCTATCTGGGTACGACTATCGCGCATGTCTCGCGCCGCAGGATGGCTGCGCGACGGGCGCTCTAGAGCGGTTCACTGCCTAACTGAATCGTTGGGATTCCCTGATTGATACTTTTGTGATTCAAGATGCTGGCTGGAATGGAGGCCAGCATCTGATGACAGCCCCTTTATCCAATGATCTTCGT
>JAESGS010000229.1_pt1 | contig 71524 bp, 68 predicted proteins | sample 9269761 | NCBI WGS metagenome assembly JAESGS01 (sample SAMN15741799, study PRJNA653493) | algae metagenome | isolation source: Cyanosarcina radialis HA8281-LM2 and co-occurring heterotrophs from damp... | place: USA: Makauwahi cave, Hawaii | collected 2011-01-06 | reverse complement strand
TGGCGAGCCGAGCGGCGTAAGCCGCCGGGTAAAGGGAGCGTAACCCGGCGGCTTACGCCGCTCGGCTCGCCACTTACACTCACCCTAAAAACTTTGCGCCCGCAACGTTTTTATCGTTGGAACAATTCTCGCACATCTGTTACAACCTTGTCATCCGTCCCATTCCTCCCAGGTTCCACACCATGAAGAAGTCCATCTCGTCCCTCCGCGGGCAGCCCCTCCGCCGCGGGTTCCGCCTCCGCTGCGAGCAGCTCGAAGACCGGTGGGTTCCGGACGGGGCCAGCGACTTCACCACCGAGTTCTCCGCGGGCATCACGCCCGATTCCGCGCCCGCCGGGATCGTCGAGGGGCCGGACGGGAACCTCTGGTTCGCCGAGTTCGCCGCCAGCCGCCTCGGGCGGATCACGCCGGCCGGCGTCGTCACCGAGTTCGCCCTGCCGGCCGGCCGCGGGCCGCTGAACCTCGCCGTCGGGTCGGACAACAAGCTCTGGTTCACCGAGAACAGCGGCGACCGCATCGGCCGGATCGACCCGCTCGCGGCCGACGTGCTGGCGTCGCTCGTCGAGTTCGCCGTGCCGGGGGCCGGCAGCGCGCCCAACGACATCGCCGCCGGGCCGGACGGGGCGCTCTGGTTCACCCAGAGCGGGTCGGACCAGATCGGCCGCGTCACCACGGCCGGCACGATGACGGAGTTCGACGTGCCCGGCGTCGGCAGCACGCCAGCGGGCATCGCGAACGGGCCGGACGGGGCCGTGTGGTTCACCCAGGGCGGGTCCGGGCAGATCGGCCGCATCACCACGGCCGGGGTCGTCACCGAGTTCACCGTGCCGGTCAACGGGGCCGGGTTCAGCGACCCCGAGGACATCACCGCCGGGCCGGGCGGCCACCTGTACTTCACCGACTTCGGCCGGTCGCAGATCGGCCGGCTCACCACCGACGGGCAGTTCACGCAGTTCAGCCTGCCGATCAACCGCGGCCCGCACGGGATCGTCGCCGGGCAGGACGGGGCGCTCTACTTCACGGAGGCCGCCAGTAGCCGGATCGGCCGGCTGCCGGCCAGCGCGCTCTTGCCGGGCAAGGCCACGTCCGGCCAGCCGCCGCTGATCGAGTACGACGCCATGCTCGCGTCCGCCATCGCGCTCGGCATTACGAGCACGAAGTCCGGCGACCTGTGGTTCACCCAGAACGCCGCGAGCAAGGTGTCGCGGATGAAGTTGCCGCTGGTGCAGATCACCGCGGCCGCGACCGGGCCGGTCGTCGAGGTGTACGACATCAAGCTGAACACGCTCCGGACGTTCACCCCGTTCCCGGACTTCAAGGGCGACCTGAGCGTCGCCGTCGCCGACTTCAACGGGAACGGGACGCCGGACGTGATCGTCGGCGCGGGCAAGGGCGGCGGGCCGATCGTGAAGGTGTACGACGGGTTCGACAACGAGCTGTTCGCCACCTTCTTCGCGTTCGACCCGAGCTTCCGCGGCGGCGTGTCGTTGGCCGGCGACCACCTGACCACGGACGGCAACGCCGAGATCGTCGTCGCCGCCGGGCCGGGCGGCGGGCCGCACGTCAAGGTCATCGACGGCACGAAGCTCGCCCAGCTCCAGGCGAACGGCGTCATCGCGGACTCCGCCGTCCTCGCCAGCTTCTTCGCGTTCGACCCGGCGTCCCGCGGCGGCCTGTCCCTCGGGGCCGGCGACGTGACCGGCGACAACCGGGCCGAGATCGTCCTCGGGGCCGGGCCGGGCGCGGACGCGCTGGTGAAGGTGGTGGACGCCACGAAGTTGGCCCAGGTGCAGTCGAACGGCGTCATCGCGGACGCGGCCCTCGTCGCGAACTTCCTGGCGTTCGCCCCCGGCTTCACCGGCGGCGTGTTCGTCGCCGCCGGGTACGAGAACGGCGACAACGTCCGGGACGTGATCGTCGGGGCCGGCAACGGCGGCGGGCCGCACGTCAAGGTCGTCAACGGCACGAAGCTCGCCCAGGCGACGGGCGGCACGCTCGTCCCGGACGCGGCGCTGGCGGCGAACTTCTTCGCGTTCAGCCCGGCGTTCCGCGGCGGCGTCCGCGTCAGCGCCGACGACCTGACGGCCGACGGCCAGACGGAGATCATCCTGAGCGCCGGCCCCGGCGGCGGGCCGCACGTCAAGGTGATCGACGCGAACAAGCTCGGCCAACTCGGGGCGGACGCCCAGATCGCGGACGCCGCGCTGATCTCCAGTTTCTTCACCACGGACGGGGCCGAGCGGCGGGGCGTGTTCATCGCGTCCGACGCCGACCACCGGGACGGCCCGATCAACGGCCCGCCGGGGATCACCATCACGAACAGCCGGCGGGACATCAACGACATATTCGTGTTCCAGTCCCCGGCCAACCCGGCGAACACGGTGTTCAACATGACCGTCAGCCCGTTCTCGACGGCGACGACGCCGAACACGTTCGACCCGACGCTGCTGTACGACTTCCGGGTCGCCAACCGGGACCTGCTGAACACGACCGACGACATCGTCTTCCGCGTCACGTTCGGCCCGCCGGACGCGGCGGCCGGGAACCAGCAGGACACGGTGGTGCGGGCGCTGCCGGCCGCGCGGTTCGCCGGGACCGGCGGCGTGCTGGTGAAGGGGTTCACGAACAAGAACGTGCCGGTCCGCGGCGTCGGCGGGGCCGGGACGGCCCAGTTCCGCGCCGCCGAGCAGGACGACCCGTTCCTGTTCGACGCGGCGGGGTTCAACGCGCTGCTGAACAACCCGGACGCCGTCCAGGGCGTGGTGGACGGCGAGTACCCCCGCGGGACCGGGACGTTCGGCCCCGGCGGGACGCCGGCCTTCGACGCCCCGAACTTCTTCGGCCCGAACGTCAACACGCTGGCGCTGACGCTCGAGGTCCCGTCCGACCGGATCACGGCCGCCGGCAGCACCGGGATCGGGTTCTGGGGCCGGATCGAGTTCAACGGCGTGCAGACCGACCGGATGGGCCGGCCGGCCATTAACACGGCGCTGATCCCGCCGATCCCCCGCGGGGCGGCCGTCCCGGCCGGGTCCGGCGGCACGGACATGCGGAACGCGTTCAACGCCGCCCACCCGCGGGACGACCGGGCGACGTTCACCGCCCCGATGGTGGACACGCTGACCCGGTTCTACCCGGCCGGGCGGCCCGGCGGCGTCCCGAACGCCGACCAGGCGGCGGTGGTCGCGGGGTTGCTGCTGCCGGACATCCTGCCGTTCGACACGTCGAGCAACGCCGGGTTCGCCGGCGGGTTCGTGGTGAACAACGGGACGACGTTCCTGGGCAACGGCCGGAAGCTGAGCGACGACATCATCAGCACGGAGTTGTCGGTGCTGACGGACGACGACCTACCCGCGGCGCTGGGCGGCGGCCCGAACCCGCCGGCGCTGGTGACGCAGAACGTGCGGGACGACAACGGCACGAACCTGACGGACGGGTCGATCGACCCGCCGGCCCCGCGGGGCGGCGGCGCGGCCGGGACGGGGACGCAGCGGGCGGCGGTGTTCCCGTACATCGGCGCGCCGAACCCGAACCCGACGGCCGTGCCGGGCACGCGGCCGCCGGATTGATCGCGGCGAGGCCGACGGAGCCGATGCCGAGCAGGTCCCGGTGGAATGCTCGGCTCGGCTCTCACTTCTCAATAGTTTCCCGAATCCGCGTTAACGGGCGGGTCGTACTGTTGTCAGTTCCGCCATCATCGACGACTTCTTCGTCTCGCGGTTCGCCCCACTCGGTCCGAACGTCTGACGGTCCGTTTTTGTCCGTCCGTTGTCCCACAAAGCATTCGGCACGTTCGCGATTTCCGCGGGGCAGCCCCTTTCGTGCCGGCCGTCGGCCGCGGGGGCCGTGCCGCGCTCGCGCTGGGGTTGTCCATGTTCGAGTTCGGTTTCTTGCTTCGACCTCAAAATAGACTTTTTGACCAGTTGCCCGCGGGTCGCGGTGCCGGGGCGTCGCTCCATACGTGGCGGGGCGAAGGCGGGTCCGGTTTATCGCAATCGGGGATTGGGTAATCAGACGTTCGGCCCCTACAGCCGCTGACAAAACCCCGGTTCGACCAGGAGCAGAAAAGCCAGGCTGCAGATTATGTCAGGGCCTCTTACTCTTCGATCGGGAGGTGAACGATGTACAAATCGCCGGCGATAAAAACGGACGGTCCCGGTTTGGAAACTCCGGACGGCCGTGAGGTCCTCGACTACGTTGCTGCTCTGTTCAAAGGAACCCTGCCGGTCTGGCCGGGCGCTTACCTGATCGTTACCGGTCGCAAGACCTACCTCGAGGTCTCGAAGCGGGGGCTGACGGACCGCGGGGTCCCCTGGCACAAAATCCTCACCGTCCTCGACTGGGAAGGCCCCAGCACGAATCCCGAGGCCCGCGTCGTTAAATATGAAATCGAGTACAGGCCGTTGCGCAAGGTGACGGCCGTATTTACCCCGGAATCGGGCGGTTCTCCGGTCGAAGTGCATTACGAGATCACGCCCGACGGCACGGTCGTCGAGGCGGGCGGTCAATTGACGCTCTTGAAGGACTTCCTTTGGAACAAATCGGGACAAGTGGTGAAGGTCGCCGTGAAACTGAAAGGGTTAGCCGAGCTCGACTTCGCCACGCAGAACACGGTGAAAACCGTGCTCAAGGGCAAGATCACGGGCGTCTATGACGTTACCGTGACGAAGGGGATCAGCGTGGAGCTGTACCTCGATACGTTCGTCAAGCATGCCACGGCGAAAGACCCGGACGAACCGAACAAACCTCAGACCAAGTTCGGCGCGGAGGTCGGTGGCAGCGTGAAATTCTACTGGTAGGGGGGGTCGATCCGCGGAAGGCGCGGCCCGACGACGCGGGGCGCGCCGGGCCGCGCGCTGCCGGGGTGCGCCGTGCCCGCCGCCGCCGGGTTGCTCGCCGGCCGATCACATCAAACCGCGAAAAATCCCCGACAATTCTTGGCCGATCCCGCCCCCGTTTCCGGATTAACCATTCCGACGCGGGACGCCCGCGCAGAAACTCCCCCAGGACCACGGCCATGAACGCGCTGGAGCTGCAGAAGTACGAGAACTGGTGCAAGGTGTCGCCGCAGAAGGTGTACGTCGATGTCCTTGCCGCCGGCGGGTGGAAGAACGTCTTCCGCAACGACCTGCCGCCGTGGGCCAGCCGCGTCCGCAACTACTTCAACGTCACCCCGCGGTGCCTCAAGCGGCTGCCTGAAGACGTGGCGAAGAAGGCCGCCAAGCGGGTGCAGCGGTTCGTGTTCGAGCTCGAGTGTCATGCGGTACAAACGTACAACAACAAGCCGCAGAACCGGCTGAAGAACGCGGACGGCACGCTCGCCCCGCCGGTGTTCAAGGTCCCCGCCGGCTGCCCGGCCGGGCCGAGCGACGAGGTCACGTCCTTGTGGTGGACCGACGAGATCGCCGTCCGGTTCGCCATGACCGACTTCGTGTACAAGGACGAGTGCGGCCGGCTATGGTACCAGATGGCCGCCGGGTCCACCATCTTCCACTACGGCAAGCCGGTGAAGGTCAAGGCCGTCGAGGCCACCTACGTGGCCGCCAAGGGGCAGAACGACACGCCGGTGTACAAGCTCATCAACCCGGACAACTCCGGCGGGTCGAACGAGATCATCCTCAAGAACCCCGGCCCGTACGACATGATCGGCGAGGTCGGGCAGGAGTTCGCCGTGGACCCGATGCTGGAGAAAGTCCCGAAGTACCAGGGGTCGTACAACTACGCGGACACGGCCATCGTCGGGCTGAACGCGCACGACCGGCTGGACATGAAGCCGCACTCCGGGCGGGAGGGGTTCTACCTGAACCCGGCCGACCGGTACAGCCCGCTGCAGACGCGGAAGTTCCCGCCGCGGGCGGAAGTGATGTCCTGACCGGGGCGGGGCCGGTCACTCCTTCGTCATCGTCTCGTCGAGGTTCAGCAGCACCCGCGCGACCGTCACCCACGCGGCCAGCTCCGCCGGCGTCGTCGCGTTCGGCAGCTTCCGCGCGTCCTCCGGCTTCGCCACCGCCACCGCCCACGGGTCGGCCTTCGGGTCCGAATACTTCGCCGCGGCCTTGTCCAGCAGCTCCTTCAGGACGGCCGCCTCCCGCTCCGTCGGCGACCGGCTCGTGCAGAGGCGGAACGCGAACGCCAGCCGCTCCGGGGCGGTCTCGCCGCCCTCCCGCACGGCCCGCAGGCCGAGGGCTTGCGCCGCCTCCACGAAGATCGGCTCGTTCATCGCGGTGAGGGCCTGGAGCGGCGTGTTGGAGCGGGATCGCTTCACGCACGCGAAGTCGCCGGTCGGGGCGTCGAACGCCTGCAGCGCCGGGTACGGGATGCTGCGGAACCGGAACACGTACAGGCTGCGGCGGTAGCGGTCCGGGCCGGTGCTCTCGGGCCACACCTTCGGGCCGTAGCTCGCCGGCGGTTGCGTCAGGAACGCCGGGATCGGCGGGTAGACGCTCGGCCCGCCGACCGTCGGGTTCAGCAGGCCGCTGGCCGCGAGGACGATGTCGCGGACGAGTTCGCCGTCCACGCGGAAGCGGGGGCCGCGAGCGAGGAGGCGGTTGGCGGGGTCTTTGGCCGCGAGTTCCGGCGTCACCTTCGAGGATTGTTGGTAGGTGGCGCTCGTCACGATGAGCTTGTGGAGGCGCTTGACTCCCCACGGACGTTCGTCCGTGGGCTTTGTTGGCTCCATGAATTCCACCGCGAGCCAGTCGAGCAGCTCCGGGTGACTTGGCGGGTCGGATTGCTTGCCGAAGTCCTCGGACGTGGCGACGATGCCCGTGCCGAAGTACGCCTGCCAGACGCGGTTCACGAACGCGCGGGCCGTCGTCGGGGCCTTCGCGTCCGTCATCCACTTCGCCAGGCCGATCCGGTTCGGCGGCAAATCCTCCGCGGCCGGGTTCAGGAACGCCGGCGTGCCGACGCCCACCTTCTCGGCCGGCTTCAGGAAGTCGCCGCGCTTCAGCAGGTGCGTGGGGCGTTCCTCCGTGCGCTCGGTGTAGACGAGTTGCGACGTGCCGACCGGGTGCTCCTTCCACTGCCGCTCGACCCGCTCGGCGTAGTCCTTCCACTCCGGCACGGTCCCGCGGAACGCGGCGAACACGGCGTCCGCCTGCGCCGGCGTCCGCTGCTCGGCCGGGATCGTCTCGACGATCGCGCGGACCTTCGCCGGCAGTGGGTCGGCGACGGGGGCCTTCGCGTCGGTGACGCTCAGGCGGAACCGGCCGAGGTTGTTGTTCTGGTTGTCGTCGCTGTTCCACCCGCCGTGGTTCTGCACCAGCTTGAACGTGACGGTCGCGCCGGCCGGGACCTCGACCGGCTTCTCGAACACGAACACGGCCTTCCGCGGCACGTTGCTGCGGCCGCCGCCGACATCGGGGGACCAGGCCGTGTCGTTGTTCCCGTCGATGGCGAACGCGACGGGGCCGGTGGTGCGGTTCCGCTTCGACTTGTTGTCGAAGATCGCTTCGAGCGGCTTCTCGACCGAATTCGCGTCGGCCGTGGCGCTCACGATTTTCACCGCCTTGCCGTTCACTTCCACTTTGAACTCGGTGAGCGCGAACAGCCCGTAGATGGAGCGGCCCGGCCCGCCGCGGGGCAGGTTCGGGTCGTTGAGCAGCTCCAGCCGCGCCGCGGTGATGGTCTTCAGTTTCGTCGGCCCGGCGAAGTCGGTCGTGTGCTGCGTCGGGGCGTACCCGCTCGCGTAGATCGAGCCGTCGGCCAGCAGCGTGTGCTTCTGCCCGCCGCTGGCGTCCAACTCGGGGCGGATCACGTCCCACGCCGGCTGGTCGCCCTTGACCTTCGCCTCCCACGCGGCCTGCTTCTTCGCCCAGTCCGGGAACTTGTGCTTCAACTCGCCGTCGATGTCCTTGATCTTTTGGAAGATCTCGTTCCGCCGCATCTGCTCGTCCGGCGTGTAGACGGTGACGTTCCCCTCGTGCGCGTTGTTCAGGTACGCGAACAGCCGGTAGTAGTCCGAATGGGTGATCGGGTCGTACTTGTGCGTGTGGCACTGGGCGCACTGGATCGTGAGGCCGAGCATCCCCTTGCCGATGGCGTCCATGCGGTCGAACATCGCCTCCATGCGGAACTGCTCGGGGTCGATGCCGCCCTCCTCGTTAATCATGCTGTTCCGCAGGAACCCGGTCGCGACGACCTGGTCCTGCGTGGCGTTCGGCAGCAGGTCGCCGGCGAGCTGCTCCGTGAGGAATTGGTTGTACGGCAGGTCGCGGTTGAACGCGTTGATGACGTAGTCGCGGTAGAAGTGGACGAACCGCGGCTTGTCCTTCTCGTACCCGTCGCTGTCGGCGTACCGGGCGGCGTCGAGCCACAGCCGGCCCCACCGCTCGCCGTAGTGCGGACTCGCGAGCAGCCGGTCCACGAGCTTGCCGTAGGCGTCCGGCGAGTTGTCGTTGAGGAACGCATCGACTTCCTTCGGCGTCGGCGGCAGGCCGATCATGTCGAGGTAGAGGCGGCGAACGAGCGTCGTCTTGTCCGCGGGGGGCGACGGCTTCAGCCCTTCCTTCTCCAACTTCGCGAGGACGAAGGCGTCGATGGGATGCGTCGCGTTCTTGGGCACGGCGGGGCGAGTCGGCGCGACGAACGCCCAGTGCGTGGCCTTGTCCTCGTTCGACAGCGAGTCCGGCCAGACCGCGCCGGCGTCGATCCACTTGCGGATGACCTCCACCTTCTCCTTCGCGAGCGGCTTCTTCGGCGGCATGACCGTGTCTTCGTCCGCGCTGGCGATGCGGCGGTACAGCTCGCTCTCGGCGGCCTTCCCCGGCACGATACCGACCTTCTTCGACTCGCCGCCGCGCTTCGCCCGGCCGCGGATGTCGATGCGGAAGTCCGCGGTCCCCTTCTTCGCGTCGTGGCACTTGTAACAGTTCTCTTTCAGGATCGGCAGGACGTGCTTCTCGAAGCTGACGGCGTTCGGGTCGCCGTCGGCGGCCGCGGCGAGCGGCAGGGCGAGCAGCACCAACAGGGAGCGGAAGCGCGGCATGGTCGTGCCCGGTGGGAGGTCGGATGCGATAGGTTCATAATATCGGGCGGTGAACCGATCCCGTACAACACACCCATGCTCCCCTGCGACCACTTCCGCCACTGCCCGCGGTGCGCCGCCGCCGTCGAGCCCGGCGCGAACCCGCTGCACTGCCCGGCGTGCCGGTTCACGTTCTACTTCAACCCGACGCTCGCCGCGGCCGCGTTCATCCGCCGGCCGGACGGCCGGTACGTGTTCATCCGCCGCGAGCGGGACCCCGGCAAGGGGCTGCTCACCGTGCCCGGCGGGTTCGTCGATGTCGGCGAGACGGCCGAGGAAGCGCTCGTCCGCGAGGTGCGGGAGGAGGTCGGTCTCGAAATCAGCGGCATCGAGTACGTCTGCTCGCTGACGAACCGGTACCTCTACAAGGACGTGACGTACCCGGTGTGCGACCTCATGTTCCGGGCCGTGGCCGTGGACCCGGCCGCGACCGTCGTCGGCGACGGCGCAACGGCCGTGGAGTGGGTTCGCCTCGAAGACGTGGCCCCGACCGACCTCGCGTTCCCGAGCGTGCGGCGGGGCCGGGAGCTGCTCCTCGGCCGGTAGCCGCCGGTCAGTGCTCGGCCGGCGGGGCCGTCATCTTCAGCGCCTCCTCGATCGCGCGGTCGAGCTTCGCGACCGCGTCGTCCGGGGCGGCGTGGTGCCACCGGCCCTGGTCGGCCGACCCGCGGACCTTGCCGTCCGGCCCGACGACGAAGAACGTCGGCGCGACCAGGTGGCCGGGCATCATCACGTTGTTCACCGTGCCCAGCTTCGCGACCGCGTCGGCCGGCAGCCCGTACCCGGACGGCCACGGGATGGCGTGCGCCCGGACGAACGCCTCGGCCGTCGCCTTCGGCTGGTCGGTGACGCTGATGAACTGCACCCCGCGGTCGCGGTACTTCGCGTGCAGCCGGACCAGCCCGGGGGCGGTGGCCCCGCAGTACGGGCACCACGCCGCCCACACGTCGAGGACGTGGACCTTCGGCCCGTCGGACGCGAACGGCTTCGGGTCGCCGTTCAACCACCCGGCGCACGCCAACTCCGGCACCGCCTCGCCGCGGGCCAGCGGGCCGCGGACCGGCCCCGCGATCGGCGGCCGCATCGCCCCCGGCGGCCCGCCCGGCGCCGGGGGAGGCGGCGGTTCCCCGCCGCACCCGACTAACAATCCAATCCCAAGAACCCCCGCCGCCGACCGCAACCGAGACCGCTTCAAGGGTGTCACTCCACCGGGCGAACGGATTCATTCCCCTCCCGATGATACCGACCCGTCGGCCACGAGAAATGAACCGGCGATGAATCTTCCGCCTCATAAATTGACGCCGTCGCCCGGCGGGGGATTCATGAACGATGCGTGAACGATTCGCGGTCGGATTGGTGCTAGTGTGCCTCGGCGGGTGTTCGGACCCGCGGGCGGCCGAGGACCTCGACCGGCGGACGGTCGCCGAGGTGAACGCCCTGGCGGACGCGCTGGACAAGGACGACGCGGCGGCCGCGGCCGCGCGGCTGGCCGCCCTCCGGGGGCTGGTCGCGGCGGCGAAGCGGGTCCGCGTGTCGAAGGCGGACAACGAGGCGCTGATCGCCGCGTTCCGCGGCCCGCAGCAGGCCGCCGCGGACCGGCTGACGAAGGCCGCGGCCGCCGCGAAGGCGCGGGGGAAGATTCGCCTCGAAGACTTGCCCGTCCCGCCGTGACGGGTCATTCCGGTTGCCCGCGGGCGGCGAACCGGGTACGCTCGTTCCATCATCGGCCGGCCCGCCCGTCTCGTTCGGCCGCAGGCCCGGCCGAGCCTCTCACGAAAGGACTCCGCCGATGCGTGCGCTGTTCGCGGTCGGGATCGTCGCCGTGTTCGCCCTCGGGCTGACCGGGTGCGGCAACCAGAAGAAGGGCGAGGAACTCGCCCAGCAGATGATCGACGAGATGAACAAGATGTCCGACGCCCTGGAGAAGGGCGACATGGCCACGGCGAAGGCCGGCCTGACGAAGCTGAACGAGCTGGCGAAGGCGGCGAAGGACGTGAAGGTGACGAAGTCCCAGGACAAGGCGATCGAGGACAAGTACAAGGGCCAGTTGCAGGCCGCCCAGGAGCGGATGCAGAAGGCGCTCATGGCGGCCGCGACCAGCGGCAAGGTGACGCCGCAGGAACTGATGGCGTTCGGCGAGGAGGCGTCGAAGATGGGGAAGTAACGGCGACGCCGCCGGAAGGGGCGCGGGCGCGGCGGGTCGCCGCGACTCCCTTCCGGATACGTTGCCAGACCGCTTACAGGACCAAGTCGTCGGCCGCCGCCAACGTGAGGACTTGCCGCAGCGCCGCCTGGAGCGCGGCCGGGTCGGTCGCCCGTTGAATCTTCGCGTCCACGGCCGGCGGCACGCGACCGAACTTCTGTTCGAGTAGCGTCACGAGCGATAGCCGCAGGCCCTCCACCCGGCCCTCCACCCGGCCCTCCACCCGGCCCTCGGCGAGGCCCTTCGCGAGGCCCTTCTCTTCGCCCTCTTCCAAAATCAACTGATACGTCGAAGACTCCTTCATCTTCTGCACCCCCAGGAACAGCGAGCGGATCAACTGCTTATCATACCGCAGGCCCATCAGGATGAAACCTTCCGTCAGCAGCCGGTCCCGGAGGGCGGCGTCCGGCACGTCGCGGTCGATCCGCTCGGCGAACCGCTGCACCACCTCCGGCAGCCGGTGCCGGGCGTCGTTCGTCAGCAGGCCGAGCGGCGTCAGCCCGATGCCGCCGGCGAGCAACTGATCGGCCGACAACTCCCAGACGCGGACCACGTCGTAGTGGAAGCGCAACAGCGGCCGCCCGTCGGCCCGCGCCCGCGCGAGTTCGCCGGTCAGCGCCGCCGCGTTCGCCTCCGGCCGGAGCAGGACCGCCAGCGAATGCACCGGCCCGCCGTACCGCCCGTGCAGCAGCACGTTGTACTCCAGCAGGCGGTCGGGCAGCTCGCCGTCCCAGCTCGACTGCACTTCGAGGTGCAGCACGCCGGCCGCCCCCGGCAGCCGGAACACCTTGTCGGCCGCGACCGTGACGGCGGGCAATTCGGGGTCGAGGACTTCGAGCGGTCCGCCGGGCAGCCCGAGGTGCGGCGCGAACCCCGCGACCCAGTCGGGGGCGTGGTCGTCGAGGATTTGCTTCAGCGTGGCGTCGTAGGGCTTGGGCATCGGGCGTCACGCCCCGCCGTAGTCGATCGCGTCGGGGTCGTCGATCCGGTGCTTCAGGATGAAGTCGCGGCGGCCCTCCACCTCGTCCCCCATCAGCGTCCGGAACATCTTCTCCGCCGCCAGCGCGTCGGCCATCGTCACCCGCAGTAGCGTCCGCCGCTTCGGGTCGAGCGTCGTGTCCCACAGCTCCTCCGGGTCCATCTCGCCGAGGCCCTTGAACCGCGTGATCGTCATCCCCTTCTCGCCGAGCTTGCGGACCTCCGCGGCCAGCTCCCGCAGGTGCTCGAGGTCCCGCCGCACGTCGCCGCTCTGCAGCCGGAACCGCACCGGCGGCTCCCGCCCCGCGACCCGCGGCAGCGGCACGAGGTCCGTCTCGTCGAACCCGGCCTCCTTCAGCTTCGCGATGGCCTTGTTGATCGCCTTGACCTCGTGCCACTCGTCCACGCTGAACCGCGTCGCCTCCTCGGCCGCCGGCTTGCCGTCGGCCGCGACGGCCTGCGCCGTCAGCGCGTCGCTCACCGCCAGGTCCTTGCCGAGCTTCGCCGACTGCTCGACGCGGAACGCCTCGACTTCCTCCTGGGTGTGGAAGAAAAACTCCTTCGTGCCGAGCTTGACGTGGAACTGCGGCAGCCCCTTCGCCGCGTCGTACCGCTTTAGGAACGCCGCCAGCGTGTGCCCGCGGCGCTCGAGCGTGACGGACCCTTCCGCCACGTCCTCGATCAGCGGGAACAGCTTCTTCAAGTCGTCCCCGCCGATCGCCCGTTCCGGCGCGTCCGGCTTCGTCACGACGAGGCTCGTGTTCGCGAGGCCGCGGCTCATCAGCTCGCCGCCCATCGCCTCGCGGGTGGCGATGAACCGCACGTCCTTCTTCTGCGTCACCTTGTACAGCGGCGGCCGGGCGACGAACACGTTGCCGTCCTCGATCAGCTTCCGCATCTGGCGGAAGAAGAACGTCAAGAGCAACGTGCGGATGTGCTGGCCGTCCACGTCGGCGTCGGTCAGGATGACGATCTTGCCGTACCGCAGCTTCGCCACGTCCTCGGCGTTGCCGATGTCCACGCCGACGGCGGCGATGAGCGCGGCGATCTCCTCGTTCTTGAGGAGCTTCTCCATCTTCGCCCGCTCGACGTTGAGCACCTTGCCCCGCAGCGGCAGCACGGCCTGGAACACGCGGTCCCGGCCGCTCTCCGCCGACCCGCCGGCCGAGTCCCCTTCGACGAGGAACAGCTCGCTCTGGTCGCGGTCGCGGGTGGAGCAGTCCATGAGCTTGCCGGGCAGCCCGCCGCCGCCGAGCAGCTTCTTGCGGTCGATGAGCGCGTCGCGGGCCTTCCGGGCGGCGATCCGGGCCTCCGCCGCCAGCGACACGAGCTTGCAGATCCGCGTCGCGTCCTTCGGGTTCTTCTCCAGGTACTCGGACAGCGCCTCATAGAGAACGCTCGAAACAATCCCTTCGACTTCCGGGTTGTTGAGCTTCACCTTCGTCTGCGACTCGAACAGCGGGTCCGGGTGGCCGAGGCTGACGACGACGGTGAGGCCGAACCGGAAGTCCTCGCCCTTGAGTTCGAGGTTGTCCTTGAACTGGTTCTCCTTCTTGCCGTAGTTCGTGATCGCCCGCGTGAGGCCGGCGCGGTAGCCGGACAGGTGCGTGCCGCCGTCCGGGTTGTAGGCGTTGTTGGTGTAGCACCGCTCGATCTTGTCCTCGCGCCGCGTGTACTGCAGGGCGATCTCGACCGCGACGTTATCGACTTCCTTGTTCACGTAGATGGGCAGGTGTTCGACCACCTCGCCGGTGTTGAGGTACTCGACGAACTCGGCGATGCCGCCGGCGTAGACGAAGTCCTCCTGCTTGTTCTCCCGCTCGTCGGCGAGCGCGATGTGGAGGCCGCGGTTGAGGTACGCGATCTCGCGGAACCGGTCGGCGAGGATGTCGTAGGAGAACGTGAGGTCGCCGAAGAGTTCCGGGTCCGGCTTGAACGTGATGGTGGTCCCGGTGACGCCGCCGGGGGCCGGGCCGATGTTCTGCAGCGCGCTGGTGGCGTACCCGCGCTCGAACTCCATCTGCCAGACCCGCCCGTCGCGGCGGACCTCGGCCTCGCACCACTCGGAGAGGGCGTTCATGGCCTTCGCGCCCATGCCGTGCAGCCCGGCGGACACGCGGTACGCGGCGTTGTCGAACTTGCCGGACGTGCCGGCGATGGTGAGGGCCTCTTCGAGCGTGGACTTGCCGGTGTCGGCCTTGACGCCGACCGGGATGCCGCGGCCGTCGTCGGCGATGGACACGGACCCGTCGACGTGGAGGGTGACCTTGATGTGCTTGCAGTACCCGGCGAGGGCCTCATCGACGGAGTTGTAGACGATCTCGTAGACGAGGTGGTGAAGCCCGGCGGTGGACGTGTTGCCGACGTACATGCCGGGGTTCTGCCGGATGTGCGCCGCGTCTTTGAGGGTCTTCATGTTCTCTTCGGTGTACTCGACTTTCGCGAGGTCGGTGCTCATCGGGGGGAGCGTCCTTTCTGGTGAGATTTAGAGTATTCCACGTGGTTGAGCATGTCGGCGGCGGTGTAGACGCCGTGGACGGTCAGCAGGGCGCGAATCAACAGGCCGAACGCTTGCGAGAACTTGTCGTAGTCGGCGAAGGCGATGCCCGCGTGGTCCTCGGCCCGCTGCTGGAAGTCGGCCGCGAGGAACAGGTAGTCTTGATCGTGTGAAACCATGACCCGCCCGAGCGAGGTCGCGTACCGCAACTGTTCATCGTCCGGGTAAGTCCGGCGGCCGGCCTCGGCCACGGTCAACACATCGACGCCGTGCCGCCGCAGCCCGGCGATCACGGCGTTCGAGATGTGCTCGTCGGTGAAGTAGCGGACCGCGTCAGCCACCCCGCTTCTCCCGCAACGTGGGGAACTGGGCCCGCAGTCGGTCGGCTATTTCGCGGGCGTCGCGGAAGTCGCCATCGATTTCGTCCTTGTGGTCGAAGTAGTACGCGAGGGCCGCGTACACGTCGGCGAGGGTGATCGACGGGAATTGATCGACGATCTCGTCCGGCGACAGGCCGCTGCGCTCGTGCAGGCCGACGACATCCATCACACGAACCCGGCTGCCTGCGACGCACGCGCGGCCGCCACAGACGCCGGGCGTCTTCGTGATGTGTTCCTTGCTGACGCCCAGTTCCGTCGCCATGATGTCGCTCCTCCGGGTCGCGGCTAAACGGTCTTCGCTTCCCGCTCAATCAACTCATCCAACTTCGCACCACACCATGGGCAGTGTTGAATCGCGATGACGGAACTTCCGCCGTCGTGAACGATCAGCCCGTGCCGGCGGGCCTTATGTCCTCGCAACAGTGGCGGTGCATGGGGTCGGTCCTCACCACGCCGCCGCGCGGAACTTCAGGTCGGTCACGGCCGTGCCGGGGAGCAGCCGCCGGAGGTCGGTCAGCAGTTGTCGCTTGTGGAACTGCGCCAGCTCCTGCAGCAGCACGCCGTTCTTGACCTCCACCTCCAGCACGCCGCGGCGCATCGCCGCCACCCGCGTGTCGGCCGACCGCGCCGGGCCGACCGCCTCCGCCCACGCCGACTCCAGCCGCACCCGCTCGCTCTTGCGGCCCCACCCGCGGGCGGTGAAGAGCTTCGCCAGGATGTCGGTGAGGTTCTCGGGTCCGTCGGCCATAGTAGTAGGCACACTCCGTGTGCCGTCTCCTCATTGTCACCGGAACCTGGATGAACCCGCCGACACGCCGAACAGACGGCACACGGAGTGTGCCTACTACTATGCTCAGCCGGTCAGCGGCATCACCAGGTACAGGTAGTCCTCGCCCAGCCGGAACACCGCCGGCTTTTGGCCGTCGGTCATCTCCAGCCGCAGCGTCGGCTCGCTCTCGACCGCCCGCAGCATGTCGATCAGGTACTGCGGGTTGAACGCGATCTCCACCTCGTCCCCCTTGTAGTCCGGCAGCTCCATCGTCACCTCGCCGCGGCCGTGGTCCGCGCCCCCCTCGGCCGTCAGCGTCAGCTTGCCCGGCTCGAACTTGAACTCGACCCGCTTCGACTCGTCGTCCGTCATGATCGCCGCCTGCCGGACCCGCGACAGGAACTCGGCCGTCGGCACGTTCAGCGTCACGCCCGGCTTCTTCGGGATGATGTCCCGGTACGGCGGGAACCGCCCCTCCACCAGCCGCGTGTGGATCAGCGCCCGGCCGGTCTGGAACATCGCCTCGTTCGCGTTCAACACCACGCGGATCGACTCGCCGTCGTCCGCGAGGCTGCGCTCGAGCAGTTGGATCGCCTTCTGCGGCACAAGGTGCGACTGCGGCTTCGCGTCCTTCGTCCCGCCGTGGATGTCCGCGACGCCCTCGGTCAGCGCCAGCCGCCGGGTGTCGGTCGCGACCAGCCGGGCCTTCTTGCCTTCCGCTTCCCACAGCACGCCGGTGACGGCCCAGCGGGCGGTCGCCTCGGTCTTGTCGGCGGCGAACGCGGTCCGCTTAATCATGGTCCGCAGGATGCCGGCGTTGACCTCGTGGTACTTGCCGCCGTCGTCGAACGCCGGGATGTCCGGGAACTCGTTCGTGTCGCCGCCCGGCAGGTTGAACCGGCCGGTGCTAGTGCGGACGAGCGTGCCGTTCTCGTCCGTGTCGAGCGTCACGTCCGGGTCGGACGACTCCCGCAGGATCGAGATCAGCTTGTTCGGCTGGAGCAGCGCCGTGCCCGCGCGTTTGACTTCGATGCCGCGGAGTTCGTACCGGACGCCGATCTCCAGGTCGGTCGCCATGAGGAAGAGGGCGTCGTCTTGTGCGACGGCCTTGATGCACTGGAGGACCGGCTTCGTGGTGCGGGCGGCGGCCGCCACGCCGACGAGCTGGCAGGCGGTCAGCAGCCAGTCGCGTTGACATTTCACTTTCATGGGAAGGGATGCTCGTTAGGGGGTCTGGTTAATCTGGGTCACACCGCGAGTTTTCGCGGACTTTGTGTGAACTCCTCTATCCCTCGTCTGGCTCTCTATCCGATCTCTGGTTTAAGAACACGGCAGTAGCAGTAAGGCGACGCCCGGTCCTGTCGCGCACCGCCGGGAGTCTTGTCCGTTCGCCTGCAATTTCAGGCGCGACGACCGGGTTACCCCTGTGGACAACCCGGCGCGCCCTCGTCGATCCTGTGGCGCGCCGGGCCGCGCGATTGTTGGTCCTTCGATCCCGGTTGTTATTCTGCCCCGTGCGCGCCACCCACGATCCTTCGCGCGCCAGTCGCGCGCCGGGTTGTCCACAGGCCGCGCGTCAATCCAACCTCGACCGCAGCTCCCGCACGACCCCGGCCAACTCCTCGTCCTTTGCCAACAGCTCCTCGACCTTACGGACCGCGTGCAGCACGGTCGAATGGTCGCGGCCGAACTCCCGGCCGATCGCGGGCAGCGACCGCTTCGCCGACACGCGGGCGAGGTAAATCGCCACCTGCCGGGCGAGCGCGACCGTCTTCAGCCGCGACGAGCCGCGAATCTCCTTCGCCGTCACGCCGAACGCGGCGGCCACGGCCGCGATGATGTCGCCCGCGTCCGTCGGCTTCGCCGCGTCCGCCAGCCGCTCGATCACGTCGTCGCGGCTCAGTTCCTCCAGCGGCCGAACCGTCGCCTTCAGCGTGTTCAGCATCCCCAGCAGCGGGCGGAACCCGCCGGGGGACTGATCGGCCAGCCACCGGGCCGCGTCGTCGGCGAGTCTCACCCGCAACCGGTCCGCGTGAAACGTCAGCAGCTTCAATCGCGACGCCGGGGAGAAGCCGACCAGCGGCACGACCAGCCCGGCCGACACGCGACTGGTCAATCGCCGCGGCAGGTGTTTCAGCACCGCCGGGCCGACGTTCGCCGTCAGCACCGTCGCCCGCCGCCGGGCCGTCCGCGCGTCGAGCAGCCGCTCCGCGAAGTCCGCCGCCCGCTCCGCCAGGTGCTGCACGTCCTCGATTACCAGCAGGTCGCACTCGCGTAGCCCGGCGAGCGAATCGTCCTCGTCCGGCCGCGGGTCGATGTCGTTCGCCGCGACCACCCGGACCGTGTGCCCGGTCGCGGCCGTGACGGCCCGCACCAACTCGCCGACGAGAGCCGTCTTCCCGGTCCCAGTCGGCCCGTGCAGCACGAGCGGGTTGAACGGCAGCCGCCCCCGCTTCGGCCGCGTCAGGGCCGTCGCCAGCCGCCGGACGGCCCGTGCCGCGGAGCGATTTTCCGGCAGCGGCAGCACGTCAACGACGGGGGGTGCGAGGAGCGTCATTTGTCTGGAAATTCTAGCAAAAATGCGCACTTGCACCAACCCGAATACCGTCCAATCGCGGCGGCAAAAGGGGCTGAAACTAAGGAATTTGCGGCCCCCGCGGGCGGCCGGTCCCGGCCCCGCTAAAATGACGGCTCACCATGACCCGCATCGAGAAGCAAACGCTCCGCGCCCTGCACCGCCCCGGCTGGCGGGGGACGTGGTTCGTCCTCGGCTTCGGCACGCTCTTCTACGCCCTCGTTGGCCTCACGGTCTACTGCCTGGCGGAAGCGCTGTACTGGCCGGCCGCGGCGCTGGTCCTGGTGAACACGTACCTGTCGCATTCGCTGGTGATCGCGTTCCACGAGGCTGCGCACGGCAGCCTCTGCCCGTGGCGGCCGCTCAACGAGTACCTCGGCCGCGTCATCGGGCTGCAGGCGTTCATCAGCCTCTCGCTTTACCGGGAGCTGCACCACTGGCACCACGCCCACCTCGGCACGCCCCGCGACGAGGAGTTCTGGCCGTTCACCGACCCGGCGAACGCGAAATGGAAGCGGCGGCTCGCCGCCATCGGGGAACTGTTCTTCGGCGTGTTGTACACGCCGCTCTTATACTTCCGCGCCTACATCCGCACCGGGTCGCGGATTCAAATTCCTGTATACAGACGAGTCATGATCTGGGCCGAGGTTCTCGCGCCGTTCCTGGTGTGGGGCGGCGTCACGGCCGTCACGATCTACTATGAGGTTTTCACCTACTACCTCATCAGCTACCTCGCACCGGCCTTCCTCGCCGGGAACGTTCAAAGTTGGCGGAAGTACATCGAGCACGTCGGCCTGACCGGCGACAGTTGGGCGACGCTCACCCGCGCCATCCGCCCGCCGACAACGGCCGGGCACGTCGTCTCGGAGTCGCTATTGCACGAGCCGTACCACGACCTGCACCACCGGTATCCGAAGATTCCCTACGAGAACCTACCGCACGCCGCGGCGGTCGATCCGCCGACCGACGGCGTGCCGCTGTTCCCGTCGTACCGTGCGGCGCTGTGGGACTTGTTGAAGGCGCTACCGGACCCGAAGTTCGGCCCGGCGTGGAAGTTGAGAATTGAGCCACAGATGAACACAGAAAACACAGATAAAACCGAAATCATGATTTGATTCATTTCTGATCAGTTTTCATCCGTGTTCATCTGTGGCTGATGTCCTGGTCCTTTTCACGCACGCCGCGATCGTCTCGGCGGCCGCGTCGATCTCTTCCTCCGTCGTCGTTTCGCCCAGGCTGAACCGCATCGCCGACTTCAGCACGTCGTCCGGCACGCCCATCGCGGTCAGGACCGGCGACGGCAGCAGCGACCCGCTCGAACACGCGGAGCCGGTCGAGCACGCGACGCCCGCCAGGTCGAGGCTCATCAACAACAGGTCGGCGCGGCAGCCGGGGAAGGACACGTTCAGCGTCGTCGGCAGCGAGTCGGCGTCGCCGGGCGGCGGGCCGTTCACCACGACCGGCGGCACGGCTTCGCGCAGCCGGTCGAGCAGCCGCCGGCGGAGGCGCGTCAGTGACGCCGCGGTGTCAGTCATGGTTCGCACGGCGTGGTCGAGCGCGACGGCGAGGCCGACGGCCAGCGCGACCGGCTCCGTGCCGGGGCGGTGGCCCCGCTGCTGGTGGCCGCCGAACAACTGCGGGCGAAGGACGGTTCGCCGCTTCACCAGGAGCGCGCCGACGCCGGGCGGCCCGCGGAACTTGTGGGCCGACAGCGACAGCGACGTGACGCCGAGGTCGCGGAAGTTCACCGGAATTTTGCCGACGGCCTGCGCCGCGTCCGTGTGGACGGGGCCGAGTTGCGCGAACGCGCGGACGGGCTGGATCGCGCCGGTTTCGTGGTTGGCGAGTTGGAGCGCAGTCAGGGCCGCCGAAGGCGGCTCTTGTTCCCTCCCCCCCAAGGGGGGAGGGAACAAAACCACGCCCCGCGAATCGACCAGCAGCCACTCGACCGTGAACCCCCGCGCGGCGAGCTGCTTCAGCGGCTCCGTCACGCACGGGTGCTCCAGCGGCGACGCCGCGATGCGGCCCGGTTGCTCACCGCACAGGCCGAACAGCGCGAGGTTGTTCGCCTCCGTCGCGCCGCTCGTGAAGATAACTTCCTCCGGCAACGCCCCCAGCAGCGCCGCGACCCGTTCCCGCGCGTCCTCCAGCGCCCGCCGGGCCTGCCGGCCGGCCGCGTGCGACGACGACGGGTTGCCGAACGCCGCCGCCTGCATCGCGGCCTGCGCGGCGGGGAGCACCGGCGTCGTCGCGTTGTGGTCGAGGTAGATCATCCCGGCATTTTACCGGGCGGCCGGGGGTCCCCGTCAGTGGCCGCGGTAGATGCCGTTGAACACGATGACGCGGACCGCCCGCCCGCCGATGTTCCGGACCTCGACCGTCCCGGACAGCCGGAGGTCGCCCGGTGCCCCGTACGCCCGCAGGTTCGTCATCCGCACCTTCAACTCGAACGGCTCCTTCTGCTTGATCCCCGAGTCCCCGGTCCCGAACGTCGGGATGAAGCCGTCGTGGAGGGCGGTCTGAAACAGGTTGGCGACCTCGACGCCGTACACGGACTTTAACTCGGCCAGCGTGATGGGGTCGATCGTCGCGTGCAGGTCGCCGACCAGGTGGACGGTCCCCGGCGGCAGGTTCGACACGCCCGACTTGACCTCGGCCGCGTTGTTATTGTTGTTGCTGCTGCTGCCCTCGGACCGGTTGCCCTTCGACCGGCTTCGCGTCGCCTGCTCGATCTCGTCGATGGCCTCGGACAAGTCTTGAACCAGCGCCTCCAACTGGAGGGCCAGGGCGGTGGGGTCGCTCGACAGGATCGCCTCGCGGAAGTTCTCCAGGAGTTTCTGGGCCGTCTTGACGATCCTCGAGAGGTCGCGGGTGGACTTCTTGTAATCCGCCAGCACCTTCTCCGCGTGCCCCATCGCCCGCTCCGCCCGGTCGATGAGGCGGTGGATCTCGCGGGCGGCGTCCTTCAGGTACTCCCGCTGGGCCGTCACCGCGTTGAAGCTCAAATCGACCTCCTTCTTCCCTTCCTTAATCTCCTCCTTTTCCTTCTCCTTCCCCTTGTCCCGCTTCGGGGCCGGCTCGACTTCCTGCTTGCCGTCCTTCACCGGCTCGGCCGACTTCCGGAACGGTGGCAGCGGCCGCCCGCCCGGCCCGCGGGCCGGGCCGTCTTCCAACAGGATCATGTACTCCAGCCACCGCTTGTACCCCTCGCACGTCTGCATCAGCCGGCCGAACAGCAGCAGGTCCATCTTCGGGCTGGCGACCTTGCCGGCGAAGTACTTCCGCATGAACTTCTGGGCCTCGGCGTCCATCTTGTCCCGCTCGTCGAGCGGGGAGTAGCCGGGCAGGAGCAGGTCGCGGATCGGCGGGTCGGGGTTGGGCAGGACGACGGTGGGGGAAGCGGCGGCCATGGGTGCGGTCCTTCGGGTGGCGGGCGCGACGGGGACACGCCCCCGCGAGCGACCGACCGGCCGGGCGACGCACCCCCGCGCCGGCCGGGTTCGGACCGTGCCGGTCTCGCGGGCGACTGCTCGGAGGGTCAGACGATGGCCTGTCAGTGCCGCCGATTGTGCGGCCGAACGACCGCCGTGTCAACAGAAATGTCCGCCGCGGCCGATCACTCTTTCTTCAGCTTCGCCCCCGGCTTCACGGCCACCGTCGGCCCGCCGGTCAGGTAGCCGAGCGACGCCAGGAACCGGTCGGCCTCCGCGGCCGTCGCCTCGCACCACGGGGAGCGGTTGAAGAACCCGTGCGGCTGCCCCGCGGCCGTGAACAGGTCCGCCCGCACGCCCAGCTCCTTGGCCTTCTTGGCGTACTCCGTGCCGTGCGACTGCATCTTGTCGTCCGTGCCGAAGAAGATCACCGCCGGCGGCGCGTCCTTCGTCAGGTACAGCGTCGGCGAGATCGCCCTCGCGATGTCGCGCCCGTTCGCGCCGGGGACCTCGCGGCCGCCGATGTTCGTCAGGTCGAGCGCCGGGTTGAACAGCACCAGCGCGTTCGGCTTCGCCGACGCGGCCGGGTCGTCCTTCGCGTTAAATCCTTCGACCAGCGCGCAGCACGCGGCGAGGTGGCCGCCGGCGGACCCGCCGGAGGCGATCACCTTGTCCGGGTCGATGCCGAGCTTCGCCGCGTTCGCCCGGACGTACCGGACGGCCGACTTCGCGTCCTCGACGGCCACGTCCGGCGTCGTCTTGTGCTTCGACTCGATCCGGTAGTCGGCGGAAATCGCGACGATGCCGCGGCTGGCGAAGTATTCGGATTGGGGCACGAACTGCGTGTACGCGCCGTTCTTCCACCCGCCGCCGAAGAAGAACACGACGACCGGCCGCTTGTCCGCGGCCTGCCACCCGGTTGGGTAGTGGACGTGCAGGCGGAGTTCGCCCTGGGGCGTCTTCTTGAAGACGACCGCCTGGTACACGACCTGCGTGTCGGTGAGCTTGACCTGCCCTTTCTTCTGCTGCGCCGCGACGGGCGAGGCGAGGGCGGCGAGAAGGACGAGCGAGCGAAACATGGGGAGGCTCCGCGGGGAAGGGGAACGGGAGGGGTAGTGTAGCCGACTCGAAATGTCAGCTCTCGACGGAGGGCCGATAGAGCCATCCGCGGATTTGGGCCTTTGCTTGAAGTTTTTTACTTTTCTTCCGGCACTGTTTCTCGTCAAGCCCGGTGAAATCAACAACAGCGTGTTCGGGGAAAGGTTCAGGATCGGGGCGGGCCATCAGACCTTCTATTCCGCACTCGCTAACTGTAACGGCCACCACGCCAGCGGACCTTTTCTTGGAAACGGTCGTGTAGTGTGTCCATGAGGCTTCTGCCGCGATCTGGTCGCCGTCATAGACAGATAGGAGTCCGTTGTCGGACTCGTTAGGACGGAAAGCCACGGAACTGGCAAAGCCGTCCTGTACGAAGTTAGGATGAATCTGCCGAAACAATAGCGTAGCGTCGGTCATTCGGCTGCCCCGCCAACGGTACGCACCTGTTCGGCCAGCCACGCCCAGCCGTCGTCCGTCGCCAAATCGAGTTCCCTTTCAAACTCTTCATCGGTGTCAATGTTCAAGGAATGCCACTCGCCCCGTTTCGACGCCGGATCGAACTCCAGAGATAGCGACCACGGGCCAAGCGACCACTCCGCCAGTATCCGCCCGACCGGGGTGGGGAACAGGTAGGGCAACCGAAGGTTATCGGGATACTGCTTTTCAAAGGCTGTGGCGAACCAGTCGAGGGCGGTGTGGGACGGGGCCGATCCTTTTCCGTCAAGCCAGCCGTGCCGGAGTAGTTTCAGTTCCTCGACCCGTGCCCGAACATCGAGCGGATCAATTACAACCACTTGATCTACGGTCTCGATTCCCTTGAGTTTGCGATCCCGGTCGAATCGACCACTCGCATACACACGGACTCGCACCTTCTGGCCGGAGGCGTAACTGTTGACTGCTTCCAAAACGGTTTCGAGGTGGGGTTCACTAAGGGGGGCGGTAATTTGCGTTCCGTCCAACCGCATCAATCTGAACCACCCGTCTTTTAGCTCGATTTCGGTAGGCGTGCCGTGGAGAACGATATCGCCGGTGTACTCCTTTACCGTGGAGGCCATTACGAGGCGGTGTCGAGTCTCTTGGGTAAGGCGGGCGGGCGGGCTAGTCGTGGCGTCATGGAACACAACGGCCTCGCCGGCTTCCAGACTGCGCCCGAAGCGCGCGAAGTAGCCAAGGATGCGCGGCGGGAGGTCGGTAATCGGTTGACCCTGTTCGGCCTCCCGGATCGACCCGACGATGGCGGCGCGGGCTTCCTCGAAGTACGACTTCGCGGCCGGTGGGAAGAGCGTGTTGGCCGTAAGGAACAAACTGATTACCGGAATCGCGCTGCCTTCCTTAACTGCGGTCAATTTGAGCGAGATACCGTCCGTGAACCCTCGCGGAACTCGCTTACGTTCCGGGTTCTCTCCACGATACTTCCACTTGGCGATTTCCACGATCATCTGTTCGAGGACGGCGAAGTCGGCAAGGACGTGGAGGGGCACCACGCCACCGTCAAAGCGGGACCCCTTCAACTGCGGCTCCAAAAACGGTTCGACGTTCACGTCCCTCACCCCGCAGTAACCGGTCAAATTCGCCGGGTCACGGCACAGTCATTGTGAACAGATGTTACATTCTATCGGCACAGTCAGGTAATGGAATTGGCCGTGGTAGTACTTTGGAAGAGTTTAGACAAAGTTCCGAAACAACGTGATCGAGTTACACGGTGATTCCATCTACTCTCACGCGATACAGCCCCCGTCATGCGATGGCGTCGGCCACCTTGCCCGCGAGTGTGAGGCCGATCAGCGTCGGGTTCGCCGACCCGACGGTCGGGAATAGGGACAGGTCGGCCGCGTACCCGTTCGCGACGTGGTGGAACCGGCCGTTCTCGTCCGTCACGGCCGCGGCCGCGGCTCCCATCCAGAGTGTGCCGGACTCGTGGTGCGTCGTGCCCAGGCCGTCCCGCATCTGGTCGCGGACCTGCGCCAGCGTCGGCGGGGCGGCGTGGAACCCGCCGTTGTACCCGTACTCGATGTTCCCCGCGCCGCCGGCCAGCTGCTGGACGAGCGCCAGCGCCGCGGCGTCCATCGCGTCCCACACGGCCGCGTCGGCGGCCGTCGGAACCAATCGCACCCACGCCCGCGGGACGCCGAACTCGTCGGTCTCGAACGGGCTGAGGTTCATCCAACTCCCGGCCCCGTTCGGCACGGCCGTCACCTTGTCCCCGCCCATCTCCCCCAGCCCGCGGACGGTGACCGCCACCCACCCGGCCGTCTGCGCCGCCAGCGTGTTGTCCAACAGGTCCAGGTCCGGGATCATGCGGAACAACAGCGCGTCCGAGTTCCCGCCCTGGTCCGCGGAGGCGGTGAGTTGGAGGTGGAACCGCCGGCCGGCGGCCGACCCGCGGACGAGGGCCGCGGCCGTCTGGAGCTGCGCCGGCAGCCCGGCCCCGAACGCCGCCCGGCGGATGCGGACGGTCAGGTTCGTGCGGGTGTGGGCCATCAGGTTGCGGCCCATGAGCGGGGTCGGGAACGAGAGCAGCGCCAGCCGGGTCGATTCGACCGCGCCGGCCGCCAGCACGACGGCGCACGCCGGCGGCACGGCCAGGAACTGCCGCGTCCCGTTCACCGCGACCTCGATCGTGTGGATGCTGCCGCCGGCGGCGTGCAGCTTGATCGCGTGGGCGCGGGGGACGAGGAACAGCCGACGGGTCGCGTCCGGGGCGGCGGCGGCCTCGCGGATGGCGTCCACGAGGAGCGGGGCGCTGCTGAACTTGTCGAAGCTGAACAGCCCGGACGCCGGGGCGGACCCCTGCACCGCGAGCGGGGCCTCTTCCACCGCGTCCAGGGTCGCCATGCCCGGCACGACGGCCGCGAGCCGGGCGTGCAGGGCGGCGTCCAGCGGGCCGGAGATGAAGTCGGTCCCCGGCGTGACGCCGATCTCCCGCTCGACGCGGGCGTAGTTGGCGGCCAGGTACGCGGCGACGCCGGCCGGCCAGAGGGCGTGGTCGGCGGCCGTCAGCCGGGGTGCCCACCCGCCCCAGTACAGGGACCGCCCGCCGACGCAGTACGCCAGCCCCGGCGACGCGACGTTGCTCCGCCACGGCAGGCCCCACACCCGCTCCCGCGGCACGCCGGGGTCGGCCGCCACCGCCGCCGGGACGTTCAGCCCGATCCGCGCGAGGTTCTGGACGTGTTCGGACACGAGGAACGGCCCGGCCTCGAGTACGAGCACCCGGCGGTTGGCGGCAGCCCCGCGGCGGTAGATTTTCTCCGCGCAGTACGCCCCGAACATGCCCGCCCCGAGGACGACGGCGTCGAACGGTGCGCCGCCGTTGCCGGTGGCTTCCGCCCAGGTGTTGCAGACGTACCGGCCGAGCACGTCGGCGGCGAACGTGGTGTCCTGCACCTCGACGGCGGCCGCGGCTTCGACGAGTTGTTTCAGCGGCACGGGCATCGCCTCGCGAACGGGGGCGGAGAGGGGTCGGCCGCGATTCTACCGCCGTGGCGAGGGAGGGGGAAAGGAAATCTCCGCCCCGGTCACTTCGCGTACTTCGGCTGGTAGAGCTGGACGGTGAAGTCGCCGGGGACGTGGAACCGCGTCACGAGGCCGAACCCGTGGTCCTCGACCGGGCCGGCGAACGCCACCCCGCGGGCCGTCAGCTCCGCGACCGTCGCGGCGATGTCGTCGCAGTAGAACGAGATGTCCGCCGTGCCGGACGGCGGCTCGCCGTCGCCGGTCGGGTGGACGCCGAGGTCCGCTTCCGGGGCGTCGAAAATGAGCCACCCGCCGCCCACGTCCGCGGCCGGCCAGCCGAGCTTGTCCCGCAGGAAGGCCCGCAGCTCGTCCGCCTTCGACGAGTAGAACATGGCGTGCAGGCCGCGGATCATGGGCGTTCCCTCGGGGGCCGGACGCCAGCGTACCGGGCCGCGGCCGGCGTGTCAAAACCGAACGCGGCGACGCCGGCGTGGCGCGACCGGCCCCGCTCGACACCGCGGCCGGCGGCGGGTAGGATTCAGCATCCGAACAAGGGCGAACCCATGAGCGCGACCGTTGACCCCGGCGTCGAAATCCCTGCCGACTTACTGGAGCGTGGGTTGCAGTTGTCGTCGGCGGCGAAGGTGAAGTTTGCGAACCTCCTGCTGGACGCGGTGGAGGGGCCGCCGGACGACCCGGAGGTGGCCCGCAAGGAAGTAAAGGAGCTGATCGCCGACCGGATCGAGGGCTACCTCAGCGGCCGGTACAAGGCCGTGGACGCGGAGGAGCAGCTCGCCGAGGTCGAGAAGTGGTACAAGGAGAAGTACCCGCAATGAAGGTACGCGCACTCCAAGCCGCCACGGACGACTTGAAGTCGGCGGCGGACTACCTGGAAGCCGCCCGGTCTGGCACCGGCGGCCGATTGATCGCCGCGTACCGCGAGGTCGTCCGACAGTTGAGAATCTTCCCCCAACTGTTTTCTCTCGTCGAAGACGACTTCCCGCCGCACGAGGTCCGCAACGCCATCCTCGAACGCTTCTACTACCGCGTTATCTATCTCGTGAAGCCGGACGAGGCCGTGATCCTCGCGGTGACGCACACCAGCCGGCGGCCGGAGCACTGGCACGGCCGGCCCGCCGATCCGGGAATTTGACCGATGGGCTTCCGCGACTTCATCGCCAGCCGGTTGTTCCGCAAGGCGATGACGAAGTGACCTCAAGGCCGGACCCGAAGACGAGCCGCGGCCGGCAGTTGGGTGCGAGCAGTTTCCCTATTGCTGCGGGCGACGTTCAGTCTAATCTCAGACAATAATCGGGTCAAATCGGAAGAATTCTCCCGATTGTGCTTGACAGACAGAAGAGGGGGGGGCGCATAATGTGTGGTTGATTCACGTTTTCCCTTCTCTTCTGGGAGTCGGCATCATGAGGAAGCTCGGTCCGGCGTGTGTATTGGGTGGGCAGCTCCGCCTCTCTACTTCTCTCCAGTCAAAGAGGCTCTGACACATCCTCCGAAAAGCTGGAAAACGAGCCGAAACGAAAGTTCTGTCAGGACCTCTAACGGTCAGAGGCCGCAGTGAATTGATCGGTAGTATTATTTTGAACCATTTATGGCAAGAAGATTCGTTTCCATAGTGTGTGGTGTTGTGCTTTTGACTGCTGTAGCCTTGAAGACCGAAGGCTTGGCAGAAGGAAGTCACCACGCGAGTGTGTTCCCTTGGTGGGTCCAGTTAACCGTCACCGAGGTCGAACTCGTGGTGGGGCTTTGGCTGATCGCCGGTTGGACCCGCATAGCCGCAAACGCCGCGGCAATCGGCACGTTTGCCGTGTTGGGTTTGGCCAGTGCGTACTTGATTATCCATGGCTCGGCCGCATGCGGTTGCTTCGGTCGTGTTCGCGTTCACCCGAAATGGACGCTCTTGCTCGATGTATTCTGCTGCGCTGCCCTGTTCGTGGCACGACCCCGGCAGCGGGTGCCGCCGGAATCCGCGTCCGAACGAAGTTAATTCACCCCAACTACCCTGTCACGAAGGAGTTCGTTATGAGTAAATCGGATCTGCTGGTTCGTCTTCTGTCCGGTTGCGGCGTCCTCTTCCTCATGCTCGCCGTCGCACTTTCGCCGGTACGGCCCGCGTCGGCGGAAGAGGAGGTCTACACATCTCCCGTGTGCGACAGTCAGTGCCAGGCGAGCGGCACGTTACCGAATTGTTCGTGTTCCGGGTCTTGCAATAAGGTCAATCCGGACCCGTTCCCCGGCCAAGTATACGAATGCCGCGGATGCACCGCGGGTAGGAAGGTTGTCGCCGGCGTGCCGTCGTGTGGGTGTGGTTGTGTCGATCACTTCTCGTAACCTGTTTGGAGATCGCGATAACTACTCAGAACTTGACCACCCGCCCCTCCTGAGGCGATTAATGTGTATCCGGTGATCTGTATCTTGTTGACGACCACGCCCGTCGCTCCCGCCCAGGGTGATTGGCGATCGGTGCTTCAATCCAAAGTCTTTACCTCGCCCTGCGCGTACGCCCGCCGAGGCGAGTCGGACGGATTTGACATCAGTACCGAGGCGACCGGAAGAATGAACACCGATGGGAAGGTAGAAGATTATCGGAGTACCATGAGGCACGTCCGGGGCCGGGGGCAGTACATCTGCCTCGAACAAGTCGATCCATGGAGCCGCGACAGCGTCGGGATGATGTTAAATGATCGTTATTTTGCGCGGCTTTCACCGGCGGACGGGGGCGTATGGAATCTTGCCGAATTCATGACCATGGATCGCCGGGTGGTGCCCGTGTCGGCTCATGCGATATCGCGACCCACGACAAAAATCGAGGCGTCGATCGAAACGCTCAAGGGGCGGGTCGATGCCTACTTCCGTACGTCATCGGCCGTTCGACTCTGGGGCAAGGAGTACGGGCTGGATCAACTCTCGACCTTGCCGAAGTTTACCGTCGATCCGGCTGGCACGAGGGTCGAGGGCAAGAAAGTTTATCTGGCTTTCTCATACGAGCGCGACGACATTTTGGGATCGACCCCCGCCGTCGTCTTCCACTGCAGGGGCGTGGTGGAAGTCGATCCGGAACGGGACATCCCGTTGATTCGTTACCGGGAAACAGTCGAGGCGGCGGGGTGGAAGGGGTGGTCTGAAACGAGCCATCAGTACACCAAGACCGTCGACGCCTGCTCGATCACGACCCAGTACAGACATCACCTCCAAGCGGACCAGATAAGGCAGGGTGTGCATAACGGGGGTCTGGAGATCACCTTCCAATCCGCGGTCCGGTTCGGCCCGTTCGCCGATTCGCATTTCGACTTGTCCGCCTTCGGGTTGTCCGAACCGTCCGGGGTGGAACGCCGGTGGTTGTCCACGTACCTCTGGCTCGCCCTGGCCGGCGTCCTGTTTCTGCTCGCGGCCGGCCTGGTTCGCTGGCGACAGAAGCGCCGCGCGGGCGACCTCTCGATTTGAGAACGGAGCCATGAGAATCGTCGTCGCATGTCTGCTGGCGGTCGTCGCTGGTTCGGCCCGCGCCGACGACCCGACGAACGGCCAGTTCACCTGGCTGAAGTTCAAGGACAAGGCCGGCGAGGAGCACGCCTACCCGCGATGGGCGGCCGACGCGAAGAAGGCCGATCACGTCACCCTGAAGGTCGCGAAGGCGGCCTTCTACCTGGACAAGGACTACACGCTCGAACGGGCGACGCTCAAGGTTTACCTGCCGTCGCCCGCCTTCAAGGGGGCCTGGGCGGTCGATCCGGCCGTCACCTGCGTCGCCCCGGAGCCGGAGGACGTGGCGCTGATCGCCGGTCCGGAAGCGGTCGCAAAGGACAAGTCGTTGAACAAGTGGACGATCACCTGGATCGACTCCGCGAAGAAACCGACGGCGATCCCGGACGGGGTCAAGGTAAAGCTGGAACTCACGATCACGATCAAGCGGGACGGTAAGGAAACCAGTGGCACACTGTCTCCGGAAATGTCCGCCACGGCCGAGGCCCGGCCCTGACCACGGGCGGCTGGATTCGCCCTCCGGCCGGCCTATCATTCCGCCATGTCCTACTGCGTCGCGATCCTCACGAAGGCCGGCCTCGTCCTCGCGTCCGACTCGCGGACGAACGCCGGCCTCGACCAGGCGAACGTCGCCCGCAAGCTCTACCCGTTCGCCACCCCCGGCGAGCGGGCGTTCGTCCTGCTCACCAGCGGCGGGCTGTCGCTCAGCCAGAGCGTGCTGGCCGTGCTGACCGGCGAGTACGCGGCCGGGCAGGGCCTCGCGGCCGCCGCCACCATGTACGACGCCGCCCGCGTCGTCGGCGACGCGGTCCGGGCCGTCGCGGCGCGGGACCGCGAGTTCCTGGAGAAGGACAAGATCGCGTTCAACGTGAACTTCCTGATCGGCGGGCAGATCGGCACGCAGCCGCACGAGTTGTACCTGATCTACCCGCAGGGGAACCCGCTGCGGGCGACGCCGGAGTGCCCGTTCCTGCAGATCGGCGAGTCGAAGTACGGCCGCCCGATCCTCGACCGGGCGGTGCGGTACGAGAGCACGTCGCTGGCGCAGGCGACGAAGCTCGCGCTCATCTCGCTGGACTCGACGATGCGGTCGAACCTGACCGTCGGGCCGCCGATTGATTTGGTGGTGTACCACGCCGGCGAGCTGGCGATCCGGCAACAACTCACGCTCGGCGCGGACGACCCGCAATTGCTGGCGATCCGCACGCAGTGGGAGCAGGAGCTGCGGGCCGCGTCGCAACGGCTGCCGGAGATTCGGTTCCCGTGAGGCGAGCGTCGGGGCGTAAGCCCGACGTGGCTGCACGCCCACGGTGGGTATTGTCGCGTGCGGTAAAACTCGTTGCGCGAGGTGATGCCACGTCGGGCTTACGCCCCGACGCTCGCCGGAAGAAAAGGATCACCGGCCCGTCAGCCACGCCCACAGGCGGGAGAGCGGGTTCCCCCCGCCGCGGGGGGGCGGCGGGGCGGGCTGGCGGGGGAGCGAAGCCCGTCCGCCCCACGTCGGCGGCTCGGGCGGCGGGATGGCCTTCCGCGTCCGGCTGCCCGGCTGGGGCACGGGCGGGAGCGACCCGGTCTCGGCGGCCCGCAGCCACGCGGTCACGTCGGCCCCCAGTTCCGCGGCCGTCGCGTACCGGTCGGCCGGCTCCCGCGCCATTGCCTTCAGGCAGACCCGCTCCAGGCCCACCGGCACGCCGGGGTTCATTTTGCCCGGTCGGTCGAACCCGCCCTTGGCCTTCTGAAGCATGATCTCAAGGGCCGACGTGCCCGCGAACGGCGTCCGCCCGGTCAGGATTTCGAACAGCCCGACGCCGAGCGTGTACACGTCGAGGGCGGCGCTCGCCCGGACGACGCCTTTGATCTGCTCCGGGGCGATGTACGCCGGCGTGCCGACGATCACCCCCGTCCGGGTCATGCTCGCGCTAAACGCCTCGTCCCCCTCGTCCTCGGCCGCCAGGTCGCGGGCCTCGGCGAACCCCTTCGCGATGCCCCAGTCGATGACCACCGCCGCCCCGTCCGGCTGGACGATGACGTTCGCCGGCTTCGCGTCCCGGTGGGCGATCTTGTTCGCGTGGGCGTACCCGAGGGCGTCGCACGCCTGCACGAACGCCGTCAGCAGCCGGGCGAACGCCGAATTGCCGGGCGTCATCGGCGTCGGCGACGCGTGGAACCGGCGGGTCTCCTCCTGCAAACTTTGCCCCTCGACGTACTCCATGACCAAAAACGGCCGGCCGGTCCCGGAGTGGATGCCGTAGGTGTACACCTGCACGATGTTCGGGTGGCGGAGGTTCGCGGTCAATTGAATCTCCCGAAGGAACCGCTGGCCGCGGACGCCGGTGAACTCCTGGGTGAACTCCTTGATCGCGACGAGCCGCCGGAGGGCGTTGTCGCGGGCGAGCAGCACCCGCCCGGACCCGCCGACGCCGAGCACCCGCTGGACCGTGTACCCCTGGACCAGCTCCGGCTCCGGCACGTCCGCCGGCGGGGCGGCCGCGGCGTCGGTCGAGACCTCCGCCGACAAGCCGAACGTCGCCCCGGTCGGCGGCTCGTCGGGCGCGAGCGTCACCGACGGCGCGGGCAACTCGCGGGTGATGATGATCGTGGCCAGGTTCTGCTTGTACTCGCCGGGGTGGGTGGCGATCAGCCCGCGGTAAATCTCGGCCGCCTCCGCCTGGAGCCGTTGGGCCTCCTCCGCGGCCCCCAGGGCGGCGTGCAGCGGGGCGGCGGCGAGGAAGCAGTTGGCCCGCTCGGCCCGGAACCGCGGCGTCTGCGGGAACCGCGCGAACAGGTCGCGGAACAGGTCGGCCGCCTCGCCGATGGCCCGGATCGCGTCCCCGGCCCGGCCCATCCCCTGGTACACCTGGCCGAGGTTCGACAACTGCCGGGCGAGCTGTTCCAGCAGAACGGCGTCGGCCGGGTCCGCCGCCGACCGGTCGCGGAGGACGGCGACGGTCGCCCACTGGGCGGCGGCCGGCTGGTCGGCCATCCACCGCTCGACGGCGGCCGCGAGGTCGGCGGCGGACGGGTACCGGTCGGCCGGCGCGAGCGCCAGGGCGCGGGCGGTGATGTCGTCCAGGACGGCGTCCACCCACGGGGAGGCGGCCCGCGGCCGGGGCGGTTCGGCGGCGTGCCGGCCGGACGGGTGCGGGGACCGCCCGGTCAGCACCGCGTACAGGACGGCCCCGAGGCCGTACACGTCCGTCCGCTCGTCGTGCCCCGGCCCGTCCTTGTCCGCCTGCTCCGGCGACCAGTAGCCGGGCGTCCCACCCCCGGTGGTGGCCGCCGCGCCGGCCAGCGGAGCTTCGGCCGCGGCCGTCTCCCCGCTGGTCAGCCGCTTCGCCAGCCCCCAGTCCACGACGAGCGTCTCGCCGAACGGCCCGAGCATGATGTTGTCCGGCTTCAGGTCGCGGTGGATGATCCGCCGGCTGTGGGCGTAGGCGATCGTCTGGCAGACGGTCAGGAACCGGGCGAGCAGCCGCCGCAGCGCGACCGACTGGTCGCCGGTCAGCCCGGCCGTCGGCCCGGCCGCGTGAAACGCCTTGATCGCCGCCGCCAGTGTCTCGCCCTCGACGAACCGCATCGCGTAGTGCGGGTGGTCGTCGGCCGCGGCCGGCCGGCGGAGGGTGTACACCGGCACGATGCCGGGGTGCTCCAGCTCGCCGGTGACCTCCGCCTCGAACACGAACTTCCGCCGGTACCAGTCCTTGTCCCGATGCTTCGGCTGGATGTCCTTGACGGCGACGCGGCGGCTCAGCTCCCGGTCGTCCGCCGCGAACACCCGCCCCATGCCGCCCTTGCGGTGGAACGCCGGGTTCGCGAACCGCTCCGCCCGCGGCGGGTCGTGGTCGTCCGGCGTCGGCGGGGCCGGCGGCGTCGGCGGTTGGTAGTCGTCCGGGGTAACGTCCGTCCGCGTCGGGGCCGCCCCGTGGTACGTGGGCGTCCCGTCCGGCTGGGGGTACGTCGGCGTCGGTTGCTCGTCGGCCATGGCCCGTTCCTGGTCGCGTCGCCGGGGCACACGAGAGTGTACCGGGCCGCCCGGCGGTTTTCCCGATGATTTTGCCCGGCCGCTCGGCTACCATCGGCTCCACTCACCCGGAGGCCGTCCGATGGTCCGCTTGCTCTCCCTTCTGGCGCTCGCGCTCGTTCCCGCCGCCCGCGCCGACGACTTCACCCTGAACGCCCGCTCGAAGGTCGAGACCGCCCCCGGCAGCGGCCGCCACCACACGCTGACGACGCCGACGACGTGGGCCGCCGCGAAAACGGCCGTCGTCGTCTGCGACATGTGGGACAAGCACTGGTGCGACGGCGCGACCGGCCGCGTCGGCGAGATGGCGAGTCGGATGAACGAAATCTTGGTGGCCGCCCGGAAGAAGGGGGCGCTGATCGTCCACTGCCCGTCGGACACGATGGCCTTCTACAAGGACCACCCCGGCCGCAAGCTGGCGATGAGCGCCCCCAAGAGCGAGCCGAAGGTTCCGCTCGAACGGTGGTGCAAGCTCGACCCGGACAAGGAAGGCAAGCTGCCGATCGACGACAGCGACGGCGGGTGCGAGACGCCGTCGAAGAAGGGGCCGCCGTGGCCGTGGACCCGGCAACACGAGGCGCTCAAGATCGAGGCCGGCGACGCGATCACCGACAGCGACGAGGCGTACCACCTGATGCGGCAGCGGGGCGTCACGAACGTCGTCGTGATGGGCGTCCACACGAACATGTGCGTCCTCGGCCGGCCGTTCGCGATCCGGCAGCTCACGAAGCAGGGCCTCAACGTCGTCCTCGTCCGCGACATGACGGACACCATGTACAACCCGGCGAAGGCCCCGTTCGTCTCGCACTTCACCGGCACGGACCTGGTGGTGGACCACATCGAGAAGCATTGGTGTCCGACGGTCACGAGCGCCGACTTCCTCGGCGGCGCGGAGTTCCGGTTCAAGGACGACAAGCGGCCGCACCTCGTCGTCGTCGCGGCGGAGGACGAGTACAAGACGGAGCAGACGCTGCCCGCCTTCGCGCTCGCCCATCTGGGGAAGGACTACCGCGTGTCGTTCGTGTTCGCCGACGCCAAGAACAAGCACACGCTGCCGGGGATCCGGCAGTTACAGGACGCCGACGCGGTGCTCCTCAGCGTCCGGCGGAAGCCGTTGGTGAAGGCCGACCTCGATGTCGTTCGCAAGTTCGTGGCGAGCGGGAAGCCGGTGATCGCGATCCGCACGAGCAGCCATGCGTTCGCGCCGCGGAAGGGGGAGAAGCTGCCGGCCGGCGTCGAGATGTGGGAGGCGTTCGACAAGGAAGTGTTGGGGTGCGAGTACAAGGGGCACTACCCGAACACGCAGAAGACGACGGTTGCCCCGCCGGCGAAGCCGCACGCGATCTTGAAGGACTGGCCGACCGGCCCGCAGGCGTTCGCGTCGTGGATGTACAAGTCGAACCCGCTGGCCGCGGACGTGACGCCGCTGTTGACCGGCACGTCCGGCAACAGCCCGGCCGAGCCGGTGGCGTGGGTCCGCGAGAAGGCCGCCGGCCGCGGGCGGGTGTTCTACACCTGCCTGGGCCACGTCGAGGACTTCCAACAGGAAGCGTTCCAGAAGCTGCTAAAGAACGGCATCGCGTGGGCGACGGCGAAGTAAGTTTCCGGAACCCTCTTCATATAGCCGCCGGCTTGCCGGCGGGGTTTTGCGACGCCCCGAACCCCGCCGGCAAGCCGGCGGCTATATAGGAATCGCCATGTCCTTCCCCACGAACGCCGCGTTCGAGAAGGCCGTCGTCGCGGACGCCGAGTCCGACGTGCCGCGGCTGGCCTACGCCGACTGGCTGGACGAGAACGGCGACCCCGACCGGGCCGCGTTCGTCCGCGTCCAGTGCCGGCGGCCGCACGTCACCCCGGCCGCCGAGGAGTGGATCGACCTCGTCGAGCACGAGGCCGAACTCGCGGAGGTCCTGTCGAGGCGGCACGACCTGCTCCCGGCGTTCGCCAACCGGACGGCGGCGGACGACGTGCTGTACTTCAGCGCGTCGGCCTTCCGCGCCCTCGACCACCAACCCGAGTTCCAACGGGGGTTCCCGTTCTTCGTCGATGACAACAACTTCCGCACCCTGAACCCGCAGAAGTTCACCGACCGCCTCGTCGCCGCGATCGCGCACGTCGTCGAGCGCACCACGCTCCGCGGCCTGAACCTGAACAACGTTCCCGGCGACCGCTACTACGCCGTCTTCCGCCACCCCGCCTTCGACCGGTTCACCGGGCTGGCCCTCGGGCTGCATGGGCTGGAATCGTCGAACGTCGTGGGCATCCTTCAGATGCTGGTCGAGCGGCCGCGGGCGATCGCGGAACTCGGCGTCTACACCGACGGGCTGGACGCGAAGGCGGCCCGCGTCCTGCACGACACGCCGAACCTGCCGCACGTCCGGCAACTCACGATCCAGCAGTTCGAGGCCCCGGAGCGGGACATCGCGAAGCTCCTCGGCGGGCCGCTGTTCGCGAACGTGGAACGGTTCCGGTGCAAGCTCTACCAACCGGAGGCGGCGCGGGCGGCCCTCAAGCGATTGGCGAAGCTGCCGGCCCTGCACACGCTCGACCTCCCGGACCTCGCCGACGCGGCCGTGCCCTGGTTGGCCGCCGGCAAGTTCCCGGCCCTCGCCCGGCTCCGGCTGGAGATGCCCGCGGACGTGGCGGAGGCCGGCTACCTGGCGGCGGCGAAACTCCCGGCCCTCCGCTCCCTGGAATTGGTCACGAGCGGCATGAAGAACGACGCCTTCATGGCGCTGCTGAACGGCGGCTGGGTCGAACGCCTCCGGCGACTGCTCGTCACGGACGCGCGGGTCGGCAACGCGGGCGTCCGCGCGCTGGCCGCGCACCCGGCGGCGAAGGCGCTCCGCATGTTGCACCTCGGCGACAACCCGTTCGGCAAGGTCGGGCTGACGGCCCTCGCCACGGGCTTCCCGAACCTGACGACCCTCGACCTGGCCTCGTACCGAACTCGGAACATTCAGCCGGCCGAGATGGCGGAGTTCCTGTCGGCGGTGTCGCTGCCGCGACTCCGCTACTTGAACTTGAGGAACTGGCCGGTCGGTCCGGCCGGGGCCGAGGCGCTGGCGGCGAACCCGGCGTTCGCGTCCCTGCGGCGGCTCGATCTCGAAGGCTGCGCGATCGCCGATGCCGGGGCGGAGGCGCTGTTCGCGTCGCCGCACCTTCAGGGGCTGGTGTCGCTCGGCTTGCGGGACAACGAATTGAAGGCGTTGCCGGACGCGCTGGCCGATCCGGGGGTGATGGCCGGCCTGCGGTACGTGAACGTGTGCGACAACAAGCTACCGAAGGCGACGGCGAAGAAGCTGGCGGGGCGCGTCGGCGTGGACGGGGATTGGTGAGCGCCCGACTTCCGAAGTCCGGCTTCGACTTCGGAAGTCGATCCCCCGCGGGGGCGTTCCTTCCGGACCAATGGCGGGTTGATTCCGCTCGACTTCCGAAGTCGAAGCCGGACTTCGGAAGTCAAGTCACGGCACGTCGGTCGCCCGTCCCAACGACGCGTCCAGCCGGTGCAGGCCGGCGCGGACGGCCCCGTCCTGGTTCGTGTAGATGTGGTCGCCGTTCGGGCCGACCGTCGCCAGCCGCGAGAACGTCACGTGCCCGTCGCTGTACAGGATGTTCTGCCCGCGGCCGTGCGGCGACAGCGGGCCGTCCGTCGGCGACGCCAGCCGCGTCGGCAGGTCGGCCAGCAGCGGCGTCAGCTCGTCCGACACGCCGTCCACCCGCCGGCGGATGCCGAGCACGTCCCCGGCCGGCGACCGGTAGCCGAGCGTGTACGCGTAGGCCACCTGCGTCAGCCCGGTGTTCTTCTCCAGCTCCGTCGGGCAAATCCCCTTCACCGTGGACGCGAGATGCCCGGCCGTGACGAGTTCGGACACGAACGCCCCGGCCGTCGGCGCGGCCGGCGACCCGATCTTCGGGTACTGGTCGTCGTGCGTGTCGGCGTACCCGCTCAGCCCGGCGTGTAGCGTCTGCAGGTTCTGCTTGCACGCGGCCACCTGGCTCTCGTGCCGCAGCTTCATCACCCCGGTGACGACCATGCCGACGGCCACCAGCGCGACGGCCGCGGTCAGGCCCAACTCCACCCACCGCCGGACCGGGTACGACGCCCGCGGGGTGACCGGGGGGGGCAGTTCCTCGAACGTGGCGTCCGGCGCGAGGCCGAGGATCGGGTGGAAGTCCGACGCGTACACCGGCTTCTCCGGCGAAACGTCCGGGGGCGGGTCTTCGAGCGGAATCTTGTGCTCGATCGCGTAGGCGGCGACCCGCTGGATCGCGTCGATGGCCAGGCCCGGCGGCGGGGCGAAGTCGGCGTCGGCGGCCAGCGGCGCGAGGAAGTGCCGCAGCCGGGCGAGCTTCCGCTCGGCGGCCGGGTCGGTCGCGAGCAGTCGCTCGGCCGCGGCCGTTTCCGCCGGGGACAGGGCCTTCAGTGCGTATCCGAGGAGGAGGTCGTCCATAGTTCACCCTCCGCAACATCCGGGAACGTGCGGAACCTTCGTTCTCAACCTTGTTCTTCGACCGGGGCGGCCAACCTGGGACCGCGGGCGTCCCGCCCGCCACGGCCCCAGCCACGGAAGACAGGTCCCCGTGTCGGGCAGGTGGGCGGGCGGGACGCCCGCGGTCCCAGGTTACCCCGCCGCGTCCTTGACCTTCGCGTGCCACATCTCGGCCAGCTTCGTCATCGCCGCGTTCAGCCGCGACTTCACCGTGCCGAGCGGAATCTCCAGCGCGTCCGCGATCTCCTGGTACTTCAACCCCTGAAAGTACGCCAGGATGACCGCCTGCCGCAACAGGTCCGGCAGCTGGTCCACCGACGCCCGGACCTGGGCGGCTAGCTCGCCGCCCTCCGCGGACAGTGCCGGGTCGAGGTCACGGGCCGCGAGCAGGTCGAACAGCGACCGGGCGGAGTCCGCGCCGTCCTCGGCCGGGTTGAGCGCGTCGATCGTCCGCTCGTGCCGCCGCTTCACCCGCCGCAGGGCGTCGATGGCCTGGTTCGTGGCGATGGCGTACAGCCACGGGCGGGCGGGCCGCCCAGGCTCGTACTGCTTGATCTTCACGAACACGGCGACGAACGTGTTCTGGAACACGTCGGCCGCGAGGTCGTCGTCGCCGAGGTACCGGCGGAGGTAGCCGTAGAGTTCGCGCTCGTACCGGCGGACGAGCGGCCCGAGCATGTCCCGGTGGCCCGACCGGAGCCGTTCGAGGAGCGTCTCGTCGGGGCAACCGTCCATTGAAGTCTTCGCGGCAGCCACCGAGTACCTGTACGTGGGAGGGCGGTCGAAGGTTCGAGGGTGTTCGGGTATCATCGGGGGGCGACCGGCGAAACGTCAAGCAGGAAGGCCGGAAATGGCGGCCCGGCTTGACGCCGTTCCGCCGCGTTTCGTACAAGACGGGGATGCTCGCATCTCTGGCCCGGCACGTCGTCCGCCCGTTCCGCCGCCTCCGCGACTGGTACTCGCCGGTCGCGTTCGAGGAACAACTCGCCCCGATCCTCGCCCGCGCCGGCGTCGGGCCGGTGGACCTCCGGGCCGCCCTCGCCGACCGCCCCGCGGCCGACGGCGTCCGCACCGTCTGGTCCCTCCGCGACGACCTGCGGACCGCGCTGCCGCTCGGCCTGACGCCTGCGCAGCGGCACGAGTACGCCCACTGGCTCTTGACCCACGGCCGCGACGACTTCGGGTTCACCCCGGCGGCCGTCGCGGCCTACCTGTACGAACTCGCCCGCGACCGGGCGCACGGCCTCTTCGAGACGTACCGGTGGTCCCCGGAGTGGCAGCGGGCGCAGCCGCACGCCCTGACCCGCGACGGTTGGCCGGCGTTCCGCCAATGGGTCGCCGACCGGTACGACGTCCGCGACCCGTGGCTGCTGCGGGCCGTCGGGCCGACCCCGCCGCGCCGCCGCCCACGCCCCGGCGTCAACATCCTCTCGCACTACCGCCACCCGTCCGGGTTGCAGGCCGAGGCGAACCAAATCGGGGCCGCGCTGGAGCTGGCCGGCTGCCCGGTCGCCCGGCGGGACCTGCCGCTCGGGTGGCCCTACGACACCCGGTTCCCGCGGGCGTACCAGGACCTCGAAGAGTTCGACGTGTCGCTCGCCGTGATCGGGGCGACGGAGCCGCTGGACGAGCAGTACCGGCGGGCCGGGCTGCACCCGCGGCCGGGCGTCTACCGCATCGCCGGGTGGGCGTGGGAGCTGGCCGACTTCCCGGCCGCCCCGGTCCGGCACGCCGGGCTGGCGGACGAAATTTGGACGCCGAGCGAGTTCTGCGCCGCCGCCGTGCGAAGGGTGGTGACCGACCGCCCCGTCCTCGCCATGCCGCCGGGGCTGCACGTCCCGACGGCCCGCCGGCCGAACCGCAACCGGTTCGGGCTGCGGCGGGACGCGTACCTGTTCCTGTTCTTCTTCGACATGGTCAGCGTGATGGAGCGGAAGAACTCGCTGGGCCTCATTCGCGCGTTCCGCCGCGCGTTCCCGAACGAGCCGGGCGTGCAGCTGGCGATCAAGGTCTCCCGCGGGAAGGCCGTGCCGGAGAAATTCGCCGCGCTCACGGCCGCGGCGAAGGCGGCGGGCGTGACGGTCATCGACAAGGTGATGACGCGGGAGGAGTCGTTCGACCTGATGGCGTGCTGCGACGCCTACGTGTCGCTGCACCGGGCCGAGGGGTTCGGGCTGACGGTCGCCGAGGCGATGCTCATGGGCAAGCCGGTCATCGCGACGGATTACTCGTCCACGGCCGAGTTCTTGACGCCGGACGTGGGGCTGCCAGTGAAGCACACGCTGGTCCCGGTCGGGCCGGGGTGCGACCCGTACCCGGCGAGTTCGCACTGGGCCGAGCCGGACGAGGCGCACGCGGCCGAGCGGATGCGGTGGGCGTTCGAGAACCGGGCCGCGGCGCGGGCGGTCGGCCGCCGGGCGTGGCGTTTCATGGCGACGAAGTACGCCCCCGCCGCGACGGCCCGCCGGATGATCGCGCGGTTGACCGAGATTCGGGCCAAGAAGTGACCCCGCGGCCGACCTGGGACCGCGGGCGTCCCGCCCGCCCACCTTCCCAGTCACAGGGACACGCCTTTGGCGGCTGGGGCCGTGGCGGGCGGGACGCCCGCGGTCCCAGGGGTTGACACCCATCTACCCCGTCTTCGGATTGTCCCGGCGGGCGGGTTCGGGTACGTTGCCGGTTGAGGACGACCGCCGCAGGAGGCAGAAACGATGCGACGCCGCTGGCTACTCTCCGCTCTCGTCGGCACGCTCGCGGCCTCCGGCTGCCTGTTCAAGGACCGGAAGCGTTCCCCGCTCGCCGCGGACAAGCCGCTCCCGCCGCTGCCGTCGGCATTAGAGAAGGCCCAGCCGCCCGCCCCGCCGACGCCCGCGGTGGCCGCCCCGGTCGCGACGAACACGCTGCCGGACACGTCCGACTACAAGCCCGTCCCGATCCCCGCGCCGCCGCAACCGGTCGCGCCGCCCGGCGTGGTGGAAGTGATTCCGGTCGCCGCGCAGCTCGCGGTCGAGAACCCGGACGACGAGAAGGAGAAGGAGCGCAAGCGGCTGCTCGAACGCCTCCGCGAGAAGCGGGACGAGCGCAAAGAGGAACGGGTTCCGCCGAAGGATCCGCCGAAGCTGCCGAGCGCCATCGCCCCGAAGGAGCCGATGAAGCCGACCGAGGCGGCGAAGCCGGGCGACGTGGCCGCCGCCCGGAAGCTGCTCGACGTGGCGCTGGCGAAGTACGAGAAGCTGACCGACTACGAGGTCCACCTCGTCCGCCGCGAGGTCGTCGGCGGCAAGGAGTCGCCGACGGAAGAGATCGTGTTCCAGTTCCGCAAGCGGCCGTTCAGCGTCTACATGCGGAACGTCGGCGAGGCCGGGAAGGGCCGCGAGGTCCTGTACGTGGACGGCAAGTTCGACGGCCTGATGCACGTCGTCACCGGGCAGGGGGACAACCGGCTGATCGGGGCCGGGTTCAAAACGTCGCTGAAGCCGGACAGCCCGATGGCCACGTCGAAGGCCCGGCACAAGATCACGGAGGCCGGGCCGGGCAACCTGGTCGCGCGACTGGAGAAGTACGTGAAGGCGGCCGAGGCCGGCCGCGGGTCGATCAAGTCGCTGGGCGTGGTGCAGCGGAAGGACCAGCCGAACCCGGTCGAGGGGATCGAGATCGCGATCCCGCCGGGCGACGACCCGCTGCTGCCGAAGGGCGGCAAGTGGTCGCTGTTCTTCGAGCCGAAGACGGACGCCGCGACTTCCGGCAACCTGATGGTGAACGTGCTGCAGGACGAGACCGGCCGGGAGGTGGAGTACTACTGCTTCTCGCAGTGGAAGGTCCCGGCGAACCTGACGGACGCGGACTTCAGCCCCGACCGGCTGGGCGGGAAGAAGAAGTAGGACGATCTTGATCGACAGGATTCCAGACCTCCGCCTTTCCCCAGAACTGCTGGCGAATCGCAAGTTCCGATTCTTGCCAGAAGCTGACCGTTCGCTGTTTCGGGGCATAGATCGCGGAGTTGTATTCGTGATGGCGTTCTGGAGTGGACCGGCTTTTCAAGCCTTTGCGGTATTGAAACGAGTCCTTACGCAGCACGATTCCGGGGGTAGCTTGGAACTTGTCGTAGTGGACACGGACGGCTGCCCTGACATCTACGAGATGCCTGAGTTTGTGGGCAAGTTGCACGGTGCGGGTGAAGCGGCGTGGGTGTTGGACGCGCAAATCGTCTCAACATCCGGGCTGGGGTTTCACCCCGAATGTTTTGCACCGAACACGCTCGCGCTGTTGAACTTCAAAGCGGCTCGCTCCGATTCGTGAACCTTTCCCCCGTTCGCTTGTCCCGCACGTCATGAACACCATCACTCTCGTGCCGCTCTCGCCGGAAGGCTGGGCCGCCGTCCTCGCCGGGCCGGACGCCGTCGCCGAGCACTTCGGTCGTCCGCCGGCCGACGGGTTCTGCGACATGTACGCCACCGGCGACATCACGCAGAGCTACTTCGCCAAGCTCCTGGCCCCCGGCCCGGCCGACCCGTGGCTGCACGGGTTCCTCCTGCTGCACGCCGAGACGCAACTGCTCGTCGGCGGGTGCGCGTTCAAGGGGCCGCCGAACGACGACGGCGAAGTCGAGATCGCCTACGGCGTCGTCCCGAGCTTCGAGCGGAAGGGAATCGCCACCGAGGCGGCCCGGTTGCTCGTCGCGTTCGCCGAGAAGGATGCCCGCGTGCGGCTCGTGATGGCGCACACGCTGCCGGAGGTGAACGCCTCCGGCGGCGTGCTGACGAAGTGCGGATTCACGAAGGTCGGCGACGTGATCGACCCGGACGACGGCCCCGTCTGGCGGTGGGAGAAGACACGCTGACTTCCGAAGTCCGGCTTCGACTTCGGAAGTCGATCCCACGCGGGGGACTCCGCGGTCTCGGCAACCGCCTCTTTGCCCGCTCGACTTCCGAAGTCGAAGCCGGACTTCGGAAGTCTGGGCTTCGGTTTACATCCCCGTCGTTCTGTGTTACCCTTCTGCCACGGCGGCAGGGTACTGGCAACGTGACAGCGATTCCGCCGGAACTCCCCGCCGACCCGAATTGTCTAACACTTTGCCCGATCAGGTGTTATCACGGATGATGACACGAAACGCTCTCCCGGCGCGGTTTTTGCTTCGAGTCGCCCGGATGTTCCTGGGAACAGGAACCTCGGGTTCGTGCCGATTCGTCGAGTTGACGGCGGCCCCGAGGAGGTCTTCGGTATGGTGCTGAACCACCCCCTACATCACGACGAGCCGTTCTCGATCCTCGTCGCCGACGACGACGCGAACAACCGCGACACCCTCAGCGGGCTGCTGAAGGACCGCGGGTTCCACACCGTCGTCGCGGCCGACGGCGGCGAGGCCGTCGAGATCGTCCAGGTGACCATGGTTCACCTGGTGCTGATCGACATGCACATGCCCCGGCTCACCGGGCTGGAGGCGGTGCAGGTCATTCAGCAGATGAACGCGCTGCTCCCGGCCATCCTCATGACGGCCGACGCCACGCGGGAGCTGATCCGCCAGGCGTTCCAGGCGCAGGTGTACAGCGTCATCCCGAAGCCGGTGAACCCGAACATCGTGCTCCATACACTGACCCGAGCGCTGGCCCAGTTCTACGGCCCGCCGGAGCAGCCGCACCCGCAACCCTAGGAGAGACCGCACATGCCGATCGTGCCCCTGAACGAGAAGATCGTCGTCCAACGGATGGAGGCCGAGGACAAGACGGCCGGCGGGATCATCCTGCCGGACAACGCGAAGGAGAAGCCGAAGCAAGGGAAGATCCTCTCGCTCGGCGAGGGCAAGGTGCTGGAGAACGGCAAGCGGGCCCCGTTCCAGGTGAAGGTCGGCGACAAGGTGCTGTTCACGTCCTACGCCGGCAACGAGGTCACCGTGGACGGCAAGGAGTACCTCGTCATGACCGAGGACGACATCCTCGCCGTCGTGGACTGATTCTTTATTTAGCCGCCGGCTTGCCGGCGGGGTTCGGGGGTCGCAAAACCCGCCGGCAAGCCGGCGGCTATATTTTCCAGATTACCCAGGCGGCCGGGTGAAGGGGGATAATCCCACACTTCACCCGGCCGCTCTGCGTTTCAAAGGCCGGTTTGTCGGCAAATCGGACGAAACCCGCTCACCTTTTGATTCTCATTCGTAACTCAGTTCGTTTCGTGGAAAAAATGCTTGGTGTGGGAATAACGGTGGACTAAAATCGTGAGACTTCCCGCTCCGGGGAGTGTTGCGATTCACGCGGCGTCGGTGTGTACCGGCTTTGAGGGAAGTCCGGGCCGGCGTCGTTGTGCATCACAGCGGTAACGGATCGGATTGGGTTTCGAGTCTATGGCAACGAACATCTACGTCGGTAACCTGCCGTGGTCCACGACGACCGAGGACCTGTACGCGCTGTTCCAGCAGTACGGCACGGTGCAGCGCGCCCAGATCGTGACGGACCGGGAGACCGGCCGGTCGCGGGGCTTCGGGTTCGTCGAGATGCCGAACGACGCCGAGGCGCAGGCGGCGATCCAGGCGCTGCACGAGCAGCCGATGAACGGCCGCCCGTTGACCGTCAACCAGGCGCAGCCGCGGCAGGACAAGCCCCGTGGCGGTGGCGGCGGCGGGTACGGAGGGGGCGGCGGTGGCGGCCGCCGGGGGGGTGGCTACGGTGGCGGTGGCGGCGGTGGCGGCGGGTACGGGGGGGGAGGTGGCGGGTACGGCGGGGGCGGCGACCGCGGCGACTACTGACGCGGCCGCCGGGGAATCAGTTTGCTTTCCTCTGTCGGTTCGGTCGGACAAATCCTAGAATACAGCACTCGAGACGGTTCGTCGTGGACACGTTGAGTGCTGTTCGCGTTTTCACCACCCGCCTCGGCCCTTTCCCGATTCAACCACCGAGGCAGGAGCACATGGCTAAGGAAGAAGCGATCGAAGTCGAAGGCCGCGTCAAGGAGGCCCTCGCGAACACGCAGTTCCGCGTCGAGCTGGACATCGGCGGCGAGGTCATCGCGCACATCGCCGGCAAGATGCGGAAGAACTTCATCCGCATCATCCCCGGCGACCGGGTGAAGGTGGAGATTTCCCCCTACGACCTGGGCCGCGGCCGGATCATCTACCGCGCCCGCTAACTTGAGGGAAAGTTTACAATCCCCGGACTTTTTTGTTGACATCTGCCCGCCGATTCGCCACCTTAGTCCCTCACGTCGTCAGGACGGCGACGCACACCAACCACGGAGGGGCGGTCATGTTCGTTCAAACCGAATCCAAGGCTCAGACCTGGCGCGCGGTGGCGGTCCTCGAGGGCCGCGGCGAGTGCCTGCTGTTCGTCGGCCGGTCGTCCACCCACGTCCGCGGCGAGTACGTCGAGGCGTACACGGAGCTGCTCGACGACGAGGAGAAGGAGATCGTCACGGCGATCAAGATGGAACAATGGCAGGGCACGCCCGACGCCGGCCGGTGGGTCCAGAAGAACGACCTCCGCGTCCCGCAACCGGCGAAGCAACTCGCCCGCGCCGCGGCCTGATTCGTCCCACGAAGCCCACCCACGATCGTGGGTGGGCTTGGCTGCGAAATTCCAATTCTGACACCTCTCGTCGAACCTCTTTTCGCGTTCTTCCGTCTCCACGATGGGCGGAAGCGGCGGGGAATGTTCTAATCTTGCGGGCGGGGAAAGCTGGGACGACCGCCCGACCTTGCAATCGCCGCGCCCGACACGAACAATGAGTCACGGGCGACCCGAACCGCCGACTAAAATGCAGTAGCCACGCGGGAACCGGCTTCGCCCCTGGTTCAGACGAAAGGAACCGTCGATGAGCAACATGTATAGCACCCTGTGCGACGACTTCGGCCTCTCGGCGTACATCCTCGGGAAGGTCGAGATGCCGACCGGCCGGGAGACGGTGCTGCACTTCTTCGACGCCGTCCGCAAGGCCGTGCCGACGATGACCGACTTCGAGAAGCGGGACAACGGCGAGTACGCCCTGGAAGAGGAGCGCGACGCCGGGTCGTACCGGTGGGCGTCGCTGGACGCCCGCCGGCTCTGCGCCGGGTACGTGAACCCGCCGGCCCTCGAAGACGCGGACGAGCACAACGAGCGCATCCTGGAGATGGCCGCGTACCACCTGGACCTCGGGCCGCTGCACACGGACGCGGTGGACGTGCAGTACTACTTCGACTTCATCTACCAGGGCAACCACGACGAGGTGGTGGCCGAGGCGCTGGCCGCGAACACGCCGCTGGAAGGGCTGACCCAAATCCCTGGCGGCCGGGTGCTGCACTACCAGCCGAGCCTGCTGATGGCGCTCGACGAGGGCTGCGGGTTGCAGGGCCGGATGTCGGTCGAGACGCGGACGACGCCGTACCAGGTGCGGACCGGGCAGTTCCCGGAGGCCCCGATCACGGTCTACTTCACGGCCCGGCAGTTCTGGGGCAAGCAGCCGTTCAAGTCGTTCGTGGACTCGTACCGCAACCAGCGGCGGGTGATCGACGAGCTGGTCAGCCAGTACGTGGTGCCGAACGTGATCCAGCCGCTGCAGAAGGCGATCGGGGCGAAGCAATGAGTTGACTTCCGAAGTCCGGCTTCGACTTCCGAAGTCGGGGACACGCGGGAGCTTCAACGGCGTCGGTAAACGCCCCTCCGCCGCCTCGACTTCCGAAGTCGAAGCCGGACTTCGGAAGTCAGTAATCGGGCCGCGGGAAGCACTTCCCGCGGCCCGCTCGTTTCGTGTACACTCGGCGTCATGGAAACCCCGCCTGCCCCGCCGCCGAAGCCGAAGCGTCGCATCGTCACCCGCCGCCGGTTCCTCGCGGCCGTCGGCTCGCTCGGCATTTACACGTGGCAGGTCGAACCACGGTGGGCCGAACTCGTCGAACGGCCGCTGCCCGTCGCGAACCTTCCGCCGCACCTCGCCGGCAAGCGCGTCGTCCACCTCAGCGACATCCACGTCGGCCCCGTGTCGCCGACGTACCTCACGAGCTGGTTCCGCGAAATCTCGTCCTTGAAGCCGGACCTGATCCTCGTCACCGGCGACTTCATGAGCGCGAAGGGCACGGAGCGCATCCCGGACGTACTACGCCAACTGGAACACCTCGCCCCGGCCCCGCTCGGCACGTTCGCGTGCCTCGGAAACCACGACTACGGCGCGGGCTGGACGAACGTGCGGGTCGCCGACGAACTCGCGAAGGGGCTGGAGACGCAAGGCGTCCGCGTCCTGCGGAACCACCTCGTTGACGTGGAGGGTCTGCAACTCTTCGGCCTGGAAGACCTCTGGTCCGGCGAGTTCGACCTGGCCGCGGCCACGGCGAAGCTCGACCCGGCACGTGCAGCGATCGCCCTCTGCCACAACCCGGACGGCGCGGACGTGGCCGGCTGGGAGAAGCACACGGGCTGGATTCTCGCCGGCCACACGCACGGCGGCCAGTGCCGGCCGCCGTTCCTCGCCCCGCCGCTGCTGCCGGTACGGAACAAGCGGTACACCCGCGGCGAGTTCGCGCTGACCGGCGGCCGACGGCTCTACATCAGCCGCGGCATCGGGCACATCACGAAGGTGCGGTTCAACGTCCGCCCGGCGGTGACGCTCTTCGAGCTGACGGACGGCTGACGGCGGAGCGTCCCGCCATGAACGACCGCGCGTTTCGGAAACCATTTGCGGCCGCCCGCCCGCCCGGATACGATCCGGGCGGGTCGGCCACCCGGCCCGCCTCCCCACATCCCCACGAGGTCCTAGCCATGCCCGACGACGCCGACCCGCAACCCCAGGTTGCCCCGTACCTCACCCACGTCCGAATGGAGTGGAACCAGAACTACCCGAACGGGTTCATCCACCTCCTCAAGAAGAACACCAACAACGAGGACGTTACCACCGTCGGCTACGTGCGGGGGACCAACCTCGCGAAGGGCTACACGGTGGAGGTCCAGCGGAACGCCAAGAAGAAGTACTGGAAGGGGACGATCATCGACGGCCCGAACACGAACGGCTCCGGGCAGGAGTACTGGTCGTTCCGGGTCGCGAACGTCACGAACGAGGCCGACCCGGACCAGGAGGACACGCTCCAGGTGACGGTGACGAACACCGAGCCGACGCCGCTAACGTCGAACCCCCTCAAGCCGGACCCGGTGCCGGCGGAAATCCCCTGACGCCGGCCGTCACTTCGCCGGCGGCTTCAGTGCCTCGCCCGCCGCGGCCAGCCCGCGGCGGTGGTGGGCGTTGTCCGGGTCGTTCCGCAGCGCGATCTCGAACACCTTCGCCGCGTTCCCCCACGCCGCCCGTGCGTCCGCGGCCTTCCCGGCCGCGGCGTGCGCGTGGCCGAGCGCCAGGAACGCCCGCCCGCGGACGAGGAGCGCCGCCGACCCGGTGTCGAACTTGTCGAGCAGCGCCCGCGACACGGCCAGGGACTTCGCGACCTCAGCCGCCGCCTCCCCTGGCCGGCCGAGGGCCGTCAACAACTCGCCGCGGGCGGCGTGGACGACGGCCAGCTTCTCCAGGTAGTGCGGGACGTGCGGGTAGTCCTCGACCAGTTTTTCCGCCACCCGGACGACTTCGACGAGGTCCGCCTCGGCGGCCGCCCGCCGGTCCGGGACGGCCGCCGCCGTCCGCGCCCGCTGCTCCCGCACCTCGCAGACCCAGAAGACCACGTCCCGGCTCGCCTTCGGCCCGTCCAGCGCCGCCATTCGCGCCGCGGCGTCGTCGTGCGCCGCCAGCGCCTCGACCGGCCGGCCCAACTCGCGGCGAGCGACCGCCAGGTCGTTGACCGCCATCGCCGCCAGCAGCGGGTCGATGGACTGGCGGAGTTTCAACTCGACGCCGGGGTGATTTAGTCGGTCGAGCAACTCCCCGGCCCGGGTCGCGAATCGCAGCGAGTCGTCGAACCGCCCCCGGAGGTACGCGACCTTTGCCCGGTCGTGGTCGATCAGGCCGGCCGTCCGCAGGTATTGCGGCTCGGACCCCGCCCCGGCTTCGGCGACCCCCCGCGCCCGGTCGAGGTCCGCCGCCGCCCGGTCCAGCCGCCCCACCAGCATGTCCAGTAGCGCCCGGTCCGCGAGGGCGAGGGCCAGCGTGTCGCGGTAGGTCGGGTTGGTGGGGAAGCGAGCCGTCAGGTCGTCCATGATTTTGAGGGACCGGTCGTAGGCGTCCACCGCCGCTGGGTACTCCCGTAGCATCCGGGAGACGTTGGCGGCGTACCGGTGCAGGTTGGCGGCCTGGAACTGGACCCGCTCGTCGTCGGGCTGGTCCTCGCGGAACCGCTCGAAGTGCCGGCGGGCGTCGTCCAGCGCCTGCCGGCGAGCCAGATCCGCGAGGCGGGGATCCTTCTGGGTGGACTCGATCAGGTTGATCTGCGCGCCCATGTTCAGCACGAGGTCGCGGGCGGAGCCGAAGTTGGTTTCGGCCCGGCGGAATTCCGCGTCCGCCTTCCCCCACCCCTGCTCGGCGTACGCCTTCTGCCGCCGGGCCTCGAACAGGCCGAGGGTCGTGCCGGCGATCCCGGCGACGAGGACCGCGACCGCGACCGCGGCGGCCGCGAACACCTGCCGCCGCCGCCGCCGCTCGACGACGACCTCCGCGGCGGCGACGGCCGCCCCCCGCTCGGCGGCCCGCAGCCGGTCCTCCACCCCGCTCAGGTGGGCCGACAGTTCGTCCGCGACGGCCTGCCCGGTGGCGGGGCGGTCGGCCGGGGCCGCGTTCAGGCAGCGGCGGCAGAGGGCGACTAGGTCCGCGTCCGCCCCGCACCCGTCCAGCCGGTCCCAGGCGTCGGCCAAGTCGGCGGCGGCCGCCCGCCGGACCAGTTCGACCGACGTGTCGCCTCGGAACGGCGGGTGGCCCGTCAGGAGGGCGCAAAGGATGCCGCCGAGGGAGAACACGTCGGCCCGCGGGTCCGTCGGCTCGCCGCGGGCCTGCTCCGGGGCCATGTACCCCGGCGTTCCCATCACCGCCCCGGCCCGCGTGCCGGGGTCGGTCGAATCGTCGAACCCGCCGTCCTCCGCCACCCGGGGGTCGTCCGCGGCGTCCGGCTCGGCCAGCTCCTTCGCCAGCCCCCAGTCCATGACCTGCACCTCGCCGAACGCCCCGACCATGACGTTCGCCGGCTTCAGGTCGCGGTGGACGACCCCGCGGCTGTGGGCGAACCCGACCGCCTGACACACTTGAACGAACGCCCGGAGCAGCCGCGGCCGGTCGGCGGCCTTCATCTCGGCCGAGAGGGTTTGCCCGGCGATTAGCTTCATGGCCAGGAACGGCGACCCGTCGGCGAGCGTGCCGAGGGCGTGGACCGGCGGGATGCCGGGGTGCGGCAGTCGGGCGGTGATCTTCGACTCGCGGACGAACCGCCCGGCCGGGGCCATCGGGAGCAGGACCTTGATCGCCACGTCCCGGTCGAGGGCGAGTTCGCGGGCGGCGAGGACGCGGCCCATGCCGCCGCGGGCGATCTCGCCGACGACGTGGTAGCCGGGGATGACCGGTAGCGCGGCCGCGGGGTCGCCGGGCGGGTCGCCCCCGGTGCTGACCGACGCGCCGGCCAGATCGACGGTGCCGTTCGGGTCCGGCGTCGGGTCGGGGGTCGCGACGGAGACGGCGCGGTCGATCGTCCGGTCCGGGTCGGGGGGTTCGGTCATGGCGAGGTCTCACAAGGGGCACGGGCCGCCGCCGGCCGGGGCGTGCCCGCGCGACTACGTCAGGTCTTCGACGGCCGCGGCCGGCGCGTTCGCCTTCACCGAGTCGATGCCCTTCTCCATCGCCGCCGCGGTCGAGTACATCTGGCTGCGGCCGAGCGCCTCGCCGTTGGCGGCCTTCAGCACGAAGTACGGCTGGTCGCCGGCCGAGGTCTTCCGCTCGTACCGGGCGTCGGTCCCGGCGTTCGCCTTCACGGAGTCGATCCCGCCTTGCGCGCCGGCCTTCGACGCGTATTGCTCGCCGCTCAGGATCACCTCGCCGTTGCCGGCCTTGAGCCGGAAGTAGAACTGGCCGTTGGCGGACTTGTCGATCTGGAACTTCGCGGCCATGTCGCCCTCGCGTCGTGAGGAAAGGGAAATACCACAGTCGTCCCGATTTAATCGGGCGGGCCGGTCGAACGACACGCGCACCGGCCCCCGGCATCGAGACGGGAGCGGCCGACGTTCCGCCCGGCTACAGCGTTCGCAGGTACGCGATCAGGGCCTTGCGGTCGTCGGCGGACAACTCCAGGCCGAAGGCGTGCCCCTTCACCGCCCGCGCCCGCGTGCCGGGCGGGCCTTTCCACCCGGTCGGGACGTAACTCGGCTCGAGCCGCCGCTTGTCGAACCAGTCCTCCAGCGAAGCGACGGACCCGTTGTGCTCGAGCAGGCCGCGGTACCACACCCCGCGGAGGGACGGCACGCGGTAGAACCCGGTCCCCTTGCGGGTGTTCACCGCGAGCGTGGGGTCGGTGCCGACGGACTTCTCGGAGATGTCGTCCGCGGCCGGGCGCTTGTCCGGGACCCGGAAGCCGTCCACGGGCGTCAGCGTGCTGCCGCCGTGGGCGTCTCCCGCGTGGCAGCGGGCGCACCGCTCGCGCGCGAACACCTCCCGGCCGCGCGCCGCCAGGGCGTCCGGCTTGTTCGGGTTCGGCGGCGGCGCGAGCGCGTAGACGTATTGCGCCAGCGCGTAGAGTTGCTCGTCGGAGTAGCGGAACTTCGACTTCGGGTCCGGTAGCTTCCCCAGCGGCGACCAGTCGCCGAAGGTCATGTGCCGCTCCATCCCGCTCATCTGCCCGCCGACCAGGGCGGCGTACCGCATCAGGTCGGCGGGCGACCGGTGGCGGATCAACCCGGTCGCGTCCAGGTACTTGCGGTCCTTGACGCCGATCAGGTCCGGGATCTTCGGGACGTAGGTGACCCCGGTGCCGATGCGGAAGGCGACGCCGGGCGGGGCCTCTTCGATCGCCGGGAGGAAGTCGGCGAGCGTGAGTTTGTCGTGGGCGTCTCCCGGCCCCCGGTTCCAGGGCATGTGCGGCCCCGGAACGGCGCGGCGGGCCGATTCCAGGGCGGCCGGCTCGCCGTCCTTCTTGGCCCGCGCCCGGAGGTCCTGGGCGAGCCGCCCCATGACCGGGAAGTTGCTCGGCGCGCCGGTGACGACCGTCCCGGCCAGCGGGCCGTCGCGGAGCACCCGCGTGTGGCAGCGGCCGCAGTTGGCCCCCTCGACGGCCACCTCGCCCTTCTTGCGGATCACGTACCGGAAGCCGGGCAGCGTGCCGTCGGCGGCGACCGGCACGTCGAGGCCCTTGTACCAGGCCGGGTCGTGGGCGTCCGCCTCGCTCGGCCCGCGGCCGGTGTCCGGGGCGTGGAACACGAGTTCCCCGGCCTTGACCCAGTCCGCCGCGGTCCGCAACCGCGCCGGGTCGAAGGCGACGAATTCCGGCTCCTTCTTTCGGAGGGAATCCATGTACCCCTTCGGCTCCTTGTCCGGGTGGTACACGGGGTACCCCTTGGCGATCGGGAGGACGGGCACGGCGGCGTAGAACGCGAGCGGCGCGTGCTTCACCGGCTTGTCGAGGCCGACGCGCGGCAGCTCCATCCCGTGGAGGGCGGCCTCGTCCCACGCCGTCGGGACGGCCGGGTGTTGGGCCGCGGCGACCGGGGCGAGCAACAGCATCGCGGCGACGGCCGCGACCGACGCGACAGAAAGTCTGGCGCGTGATGGCATGGCGAATCTCCTGTCCCCGCCAGGCGGGGGCTTCCAGGGGTCCGGAAGGCGACGGGTAAGGCTCGACTACCTGCCACAGTAACTTACACCCCGTCGTCGGGCAACGAACTCCCAGAACCGAACCCGTGGGCCGGGTCAGGGGCCGCGCCGGGTTCGGCGTGCCTTGCCCGCGCCCGGCGGCGCGACCCACATCGGTTGCCCCTCCTCCCACGGCTCGGAGAGGACGTTCACCCTGCGGCACAGCAGCCGACCCCCGCGGGTGACCGAATTCGGCGGGTCCGTTTCCACCCACACGAGCCGTTCCTTCGGGTCCGCGATGTCGGCGTCGAGCCGCTCGACCTCGGCGAGCAGGGCGTTCCGCCAAGCCGGGATGTCCGCCGCCCGCTCCGGGCACAACGGGTCGATCCGGTCCCACCGCAGCCGCAGGTTCAACACCTCGACCCGAGGATTGAGTTCGGCGGTAACCGGGTGGGCCGCCAGGGCGACGATGAAGTCCGCACACGCCTCCTCGGCGTAGCTCCCAAAGTTGACCGTCGTACCCATCGGGACGATCAGGTTCAGCAGCTCGACGACCGGCTTATCCCAGGCGACGCTGACGAGTGGGCTTACCGACCCGAGGCTGGGGCGGTAAAAGACAACGTTCATCCGAAGCCCCACCACTTACCACGGGTGTCCCCGGCCCGCCGCCGCCGAACGACCCAGCTCAGTGGCGGCGGGGCTGGGTGGGCTACACGTCACGGAAAGCCGTCATGCCCCGCCGGTCAGGTGCAGCGCCTGGTTCGGCCGGCCCGCCCTCACCGGACCCGCTGATAGGTGCCTTGTTTGAGGGGTGGTCCCAATCCGGTGCCAACTCGGAACGGATGAAGCAGACTGCCGCCGCGCCCGACAGCGACACCCAGAACAGGCTGCCCTCGTCCGAGGCGTCCACCCACCGCACCTCCCCCTTCACACCGCTCAGCTCGCGCCCGTCCCGCGTTACTCCGCGGCGGATCTCAACGCCGCTGCCCCGCGCGATCGGGACGGAGCACGACATGCAGAGTTTCGGAGCGAGCTGCATGTCGCCGTACTTCTCGTCCCAGACCTTTCGCGAGCCCAGGTTGTAATGGCTCCGTGTCCCGCAACTGGGGCACATCCCGTACGGCATCTGATGCGCCCTCCGTCGCCGAACCAGTGTTTCTCTCAACCACAGATCAGATAAATCTGGGCAGGCTCAGCCCCGCTACGGCTGGGGCTAGCCCCAGCCTAGCGATACGCGAGGGGCGGGTCAAAAACCAATCTTCTGCCCCCGACCTAAACCCGCACGATCACCGCATACGCCGCCGCCGCCAGCGCCGCCCCGCACGGGACGGTGCTGACCCACGCGGCCAACACCTCGGCCGCCTTCCGCCAGCGGGCTTGCTTCGTGGCTGCACCCATGCCGAGCAGCGCACCGACGCTCACGTGCGTCGTGCTCACCGGCAGCGCGTGCAGGCTGGCCGTCGTCACCAGACTCGCCGTCACCAGGCTCGCCGCGAACCCCTGGCCGGGGTTCATGCCGGTCAGCTTCTTGCCGAGCGTTTCCGCCACGCGGTCGATGTCCAACAGGCCGCCGAGCGCGATCGCCACCGCCACGACCAGGAACGCCCACGGGGTTTCCAGGCCGGGGACCGCCAGCATCAGGGCGGCCATCTTCGGCGTGTCGTTCAGCCCGCGGGCGAAACTGGCCGCCCCGGTGCTCAGGAAGTGCAGCACGTCCAGCGCGGGCGTGCGGTGGTCCGGGGCGAAGTGCATGGACTTGAGGAACAGGTACACGAGCGCCCCCGCCGCGGCGGCGACGAGCGGGCTGAACACCAGCGGGAGCAGGAACGCCGTTCCGACGGCCGCGACGTTCACGCTTCCCCCTCCGGTCAGCCCGGCCCCGAGCAGCGCGCCGACCAGCGCGTGCGTCGTGGAAACCGGGAACCCGAACCGCGTGGCGAGGAAGCTGGTCAGCGCCGCTCCGATTGCAACCGCGCAGACGAAGTGCTGCGACGCGACCAATTCCGCCGGCACGATCCCGCGGCCGCTGAACGCGGGGAGCAGCCCCTTCGCCAGAAACAGCGCCGCGACCGACCCGGCGAACGTGGCGGCCGTGCCCCAGAGGGCGGCCTGCCGGAGCGTGGTCGTGCCGCTGCCGTAGAGCGACGCGACGCCCTTGAAGTTGGCGTTCGCCCCGTTCGTGAACGCGACGAAGCACACGGCGAGGAACAGGACCGCGACGAGCATGCGGTGAGGGTTCTAGGTTTTCAGGCTGAAAGCCTGGGAGCGCATAGCCCAGGGCAACGCCCTGGGCGCGGGGGACGCGGTGACCCATGCGTGTCTGGGACCGCCTTGTCGCAGGCTTTCAGCCTGCGGGGTGGTTGCGGTCCCCACCCAGGGCGGCGGGGGCTTCGCCCCCTTGCCCTGGGCTGTATTCTCCCACCCCTTCGGGGTGAAGACGGGCTATTTCCCCGTGTTCTCCTTCGTCTCCGCCGGGTGCTGCTTCAGCGCGGCGTACTCCTTCCACGACCCCTCGTACAGCCGCACGTTCGGGTACTTCGCGACGTGCTTCAGGTAGAACCGCAGTAGGCTCCCCTCCCGCGACGTGCCGCAGTAGACGAGAATCTCCTTGTCCGCCGTCAGCCCCGCGGCTTCCAACTCGGCCTTCGTCCGGTCGAGCGGCAGGAACTGGTGCGTGTTGTCCTTCGCCATCAGCCGCGCCCAGTGGAAGCTGACCGCGCCGGGGATGTGCCCCTTGCGGAGCCACACGTCGTCGTTCCCGACGTACTCGTTGTGCGGCCGCGCGTCCACGAGGACCGCCCCCGGCTTCCGCTTCAGCACGTCCTCGACGGTCAACGCGATCTCCGGCTTCATCTTCTCCGGCAGCGTCCCCGTCGGATTGCCGAAGTACTCCTGCGTCACCGGCAGCTTCGCCGCCGCCCACGCCGGGAGGCCGCCGTCCACGATCCGGATGTCCTCGACGCCGAACTTCTCCAGCACGTAGGCGACCATGCTCGCGCTCAGGATTTCGTCGTTCGGCAGCTTGTCGCCGGTCGCGTAGATCAGGTGCGTGCGGGCCTTGTCCACGCCGGCGCGGACGAGCAGTTGCTTCGTCAGGTCGTCCGGCAGGTACTGGACCGGGACGCCGCGGTCGGTCCCGCGGAGGGTGTCGAAGTTCAGGTGGTGGGCGGTCGGCAGGTGGCCGCGGAAGTAGTCCTTGTACCCGCCGCGGGTGTCGAGCACGACCGGCCGCTTCGCCGCGTCGGCCTCCTCGATGAGCTTCTTCGCCTCGGCCGGCGAGATGATCCCGATGTCGGCGCGGGCGGCGGGGGCGAGCAACAGGGCGAGGGCGAGAACGCGGAAGAGGGGCATGGCGGACGGCTCCGTGTCGGCGGGTCGGGGGGAGCGGTCATGATAAGCCGAAACCTTGACGACCGGCCAGATGTCCCGTTTTTGTCCGACCGCTTTGCCCGCCGCGGATGGCCGTCGGATACAATTTGAACCAGTCCCGTCTCCCGCGAGGCCGCCACATGCGAACGCTGCTCGCACTGTTCCTGCTCCCGCTCGCCGGGGCCGCGGCCGACCCGCCGCGGCTGCCGGAACTCTCGACCGCCGACGCCTGGAAGGCGCTCCCGCGGGACAACCCGCCGCTGCCCGTCTGGGCGCGGACGCTGGCCGCGTCCATCCCGAAGGGGACGGCGAAACTCCTGGAACTCGATGACCTGCACCGCGCGAGGAGTCCCATCGGCAACGCCCTGCGGGCGAAGCTGCGGTACGTCGCGTCCGACGCCGTCGGGTCGCCCTACGGGAAGGCTTACGCCGCCAACGACGCGAAGTACGCCGGCGTCAGCGCCGAGGAACTGGAGGCGTGGGCCAAGTTCGACGGCGAGCCGACGACGCCGGAGCAGAAGCTCGCGGCGCTCGCCCGGAAGATGGCGCTCGCCGCCGACACCGTGACCGACGCCGAGTTCGCGGACCTGCTGGAGCATTTCGGCCCGGAGAAGATGGTCGGCGTCGTCCACACGCTCGCCTACGCCGGGTTCCAAGACCGCGTCCTGCTCGCGCTCGGCTGCCAGGTCGAGAAGGACGGCCCGCTGCCGCCGCTGAACCGGACGTTCGACCCGAAGTGGTACGAGAACGTGACGACGCCGAAGCGGGAGCCGACGGCGAAGAAGGAGCTTCCGAAGAAGTCGGAGTACGTGTTCGAGTGGACCGACCTGACCGGCAAGCACCTTCCGACGCAACTCGACCTGCAGAAGCAGCGGTCGCCGCGGGTTCCGATCCCGTCGGACGAGAAGCTCGCGTGGATGCCGGCGGAGGACCGCGCCCGCACGAAGCGGATCGTCTGGTCCACCATCGGCCAGGGCTATCAGCCGAAGCTGACGACGGCGTGGTTCGACTCGATGACCACGGCGTCGGCCGAGGGGAAGGTGGACCCGGTGTTCAAGAACACCGTCTTCTGGATCGTGACCCGAACGAACCGGTGCTTCTACTGAATGGGCCACAGCGAAATGCTGCTCGCGGTCGCGGGCATGAAGCAGGCGGACATCGAGAAGCTGACGGCGAAGCTGGCGAAGGGCGACTGGTCTGGGTTCCCGGCCGACGAACAGGTCGCGTTGAAGTTCGCGAACAAGCTGACGGCGAAACCGGCGGCGGTGACGGACGCGGACGTGAAGGAGCTGATCGCCGCGTTCGGCCCGCACCGGGCGATCGACTTGATCTGGTACGTGTCGTGGTGCAACTACATGACCCGCGTGGCCGACGGGCTGCAACTGCCGTTGGAGACGACGAACGTGTTCGCCCCGCCGGCGAAGAAGTGAGCTACGCCCTCGGTTCGTCGCGGCGGCCGCGGAGCCGGCCGACCTCGTAGGCCAGGCACGCCGCGGCCGTTAGCCCGCTCGCGATGAACAGCGTCGCGTACCGGACGTGGCCGAACGCGACCGCCCCGACCACCCCGCCGATCAGAAAGCCGGAGATGAGTAGCGCGTACAGCCGTAGCCGCCGCAGGTCGGCCGGGACGCCCCGCAGCGCGTGGCCGAGGACGATGCCCACGTCCGTGAACATCCCGGTGACGTGCGTGGTCCGGACGACCGCCCCGCTGTACGTGCTCACCATCGCGTTCTGCAGGCCGCACGCGCCGGACGCGCAGTAGACCCCCAGGACACTGCCCCCTTCCAGCAGCACGGCCGCGGCCGCGAGCAGCCCGGCCTCGATGAGCAGGGCGACGCCGTACCGCCGGCCGAACCGGAGGGCGTCGTCCTGGATGACGACCCCGCTGAGCACGCACCCGGCGGTGAACGCGACGATGATCGCCGCGAGGCGGGCCGCGGCCGAACCGTCCCCGGCGGCGACGGCCGCCGACAGCATGGAGTTCGCCCCGGTCAAGTGCGTGACCGACTGGTGCTCGAACCCGAGCAGCGCGACGACGTTCACGGCCCCGGCGACGAACGCCAGCGCCCACGCGCCGACCCAGACCCAGCGGGGAAGTTTCGCGATCATCCGATCCGCCCACCCGGCGTGAAACGAGTGGGGAAAGCCTAGCACACGGCCGGGGCCGGCCGCAACCGCACCGGCCCCGCCATTCCTATCATCTCTGCATGAACGCTCCAACCTTCGCCGCCTTCGCCGCCGGCCTGACCACCGAGGTCGCGTTCGACGTGCTCGCCCGCGCCCGCCAGCTCAAGGCCGCCGGCAAGGACGTGGTCGAACTCCAGATCGGCGACAGCCCGTTCCCGACGACGCGGCACGCGGCCGCGGCCGGGAAGGCCGCCATCGACGCCGGGCGGACGCAGTACTGCCCGTCGCCGGGGCTGCCGGAGTTCCGCGCCGCCGCCGCGGACTTCGTCCGCGCCGAGTTCGGCGTCCCGGCCGCGGCCGAGAACGTCGTCGTCGGGCCGGGGGCGAAGGTGTTCGAGACGTACTTCTGCGAGGCGTTCGTCGAACCCGGCGACGAGGTGCTCCTGTTCAGCCCGACGTTCCCGACGTTCGTGCCGAACGTGCTGCGGCGGGGCGGCGTGCCGGTGTTCGCGGCGCTGAAGGAGGAGAATGCCTTCCGCCCGAACCCGGCGGACGTGGAGCGCTTCCTGAAAACGTCGAAACGGCCGCGGGCGATCTTCCTGAACTCGCCGCACAACCCGACCGGCGGGGTCGCGACGGCCGACGACCTGCGGGCCATCGCCGGCCTGATCCGCGGGAAGAACGTCGCGCTCCTCAGCGACGAGCCGTACTGCCACATGGCCTGGGCCGAGCCGCACCGGAGCATCCTCGCGGAGCCGGAGATGATGAACCAGTGCGTCGGGGCGTACACGTTCTCGAAGTCGTACAGCATGAGCGGCTGGCGGCTCGGGTTCGCCGTCGGCTCGCCGGAGGTGGCGCAAGTCATCGGGAAGATGGTGAACTCGTCGCTGTCGTGCGTGCCGCCGCTGGTGCAGCTCGCCGGGAAGGCGGCGCTCGAGAACGACGCCGGCGAGCGGGACGCGACGATGGCGAAGTTCCGCGCGAAGGTCGCGCTGCTCGTCGGCGAGCTGCGGCAGGTTCCCGGCGTGAGCGTGACGATGCCGGCCGGCACGTTCTACGTCTTCCCGAACGTGCGGCCGATTAGCGAGCGGCTCGGCATCACGTCGCACGGGCTGGCGATGTACCTGCTGGAAGGCGCGGACGACGCCGTCGGCGTGGCCTGCCTCGGCGGCGAGTGCTTCGGCGACGCGGGGACGGGGTTCCTGCGGTTCTCGTGCGCCGAGCCGGACGAGCGGCTGCTGCAGGCGGTTCACTTCGTCAAGGACGCGGTGACGCAGACGGACCGGGTGGCGAAGTATCTGGACGCGAACCCGACGTATCGGCTACAGTGACCGGCCCGGAGGACGACCATGAGTATCGACCCGACCGCCCCGGCGATCGTGTACCCCGAATCGGACGGGAAGCCGATGGCCGATAACACGCTGCAATGGGAGTGGATGGTGCGGATCGTCGGCGAGCTGCGGGAGCAGTACGCCGGGCAGCAGGTGTTCGTAGCAGGCGACCTGTTCTGGTATCCGGTCGAGGGCGACCCGCGGACGGTCGTGGCCCCGGACGGCTTGGTGGCGTTCGGCCGCGCGCCGGGGTATCGCGGCAGCTACAAGCAATGGGAAGAAGGTAACGTCGCCCCGCAGGTCGTGTTCGAGGTCATGTCGCCGAACAACACCGTCCCGGAAATGGACGCGAAGCTCGACTTCTACGAGCGGCACGGGGTCGAGGAATACTACTACATCGACCCATACGAGAACGAGATGGAAGCGTACGTCCGCCGCGGGAACCGGCTGAGATCGGTGCGGTGGGACAAGGGGTTCGTCAGCCCGCGGCTCGGTATCCGGTTCGAGAAACGCGGCGAGGAGTTGGTCGTGATCGGTCCGGACGGCCGCGTCTTTCAGGACCGCGAGGAGCGGGTTCAAGAGATTCAGGAGGAACTGCGCAAGACGGCGATGGCTTTCGAGGAGGAGCACGCGCGGGCGATCGAAGAATCGAATCGCGCGGACGCCGAGGCCGAGCGAGCGAACACGGAAGCCGAGCGAGCAAACTTGGAGGCCGAGCGGGCGAAAGCCGAGGCGAAAGCAAAAGAACTCTTGGCGGCAAAGTTGCGAGAATTAGGCGTCAGCCCCGATGACGTTCTGAGGAGCGCGGGGTAGTCACCCGCCCTTCCGCCGCTTCAGCTCCGTCAGCACGTCGGCAATGCCGCGGGTGTTGAACACGTCGTCCTTCGTCAGCCACCCGCGGCGGGCCACCGCCACGCCCCACGGGTAGAGCGCCAGGTCGTCCGGCGCGTGCGCGTCCGGGTTGATGACCAGCGGGATGCCGAGCTGCTTGGCCCGCTTCACGTACTTCCAGTCCAGGTCCAGGCGGTCCGGCTGGGCGTTGATCTCGATCATCTTCCCGTGCCGGGCGGCCGCCTCCAGCACCTTGTCCAGGTCGATCTTGTACCCGTCGCGGCGGAGCAGCAACCGGCCGGTCGCGTGGCCGAGCATCGTCACCGCGGGGTGCGACAGCGCCTTGCACACGCGGGCCGTCTGCGCCTCCTCGCTCAGCCCGAACAGCGTGTGAACGCTGGCGACGACGTAGTCGAACCCGGCGAGCAGCTCGTCGTCGAAGTCGAGCGAGCCGTCTTCCAGGATGTCCACCTCGGACCCCTTCAAGATCGTGACGCCCTTCAGCCTCTCGTTCAGCGCGTCGATCTCGGCCCACTGCTTTTTCACCCGCGTCGGCGTCAGGCCGTTGGCGATAGTCAGGGATTGCGAGTGGTCGCCGACGCCGAAGTATTCCAGGCCGAGGGCCTTCGTCGCCAGGGCCATCTCCTCCAGCGTCGCGGTCCCGTCGCTGGCCGTCGTGTGGTTGTGGAAGACGCCGCGGATGTCCTTCGCCTCGATCAGCGTCGGCAGCGCGCCCTTCTCGCTCGCCTCGACCTCGCCGGTGTCCTCCCGCATCTCCGGCGGGACCCACGCCAGGTCGAGCGCCTTGTAGACCGTCGCCTCGTCCGGCAGATTCTTCTTGTACCCGGTCAGCGCGTAGTCGTTGAGCGACCAGCCGCGCTCGATGGCCCGCTGCCGGAGGCGGATGTTGTGCTCCTTGCTGCCGGTGAAGTGTAGCACCGTGACCGGGAACTGCTCGTCCGGTACGACCCGCAGGTCGGCGTTCAGCACGACCTTCTCCCGGCCCCACGCCATCTCCGCGACGATGCTCGACTTCGTCGGCCCGTGTCCGGTGACCTGCAGCACCTCCGGCAGCTTCACGAACGCGTCCATGATCGGGGCGGCGTCCGTCGCGCTCACGACGATGTCGATGTCCTTGACCGTCTCCCGCCGGCGGCGGAGGCTGCCGCACAGTTCGGAGCGGATGACGCCGGGCATGGCGCGAATTTTCTCGAGTAGCCGCTCGCCGAGGGCCAGGCCCTTGTCGAGCCGGACGCGGTTGCCGACCGTCCCGAGGAACGCGATGCCGTCGAGAATCTTCTGTGCCGTCTTTTCGCCGAACCCCTTGAGCTTCGCGACCTCGCCGGCCTCGCACGCGGCCTTCAGTTTGTCGATGGAATCGACCTGCAACGAGTCGTACAGCGCCTTCACCTTCTTCGGCCCGATGCTCGGCAGCCGGAGCATGTCGATGAGGCCGGGCGGGACGGACGCCCGGAGGTCGTCCAGGTACGGCAGCCGGCCGGTGGTGACGAGCGTGGTGATCTTCTCGACGAGCGCCTCGCCGATGCCGCGAACGTCGGCGAGCTTCTTCGTCTCGACGAGCTGCTTGATGTCGCCGGGCAGGGCGGAGACGGTGCGGGCGGCGGCGTGGTACGCCCGGCAGCGGAAGTCGTTCTCGCCCTTCAAGGCCAAGAGGGTTCCGATGTCGTCGAGGGCGGCGGCCACGTCGTCTTTGGTCATGGGAGGCTCCTTGCCAACAATATAGCCGCCGGCTTGCCGGCGGGGTTCGTGACGACCCTTCCGGCGAACCGACGGCTTGAACGATCCTAGTCCTGGCTTTGTTCCCTCCCCCCTTGGGGGGGAGGGTTAGGGAGGGGGGTAGGTTTCCTCCCTCCGACGCGATACTTACCGGGGCTGGGAAGCTCACCCCCCTCCCTAACCCTCCCCCCCAAGGGGGGAGGGAACAAGAGAAGAACCCCTCCGGGGATAATCAAGAGTTACGCCGCCTTCGCGACCATCGGCACGGCCCGCGACGGGCTGTGGAGCATGATCTCCATCCCGTTCACGATCCGGTCGCCGCCGCGGCCGTCCACCAGGTTGCGGGCGCACCGGGACATGCTCAGCCGCTCCATCGGGTCGTCCAGGAGCGCGTCCACCGCCTCCTTCAGCACGTCGAACGTCACCTTGTGCGACTCGCCGAGGAACGTCGCCATCCCCTCGTCGTCCATCCGCTTCGCGTTCGCCGTGTGCCGCGGGCCGTGGCTGATCGCCAGCTGCGGCAGCCCGGTGCAGCACATCTCGAGCGCCCAGGTGTCGCCGGCCGTCAGCGCGAAGTGGCTTCGCACGAGGCGGGTCATCATCTCCTTCGTCTCGGTGATGACCTCGACCTTCCCGCCGGACGCGGCGCAGTAGTCCTTGATCTCGTCGTACCGCGGGTGGTGGTATCGGGTCAGGATGCTGACCTTCTCGACCTTCTCGATCCGCCGGAGTTGTTCCGTCCGCTCGAGCGTCTGGTCGGCCGGGTCGTCGTCGCCGAACGCGACGAGCGCCCGGAACGGGGCCGGCTGCTCGGTGGCGCGGATCGTCCGTTGCCGACGGAAGATGCCGCGGACCAGCGCGTACTTCCGGCCGACGAGGATTTGCCCGCCGACGGTCACGTCGAAGTTCTTCTTCAACGGGGCCATGTACGGGTTCACCACGAGGTCGGCCGGGATCACGCCGCCGCCCTTCGAGTCGAACGCGAGTACGTAAGCCTTCGCCTCCCGCAGCTCTTCGAGGTAGTCCCGCGGCACGTCGCCGCAGACGACGACCGCGGCGGCCCCGAGCCGGCGGACCTGGGCGATCGTCACGGCGGCGTCCTCCGGGCTGCCCATCGGCTGCTCGGCCGCGGTCCAGTCGTTGTTCCCGCGGTTGATGACGTGCGCCAGCGACAGCGGGTCGAGGTAGCTGAAGAAGTGCGTCCCGCGGCGGCGGCGCTGCAGGGCCGCGGCGAACGAGAGGCCCTGGTACAGCGGCTCCCAACCGCCGTCCGCCGTCCCGTCGCAGCGAAACAGAATCGGTCCACGCTTCACGTCCATGCGAGCGGCCTTTCCACGTCGGTGTGGGGACACGCCGACGTGGCCGGCCGCGCACGAGTGTACGCGCGGCCGGGCCGTCAGTGGCGAGGGCGTGTCCGTTGTCAGTCAGCCGGTGGTGTGGAAGGGTCGGGCGCGCGAAAGGTGGGTGAGTCCGCGGGCGACTCGGGGCGCGACCGTCTTCGGGACACCTCTTCTCCGGGGGGCCGTTCCGAAGGCCCCTGCCCGTTCGCCGTGGGTTCCGGTCCGCGGCGGCGGGTACGTTCGGGCGGCGGTTCCGGCCACCGCTCGAACGGGGCGGATGGTAACCCGGAATTTTTCCGCGCGACAAGGCCACTTGGCCGACGATGCGTTTCGACCTGAATTTCAAGCTCAGACGTTCCACGTGGAACATAGTAGTAGGCACACTCCGTGTGCCGTTTCCTCGGCGTGTCGGTGGGTCCGTGGAAACCCCGGAAGCAGTCAGCAGGCGGTACACAGCCTCCTCGGCGTGCGGTGAGTCCGTCCGAGTCGTTGCGACGCTCGGCAAACGGCACACGGAGTGTGCCTACTACTTTGAGTCGGTCTTCCCAAAATCCGCGGTCGTGCTATGACCCCTGGCGTCGGTCCCAGGGAACGGGACCGGTTTCAGGGGGATGGGGGATGGACACGACGACGAAGGAACGCGCCCGGCTCGGCCTCGACGCGATTAAACACAACCCGTACCAGCCGCGGAAGCAGTTCGACGAGGACGAGCTGACGCACCTCCGCGACAGCATCAAGACGCACGGCGTCCTCCAGCCGCTCGTCGTCCGGCGGACCGGGGACGGGTTCCAGCTCATCGCCGGCGAGCGGCGGCTGCGGGCGGCGCAACAGGCCGGCCTGAAGGACGTGCCGGTCCACATCGTCGAGTTCAACGACCAGCAGGTCTTCGAGGCGGCCCTCGTCGAGAACATTCAGCGGGCGGACCTGAACCCCATCGAAAAGGCCCAGGGGTTCAAGGACTACCTGGAGCGGTTCAAGCTGACGCAGGACCAGCTCGGAGCGAAGCTCGGTTTGGACCGCACGACGATCAGTAACCTCGTCGGCCTGCTGGCGCTGCCGGAGGAGGTACAGACGGCCGTGCGGCATGGGCAGATCACCCTCGGCCACGCGAAGGTGCTGAAGGGCCTCGCCGATTCCGGGAAGCAGATCGCGCTGACGAAGCTGGTCCTGCTGCAAGGGCTGTCGGTCGCCGCGCTGGAGCAGCTGGTGAAGGCGGCGAAGCAGCCGGAGAAGGCGGAGGAGCCGGCGGCCGCGAGGAAGCCGGCGGCGGAGAAGACGGCCCACGTCGCGAGCCTGGAGAGCGACCTACGGCAGCGGTTCGCCAGCCGGGTCGAGATCAAGGTGAGGGCGAAGGACAAGGGGCAGATCGTCATCGACTTCGACAGCAACGACGATTTCGAGCGGATTCTGAGCTTGCTCAGCCGCTGACCTGGCGAGCGTCGGGGCGTCAGCCCGACGTGGCTTAGGCCCCCGCTGTGTGATTGACCGGTTGCGAGTGTTCATCACCACGTCGGGCTGACGCCCCGACGCTCGCCGTGAACCCCGCGCCCGTGCCGGGTGTCCGTTCACTCGATAAGATGATCCGTCGCATCGGGGTGTAGCTCAGCTTGGCTAGAGCGCTTGCCTTGGGAGCAAGAAGTCGTCGGTTCAAATCCGGCCACCCCGACTGACCGCCCGCCCTTTCCACGTCCGACCGCCCAGTATGCCCACCATCGTCGTGACCGGCGACTGCCTCCGCCCCTACCGGGACGGGTCGCTCGACGGCAGCAACGTCCAGACCCGCTGGCTCCATGCACTCATCGAACGCCAGGTCGTCCTCGCGACCGGCATCGCGCCGAAGCTCCTGATCCTCGACCCCGACCGCGGGATCGACGCGCACGCCTTCTAACGAACGCACGGCCTGACGGACCGGCTGAACGCCTGGGCCGGCATCTACGACGGCCGCCGGCTGCACGCGGAGGTCACCGCCCTGTACGAGCCACACGTCCGCGGGGCGGTCGTGATCGGGTTCGAGATGCCGCCGTACCTGCGGTCGGCCCTGACGGCGCTCGGCGTCCCGTTCGTGGACGTGTGGGTCCACCCGATCCGCTTCCTGGACGACCTGCTCCTCGGCGTGCGGTCCTCCGACCCGGCGAGCGACGCCGCGATCCGCGGCCACGCGGTTAGTGAAGACGAGGTCTGGATGACGGCCGGGCTGCGGCGGGCGACCGTCACGACTTCGCCGTACAGCGTCCTCGACCCGGACACGACTCTTTTCCTCGCGCAGGCGCGGATGGACAAGAGCCAGGTGTTCGACGGCCGGTTCGTGGACGCCGGGGCGTTCGACGACGACCTCCGCCGACTGGCCGCCGAGCCGGGGCCGTGGCTGCTGAAGCCGCCCCCCTACGACCCGGACCACCCGCTCACCGCCCGCGTCCGGGAACTGGTCCCCCGCGCCCGGACGGTCACGGACAACGTCTACCACCTGTTCGCCCAGGACGAGGTGACGCGCGTGGTGTCGCTGAACTCCAGCGCCGCGATCGAGGCCCGGTACTTCGGGAAGCGGGTCACGCTGCTCATCCCGCCGGTGATCGAGGTCGGCTACCGCGGCGGGACCGGCAGCCCGTACTGGTCGCTCGACCACCGGCTGCTGGACCCGGACTTCTGGCGGCAGGCCCTCGCTCCGCTCGTGCCGACGACCCCGCCGGACGGGTTCCGCCACGCCCCGAAGCCGAACCGCCTGCGGATCGCGCTCCACTCCTTCTGGGGCTTCCAGCAGATCGACACGGACGCCTTCGTCCACATCGCCCGGCCGCCGGGCGGCGACACCGGCCACGTCCCGATCCCGAGCGCCGCCGGCCAATCGGCGAACCTGCTGCCGGTCCTGCACCTGCTCCACCCGGCCGAGGGCGACCGCGTCGGCCGGTTCGTTTTGCTGCCCGGCCGGGAGGAGCCGCGGATCGAGGTGTACGGCCCCTACGCGACGCGGCCGGCGGACCGTTACCGGCTGACGATCCGCTCCCGCGCCGCGGCCGCCGGGTCGTTCTTCGCCGACGTGTGCTTCGACTACTCGAACTCGTTCCTGCTCCCGCGGGCGGACATTCACGCCGGCGGCGCGTGGGAAGCAGAGTTCGAGGTCGCCGAGGCAACGCCGGGGATCGAGACGCGGCTCTGGAGCAGCCGCACGGAAGTGCGGATCGACGCCGTCGAGCTGGCGTGCCTCCGGCTCGGCCCCGTCCCGCCGCCGGCCCAGACGGCTTGAGCGGCGGCACGTCGTTACTTCGCCCGCCTGGCACCTAGCACGACGCCTATCGACCCGATGAGTGGAATCGCGATCGCGTAGCCGAGCGGTTGGCGGGCGGCCTTCAACCGTTCCGCGGTCGTTGTCGATATCGGAACGTCGCCGTTCGGCCAAGCCCCGGAAGCAGGCAGGTCGGTCCCCGCCAGAGGTCGTTCGGCCGCCAGGGCCGACGGCCCGGTTCGCGAGTAGCTCATCGCCGCCGACCCCAAGCCCAGCACGACGACGAGGGCGACGAGCACCGGCACCGGCCGCGGCGACCGCGCCACGCGGCGACACACCCACCCGCCGACCGCGGCGGCCACGAAGCCGAGTGCCAGCGCGTAAACGGACCAGCCGGTCGTCACCTCGGTCGAGCCAGGATGAAGGGCGAGGTCCGGCTCGACGAGGGCGACGGAAAAGCCGGCCAGCACCAGGGCGGCCATCGCCGCGTACCCGGCGGCCACGGACAGGACGGAACGAAACATGGGAGAACTCCCGTGAAGAAAGTTTGGGGATGAAGGTTGGGATTCAGGCCGTGCGGCCGAGGTGGTCGAGGGCCGCGACTTCCGCGGCGTGGATCGCAAGGACGCGGTCGCGGAGGCGGCCGCGGAGGTCGGCGCACTCCGACGGGGTGAGCGGGAACCGCTCGCGGGCCTCGGCTTCCAGCTCGCGGATCGCCCGCCAGCACGCCGCCCGGTCCGCCTCCGGGCCGTCGGTGTCCACCAACTCCGCGTACTCCGTCAGCCGGGTCTTCGCCGCCGCGAGGAGCGGCACGCCGTTGGGCAACGCGGCGTCCGCCAGGTCGGACCACAGTTCGCCGAGTCGGGCGTAGTCCGCGGCCGGCTTCTCCAATCCCGACTCGCGGAGAAAGTCGGCCATGAGCGGCCGCATCAGCCCGCCGCCGGTCCCGTAGTGCTCGACGTAGAAGTGTAGGTAGAGCAGCCCCGTGAAGAACCGGTGGCCCGGCGCGAAGGCGTGCTCCCACCGGTCCGGTCCGCGGGTCGCGGTCAGCCGGTCGGCCCACGATATCAGCGCGTCCGGCGTGAAGTTCCGCCGGGCGTTCGCCGGGGCGTCCGCGCCGGCCATCCCGCGGCGGCAGGCCGCGACCGCGTCCCGGACCAGTTCCCCCCGCCCCCGCGGCTCCGCCACCGCCGCCACCGCCAACAGTCGGTACTTGTCCTTCTTGATCCGCCCCCGCGCCGCAGTGAGCGCCGCCAGCGGCAGCTCGACCGGCTCGTCCGCCAGGTCGCCGATCGTGGCCGTGCCGGCCGCCGGGTTCACGCCGTAAACGGTGACGACGTGATACCCGCCGCCGGTCGCCGACAGGTGGTCCAGTCCACGGTGCGGCAGGAGCGCCACGTCCACCCAGGCGACGCACGGGCCGTGCGCGTCCAGGGGCTCGCGGAGGTTCCGCTCCGCCGCCCGCGGGGTGGACGCCTCCGTCACCGCCGGCGTCAGCCCGAGCCGTTCGCACGCCCGCGTCAGGTACAGCCGGTCGTCGTGCCACAGGTGGCGGCCGCCGACGAAGAACGAGGCGAAGTCGGCCTTCTCGTAGTGGAACGCGAACACGCCGATGCCGACGCCGCCGGCCAGCCCGAACGCCGTCGGCTCGGCCAGCTCCCGGCCGTGCCGGGCGAGCAACACGCGGAGCGCCGTCGCTGCGGGGACGACCCCCGGCCGGTGCGGCGACGAGGGCACGCTCGCGGTCCGCAGGAGGACCCGGCGGGCCGCCGCGTATCTTAGGCCGGTCTTCTTCATGTGATCGCGGACGAGCTGCTTGAAGTGCTTCTGTCGGGTCATTGTCAACGCCCTCGCACGGACCGCCGGCAGCCCACGCCTGCCGGCCGCCCGGTCGGGAGGCCGTCGATCAATGAAGGAAGTTGCCGCCGCCCGAGGACGTGATCCCCTTGACCCCGGACCGGGCCGCGTGGGTGGCCCGCAAAGGAGTGCCGACGGGAGCGTGTCCGCCGTGCCGAAACTCTAACCGACGTTCGGTCGCGAGGCAAGGGCCGTAGCCGCTCCCGCGTGAACCGCCGGCCGGGTTCGCGCGTCTTATCCTGAAGTCGCCCACCGCGAGGGGCTGGTGTTCCGCCCGGCCCGCGAGGAGTTCGACGAGACGCTCGGCGGCCGCCTCAGCTTCAAGGCGATCAACCCGCAGTTCCTGCTGAAGTACGACGAGTGACCGCGGGGCCGCTTCCTGCCCCGCGGTCAGCCCGCCGCCCGCTTCGCCATCCCCTTCATGACCATGCCCATGATCCGCACCCGCGCCCAGCGCGGGAGCGTCGCCTGCGAGTAGACGAGCAACTTCGACAGGAACCCCGGCAGTACCGTCCGCCGGCGGCCGAGCGCGTCCAGGATCGGGCCGGCCAGCGACTCCGGCGTCATCGCTTTGCCCATCCGCATCCCGGCCCGCGCCGCGAACCCCGTCCCCGTCGGGCCGGGCGCGGCCGCCAGCACGTCCACCCCGGCCGTGGACAGCTCCCCGCCGACGCCCTCGGCCAGCGATTGGACGTAGGCCTTCGTCGCCGCGTAGTGGGCCGACCACGGCACGCCCTGGAACGCGACGATGGAGCTCAGCAACACGATCCCGCCGCGGCCGCGGTCCCGGAGCCGCCGGCCGAAGTGCCACGTCAACGCCGTCAGCGACCGACAATTCACCGCGAGCATGTCGAGTTCGGTTTCGAGCGGCGAGTCGAGGAACGGGCCGGACGTGCCGAACCCGGCGGACGCGACCAACAGGCCCACGTCCAGCGTTCGCGTCTCTTCGAGTAGCGCCGGGACGCTCGATTCCTGGGCGAGGTCGAGGACGACGACGCGGCACGCGATGCCGTGCGCGGCCGCCAGCTCCTGCGACAGCTTCTCCAGCTCGGCCCGGCCGCGGGCGACGAGCACGAGGTTGAACTTCGCCGCCGCCAGCGCGGCGGCGACGGCCCGGCCGATGCCGGACGACGCCCCGGTGACGACGGCCCACGGGCCGTACCGGGCGCGGTAACGGTCGGTTCGATGGCGACGTGTGAACACGCGATTACTCCTCAAGACGGAAAGCACTTCCCGAACGCCGTCAGCAGCGACAGCTTACCCTTCACCCGCACCCGGCGGCGGACGATCGCCCAGACGATGCTCTTCTCTTTGCGAAGGAAGCCGAGCCACGTCGCGGCGTCGGCCTTCACCGCCAGGTCCGGCGTGCCGACGTGGCCCGCTTCGACCTTCAACGCCTGGTCGCGGATCGTAACCGTCGTCGTCGCTTCCTCGCGGCCGGTGAACGTGAAGTGGTAGACGGCGTTCAGCCCCTTCGACTGCCCGGCCTGGAACACGATCGGCATCCCGCGAATGAACCCGGCGACGCTCGACGGCCGGACGCCGTTGACCGGCTTCGCGGCCTTGTGCGGGAACCGCTTCGCCACGTACTCGGCCGCGTCCGACTGCGGCACGACGTAGATCGGCTCCTCCTTCTGCTGGAGCGGCTTCACCCGTTCGTCCACGAACTTCCCGCGGTCCGCGAGGAACGGCGCGATCACGTCCTCGCCCGCGGGGCAGACGGCCAGGCAGTACGCCGCCTTGTAGTTCGCCCCGAAGCTCAGGCTCTGCCACATCGACGCCGTCTCCTGGTCCGTCACGCGGTGGCGGTAGTCCGTCGCGTCGCGGCTGTCCGCGATCTGCTCGACCCAGTCCGTGAACCCGCTCATGAACTCGCGGTAGTTGTGCGTCAGGCAGGCGCTCGGGTCGAACCGGCCGTCCGGCTTGATCGCCCCGACCGGGCACGCCGCCACGCACAACTTGCACGACAGGCACGGGTTGTAGTCGATCGGCCGCGACTCCGCGTCCACGTCGTGCGCGAGCAACAGCGTGCCGAGGATGATGAAGTTCCCGAACCGCGGGTGGATGACGTTCCGGTGGACGCCCATCCGCCCCAGCCCGGCGGCGACGGCGACCGGCTTGTGCGACACGACCCACACCTTGCCGGGGAAGCTCGACATCTCCATCGGGAACCCGGACGGCGGGTTCATCGCACGAACGCCTTCGGCTTCCAGCTGCCGCACGATCTCGCGGGCGGCCTCGTTCGCGTGGTCGGTCGTCTGGTGGAATTCGAGGTTCGCGACGGACCGCTTCGGCGTGCGGATCGCCTCGCGGTTCATGCGGAACACCAGGGCGATCAGCGTCCGCGTTTCCGGGAAGGCGTCGAGGATGTCTCCGCGCTGGTCGTCGAGTTCGGACCGCGTGAGCGGGACGAACCCCACGTCGTCCGCCCCGGCGTCCCGGCAGAGCTGCCGCAGCCACGCGGCGGACAGCGGCCCGCGGCCGGGACGGGCCGGCCGCTCGCGGACGGCGACGACGGTGGGGTGCGAGTCGAGTGCGGCCATGCAAGGAACCTCCGCCGGAGTGCTAACTTGCTTTTTGCAAGTGACATACTTGTTATTTGCAAGCGGGATGAGTAAAGTCAAGAG
>JAESGS010000228.1_pt1 | contig 71748 bp, 72 predicted proteins | sample 9269761 | NCBI WGS metagenome assembly JAESGS01 (sample SAMN15741799, study PRJNA653493) | algae metagenome | isolation source: Cyanosarcina radialis HA8281-LM2 and co-occurring heterotrophs from damp... | place: USA: Makauwahi cave, Hawaii | collected 2011-01-06 | reverse complement strand
TGAGCGTTAGGATGCGGCATTGATTTTAAGGCTCACAGGACTTCTTCCCTCTTGACTAAGCATCTTTTAGTTTATGACTTTTTCCCTCTTTTTAACTGGTCACTTATTTCCGCCAGCTTGGTCTAGTCCGATTTGAAATCTCGTTTTTATTTGAGATTGATGAAATGCTTCTTCACCATTGACTTGAATGATGACTTCATCATTTAAAAACCCATCTTGCAAAGCAATATGAAGTAATGGCATTAGAACTCTGGCTGCTCAAATAATTGTCTGAAACGATATTATAGAAAAATGCACCTTTAGAGCGATCGCGCTACTAGCTCCTTTGGTGAGCTAGTAGTAATTGATGAATGCCGTTTTTGAAACTGCTTTATTAGGCGATTTTTGATTAATAAGTAGCCCGGAAGATCGCGTCACCTAAAGCTCGCCACGTCTCTTCACCGACTTGTCCATCTACTTGGATGTTAGGAGCAGGCGGGGGAAATGTTATATTGTAATTTTCTTGAAATTCTCGTACTGCTTTGGTAGTTTGACTATCGTAGTTACCATCAAAAGTAACTAAGGTTTGAACCAGACCCATTCCAGGGTTGCCTTTGAAACCCCAATAAAGCGAGCTTAACAACTGTTCGAGAAACCGAATCGCTTCCCCACTATCTCCCTGTTTCAAGATAGGTAAAGTTTGGATAGCCATTTTACAAAACTCCTTAATACAATTTTGTTAGTCCGATCGCGATCCATATGCCAAATATATGGCTGGCAATTAATGATGTCTGTGAGAAAATGTGAGAAAAAATCAGGCATTTGCTAGTCACTAATGTTAATTTAGGTAAAGAAAAAGCTAAAAAGCCAGGGTCAACAATTGAAAAAAGGCATTCTCAGCAGTAGCGAGCCTTAAAACTGCTGGCGATCGTCAAAACTGGCTTATTTATTGCTGTGTCGGGGAGTAGCTTATCGACGTGCAGTCGATCGTTCTGCCTGGTTGTTCCTTATCGCCGAATATCCACCCCAAGAGCAAATGCTAGCCTTTCAGATGTTGCAGCGGTGCTTTTTGCTGCAACAAGAATATGTCGATCGCAAAGTTCTCTATCGCCTCCATCACCTCATTCGATCGGTAGCCAGCGATCGCGCCTTCTCCTCCGAACTAATATCATTAGAGCGATCGATAACCATTGCTACTTGACGAATATTTTTAGGCATAGTCATTGCTTTAAAAGGGTGGAGGTAGCTCGGCAACCCGATTGTAAAGCCCTGTTTGTAGCGCTTGGGCTATAGTTTGAGATTCACTGGGAGGTATCTTCAGCAATCCTTCATTAAAGAAAAATACCTGACCTGCCATACCAAGACTGCGGTTAAGAGCGATCGCTCTTAGTACGTAGTCGGAACCGATCTCAATACCTTGAGCTTTAAAGGCAATCCCAGGCGCAAACTTGTTCAAATAACCTGAAAAATGCCTTTTAATAGCATCGATTTCTCCTTTATAACTAGTGAAAGTCGAACGATAAACTTGTGGATGAATGATATCGACTAGTCCTTTTTTAACCCAAGTTTTAGAATCTTGAAGTAAGTTTTCAAAACAAAAAGGAAAGACCGCAGGAGCCATTGATATTACAAGATTGGGTTTAATAGCTTTAACCCGATCGCGGAGTGTAGATAGAAAATTAGTCAGAATATCGGCACGCCACTGTAGCCATTTAGGATCTTTAGTATTAGTTGGTGGATTGACTCCAAATTTTCCCAAGAAGGCATCTTTAGTTACTCGATCGTATCCACCTTCAGAAGGAAGTGCAGGCAGGCGATCGTCTCCTTGAATACCGTCAACATCGTATTGCCGAACGACCTCTAGTATGAGATCTGACATAAAATTTTGTACCTCTGGATTGAGAGTGTTCATCCAGGCTAAACCACCATGTATCAGTAGTTTATTATCTTGTTTCAAGGCAGACCAGTTAGATTTACTCGCAAGTATGTGTCCGCCATCGGCTCTAGCAGAGCAAGCAAATCCATACTCAAACCAAGGGATAACAGCAATTTTTCTTTGATGGGCCTCGTCAATCAATTCAGCTAGAGGATCGCGTCCCGCTCCTGTAAAAAAACTATGAATTTCATCAAAACCATAACTTCGCATAACTCGACTAGGAAATAGTGTAAAGCCTTGATTCCAAACAACCGGAAAAACTACATTGAAACCAGTGTTTTGTAAAAAATCTAAAGCTTCGATTATTTTGGCTCGAGAACTCAAAGCTTGGCTATGAGGAAGGTTGGGAATCCAAATACCGCGAATTTCTTGCATCTAACTTAACACTCACTTGAATTTTGCCAGCCCGATCGCGTCCTCACTGTTTAGATATAACTACCAGAATTTCTAATGCAAGCGGGCGGCGGCCTCGCGCAATCGCTGGTGACAATCGGCCACTATCGGACTGCCATGAGCCACAGAAATTACCTGTAAGTTAGGGATGCGATCGGCTAATGTTTCCAACCACTGGCGATAAGCTTGGCGATCTTGCATGAAAAAACGTTTACCCAAACCAGTAATCCCGAAAAATCCACCCGATCCAATGGCGCTCGTCCCCAACCATTGCAGCAGAAATTCCCCTGTGGGTAAGTGCTGCTGAAAATAAGGCTTGTTTAAGTTAAACAGAATATCTGTAAACACTAGCGCCTTTCCTATCGGCAGGGGTAGTTCGTAAACCAGTTCTTGGGGACGAATACCAGCAGGTTCGTGACAAATAATTCCATATGCTGGTAAAACTTCCTCAGCAATGCCATCTACTGCTAATGCTTCTTCGACATATAGTTTGGCGGCTGCCGGACAAACAACTATTAGCTGAGGATACCGCCGTTTGTATACCCCAGCATCGAGTCTGTGAATGCGGTTGGGGACGATGAGGATTTTAGGCTCACCTAACGACTCCAGTTTAGCCATTTCCGATTCGTTTAAAGCGATCGCGCTGTGAATCAATAGGTTAGAGTCGGGTAATCGATAAAGCACCATTTCGCGCGGCACCATAATCGAACTGGGCATAGTCCCGGTGACGTGCCAAAGATTGGGTGCTAGTTGAGCGATCGCACCTTGAGAAACATGAGCTTGCCATTCATCTTCAAGAGAATCGCTCTTGGGTTGGGGAGGTTCGATCTTCGAGAAGAAAGAATAAAATCGCTCGGAGGGATCTTTTTTTTCTTGTTTCATTACCAGCGATCCAGGCAGATAAGTAGGTACTACCAAATTTGCCAAAAGAAAGCAACAGATGGCCGTATGGGCAAGTTGAATGATGAATTATCAATGGGGCATCGGGAATAGGTTTTTCTCCCAGTCCCCGTGTAAATCATAATTAGGGCTATTCCAGTAGAAATGAGATCGAACCTGCCCCGACCTTCTAAAAGCCGATCGCCGATAGCTTTTGAGTCATCATAGAGATAGAAGAAAAACTTTAAAGGAAGACAACTATTTACACTCGCCCTCTAGCTCGTTTGATCGAGCAACTACAACGCTTACCAGGAGTCGGTCCCAAGACCGCTCAAAGATTAGCATTACATATCCTCAAGCGATCGGAAGCCGAAGTCCAAGCTTTGGCTCAAGCTTTGGTGGAAGCGAAAAAACAGGTCGGTTTGTGTCGCGAGTGTTTTCACCTGTCGGCCGAACCCGTGTGCGAAATTTGTCGCGATCGCCAGCGAGATAGCAGTAGCATTTGCGTGGTGGCCGATTCGCGAGATGTAATTGCCCTCGAAAAAACGCGAGAGTATCGAGGGAAGTATCACGTTCTAGGAGGGACGATTTCGCCCATGGATGGCATCGGCCCCGAACAACTGCACATTCAGCAGTTAGTCAGACGGGTAAGCCAACAAGACACCAAAGAAGTCATTTTAGCGATCGCTCCTAGCGTCGAAGGAGAAACCACCACTCTCTATGTCGGTCAGTTACTCAAGCCTTTTACTAAGGTGACGCGAATTGCTTTTGGTTTGCCCATGGGTGGCGATTTAGAATATGCCGATGAAGTCACTTTAGCCCGCGCCCTAGAAGGACGACGGGAATTGGATTAGGCCTGCACGCGAACATCTTCATCCTCGGTGGCGAGCGTTCGTCTTTGGAAAGCCATGACCGATTTGGGCTTTTCCGATCCCAGATTAGGGCGAATCCGAGCGGTTAGATGGGCGATCGAGGAAAATTTCCCTTTTTATCTACTGATGACCCTTCATATATGGCGCTAGAAGCCAGTATCTGCCGTTCCTTCATCCACGCGCTTGCTGCCTCTGGCGATAGCGCTGGGGAAATCAAAAATCCCTGAATTTGCTCGCAGGTCGCCAGGCGGCGCAAACAATCGAGTTGAGACTGAGTTTCTACCCCCTCAGCCACGACAGTCATACCCAGGTTACAGGCCAGGGCGGCGATCGACTCGACCACTGCCAGGCTGCGGGCATCGCGACCCATTTGCTGGACGAAGGATCGATCGATTTTGAGCGTATCCAAAGGGAAATGGTGCAGGTAGCTGAGGGCAGAATACCCCGTGCCGAAATCGTCTAGACTGATTTGCACCCCCAATTCCTTGAGTTGATGCAGTTGGGTTTGGGTTGAGGGGCGATCGCTAATTAACAAACTTTCGGTAATTTCTAGCTTCAGCGAGGCGGCAGACAACCCCGTCTCTTGCAGAATTTTGGCAATCTGTTCGGCCAGATCGGGCAGCAAAAATTGGCGCGGGGAAAGGTTGACAGAGATCTGGGCAGATTGAGTTTGGGGAAACTGCTGCTGCCAGTGGCGCATCTGCCGACAGGCCTGCCGTAATACCCAATAGCCCAAAGGCACGATCAGCCCAGTTTCTTCAGCAATGGGAATAAATTTCGCAGGCGAGATCGCCCCCAACGTCGGATGTTGCCAGCGACTCAAGGCCTCAAATCCTTCGATCTCTAGGGTGTGGGTGTCTACCAGGGGTTGATAGTGAACGCTCAGTCCGAGCGGGCGATCTCGCCGTTCTTCCTCCGCAGAATCGAGACTTAAACCCTGGCATCGATCGAGGATCTGACGCAGTTCGGTTTCCAGTTGGAGCCGCTGCACGACCTCAGAGTGCATCTGGCGATCGAACACGGCATAAACGGCTTTACCGTTTGCTTTAGCCCGGTAAAGGGCGATATCGGCATTACGCAGGATGCTGTCAGGTTCGACGATCTGGGGCGTGCCGAGGACGATACCAATGCTGGTACTAATGAAGGCGGTTTTGTCTTTGAGCGAGAAGGGTTTTTTCAGTTCCTCGATGATACGCTCGGCAATCTGGGTGGCATCACTGGGATGCTCGATCGACTCCAGCAGCACCACAAATTCATCTCCGCCCAAACGGGCCAGGATATCCTGAGAGCGCAGACAATTTCGCAATCTTTGGCTGACTTCAACCAACAACAGATCCCCTACTAAATGCCCCAGACTGTCGTTTACGAGCTTGAAAAAATCGAGATCGAGGAACAAAACGGCAAATAAATCCGAGGTGCGGCCGCTAGCCCCAATTCCCTTCCCCATCGTCTCGGTCAATCGGCGCTGAAACCCCGTTCGATTCAACAACCCCGTCAAATTATCGTGATTGGCCGTGTATTCCAGTTGAGAAAACGATTCGTGTAGTTGGGCAGCCATCCGGTTAAAAGACTGCCCCACCGCATCCATTTCCTGGATGGGGCTGGCCGCCACCTGTTGGTTGAGATCGCCCGTTGCCATGATTCGAGCAGCTTGCTCGATCGCCCCGATCGGTCGCGACACCCACCGAGCCGTCAGGATGCCAAACAGCATCGCTATTGCCAACGCTCCCAAACACAACACCACGGTTTGGTGAGTGTTGACTGCAATTCGGTCCATAAAATCAGATTCTGGGACCGTCACTACCACCAGCCAATCCAGCCCATGCTTGTCGTCGTGCCAATGGGTTAATTGGACGTAATAGCGCTGGCGATCGATCTCGATCTCTAATCTCTTCCCTTGGTGTTGCGTCAGCCCTTTGGTTTGCGCTTGCGCGTGAGGAGCGATCGCCCGAATCAAGGGGTCTGGACTGTCGAAAATATTGTGCCGCTGCACTCGATCGCCTTGCTGATAAATAATCGGATGCTGGGTAGAACTGGCAACTAAAGAACCCTGACGGGTATATTCTAAGATAAACGTCTGTCCGCCCCGACTGAGTTTCACCGTTCGCAGGAAATCGCTCAACTGGGTCAATTGCAATTCAGTTGTCATCACTCCCAGCAACTGCCCCTGCTGGCCGTAGAACGGAGCCGAGGCCGAGACAGCAACGTAGGCATCCTTGCCTAGCTCCAGATTTTTTGAGGGCGGAATCGCTTTGTCCGATCGATCGAGATTGGGATTGGGATAAAGCGACGCATCTACCCCAGCCCATGTCAGTTTTCCGGTTCGCACTGCATCCCGATACCAGTTTTGATTCAAGGGATTGTAGTCATGGCTGAGCAAGTGGCGGGTGCGTTTTCCCCGATCGTCGGCTAGGTAAACCGAGGCATAGTTCGCGCCGGGAGGATTTTCGTAAATCAACACCCCTAACCCCGGAATCCAACGTCCGGCCCCGACTTCATTGCCATCCTTCAGTCCGTAACCTGCGTAGGAAATGCTGGGAAAGGCGGTGGCTTGCTGCCAGAAGTAGTGCGAAGCGCCGCGCGGATCGCGAACGTCAATATCTTTGCTAGCGATCGCCCGCAGGTTCATCTCCGTCAGTTGTAGGGGCAGCGCCAGATAAGCATCCAGCCGATCGTCCACTTGCTGGCTGGTTTTGTCCATCAACTGCCCTGCCAGGTCGTTGACGGCCTGCTGCCCGTTTTTGAGGGAAAGGTAGCCCACTAATCCTACAGCCGCAAAGGTTTGGAGGACAAAGGGTACCACCCAGATAGACCACAGCGGAACTTTACGACGTAGCAACGACGTTGACATGGGGAGATGGAGAAGTGTAAGGAAAATTTTACTTATACCTAATATTCCCCCAACTACACTAGAGCGAATACATTAAGCCTGAAAATAAAGAAAATTGCGATCGAAACGTTGAGTCCCAATCGTTCGGAAAGGAACTTTAAGCGTGTCGCCATTTGGGTCGCGGAGCTCGGCATTCTCCCTATGACTGCTCAGGATGATGTAGCTCAAGTTTTGGCGATGGCGGTTGAAGACGCGCCCCATGGTCAGAAGGCGATCGCGCAATACAGGCTGGGTAACAACGTTCCATAGCAGTTTTGCCGTTCCTGCCAGACCTTCATCTTGTAAAAGTTGCACGGGTTCTAGTAAGCGCATCGGGCCGGTTTGGCAGCGGGTTACTGTCAGCCCAGCTTGAAGTAATTCCTCTTTCCAGCCAGATTCGTTTAAGGGCATGGAATTGACGCGCGTAGCCCAGGCTAAATCTCGATCGATTCCTTCGCTGCGATCGCTCACCGTCAACTCGTGACTGAGAAACCTACCGCCCGGTTTGAGGCAATCTCGCACGCCTTGCAAAATCTTGGCTTTGCCTGCGGGCGATTGCATGGTCAAAATTGCTTCGGCGAATACGCAATCAAACTGCTGCGGCAGCGATTCAAGCTGGAAGATATTGCCTGGAATAATTTGCACTCGATCGCTCAATCGGGCCGCTCGGACTCTGCTTTGAGCGATGGCAACGCTATTGGGATCTGCTTCAATCCCAACGATTTTGATATCGTACCGTTCGGCTAAGGCGATCGCGCTGGTTCCTAAACCCGATGCCAGTTCCAGAACGGTTTCACCAGGCTGAAAATTTGCCCATTGTAACAATCGATCGGTTGCTGCCCGTCCGCCAGGGCGCAAAACGGTTTTGCCCGCTGCTGCTAGAACTTGATAACCCGGTGCTGTTTGGAGATGGGGTATTGTTTGAGACATAGAACGCTCCTGTAAAGGGTAAATTTTCATTGCGGTCAAATCAGAGGAAAGCATCTTCGAGTTAGCTTGTCTTCTTGCTATGGAGGAGGGGCATTGATGCCCAGCAATGAGGACAGAACCAATCGATTTCGTGGTGTTTAATTTGTGCTAGCAAGCGATAGCCGCAACAGGGACATTCGTGCATCATGGTTAACCTCGGCGCAATTTATGGAAAAACAACTTTTGAATTTGGCGATCGCCTTAAATAGAGATAAGCTGCCGATCGCAACACGATTTCGGAGTAGAGAATCTTTTGAATCTCCAAGCTAGGAGCGCGTTTGGCAATGGCGTTGTAGGCAGCGATTTCTCCAGTGAGGCTGAAGTCACTTTTAGTGAGGTAATGGTCGTAGTCGTGTACGGCTTGTAAAATGAAGCCATAAATCGGATTGGGATAAATCGATCCGTCGTAACTATCGGCAGATACCCACAGCCGATCTCGATCGATATCTGCGAACATCTCGGCAGCATTGTCGTAGCGCCTATAGTCGGAAAATACTAGATTCAAAGGTAGAGTACGAAATTCATCCATCAGCCAGTCGCACATTTGGGCGATCGCTGCGTCGGTAATTTCAGCAGGTGCGCTCTCTAAATAAAGCTTTGCCAGGGTTTCAATTTTCAATTCCTGGTAATTTCTGCGATCGACATTCATTGAGTTACTCCGATCGATCTCTGTTAGCTCTATGATGCAAAAATCGCTCGATCGCTTCTATGAGCTACCTCAAGTTGTGTCATTTCAATTTCGATCGAGGTTAGGTGGATTCACTCAAAGGTATTGAAGACATTTCTGCTAGAGGCGATCGCCCCAAGATCGAATCGGCTGCCTTTTCTGCGATCGCGATCGTCGGTGCCATCGTATGGCAGCGGGGAATTGTCGGCATCACCGCAGCATCTGCCACCCTTAACCCGGCCACCCCACGAACCCGCAAAGCTGGATCGACCACTGCTAGAGGATCGGTACCCATCCGACAAGTGCCGACTGGATGCCACCAGCCACCTGAAGCCGAACGGATATGTTCGGCTATTTCGCGATCGCTCTGTAGTTCTCGATCGGGGAGGATGGGCTTACTGACATAGGGCTGCATGGGTTTGGCCGCAAAAATTTCTTGAGCTTTTCGCACTCCAGCAACTAGCACCCTCAGATCGCGTCCTTCTGGATCGGATAAATACTGGGGATCGATGATGGGGGAATCGAGCGGATCGGGCGATCGCAACCGGAACGTACCAACGCTTCGGGGGGCAATCAAAGTCGGGCCGATGGTCATGCCATGCTCGGTGGGGGGAATTAGCCCGTATTCGTAGAACACCACCGGAGCAAATTGCAGTTCTAGATCGGGTGCGATTAGATCTGGGGTAGTGCGCAGGAAAGCCGCCGCTTCGAGAACGCTGGAGGTTAACATCCCCCGTCGGAGGAACAAATATTTGACCAGTTCTAGCGGCGAACTAGCATCGAGCATCGATAGGGGCTGTTTGCTACCTCTGACGACTGGGGTGGCAACATGGTCTTGCAAGTTCTGACCGACACCTGGTAGATCGATAACTACATCAATTCCCAGTTCGCGGAGTTGTTGGGCGCAGCCAATGCCAGAAAGTAAAAGTAATTGAGTCGAGCCGACGGTCCCTCCAGCTAGGATGACTTCGCGGGTAACATTAGCTCTGTGTATAGTTCCCTCGCGGATATATTCAACGCCGATCGCCTGACGATCGCAGACGATCGTTCGAGTAGTCTGCGCCCCTGTCAGTACCTCTAAGTTAGAGCGTCGCATGGCGGGACGCAGAAACGCATCTGCCGCACTCCAGCGCCGTCCTTGATGCTGCGTCACTTGCACCCAGCCCACCCCATCTAATCGATCGCCGTTGAGATCTGGATTGTAAGGAATATCGATCGCTTGTGCTGCCTGAATAAATGCCCGACTCAGGGGATTCGGATCGCGCAAATCTTCAACGTAGAGCGGTCCCTTATCGCCGTGCAGTTCGCTGCTGCCGCGACTGTTGCACTCAGAGCGCCGAAAGTAGGGCAGCATATCTTTCCAACCCCATCCGGGATTGCCTAAAGATTCCCAGCGATCGTAATCCTCTGGAACCCCGCGCTGGTACATCATGGCGTTGATGGAAGTCGAGCCGCCCAGAGTCCGCCCCCTAGCCCAGTAGCTCTCCCGTCCGTTCAGTTCCGGCTGAGGAACGGCGCTGTAATTCCAGTCGTACTCGGTTTTGAACAACTTACTAAAAGCCGCTGGAATGCGGATCTCCTTTTTGTTATCTGGCTGGCCTGCCTCCAGTAGCAGCACCCGATGTTGAGGATCGGCACTGAGTCGATCGGCTAGGACGCAACCTGCCGCCCCAGCCCCAACAATAATAAAGTCGTAAGTAGTGGAGCGATCGCTCGATAGATTAAAATTTCTCACGCTCATTTTTCGCCTCTCAAAAAATTGATAGAAGAAATCTTTTTTGTCCTGGATCGATCCAGGAACTTTGAAACTGCAATTAACAATTGCGAATTGCGAATTGCGAATTGACAATTGTTAAAGAATGTAGCGATCGACATGGTTTGTTAAAATCGTGGCATCGTCCAATCAGAGGACAGTTGCCATGACCCAAGCAAAACCCAGGTTTGCCACATTTCAAGAGTATCTGTCCTACAGCGACGATCTGGAAGGACGGTTCCAACTAATTGATGGAGAGCTAGTTGAATTGCCGCCAGAGTCAGAGTTAAATAACTTTATTGCCAATCGTCTGCAATTTTTGCTAGTAATCGCCAAGGTTGCGCCGCTCCGGTTAATTAGAATTCACGCCCTAGAACTACTGCTTCGTCAAGGTAGAAGTGATGGCTAGCCCTCACCCCCAACCCCTCTCCCAAGCTTGGGAGAGGGGAGAAACAACCTGTCAATTTTAAGTTGACAGACTACTACAAGTTCCTATTCTAAATTTCAACGATCCTGCTAACCGCTTTCCCGACCTAGCAATTCTGAGGGTAGAACATATTCGATTGACCGAACGACGGCTAACTATTACTCGCGATCTGCCTCCCCCTCGACTAATTGCTGAAGTCGTCAGCCCTGGAAAAACCAATAGAGACAGAGATTACCTCAACAAACGGGCGCAATATGCAGCTATTGGGGTTGGTGAATATTGGCTGGTTGACCCCAGCACTCAGACGATCGCAGTGCTGGAGTTGCAAGGGGATGTCTATTCCGAAGTCGGGATGTTTCGCGATCGCGATCTTATTATCTCGCCGACCTTCCCAGAACTAGAACTAACCGCTGCTGAGGTCTTTGAAACAGAAGGTTAGTTTTTAGAGAGAGCCGCCTTTACTTCCGCCTCGATCGGCTGAGGCAGTGTATGCGGGCTTTTGAAAGTAATCCGGGCTTCAGGATGCTGACAGGCAATCATGGTCTTGACGTGTTCGGATTCATCATCGCGAATGTTGACAAACACGTCGTACAGGTTATCCACTGGAGGGCGACGAAACTCAGAGCGAGTCGAGGTCTGCATTTCCTCGAACATATAGAGATCGCCATCTCGGTAGTAGTTGATGGCAATTTGGGGGGCGGGTTGCGCTTTTAGTACCTCTTCATGCGTTTGCAGAAAGGTGTCGTAGGTGTGATAAGCGTGTTCCTCGATTAACTCCATCATGTAATAGGCATATCGGGGAAATAGCATATACAGAGGGACGACGATCCAATAGTAAGCCAAGGCAATGTGTTGGGCTAAAAAGCGATCGCCCCAAGCTCGATCTCCGCCCAGCGATTCCATAATCAGCAGGTGATGCAGTTCGTTCCAGGTTTCGGCAAAATGAACTTTCAGCCAGTCGGCTTTGCGCCAAAAGCCCAGAGTTTCGTTGAGATGGAGAACGGATAGGTAGGCGAAGTAGGGGACGCGAGCGATCGTTTCTAAGACGTAAAAACGAGCATAGGGGCGATCGCGGTAGATGACATCAATGAAGAAGACTAAAATACCGACAAGCGATCGAATTAAAGCTTTCATGGTGCGTTTCTCCTGTGAGAATTGCTATAAATGCGCGGGTAAAACCGAAATTGCCGTCGCGATCGAAAATAATAATGCTGTGACTGTTTCGATCGTGGCTACAGTCTGAATCTTGGTGGTGCAATACCACTCTCGCTGCCAGAGAATTAACCCCATTTTAACCAGGAGAATAGTAAATGCAAGTGCCGTGGAGAGCGGCAAGATGCCCGCAACGACCGCTTCCACAACGATCGTGGTGGCGATAAGATGGTAGACGATCGAGCGTCGCACTGGCGCAGATAGTGGCTCATCTTTTGCAGGTTTGCGGAGTTTAACTGTAAAGATCGAACTGGAGAAGAAAAGCGTGTTGAGTATCCACAATCCGATCGCGATCGCAGAGATGTTTCCAGTGGTGACGACATAGGCAAAGGGAGCCGCCAGACAAGTGGCTGTAAAGGTGACGATTTCGTTGAGAATCGATTTGCGATCGCGGTGCAAAACCGAAATGCCATCGAATATTAGCGCTGCGATCGCTGTCAGATAAATCCACAGCAGCGGGGAGAATCGCTCTCCAGTCTGCCAGTAGAGATAAAGAGCAATTGCTGACGCAATGCCACCATACAAGCTGCCCCAAACCCAAAACCGAAGCTTAAAACTTTTGCGCTGTCTGATTTGCTGCACGAATGGATGCTCTGCCTGAAAACCACAAAACGCACAAATCAGTGCTAGGGTGGTTGCCTGCGTCCAAGCTTGAGCGGCAGCGGCTCCAGTGAGAAATGAAACCAGCAGCACTACATATACCCCATGCTCTGGGGAAAAGAGGGGACGACACCAGTTCGGCCATCTAGATTGACGAGATTTGTCCTGCGTCGGAGAGTTTGCCAAGACTGGATCGGGGTTTAATGATGTCATACCGCCACCTCTTCGCGTAAGTAAGAACTAAACAAGGCTTTCTCTCCAGGAAACAGTCGTCTAGGACGCATTGTTTGCAAGTCAACAAATAGTCCTTTTTGCAGTCCTTCTGCTACTAAGACTTGGTGTTGATTATAGAATCGAAACTCTAAGATTGCAGAGGCATGGTTCAGTTCGGAAATCCAGAGTTCGATAGTAACGCGATCGCCTAAACAAAGCGGAGATTTGTAGGTAATACTGGTGTGAATTAAAACGGGCGCGAACCCCTGTTTAAAGGTAGCTTGAATTGGTAGTTCGACCGCCTCTAATAACTTAGTACGTCCGATTTCCATCCACTGAATATAGATGGCATTATTAACATGACCCATCAAATCGATTTGATAGGAGTAAATCTCTAAATCGAAGGAAATTGTTTTTGGCATTTTCTTACCTCATCTTATTCTAAGACTTTCATCCGATCGTTCGCACGCCCCACACTCTAGATCCCGCCTTTGAAGTTCGATCGAGAATTCGGATAATCACAGGTTAAGCGATCGCCTCATGGCGAAATATCGCTCTTAGATCGAATCCACTTAGCAAAACCTGGTTTGCCCTCACCCCGCCTCCGGCACCCCTCTCCCAAGCTTGGGAGAGGGGATGGGGGTGAGGGCTGAATTCCTGATTTTAATAATCGAATTTAGTCTTAGTCGCGTCCTGCCAGAATTATTTTCTTCGCTAATTCAACTGGGTTAGAAAACATCACCTCATGACTACCAGGCATTTGTACGAGTCGGAATAAACCCAAACGATTAGACATTCTAGGATGCCAACCATATTCACCTTGAGGTAGGGCTATATCATCGCTACAGTAAAGGTAACTTTTAGGGATGAACAGCGAATAAAACTGCTTTAAATCCAACTTGTCAATTAACGGTTGATATGGCTCCGGCGATAATTGTTCGTAACTGCATCTAGCTAATTCGATGTCAGCATCGTTGAGAAATGCTTCTCGCCAAATATCAAACGGAATCATCACCGTATTATCGCCCGATTCTTCGGCTAGGCGATCGAATAACTGTTGATAATGCGGCGGCAGATTATCTCTGAGACTATCGCCATCGTTGAGAACAAAAGCATCCCAGAAAATTAGTCGTCTAATGCGATCGCTAATAGCTTCGGCAACTTTAGCAATCACTGTACCGCCGTAACTATGTCCCAACAGCACGATATTCGTTAAATCTTTGTCGAGGATGTAGTCTACAACTGACTGCGTACATTGAGCGTGGCTGACATTTTTATTGACTCCTCTCCCATGTCCGGCGATCGTGGGCGCAAAAGCCAGATGTCCATCAGCTTCTAGATGTTCGATAACAGGATTCCAACTCGTACCATCGTGCCAAGAACCGTGAATTAAGACAAAGGTTAACATTGAGTTACTCCTAGTAAATGAAGCGTTATCTAAATCTTTAAGGTTAGAGCAGGCAGGATGCCTACCCTACAAGTCAATCTATCTCTTGTGGGATGGGCATCTTGCCCGTCCCAGATCCGATCTCGATCGACTCCCACACCAACTCAAAAACTTTGGTTACACCGTCAACGCTAGCCTCTGGAGTTCTCAGCGCAATCCGATTGTCGCTAATCGTGAAGGTACGAACTAACTTAGTGCCAACTCGATTCGGAATAGAAGCAACTTCCAGGTAATGTGTAACGGTGTTGCCATCGACTGCGTATCTGCCTGCATAGGCATTGAAGCCAATAAATGCCAGAGCCAGTTCTTCCACCGGAACGGAGTCGATTTCATCGCTGAAGGGCGATCGCACATCTCGGCTGAACGGCGCTCGATCGCTTCGAGCGAACATCACCATCATGTAACCGTCAGGCGTGTAGGTAATGTAACCGCTGGGATGAGGCCCGTAAACCTCAGAATCGATCGTGCCATCTGGGAGAATGGCGATCGCTGAGAGCAATTTCCAAGTGCCAATCAAAGGATTTCTTGGGGTTGAAGAAGGCTCGGACATAACAGGCATCTCGAACAGTTCTTGTGAGGTAGGCATCCTGCCTGCCTTTGAGTTTAATTGCTGAAAACGTTTAATAGGTAGCAACAAGGGCTTTTCCAACCACTGTCGATCGAACCTGCGGACTGAGAATAAAGTCGAATTCGCTGGTATAAAATGGTTGGCTTCGATCTGGCGCTCTCAATTGGGCTGGTGCGTCGTGTTTTTGCAGTTTGATAATGGCAGACTTAACCGAGAACGTGGTATCCGAATCGAGGTGCGGATCTCCATCGATAAAGATCTGCGTTGTTAGCGGCGTGTAGCCCGCAGCACTGAGTTTGAAATGGATATGGGCGGCTCGCCAAGGATGTCGTCCCAGCAACCCCAGGACTGTGCCACAAGGTCCGCTCTCTGGAACTTTATATGGCAGGGGCACGACGGTTTCAAAGGCATATTTGCCATCCGCCCCAGTTCGGAAGCACCCTCGAAAGTTACCCTCTGGCTGAGAGGGATCTTGAATGTCATAGAGTCCCTTCGAGTTGGCTTGCCACACATCAATTAGAGCATTAGCGATCGGTCGTCCGGTGAGATCTAAGACGCGCCCCGATAAGAATAGCGGCTCGCTATCGGCATCAACTCCCAAGCGATCGCCCATCTGCCGTTCGGGGGCATTTGGTAAATAAGTTGGTCCTTCTAAATTGCGTTCGGTGGCGGTTCCATCTGGGCGATCGTGCAGCAGTTCCACTAACTCAGAGATCCCCAACAAATCGGTCAACATATGAATCTCGCCATCGGGAATCTCTTGAGTGTGGCGGCTAGCTCGGTTGAGGAAATTGCGTCCTAACTGCAATTCTGATTCGGTCAGATTTACTTCTCGCACGAAGTCGTGTAAATGTTGCACCAGACTGGCGTAAATTTGATGCAAGCGAGGATGCGCTTGACCGCGATCGCCGTGATTGATGACGGCTTGAGTAATGTTATCGAGCGTGATGTTTTGCATGACTAACCTCTAGATGATGATAAATGCGATTAATTACGAATTGGTTTGTTTATTTGCGCCAGTAATTATTAGCAGCAGCGATCGTGGCAAACTCAGTGGCTACAACTTGGCTGGCGGCAATCAGCATCATTGCGTCATTTTCGTAGGCACTTCGCATCTGCTGGCGCTTCTGTTCGTCCGGCTGAGTCAGTTTGACAATCAGCCTTGCCATGGTTACTGCCAATTCCCGTCCTGCTTCTGGAGTTGCTGTCAGCAACGTATTATTAGGAACCAGCGCGATCGCAGGGGAAGTTTTAACTGGGGATGAGTTACGAACTATGGTGGCGTTCTTCATAATTGGTGTTTCCTTCAATGACTCTAGTAACATCATGCGAGCAGTTCTCAATAAAATCTCTGAGGTAGCTCATACTCGCAAAATTTCCGATCTTTCAAGGGGCATCTAATATCCACTGGCAAACTAACCTGCCATTCAAGGCGAACCACTTAGCAGTCAGTCTTCCACGTTTGGGAGTCTTCGATGCTAAAGGTTGTAAGGTTTTTTGGATACTTGCTTTAGGATTTGGAATTATCGTCGTGCTGCTCATGATAAATTTCTCCTGCAACAAATTGAGGTTTGAGTATGGGGTGTAAGGGTGTCATTTTTAGTCAAGGCAACGCCTCACACCTCACATTCCCTTTGTCTGGAATACTGGCTGCAAGAACCATTGCTTACATAGTGCGAGTAATTCTCATTAATATCTTTGAGCTACCTCATACTCGCAAAGTTGCTAGGGTTTCATCGAGCAGCCAAAGTCGGCTGCATAGGTGCGAAGTAACCAGGAGAGCAATAATCAACGCCTCGATATTTCAAGTCGATCGATCGAGGAAAGATCGGAGGTATGACGTAATGTTGGGCTTTTAGAATTGCACCGCGATACTTGCCGATCGCTTTACTGGGGGTGGCAGTAATGACGGTAGAATTACGTTCGTATGGGATGCCACGGTACTGAAGTTGCATGGGTCGAGCCTCCTGAGAATAAGGTTGTTGCAATTAAGCTGTCTGGTTCCAGATCTCGATCGATGCCCCGTTAATTTCGTCTAAGGAACGACAGAGCAAACGAGACTGGCGCGTCCTTACAGACTGGAAGCGAGCCATTAATAGAAGAAAAGCTTGAGAGTTGACAAAGTGGTTTTCAGGGCATTTCATCAGTGATTCTCCTAATGCGATCGTTTGTGTCAGAGAATCCCAGCTAGCTAGCGTTTATCTCTTATGCCAATTTAGAAAACAAAACTGACTTTGCCGCCATCAGCAAGTGGAGTCTAAGGCTATCCATATCGGTAGCCGCCACCTACTCTTTTGGGTAGGAGATCGGGTTTTACCCGATCTTGAGTGGGAAAGCTAAACGCTGGTAATGCCTCGCTTGAGCGCCACTAACACCGCCTGCACTCGATCGCTTACTCCTAATTTCCCCAGAATATGGTTGACGTGAAACTTGACGGTGTTCTCAGTAATATGTAAAGTTGCCCCAATATCTCGGTTGCTTTTACCCTTGGCCATCAGTTGGAGTACCTCTAACTCGCGATCGCTCAGTTCCGGTACGATCGTGCGTTCTGCCAATTTAGCGCCGATCGCAGGCGAAATATACTTTTGCCCCTTGAAGACGGTGCGAATAGCTGCCAATAATTCTTCCGCACCTGCGTCCTTGAGCAGATATCCCTTCGCCCCAGCTTGAAGTCCCCGATGAATGTCTTCATCGCCATCAAAGGTAGTGAGGACGACGATCGAGGCTCGATCGAACTCAGCGCAAATGGCCGCGATCGCTGCCACCCCATCCATCTCAGGCATTCGTAAGTCCATCAGCATCACATCAGGCTGGTGGTGGCGATAGAGCTTGACGGCCTCAACTCCATTTTGAGCTTGCCCGACAATCGCCATGTCTGTCTCTTGTTCCAAGATCGCGCTCAAACCCTGAAGGACGACTGGATGATCGTCGGCAATCAAAACTCGAACCATACTCGCTTCTTCTGCCATGTTTTACCCCTCTTCTAGACGTAGCACTGCTACGTCTCTACACTCTTCTGCCCTCTCTCCCTTAACTTCGCTCGACGATCGCCACCACCTCTGTACCGCGTCCGGGGTGGCTTTGAATGCTGAGATGGGCTGCGATCGATCTGGCACGCTCTTTCATGCCAATTAAACCAAAGCCCTTACTAACAGACAGATCGCTTGTGACAAAGCCCCGTCCGTTGTCTTTAATCTGTAAGATGCACCGACTCGGTTCGTATATCAGTTCGATGCTAATTTCCTCAGCCTTGGCGTGCTTAATCGCATTAGTCGCCGCTTCTTGCCCGATCCGCAACAAGTTATTTTCTACCTCTAATGGCAAAGGATAAGGTTCCCCCACCACTCGATAGACCAGCGGGGAACTAGCAGAGGCATTCATTTTGGCGACAAAACGAGCGATCGCGCTCGGTAAATCGCCTTTTTCCAATAGTTGAGGGCGCAACGCTTTGACCGAACGGCGGGCTTCGCTCAGTCCAGAACGAGCTAGATCGTAGATTTGAATCAGGCTCACCTGGGCTGGCTCTGACAGGGCGATCGACATTCGCGAAACTGCTTCTACCTGGAGCGCAATTCCAGTAAAGGCTTGCGCCAGAGTATCGTGGATTTCTCGCGCCATGCGGTTGCGCTCTGCTAAAATCGATGCTTCTTCAGCTTGTTTGTGGGTAGTGAGGTCGTAGCAGAAGCCAATATAGCCGCTAAAGTTGCCATTGAGGTCGTCGAACGGTCTGCCCGTGTCGGAAATCCAGCGGTATTCTCCCGCACGATCGCGCAAACGATACTCCATATTGAAAGGCTGACGCACTTGAAATGCTTGCCTATAAGTGTTGGCACAACGCTCTAAATCGTCTGGATGGATGCCTTCTAACCAACCATCTCCCATCTCTCGATCTAGAGTTCGACCTGTAAAGTCGAGCCATGCTTGATTGAAATAATCGCACTTAGCATCTAAACCCGCTCGCCAAATCATCCCCGGCAAGGAGTCGAATAGAGCCAGATAGAAATCTCGCGATCGAATTAAGATCTCTTCTATGCGTTTGCGCTCGGTGATGTCTCGGATGGCAGCAATGTCGATCGTGCGATCGCCAGCAGACATAAACCTAACTCTCACTTCTGTCGGAAAGCTCGTCCCATCCTTTCTAACGCAAAGACATTCATAGGGACCTTCATCGCGTAACCCAAGCCGCCGCTCGATCTCTTCCCAATCTCCTGGAGGGAGAAAACTAGAGGAGTGCATCCCCATTACTTCACCTAGATCGTAGCCAAACATATCGGCGAAGGTCTGATTGACATCCAAAAGCTTGCCAGCTTGAGCGATCGCGATTGCTTCAAAGGTGGCGCTCGCAAGTTGCCGAAATCGGGTTTCGCTGTCCTGAAGGGCAACCTCGGCCCGTTGGCGATCGGCAATTTCCTGCTGCAACTCCAAAGTGCGATCGGCAACCTGCCGTTCTAGAGTTTGATTGTACTGAGCTAGTAGTTTTTGTGCCTGTTTGCGCTCGGTAATGTGCAGGATGAATCCCTGAAAATATAGAAGTTGGCCGTTAACATCGCGCACCGCACGGGCATTAATACTAACCCAAATGGTACTGCCATCCTTGCGATACCCTTCAGCTTCAAACCCCGATACGAGATCGTCCTGTCGCATTAAAGCCACAAATTCATCTCGGCGATGTGGATCGACATACAGTTGATGCCGCATATCCGTCACGGTTGCCATCAACTCTTCAGGAGAGTCATAACCCAAGTTATGGGCTAAAGCTGGATTGGCACTGATGAAGCGTCCGTCGATCGAGGTTTGAAAAATCCCTTCAAAGGCATTTTCAAAAATACTACGATACTTCTCTTCCGCTTTTTTAAGTGCTTCAATGGCGGCGGTTTGTTCGCCGTTTAACTCTTGCAATGCTTGATTCATTTGTTGCAATTGGGCTGCTTGCTCGGCTAACTTTTGCTTTTGCCAGTAGCTCTCGATCGCCTCTTTTACCGTCAATTGTAAGTCGTCAGATTGCCAGGGCTTAGCAATATAGCGGTACAATTTGGCATATTTAATCGCATTGCCAACAGCTTCTAGATTCGCTTGTCCGGTCAGCATGACCTTAAATGTTTCGGAAGAAAGAGCGTGAATTTGTTTTAATAATTCGTCTCCTTTAATATCGGGCATTAGATAGTCCGAAATAATTAAAGGAATTCGATCGCCATCTTTTAGCAGTTTTTTGGTTAACTCTAAAGCTTCTTCTCCGCCTTCAGCAATTTCAATTAAGTAATCATCCGCGATCGCCTCTTTTAACTCGACCTTGAGCGCATCAAGTACCGCGATTTCGTCATCAACGCAAATAATTACCTGTTTGTTCATCTGAAGAATGAATTATGAATTATGAAAATTCCATAGATAAATTCAAATGCTTGAGATAGAAGAATTTTTTGGTTATATTTCTAAACTTGCTAGTGCCGATCGAATTGCTTCTACCAATTCTATTTCCGACCAAGGCTTATGGATACAACACAGGAGATTAGCCTCCCTCCTCGCTCGTTCGATCGCTGTGGCATTGGCTTGACCCGTGAGCATAATTTTAATAATACTAGGATATTTCTGGTGAACCTGAATGAGAAAATCATCGCCTTTCATTCCAGGCATCAACCAATCGGCCACAATTAAAATAATTTTGACTTCAGTTTCCGTGAGTTCTTCAATTAGCTCTAGGGCTTCATCAGCATCTTCCGCAACTTCGTAACGGTATGCCTCTCCAAATGCTGACTTGAGTTGTGCCTTGAGACTATCCAGGACAACGATTTCATCATCGACACAGATAATTGCCAATTCGGACATTAGGTGTCACCTGGATAGATTTAAAAATGCCATGGCAGCTTATTAGACTGTTTCCGGGTCAACCCCCAGATCTCGCAACTTAGCTGCTAGTCGCTCAGATCGTTGCTTTTCGAGATCGGCTCGCTCTTTTTCCAAATTGGCTCGCTCGTCTCCCGTCGGTAACAGGTTCCCTTCACTATCCCACCAGCGCAGCCAGGGTAACGTCTGGTTGAGATACTCTCCTTGCCAAATTCCTAATTCCACGCCCAACTGGGGAATGGGATAGTGTCCTCGTTGATTGGGGCGGCATCGTTGATAGCGGTTGCCAATCAGTTCGTAGACTTCGACTGAGGCTTTCTCGACTTCATAAATGGCGTAAAATGGCACTCGAATTGCTTGCTCGTAAACCCAAAACTTTCCGGCTTTCGACTCATCGCCAGCAAAGGGTGAGGTGCGATCGCGTTCTTCTGTGCCATCTCCAGAAACAAATTCGATCGCAATTAGAGGGGCAATAATCTCTTTCCACAAGACATAAGAACGCCGCCGTTCGCCATTAAGTAAGGGTGGTACGTTCGGAACATAAAACCAGTCAGGTGCTTCTGCACCGCATTCGGGTGGCTCGGTCAGTCGCCAATAGATGCCGCAATCCTGCCCGATGGCGTAGCGTCCGTCTGGGTGTAGGGCATTCAGGACGGGGTAAATAGAATCGGTGAGCAGCAGGCTTTGAGGATGTTCCTGGAAGTTCTTCACGAAAGTACCATCGGATTCTGGTAGTTGCTTGTGATCCGGGAGGGTAAGTTTGGGTTGGGATTTGGCAATTGTCATCGGGCACTCTCCAGAGTGGGGCAGGCAAGATGCCTACCCCACAAGAATGTAATTCACTCAATTGAAAATCGCGATCGAGACCAATTAGTTGCTGGTGAAGGAAATATGTAACTGTGATTCCAGGATAAGAGATTTTGCAGGGCAGCGACCAATTTAACTGCGAATTGCGAATTGTCAATTGACAATTGTTTTAGGAATTTTAACTGGCTTCGATCGGCAGCAAAACCTGAAAAGTCGTTTGTCCGGGCTGACTGGTAACTGAGATTGCCCCTGTATGTTTCTCAATAATCTTGCGGACGATGTGAAGTCCTAAACCGCTGCCTTCACCCAAAGATTTAGTCGTGAAGAATGGCTCGAAAATTCTCGATCGAATAGACTCCGGTATCCCTTTGCCCGTATCGCTAATCCTGACTCGCACTTGTCGATCGCTTTGGGCAACATCGATCGTCAAAGTCCCTCGATTCTCCATCGCTTGTAGGGCGTTGTGGATTAAGTTAGTCCATACTTGGTTGAGTTCGTCGGGATAGCAACGAACAAGCGGTAGCACCGCATAATTGCGCTTCACCTTCACGCCTTGTTTGAGTTGATTTTGATAGAGCGTCAACACCGTCTCGATACCTTCTATGAGATCGATCGATACCATTTCGCCCGATCGATCGTAATGAGCGTAGGTCTTCAAGGCAAAAGCAACTTTTGAGGCCCGATCGATCGCCAGGTTAATAGTTTGAATGCCTCTTTGGATTCCAGAGAGCTTATAAGCAATATCCAGCAGACGATCGCCATCCGATCGCGTTAGTAGGGGTAAGAATCGATCGATATCGTCGTAAATCCCCATGTCAACTAGGGTGTCAGCCAACCCGTTAGCTTTGGCGATCCCAGCAGCCTGCAAGTTCTCGATTAAGGGTTTCTTCAACTGTCGCCGCTGCTTGGCCGAAAGGAGCGGTTGAGTTAGCAGCGATCGTTCTAGCAAGGCGAGGAAGGCTCGATCTTGCTCTGGAGAAAAAGACTTTAATCGAGTCGGTAACTCTATGAGGGTCTGAGCCAGAAACTTAGAAATATTGCCCGCAGAGGAACGAATCGCCCCCAAAGGGGTGTTGATTTCATGGGCAATGCCAGCCACGAGTTGTCCGAGTGCTGCCATCTTCTCCGATTCAATCAGTTCCTCTTGAGCCATTTGCAGGTGATGGAGGGCTTGCGAGAGTTCCTGAGTCCTTTCTGCTACTTGCTGTTCCAGGGTGCGATTGTAGTCGGCTAAGACCTGTTCGGCTTGTTTGCGTGCGGTAACGTCTTGAAAATTGGCGATCGCCCAAAACAGCAATATACTCAGTCCGAACCCACCAAACAGCAGGTAGAAAGCTTGCTGGCTCTCGGAGGTATTTTCTAGCGCTGGACGAGAGCTAAATACTAAATTCCAGGGTTGTCCGGCGACGTTCGAGGTTTTAACGGTTTTAAACTGAGCCGATGTGGATGCCGCAGGAGTTGAATTTGAGTTATGTAGTAATGTATCCGGACGAATCTCTCCAGCATAGACTGCCAGATCGAGCCATTGAGTTGGCTGGCCGGAAACGGCGTGGTTCAACAGATCGCTAGCCCGAAAGGGACTGTAGACAAAGCCTTGCAGGTTTGCACGACGAGCTTCTACTGTTGCTGGAATTTTACCCCCAGCATAAACTGGCAGATAAATTAAAAAACCAGATTGCTTGTGGGCATAAATTTCTTGCACGAGCGTCACCCGCCCGGAAGCAGCGGGGGAACCTGTATCCCGCGCCCGTTCCATGGCCGCGCGACGGGTTGGTTCGGTAAACATATCGTAGCCGATCGCTGCTTGGTTGCGTCGATCGAGGGGTTCTAAATAAAGAATGGTGTGATATTCTGGGCGCGGCGGTTGTTGGGGTCGAATCTTAAAGTCACGAAACCCCTGTTGTTGCATCCGGCTAGTCAGTTGCGGCAGATCGCGGGCCGATAAGCGGAGGGAAAACCCAATGCCTCGAACGCCGGGATAGCGTTTTTGGAATTCAATTCTCCCAACGAAGGCATGAAACTCTTGATGCTCGACCGTTTCACTGGCAGCAAATAGCCCGCTGGCCGCTTGCAGCAAGGCAATGTAGGTATCGATCCGATTTTCTAGATCTGCTTGTGCTTGCTGGGCTAAACTCTCAAATCGCCATTGATTTTTGGTTTTCGATGTGACGAACGCATAGTAGGTCGCTAACAGCGTTAGTAGAAGAGTGCTGGCTAGAACGATCCAGGGCAACCTCCGACGACGGATATTGACCAAAAGAGTTGGTAGAGAAATCATCAGATCGACATCCAATAATACGTTGGCGAAGCGACGGACGCTGGAGTTCCGCCGTGCGACGACTCCAGCCGCGTCCTCCTGTGCGTAGCACGTATTGCCCCCAACTCTAGATCTGAAGTCAGAGACAGCGATCGCTCGAAATTCTAGATATAAGCTCGGTCTTACGCCGTATCTATGCGATTAGTATAGAAATACCTCGAAGGCTTTGCACTACCCAAAAGTTTAGTTGAGCTAGATCCTCGAACCACAATGCCCATCGCGATCGAACAATTGCAGCAAATCTCTATTTTGGCTGGACTAGAAGCCGAGGAACTGGTGCAACTGCAACCTCATGCTGCTGTCAGATCCTACCAACAGGGCGAAATTATCTTACATGAAGGCGATCGCCTGCCTGCCAAACTATTCGCGGTTTTAAGCGGCACGATCGAAATCAAGAAAATCGGTAGCACTGGGAAGGAAACCCTGTTGCGCAAGTTATCTGCTGGAGAACCCTTTGCCGCGCCAGCCTTGTTCGGTGATGGCATTTCACCCGCCACCGTTGTTGCCGATCGAGATTGCCAAATTCTCACGATCGAACGAACGGCTTTATTAGAATTAATTCGACAGACTCCTGACGTGGCTTTGCGGATCTTTGCCGTCCTCACAGAACGCCTGCAACACCTGCACGGCATCGTGCATGGCTTGGTTTCAGAACGGGCGATCGTGCGACTCGCCCAGTTCGTGCTGTCGGTGGCGCGAGAACGGGGAACGCAGATCGTAGACGATCGTGTTTACTTAAAAGCATCCTTATCCTACTATCAAATCGCCCGCAGTATCGGCATTACTTATGAAGAGTGCGTCCGCCTGTTCAAGCAGATTCAAACCGTTGTCAGCTATCAGCGAGGGGGCAAAATTGCATTGCTCGATCGAGAGCGGTTAAACGCGATCGCTGAAGGAGAAATTCCGCATTTTAGCGGTTAGAACGGGCTGATTTTGATACCGAGAAACCGATGACTATGGGTTTGCTGGCAAAAACTTGAAAGGTGCAGTTGGTTTGAACTGTGTTGCCGTATTACCAGTAAAAATAGCCCCGTCAGTCAGCGTCAGCTTCTTCGTCGGTTTTCCAGGCGTAAAATCGATGTCGGCTAAGTTTACCCAAAACACGTTGGGGGTGCGGGTCGATTCAAAGTAATAGCGTTTGTTTTTGTGGTCGGCTACCGTGCGCCAGATGGTCGAGGAAATATTAGGCTGTCCGGGAGTGCTAATTCCAAGCGGTACGGAGCTATTACGAATTACGGAAAAAGCTGCCGCGATCGCTTCGGGATTGTTGGCAGTTTTGGGAATGGCATTAATGTAAAACGAAGTGCGCGCAAAGCGATCGGCAGCGCGATTGGTACCGGGTAACATGGTGGTGCCGCCAATATCTTTCCAGTAGGCATTCAGCGCCAGTTGCTGGTCGAATACTGGCGAATTGGTCATCACCTGATATTCTTTGCCATGATGAATCACCAGCTTGCCGTCGATATACTCCAGAATAGCTGAGTCCCCCGTCGGGTCTGAAAGCGACAAGTGCATCGTACCGCCATGTCCATCTGGAGTCATCGTTGGCACTACATAGAATGGCTCTTGACGTAAATCCTCCACGGCTTCGGCAACGGTAGCATAGTTATCGAGCATATATTGCGCCCACAGAGACAGCGAAAGCGGCTTGCGCCGATCGTTGCGGGCCGGTTTGGGATATTTCGATTCAGTCAGATATAGCATATTAGCGACCAGACCTTTTTCATTCATGCCATCTGCCGTCCCTACATCCCAACCTGTCGCCACCACGCTGCCATACTTAGAAGTCCACCGGATAGAATTCGATCCAGCAGCACCGTCGCGGTTCGCGCCGCGCGGTAAAGCCCAAAGATTTGACTTCATATCGCTCACCCAGTCCATGCTGCGGACGGTAATAACTGTATCTTCAGGTCCGACGTACACGGCTCTGGTACAAGCCAAAGCTAGCTGCGGATCGATCCCGCTTACGCCGACTGCGATCGCGCTAGCGATTGGTGCAGAAACAAACTGATGAATCTTGAATCGCTGCATAAGGTTCCTCACTTTTGGCGAAGTCATACAATGCCATGTTGAGAATAAATTATAAAATGATAATCATTATCAATGCATAAGTAAAGCATCAAGTTCTAGCAGCGATGTTAGGCAGGACGATCGAATCGGTCTATATACCTGCAAGAAAAGCTCTCCCGCTCTATCCTTTCTGCTGTCGCCACTAGAACGGGCTGATTTTGATACCGAGAAAGCGATCGAGCAGTGCCTTTTTCCAGATGAATCGCACCACCAGCGCCCAAATAAATGCCAGCAAGCCGATCGCCCAATAATAACCCGGTTCTACGGGATAGAGTTCAAATAAGTTACCGATCGACGGCACTGCCAACATGACAGCGTAAAGCAAGAAAACCGCCCCAGCCATTAGCGTAAACCGCCAGTCTCCGCTCAACCGCTCTCCGCCTACCCAAAATCGGGTGGGGGGTTTGAGGAAGAGTAGGAGTAACAGCCCCCCAAAAATTTGCATCGTCACCATGCCTTTTTCGGCGATCTGCTGGGCGTGGGAAATATCCTTTAAAGAAATCAATCTATCGAGCGACTGTAAGGGAATTTCACCGCGCAGCCAGCCCAGAATGGGAGCTAGATTTTCTGCCAGGAAATACAGATAGACGAGGATGCTGGCTAGAGATAGGGTGAGGGTGGCAGGCACGACAAAATGCACCAAGTCGTGACCGTCGTGCCTTTTAGGTTTGTGAGGCTGCGCCCAGAGGGTGACAAAGAAGGGCGGAATTCCCACGGTGAGGAAGGTGGCAATGGTGCTGGCTTTGATACTAAAGGGAAACGTGAACGTCGCCATACCGACGACCACGATCGCCAGAATAAAGGAAAAGATTCGCACCATAAACAGTTTGCTGATATCCATCACCCCATTGCGAATCCGCTGTCCTTCTAGAAAGATTTTGGGGAGGGCATTAAACGAGTCCTTTAATAACACGATGTCCGCCACGCCACGGGTGGCCTGACTGCCGCTTTCCATAGCAACGCTGACATTAGCTTGTTTCAGCGATAGTACGTCATTTACCCCATCCCCCATCATGGCCACATAGCGATCGCGCTCTTGCAGGCTTTTGACCAGACGGGCTTTCTGTTCGGGCGTAATCCGGCCAAAAATCGTACTATCTTCCGCCATCTGAGTAAAAACGGCATCATCCATTTGTGCCAGTTCTTGCCCGGAAACGGCGATGATGTCATTGCTTAAACCTGCCTGTTTGGCCAGCGCTGCCACGGTAGCTGGGTTGTCGCCAGAAATCACTTTGACCTCAATGCCTGCTTGCCGAAACTCTGCCAGGGTTTGGGCGGCATCGGGACGCAACTCGTCGCCAAAGTATAAAATTCCCAGCGGCGTTAGATCGGGGGGCAGCAGGGGATTGTCCGACTCATCTTGCAATTGTGTCTCTGCTGGGCTGTAGGCAAACAACAGCACTCGCAATCCTCGATCGGCCCCTTCTTTGATGAGGGCTTGCAAGTTGTCGGATAGCGGCACAGACGCAGCTAAAATCTCTGGAGCGCCGAGGATGTAGACTCCCGGCCCGTCAGCAAAAGCGATCGCGCTCCATTTGTGCGCCGAACCGAAGGCCATCTCTTTGGCGATCGCTCTTGGGGATTTGGGCAAGGCAGTAGCGATCGCATCGTTGGTTTTGTTGCTGGTAGTGGCGCTGGCAGCATAGTCTCCCAAAATCGATTCCAGTTGAGGGCGATCGCGATCGATGGGAATTACCGTTTGCAAATGAATCCGATTGGTAGTCAGCGTCCCGGTTTTGTCGAGGCACATGACATCGACGTGGCTGATCGATTCCACGGCGTTGGCTTGCTGTACCAGGGCGCTCTGGTTGGCAATCCGCACGGCCCCAAAAGTATAGGCCAAGGTAATCATCAAATATAGCCCGCTGGGAACCAGCCCGACGATCACCGCGATGTTTTGCACCCCCAAGCTAAAGGGAATCACCCCCAACACCATCCGCAGTGTCGTCACCAAGCTCAAAAGAATGGCCACGCCCAGCAACAACCGGATGGTGAGGTTAGTTTGGTGTTGCAGCGGTGTCAGCACCTTGCGAAACTTTCGAGCTTCAGCAGTCATTTTGCTGGCTAAACTTTCAGCCCCGACTTTCTCGGCCTCGTAGCAGGCAGTACCGCTGACGCAAAAACTACCGGAGTAGACTATATTGCCTGCTTGTTTGGGAATTAAGTCCGATTCTCCGGTTAATAAAGACTCGTCAACTTTAATCTCGCTCGATCCGACAACGGAGCCATCAACTACGATCTGATCGCCCGGACGCACTACCAACAGATCGCCCACCACAATTTCGTTAGGGTCGATCTCTCGTTCCTGACCTTCTCGAATTACGCTGGCGTGCGGGCGCGTCAGTAGGGCAATGGTATCGAGTTTTTTCTTGGCGCGAATCTCTTGAATTACATTTACCACGACATTCATCGAGATCACGAAGGCTAATACGCCCACATCGCTGACTCGTCCCAGCGCGATCAGCACCAAACTCAGGAAAAAGTACACCCCATTGATGAACGTCAACACATTGTCCCGCACGATCTCCCAGTAGGTGCGGCTGGTTTGCATGGGTACGTCATTTCCCTGTCCGGCGGCGCGACGGTTGGCCGCTTCGCGATCGCTCAATCCTTGCAGGTCACTGGGGGGCATTGGCATAATTTTTTATCGAATCGGTAACATTGAAGAACTCATACTAAATCTGGCGATTAAAACTCTTAATCCAGCCCTCACCCCCAACCCCTCTCCCACGGGAGAGGGGAGCCGCAGGCGGGTGAGGGCAAACCTGGCGAGTGCTGAGTGGATTCGATCTCATAGGGCAACTTTAAATTCTGGGAGGGAACCGAGCTTGTGGATCGCGACCCGAACATCCATCCCCAGATAGTCCTGCGCGTCGCCAAACCACGAGCCTGATAGGGGAAGAACCTGTCCGGGATGACGGGCGATCGCTACTGGAGTTAGATCGAACCCTGAAGTAATGAGGTTGGTGGGGTCGTAGTTGCGCCATCCCGCACCGGGAAGATAAACCTGCGCCCAGGCGTGAGTCGCTCCAGAACCCGTCATCCCAATCTCTCCACCGTCTAGGACGGCATCGTATAAATAGCCGCTGACAAAGCGACAGGCAAAACCCAGTCGGCGCAAAGCTTCGATCGTCAACCAGGCGTAATCCCGACAAGTGCCGGATTTGAGGCGCAGCGTTTGGGAAGGGGATTGGGTTCCTTCTGCTTCCCGTGCCTGGTAGGTGAGGGAACTATGAATGGTATCCATCATCCGTTGCAGCACGTCTAGGGTATTATCTCGATCGCCTGCGACAAAGCTTTTGGTCCAGGCGGCTAGGCTGCCATCGGGATCGGCGGCATGGGGGCGCATGAATAACGCCAGATCGTCCCATTCATCCGGCGTATACTGTACTGGGATTTCTTCGGCGCGAGGATCGAGGGGAAATTCGGCGATCGGTTCGTGGCCAAAATGCTCCCCTCTAATGCGATACGTCACTACCAACTCGGTTGCGGGTTCCTGGGGTGCGATGATGGCGACATTATTCGAGAGGGTATCCATCACCCAGCGGATTTTAGAGGAGATGTTGGTTTCGATCGAGTAGCTTAAAATCCGCCCGCCATAACTGGCTCTAGGTAAGAAGATCGCTCGATGCTCGCCAAACGTTACCGGATTGGCGTAACGGTAGGCGGTAACGTGTTCCAGGTCGTAAATTGCGCTCATGATAACGAGTTCGGAGGAAAGGAGGAAAGGAGGAAAGGAGTTAATTCCGAATTCTTTTGGTTAACCAGTGCAGTCTGTCAGGAAAGCATTAAGTATCGGAGCGATCGCCATCCTCGCACGGCCGCGACAGACGATCGGAGTGACATAATGACTTCAGGTTTATTAAACCCACAATCGGCCCTATGCTTGAGTATTTTCGCTCGACTATTCTGCCTTCTAAACCAGCCCAACTTTTAATTCAAACCTGGTTGAAGTGGGATCGGGATAACTGCCCTGGGATGGCAGCATCGCTATCATACTATGCTCTCTTCTCACTATTTCCGATGCTGTTAGTGGTTTTGAGCATTATTGGCTGGTTTCTCGGACCCAACTCTGGGGGATTTCAAGCCGCCAAAGAAACAGCCCAAAAATATTTGCCCCCAGAAGTCCGCGATTTGATTGCAGGAACCGTAATTTCCCTCAACGAGAATAGCGTGGGGGCGGGAATCGTTGGGTTCTGCTTGCTCCTATTTACCGCTAGTGCGGTGTTCGGAGTTCTGAGGGCTGCCATCAATAAGATTTGGCAATCGCCCAGCCGCGTCTCTGAAGCTGGGTCGGTTTTGAAGATGATACTGTTCTTTATTTTTAATAAACTGCTGGCTTTTCTGTTGGTGTTTGCCAGCGCCCTATTACTTCTGACCTCTCTGATTACCAATATTGCGATTAAAATTATCCTGGAACTGGTTGCCAATTTTCAATCCACATTCTCTTTTATTGAAGTTGACGAACTTCAACTTACCAGAGGGCTGCAAGTCAGTTCTTCCGTGCTAATTCTGGCGCTGACTGCTGGCATTTTGTTTAAAATTTTGCCATCTGTTTACGTAGGCTGGCAGGATATTTGGTTGAGCGCCCTGTTGACAGCTTTTTTAGTGGTAGGGTTGCAACAATTAGCCAGCAATAGTGCGATCGCCCTTGGCAGTCACTTCCTCTCCTACGGGGTTATCGGCAGCGTCATGATTTTGATGCTGTGGATTTTTCTGACGTTTCAAATCTTCCTGTTCGGTTGCGTTCTATCCTACATTTATGCCCATATGTTCGGCTCTCGTCGGCATAGAGGGATCGATCGAGTGCAGCAATAATCGCTCTTACGAGTAGCCCTGAAACTAAAATTAATAATTGCGAATTGCGAATTGTAAATTAACAATTGTATCCCATGTCTGATTTTTTAAGTTTTAAAGTACCTAACCCAACCACGCAACAAATTGCTCAATCCTTCCGTTGGCTGGGCTGGCTTGGCTTTTGGCTGCAAGTTTTGCTGGGCTTTATTCCAATTTTGGTGGTGGTGACAACGATTTTGTTCAGCCCTAACCAGGGGCAATTGGGATTGTCTTTTGGGATGTCCCTGGCGATCGTTTGTTTGCTGGTTTTGTGCTTCAGCATTTATTGGTGTTATCGCTATACGCGGGTGGGGAATAAGTTAAAAGCTCCAGATCTGCGTCCCGCCAAGGCCAATGTCATTAGAGATCTTAAAGTGGGGCTGATTGCTAATCTGGGCACGATCGGGATCTCAGTATTAATCGCCCTGTTGCGGGTGGGGGAATTAACCTTCAAAATGTTGAGGCTGCCTCAAGGGGCAACGGTAGTTACTCCCGCTCCCGTGGGGACGACGATCGCTCCTGGAGCCTTGATTACGGCCTCGAATATGATTACCATTCAAGCCACTATCAACGCGATCGCGGCTGGATTGGTGGGAGCGATCGTAGCATTACTACTGCTCTATCAGGTCGGACGACACCATAGCTCGTCGAATTGAGGGTGAGTCAAGAAATGCTCGCCATAGAAAGCAATTTGTTGGAAGTTAAAGCGGAAATTTCCCCCTCTTTTCAATCCTGGGGGTCTATGCCTGCCCATTGCCGATAAATTTTCTGGTAAGCGCCATTCTCCTTGAGAGTTAAGATCGCCTGATTGAGAGATTTCCGGTAAGGGCTATTTTCTGGCATGACGATCGCGTAGAACTGTTCGCGGAATGGCACGCCGACCACTTGCACCTTACCTTGTCCTTCGTGGGAAGCATGGTAAAGCAACAGGGGGCGGGAAGCGACGATCGCATCAACTCGATCGGATAGTAAAGCCTCATAAGCAACTTCGAGTCGATCGAACTGCGTCACCTGGTAAATGTCCCTGTCCTCTAGGTACTGAAGGGCTTCATCGTCTGCGACTAGGGCAACTCGGCGATCGCGCAAATCGCTTAAACCTTGAATGTCGCCCCGAATTTCCTGAACGGTCAATTCAGCGGTGATGGTGGCCGTAAAATAGGCGACGAACACAATACCGATTAGCACCCAAAACAGAGCCACCATCTTGCCTACCGAACCATTGGGCATTTTATCTGTCTGTCCGAGCAGGGCTAAAATGGTCCACCAGAGAGACTGAAAAATACCGGGTATATAAGATTTACTGGGGATTAGCCCATTTTCGTTTCCCCGCTCAAAATACCAGACGATATGGGCTGGAATCAGCATTAATAGGGCAACAATACCGATCAATCGCAGCAAAGGGGGATCGAGCAATCGTCGGACTAACTCTTGTTCGACGGTTCTGGTTTGCTTTTCTGGACGCAATACCATGATTTGTAAGCTGGCAACTAGGATGGGATGGGAAAAATCAAACTCCCGTTCTCGCTGCTGAGTGATTGCGATCGCAGCAAATCCTAGATCTGCCTGCCCGGAACGAATCGCTTGCAGAATCTCAGAGACGCTGGCATACATCTTGAACTCTGAATCTCGCTGCAATTCTTTCAGGATGCTGCGTCCCAGATCGATGCTAAAACCGACGATTTGCCCGTTTTCTTCAAAAGCATCTGGCCGGGCAAGTCTGGTAGCAATACGTACGGGGCGTACTGTCGAGCGCACAGCAGATTTAGGAGGGGGAGAAGCAGCGGGAGATTGAGAATAAGTTGGTGTCGCTAACAGCGATAGTACGATCGCCCCTCCACCAGCGAGCGCCCGTCCCCCGATCGAACACCATTGAAAACGCCTAACTTGTCGATCTCGATCCAGCATCCTGACTTTTGTATCTACTTGTTTTGTACGAACTGTTTAAACTTATTAAACGGCATGGCTTTGGCGAATAGCCAACCTTGCACGTACCTGACTCCGGCTTGACGCAAGTATTGACACTGCTCTTGAGTTTCTACTCCTTCTGCCACCATCTGCAATTCCAGTTTTTGGCCTAATTCGATTACAGTATCGCAGATCGGACTATGGGTTTCACCAGGTTGAATCCGCTGAATAAAGCAGCGATCGATCTTTAAATACTCGAACTGAAACTCGTTCAAATAATTCAGATTTGAGTAACCCGTGCCGAAATCATCTAGGGCAAACCAGGCTCCCAATTTCCGCAGCTTAGCCATATTAGTCGCATGGAGGCGATCGATCGAATCGTTTTCCGTCACTTCAAACATCATTTGTCGAGTGGGAAAGCCGGATGCAGTTAGGAGCTTGACGACACCATCCAAAAACTCTTCAGACATCAATAAAGATGGGGGCAAGTTAATCGAGACGTAGAGATCGGGAAATTGGGCCAACAATTCTGATTGTTCCTGGATGACTTGGCGGATAATCCATTCGCTCAAAGGTTTAATCAGCCCGGTTTTTTCGGCAATGGGAATAAACACTCCAGGAGAGATGAGGCCTAAGTCGGGATGTTGCCAGCGGACTAACGCTTCCGAACCCACGCATTGCCCCGTCTCTAGGTCTACGATCGGCTGATAGTGAACCTCAAACTCGCGGTTTTCCAGTCCCAGGCGGAGGTCGCGATCGATCCCGTATGCCCGTCGAGCAAAGCGGAGAAAGAGGAAAATCGCTACCCCGCTGCCAACAAGTGCCAACGCTCCACCTGCTAAGAGGTCCGGCATCCAATATCGCAACGCCCACCGGGTCGGCACCGAGCCGATAACCGTCACTTCGCCATTTTTAGTCGATCGCCCGACCTGGATGCTGGAACCATCGGCATTCGTCAGCCGTTGCTGGAGATCGCCTGGTAATGCCCCCATTCCAGTCAACACCTGACCCTTGCGCCCGACAAAGGCAATAAAACCGTTATCTCCGAGTTCGCTATCTTCTAAAAAGTAGGTAAGCACGACAGGATCGACCATCAAATTTGCCTCCCCTCGCTTGGGGATTGGCAGGCTCAGGATAATCGATCGCTCCTTCATCACCGCCGTTTTGACCGGGCCGATAATTTGAACTGACTGGCGCTTGGGGTCGATCCGGTGCTCCGGCAAGACCAAAACTGGAGGATTTACAGGTCCGAGGCTGGTGAGGACTAAAAACCCTTTGTCGTCGATAATGCCAGCTTCGCGAAATCGAGGATCGTTGTAGACGTAGCGCCGAATGAGATTAAACGTTTCTGGACTGACGCGCCCTTCTGTATCTTCTCCAATGCGAGTCAAGATCTTTTCGGCTGCCTCTAGCAGGCTATCGGTTCTAAGAGCAGCCGTATCGATGTTATCTTTCAACCAATCTTGGGTGCGATGAATGGCTTGAAAGTACGAGATAGCTAGCAGCAAAACGGCTGGCGCGAGCGTGACTGCTAACACCCCCAGAATAGACCAATAGAAAGGCCACGGGTGTCTCGTTTGACCTGAGCGCATCACCATATTGCTATTTTGACGGATTGAATTGTTAGACTCTTTTCTTTTATACTTTAATGTCTTTAAAAACTATAGCGAGTCTGCACATCATAGTTTTAGGAAATTGGGCTGTAACTTGCTAAGTCTGGTTTCGATCGCTTTGAGTTGACAACCAAGATTGAGGCAGGTTCGACTCTATACAAGTCATGGCTACACCTGCGACAGTGACAATTGCTATTGCACCTAGAGCAACTGCTAGCAGCGGTTTACCGCCCCAATCGCGAATTTCCAAACTGCCAGCGGGAGTCATAATAACCTGAAACCGAGCCAGAGGAGTTCGATCGATCGGTTCTTCACTCTGACTTCTAGGACGATAGACTAAATCGGGTAGTGGGGTTAGATGCTGGTAATCGCTAGCCGCTTGGTTAACTGGTTGATAGGTTAAAATCGCACCGTTTTCAGCTACTCCTACTAAATAAATTAAGTTTTGAGTGGCTTTTAACTCTAAGTTGTCAGCAGGTTTTATCTCTCCTTTCCAAGCAGAATTGATTTGCTGGTATAACTTGCGAGATAAAAATCTAACTTGCTGCCAGTTGGTAATTTCGGGTGCTGAGTTTAAAGGTGAATCTAATTCATTAATGTTACTAGCCTTCGGATTGCTATTTTGCTGGCGAAAGGCACATAAAGCGATCGCTTGCACGCTACCCAAAATCGCCCCTCGAAAGATGTCATGACTGTAGGGTGAAGGCCCTGAAATCGCCCCCAGCCAGGAAAGCAATTGCCCGATCGCAAACGCATAAAAACTCCAAAAGATGACGCTAATTGGAGGAATCAAAATCCACCAATTAGCCGCTCTGACATACTGGCGCAACACGAACCATTGAGCGACTCCTACTGCAATTAGCGGAATAGTACCTACTGCCTGCAATAACATAAACGACCACGGTTGAAAGTAAGATAAAAAATTACTAATAGCACCAATAGCAGAAGTATCTTTGAAGCTAAGAAACAATATTTCTCCTACCAATCCGATCGCTATCCAACTAACGATCGTAGCGCCAATCCACTTCCATGTCGGTACGTATTGGCGTAAGATTAACCACTGGGCTGTACCGAGAACTGTTCCGAAAACAGTAAACTGAATAAACGCCCCTCCCAGTGCCCCTCCTGGAATAGTTATGTCGAAGGGGGTTAAAGGCGATGGAAGTTGAGGCGTAAAAATCAGATTGCGAACCTCTGTACCCAAATACGCAGCTAATAACCAGCCAAATGCTGTCAATAAAGCAAATAACAATATGAATTTGAAACGCTCGTAAGGGGGTATCAAAAACCGTCTAGCTCTAGGAGAGGCTAGCAATGAATAGGTTCGAGACAGGTTTGGATAGGTTTGCATATCTAAATTGTCGTGTCCTCCCAACTGGATACAATATCCTAGACTTGACTTTCTGCCAAGAGCGAAGTAAGCGATCGAATGGAAGTTCGGCCGTTAATTTACTAAATGGGGATCGCTATTATTTCTGCTAGTCATATTGGCAAACATCGCTACTATATAATTTCATTTCTCCAGTATGGGAAAATTTAAAAATTATTTTCCATTCTCCACGCAAAACTGTAAACGATCGCCCTAACTCTGCTCTAATCCGTTCGATCGGATTAACTTGCTTTCATAACTCTTCAGTTTTAGCTGCGATTCTATCTGGGCTGGCCGCAGGCAATTTCTGTATTTATGAGTTAAAAGCGATCGTTAGTTCTTCTCCCCTCTCCTTGCAGGAGAGGGGTCGGGGGTGAGGTCGGGATAGGGGGATTGAGGGGGTGAGGGCAGATCGGTGTACGCGGTTGCCTTTAATACGATCGCTAAATTTCCCTCGATCGATAGAAGCGCAGTTCGCGAAGGCCAGCTAACTTGTGTGAAACAGGTTTAGGTAAGTGGTATGGGAGTTTGGAAACAGCTATCGCTAAAATTCAAGTTTGTGTGGGGGTCGCTCTTTTACATGAAGTACGCACCCCAAGCCTATCTCTACAGCCTCAAGCGCGATCGCTCCGAACGTCGATACATCCCACCTCTGGCTGCGGTAAGTCCGCTCGAACCTGGAAAACTCTTGCAAGCTGAAGCGATCGATCGAGGCGCTCGTTTCTACTTTGAAAACGCCGAACTGGAAATCTGCTTTTTAACCCCCGACCTAGTGCGAGTGCATTGGCTACCAGGAATTGCCCCCGTACCTTATGCGATCGCTCGTCAGGATTGGGATGATGTAGAAACTACGCTGGCAGAAGCAGACGATACTCGAACGGTATCTAGTAATGCCTTAACCGTGACGGTCGGCATTAAGGGGAATCTGACTTTTAGCGATCGATCCGGGCAAATATTGCGGGAAGAATTGCCGCCTCAACGCCAAGGAGAACGATGGGCGCATCGAGCTAATCTGCGATCGGAAGAGCAGATTTACGGCTTAGGAGAACGGGCTTCTAGGCTCAACTTGCGAGCCGCCAAAGATGAAAAGCAGCGCCCTAAAACCTACCGGATGTGGAATTTTGATGCAGCGGGGATGTACGGGCCGGGGTCAGACCCGATGTACATTTGCATTCCCCTGTACTTAGGGCTGCATGACTTGGGGAGTTACCTGATCTTCTATGAAAATACCTTTCCTGCGGAGTTTACCTTTACAGAAGTCGCTACTGCCGATTTTGAAAGCGGGGCCCTGCGCTACTATTTCACGGTGGGCGAACCATCGCAACTATTGACCCGCTACACCGAACTAACAGGTCGCTCGCCCCTACCTCCTCGCTGGGCGTTAGGCTATCACCAATCCCGCTGGGGATACCGTACTGAAGCTGCCGTTCGCGAAGAAGCCAAAGCTTTTCAACTTTACAATCTGCCTCTGAGCGCCATCCACTTAGATATCGACTGTCAAGTAGGACATCGGGCTTTCAGCATCGATCCGAAACGCTTCCCCAAACTTGCCAGTTTTACCAAAGAACTGGCAGAAATGGACGTGCGATTCATCGCCATCATCAACCCTGGAATCAAGTACAGTCGATCGAGTAACTTGTTTTTAGAAGGGCAAATATTAGAAGCCTTTTGCACCTACCCGAATGGCGAGTTAGTAGTAGCTCCCGTATGGGCGGGTCGAAGTGTCTTTCCCGATTTCACCAATCCTAAGGTGCGGGCCTGGTGGAGTCGGCAGTATCCTTACCTTTTAGATGTCGGGGTTGCTGGATTTTGGCACGACATGAACGAGCCAGCAGCGTTTATTGCTTGGGGCGATCGATCTTTGCCGAAAGTGGCCCGGCATTACTTAGAAGGTCGCGGCGGAGATCATCGGGAGGCACACAATATCTACGGTTTGATGCAAGCTAAAGCTGCTTATCAAAGCTTGCGAGAATACCGACCTCACCAGCGCCCTTTTATCGTCTCGCGTTCCGGTTGGGCGGGACTGCAACGCTACGCCTGGACGTGGACGGGCGATATTATCTCTAGTTGGGAAGCATTGCGTCAAACTATCGCCACGGTAGTAGGGCTAGGACTATCGGGGATTCCCTACAGTGGCCCCGATATTGGTGGATTTCAAGGCAATCCCGGTGCGGAACTCTACTTGCGCTGGTTCCAAATGGCGACTTTTCTCACCTTCTACCGCACCCACGTTTCCAACAACGTCGAACCTCGCGCCCCCTGGACGTATGGCGAACCTTATCTGAGCATCATGCGGCAATTTCTCCAGTTGCGTTACCGCCTGTTGCCGTACTTTTACACCTTGGCCTGGGAAGCAACTCAAAAAGGCTATCCTCCCGTGCGCCCGGTGTTTTGGGCAAACTGGCAAGAAAGCTCGCTTTGGGGCGTGGAAGATGCGTTCTGTCTTGGCGATGCGCTGTTAGTTTGTCCCATAGTTCGCGATGGAGATCGATCGCGTCGGGTTATCCTACCCCCAGGACAGTGGTATAACTTTTGGAACGATGCCCTGTTTGAGGGCGGTCGAGAAGTTGAGTTGGCAGCACCGCTAGAGCAGATTCCCTTACTAGTAAAAGCGGGCAGCATTTTACCGATGGCAGAAAACGGACAACTGATTTTGCACCTTTACCCTTTCCAACAAGGCACAAGCGAAGGCTACCTATACAGCGACGCTGGAGACGGATATGGAGAATCGCGGCTCGATCGCTTTAAGATGGTGCGAAACGAAACAGGTTTGGAACTAACTTGGGAACAACAGGGAGAATACGTTTTTCCTTATCGAAATGTCCAACTGCACCTGCACGGAATGGCAATCGATCGAGTTTGGATAGACGAACAACCAGTCGCGATCGAGGAACAACAATTGCAGAGCCAACCGTTCGGACGCGTTCGCTTTCAGTTAGTTGAATAACAAAGCTTGAGCCATCTGCGATCGGCAGTAAGTTAACCTCAGTTCGGGATAAGCTTAAAGTCCGATCCGAAGCCACACGCGAGCAAACGGTTATTCAACCGGATTCGATATAACTCCGAATTCCGAACTCGCGTTAAGTTATACTCCTGTGCAATAACTCGATTTAGCTGAGCGAGGAAGCCCGACAAAATGCCGATCGGGAGCATCCACTTTTGGAAGCTCTACAGATTTTAGGAGAAGATAAGAGGGCAAGAAGAGTGGAGCAGCAACGATGAACCAGGAGCGACAAGAGCGGCTCAAAGCCTGCTTACAAGAATTGGCAGCACTGTTATATGAAGAAACCGAACCAAGTAAGCTGACCGACCTGGAAAGCATAGAAAAAACAGTACGCAGTCAAATCTTAGAACACGTCAGCCCAGAAATCGCCCTTTTTTTATCGAACAAAAAACTAGAACCAAAATCGGTAAAACCAGGAAAATCAAAAGCCTAGTGGGGGAATTGAAATTAAAAGCCAAACAGTTAGAGAAACTGGGTGTCAAGCCCAGAAGTCGGTTAAGCCCACTGCTGCAAAAGTGCTGTTTGAGGCTATCAGCCAACGAATCCTACCAAAATGCTGAAAGTGAGATCGAGGCTCTGACCGGAGTGAAAGTGAGTCACTCAACACAACAACAACTGGTGTTGTTACAAGATTTGCCATTACCATCGGCTCTGCAAGCCGTTGGAGAAGTCAGTGTCGATGGTGGCAAAGTCCGACTGCGGGGGGAACCACAAGCGGGCGGATATTGGCGAGACTATAAAACGGTTCGTCTCCAAGGAATTTACTCTGGTGCTTTTTTTGATGACAACCAATCATTAGTTGATTACGTCAATAGCCAGGAGTTGGTGAACCCGCTGGTGTGCTTGGGAGATGGTCATGATGGGGTGTGGAATCTGGTGCAACAGTTGGGTCAATCCGAACAATTTTCTCGTTGGGAAATTTTAGATTGGTATCATCTCAAGGAGAATCTCTATAAAGTTGGTGGTTCTTTCAAGCGCCTCAAAGCTGCTGAAGCTCTATTGTGGCAGGGTCAAGTAGAAGCAACTAAAGCTTTATTTGACAATTGCCGAGGCCGACAAGTGAAGAATTTCATGGCTTATCTGGAAAAACATCACTCTCGCCTGGTCAACTACAGCTATTACCAGGCTGAACAACTTTGTTCTATTGGTTCTGGTGCTGTCGAGTCAGCCATTAAACAGATTGGCGCTAGGAGCAAAATTTCTGGCGCACAGTGGCAGATTGAGAGTGTCAATCAAATCCTCTCCGTTCGTTGTGCTTACCTCAATGGTTTACTCGCTATTTGATTATTTCTGCCAAAACTGGATGCTCCCTGCCGATCGAAACACAACGGCTTGTTCTTCGAGAATTTCAACGGACAGACTTTCGAGAACTCGCACCGATTCTGGCAGATCCACAAGTAATGAAATTTTCTCCAACTGACGTTTTTTCCATCTCACAAACGCAAGAAAAAATCGAGAGTTTCATTACCTCGTACAAAAAATTTGGATTTGGGAAGTGGGCTGTTACTCTCAAAGAGAGCGATCGGTTAATTGGCTATTGCGGGATAGCAGTAGAGCAAATAGATAACAAAGATGAAAAAGAAATTGGATATCGGCTAGATTCTAAATATTGGGGTAAGGGGTTAGCAACTGAAGCAGCAATAGGGGCGATCGAATATGGATTTGAACGGTTCGAGTTTCCCTACATTCTAGGTATTGTTGAGCGATCGAATACTGCCTCAGTTAGGATACTGGAAAAGCTAGGTATGCGATATGAGAGGGAAACGGTATTTTATGGAGCGAAGATGGATGTGTATCGATTGGATGCTGTCGCTTAAAAATCCGCCGAACTTATTAACCAACTAGAACGAGTATTGGCGATCGATTCTGCCAACTATACTGAGTTAGCATCGCTACTAGATAATTCGATTTCCTCAGTATGGGGAAACTTCAAGACTATTTTCCATTCTCCACCTAAAGCCGTAACCACATTAGCTAACTTCCCTAGAGTGATATTTTCTGGAGATTTTTCTAATTTTGATACCGTCGATTGTTGCATACCAAGTCGTTCGGCTAAATCTGATTGCGACCACCCTAATTCTTGTCTAATTTGTTTGATTGTATTAACTTGCTTCAGTAACTCTTGAGTTTTAGTTTCGATTTTAGCTCTCCGTTCGGGAGGTAATTTTTCCATTTCTGAGTCAAAAGTAATCATTAGTCATTCTCTTTTAAAGTTTCCAGATGTTCGTCCAATCTTTGTTCTGCTAAAGGAATATTTTTCTCATACCATCGTTTATCGCCAGTTTTATTTCCTCCAACTAATACGATCGCTTGACGCATCGGATCGAAGGCAAATAGTATTCTCCAAGGCTCGCCACCATGTTGAACTCGAAGCTCTTTGAGATTGGGATATTTACTACCTTGGATGGTATCCACATAGGGTCTTCCCAGCAGAGGTCCTTCTTGTTTTAACACTCCCAGAATTGCCAAGATTGAATCTTGAACGTCTTCTTCCTGTTCGTAAAGCCAATCTCTAAAGGCTGGGTGAAAGATAATTGTCCATACCATAGAATTATAATATTCAATTTTGGAATAAGCTTAACTGTGTCTAAGAGTCCGCAATGGGCGATCGAATCGTCCTTAAAGATTCTTGACGTTCTAGCGATCGCCCTTGTAGATTTGGGCAAGGTAATATACGATCTGGCATTCAAGAGAGGAGAAGTCCCATGTGTGGCATCGTCGGTTATATTGGCACGCAAGCAGCTACAGACATCTTGCTCTCTGGGCTAGAAAAACTAGAGTATCGAGGCTACGATTCGGCTGGTATCGCTACAGTTTTGGAAGGGCAGCTAGATTGCATTCGCGCCAAAGGCAAACTCTGCAACTTGCGAGAAAAATTAGAAAGTCAAGTCAACCCATCGCGGATCGGCATCGGACATACCCGCTGGGCAACTCACGGCAAGCCCGAAGAATACAACGCCCATCCCCACACGGATACAGCTAGACGGTTGGCAGTGGTGCAAAATGGCATTATTGAAAACTATCGGGAATTAAGAGAAGGACTGAAAGAACGGGGACACGAATTTCGCTCGGATACCGACACCGAAGTTATCCCCCACCTGATTGCCGAATTTCTCTCTTCTTCTTCATCTATTTCTCCCTCTCCCCTGTTAGAAGCGGTGAGGCAAGCCGTCAACAAATTAGAGGGTGCATTTGCAATTGCGGTTATTTCTGCCGACTATCCCGACGAATTCATCGTGGCGCGGCAACAAGCCCCGTTAGTCATTGGATTTGGGAAAGGCGAGTTTTTCTGCGCTTCCGATACCCCCGCCATAGTCCCTCATACCAATGCCGTTTTGCCTTTAGAAAACGGAGAAATGGCCAGGCTGACATCTCTAGGAGTAGAAGTTTATAACTTTGCAGGCGATCGACTCAAGAAAAGCCCGCGCACCCTCAACTGGAACCCTGTAATGGTGGAAAAACAGGGATTCAAGCATTTCATGCTCAAAGAAATTTACGAGCAACCAGGGGTAGTGCGAGCCTGTTTGGAATCTTATCTCAACGACGACTGGCAACCAGAATCGAAAAATTCCCCCATTAACTTGGGTTTATCAGACGAACTCTACAGAGATTTAGAGCAAATACAAATAGTTGCTTGCGGTACCAGTTGGCACGCCGGATTAGTCGGTAAATATCTGTTAGAACAACTAGCAGGAATTCCAACGATGGTGCAATACGCTTCGGAATTTCGCTACGCGCCATCGCCCCTAACACCGAATACCCTCTCCATTGGTGTCACCCAATCGGGTGAAACAGCCGATACTCTAGCAGCTTTGGCGATGGAAAAAGAGCGCCGCGCTGCCTATTGTCAAAACGGAAATCGGCCCTCTTTTCAACCTCGATTGCTAGGAATAACCAATCGCCCGGAAAGTACGCTAGGGCAAATGATACCCAATATTATCAACACTCATGCTGGCATTGAAATTGGGGTGGCAGCCACCAAAACTTTTGTGGCGCAATTGATGGCATTTTATTGTTTGGCGTTGGATTTAGCTTATCGCCGTCAAACGATCGCCCCAACTAAATTAGAACAGATTATATCGGGATTGCGGCAGCTACCCGCCGAAATTGAAGTAATTTTAGAAAGTCAAGAACGCTACGTCGAAAACCTGGTTCACGAGTTAGCTGAAACCCAAGATTTTATCTTCCTTGGTAGGGGGATAAATTTTCCCATCGCTTTAGAAGGGGCGTTGAAATTAAAAGAAATCAGCTACATCCACGCTGAAGGCTATCCAGCGGGAGAAATGAAGCACGGGCCGATCGCCTTGTTGGATGCTAAAGTCCCAGTAGTAGCGATCGCGATGCCTGGAAATGTCTACGATAAAGTCCTCTCCAACGCCCAGGAAGCCAAAGCCCGCGATGCCCGTTTAATTGGCGTTACCCCCACGAACGATTCCGAAGCTGCCGATACCTTTGACGATACGATCCCCGTTCCAGCCGTAGATGAATTGCTCTCTCCCATTTTGACGGTAATTCCGCTGCAACTACTGGCTTATCAGATTGCCGCCCATCGCGGTTTAGATGTCGATCAGCCGAGAAATTTAGCTAAATCTGTCACGGTGGAATAATATCCGTTGGGGAGAAGCGGTAGATAGTTTGGCGAGAACTCGATTAAGATAGCAGTTAAATTCCTGTGGACGACTGGGTGTTTTCATAACTCATCATTCATCATGCAGATGACACCGCAAATTACGCCAACCTCTCCTATAGAAGTAACCGACAATCTGGACTGGCAACCTCCCATGCCACCGACAGATTTAATTTTTGATGACGGAGAACCATTGGAAAGCAACCGCCACCGCGTCGCGATGAATTTGTTGATTCGATCGCTCAAACATGATTGGGCGCAACGCCAAGACTTTTTTGTTGGCGGTAATATGTTTGTTTATTACAGCAGCAAACAAGCCAGAAATAGAGATTTTAAAGGCCCCGATTTTTTGGTCGTCCTCAACGTTGAAAGCGATCCGACTCGCTTGGGCTGGGTGGTTTGGGAAGAAAACGGGCGTTACCCAGATGTAATTATTGAATTGCTATCTGATTCAACCGAAGCTGAAGATTTGGGGTCAAAAAAACGTCTTTACGAACAAGTCTTTAAAACCAAAGATTATTTCGTGTTTCATCCTTTTAAAGAAAACTCCTTACAAGGATGGCACTTAGATAGCGATCGCGGCTACCAACCGATCGAAGAAAATCCCCAAAGATGGTTGTGGTGTCAGAGTTTAAATCTGTGGGTAGGAACTTGGCGCGGCCAGGTTGAAGACGACAATGCTGTTTGGCTGAGGTTTTACGACGAAGCGGGTAATGTCGTCTTGTTGCCAGAAGAAGCCGAACAGCAACGAGCCGATGCCGAACAGCAACGAGCCAATCGCTTAGCGGCAAAGTTGCGAGAATTGGGAGCAGACCCAGATTCGATCTAAAAACCGAGACATCGATCGCTAAGATTGTTATTTTAATGACTTCGCTCTCTTCGGCTCGACATTCAAGTAATAGCGCCAAAGTAACTGGGTGGCGAGCGAACGCCAAGTTTGCCAAGGGGAAGCGATTGCTACTTTTTTAAAAGCTTTTGACGGTGAAATCTTTTCAACAAATTCACCCAAATAGTTGCAGGCAACAGTCGTTGAAATAAATGAGTTAATTGTGCTTCTTCACCAACGCGAATTCGCAGCTTTTTTATGCGTCCTTCCGCGATTTCTGCAACTCGTTTACCTATTAAAGAAATATTATTTTTGGCTTTCAAGCTCAATTTAGCTTTTTCTTGATGATAATTATCGGTTTGCAGGCGATAAGCTGCAATTTCTCCAGTCCCCCAAATTACATTATCGCCAAAGTTGCTTTTAGTCAAACCTACTTCAATTAAACTAACGTCAACTCCATGAGGTTCTATTTCGTAATAAAGACTTTCAGCTAAGCCTTCCAACCCATACTTACTAGCACAATAGGCAGACATTAAAGGAAATCCGACGTAACCGCAGACAGAAGAAACGAAAACGACTTTTCCTTTAGTTTGGCGTAGTAATGGCAGCAGATCGCGAGTGAGAAACGCTGGCGCATAAAAGTTAACTTCCATTTGATAACGAATTTGCTCTTCGCTTAAATTCTCTAAAACGCCCAACAATCCAAAACCAGCATTATTAACTAAACAATCCAATCTGCCCGTTTCTTTTACTACTTTGACAACGGCATCTCTTTGAATTTTGTCAGTTACTTCTAAATCTAGTATTGTCAGGCGATCGGGATATTTGCCTAACAATTCTGCTACCAGATCTTGGCGTTGTTCGAGGTTCCGAATCGTGGCGAAAACGTGCCAGCCTCGCTGCATAAATTCATCTACCAAACCTCTGCCGATTCCAGAAGAGCAACCAGTAATTAACACCGATTTGCGATCGCTAGGCATAATTATATTAATTCGTGCGATGACCGAACAAAGCTGTAGGCGCTTCGGGCGCAATATCTGGATCGAATCCACCTACTTGATTGCTGCGAAGAATCCATATACTGGCCCCATTTTGGAGAAAAATTGTAGCAATTTCATCGTGGGCGCGACGCGGTAAAATCGTTCGCCAGCTTAAAAAAGTGCTAATGAAATCTCCACCTGGACTAGTTCCGGCTAAGTTTTCGGCGTTTTGCTGCCAGTCAGACCGCACGATTCCTAAAGGTGCTAAATTTTGTTCGATCGCTCGTCCTAATTTCACTAATCGATCGAATCGTAAAGTTTGCGAATCTTGGGGATGAAGTTTCAACCAGGCTTGAATCTGAGGATTAGCACCTACCTGGGCTTCAATGCGCTTAATCGTAATATAAAGCGCTTGATTGGCATCTTGAACGCAAGAGGCCGCTGGCGAGACAATAGCCGCCCCAGTACCGTCGCCAGTTCGATATCGCGCCATCATAATATTTAACTGCTTAGTAAATTCATCTAGAGGTGATAGTTTGATGCCACCAAAATCGTAATCTTGAGTGACAGCATCGAGTTTAACAATTGCATCAGCAACTGGTCGATTTCCCAGCCAGCCCCGTTGCAAATCTCCCATGTAACCGGACCATTCGATCGACCCTGCTATAATCCCATCGGGATTATGGGCGTAGATCTGCTTGTATTCGATATCGAAGCGCAATTCACCGCTCAGAGGATCTCGCACTACAGTAGCAATTCCATAAGCAAAGTGACCCGTGACTATGCCATAAGTGGTTGATTCGGCTTTGTTACCGCCAATGCCGCCATAAATATGAATGACAATTGCCCTATCGCCTTCTTTCCAGCGCGAAACCGCCTCCTGTGGTTGAGAAGAATTTGGATCGAGCAAAATAACTTTAGCCGTACCCTTTTGGGCAGCCGTATTTTTCCATAGTTCTTCGTCAATATAAGCGATCGCATCTTGCTGGTTCAATCGCACCTCATTCGGCTGCAAGCGCATTAAAGCACGGGGTTCGATCGCTTGAACTACAAAAATTCCATTAGCATCTTTAGCCCCATAAATATACCAACCAGTCGGATTGAGCGGAGATTTTTCGATATCTCGATTGGTCGATTTAGGGATGCTGCTGCGATCGGCTATGACTTGAGGAATGCGAATAGTTTCTAATTCGCCATCAAATTGTTTTGAGCCTTTATTAAAGTGGCGAACTAAAAAGCGATCGCCCCGATCTCCATTTGCTTCTCGCTTGACAATATTAACTAATCCATACACTCTTCCCGTAATTTGTACTGGCTCTCGATCGATTTTTAATATAGGTTGTTTGCCATCTTGCAAGAGCGATATCGGTTCTTGCAGCCTAACTATAACATTATCATCCGGTCTAGCACCTGCCAGAGATTCCAAAGGATCGATCGCTTTTTTATTATTTAATCTATCTGGATGTAAATTACCTACTCTTTGACTTTTTATAGTCTTTTCTGCAAACCGAATATCTCGCGTTACTAACTGACGATAATCTTTGACATCAGGGCGATCGCTCCACTGTAATTTAACTACTTTACCGATTAAATCTTTAGCATTATCAGGAGCATTGTAAACTTCAAACAATACGAAACGGCTAGAATTAGGCGATCGATTTTCAGGTAATATTAATCGCCCAGTCCACAAACCCACTGGCTGATAAAGATTAGCTGCATATTGCCGATCTAAAGGGTAATAATTAGGCTGCGCTATGGGAATTTGACGATAAATCTCATAGTTAGATATCTGAGGTGTTACAGAACCTTGCTGATTCCGGCAATACGAAACAACACCAATGCCTAGAATACTAACTACAATAGTTAAAGTTAAACATCGGCGTTTTTTTGATATGATTTTTAGCAGATTTTGGCGGATCTTAGACACATGAATATATTTTTTTTGATAATAAGTTGAACCAATTAAATCTTAAGTATACAGTTAAAACCAACGAATTTAACTTGTAGGAGTGGGTTTTGCCCAGATATTTATCCTCTAAAAATTTAGATTAATTCAAACCCGCCCTGCCCCGATCGAGATTTGCGTCTGGCTATTTGTGCAGGCACAATTAACAATATAGATCGAAGTTTTGTTTGAGATGGCGAATAGCGGCACTAGAGTTGCGATCGTAGGTAATTTGTAAGCAGCGATCGACTATTTTTGGCAGATCGAAATCTGGAAAATAGCGACTTTGAGTTTCAATTTGGTAATCTGTTCCTTGTAGTTGGTAAATTAATAGCTGCTGGTTTTTAAATAACCATACTTCGGGAACGGCATAGGGAAGATAATCTCGCACGTCAGAATAACTGGTGACATCAATTTCAATAACTAAATCTGGTGGTGGATCGCGTCGCCAGTCTATGCGTTTTTTCCCAGAAACCGCTTCCCAATTGTCGATGTAAAAGCAATAATCTGGCTCGATCCCGCTCTCTTCCGGTAAGGTCATAGTTACAGGTGTAAAGGCATCATATTCTCGATCGTCGCGATCGAGCAAGGCTTTAACAATGTCCGCAAGTAGGTTGGCATCTCGACCGTGTACTGGTAAGGGCGACATCAGCAAAACTTCTCCATGGCGATATTTGAGGCGCGGGATCGATCCATCTCCCCGTCGATCGCACAAACTCTGATATTCTTGCCAGGTAGCAGGCAACCGCACCACAGCACCAGGTGGTAATTGGCTCTTTTCTGGAGAAACGAGAACAAACATGGCTGAGGCTTCCTTCAGCAATAGCTTACTGCCATGATAACAAGGACGGTTCAGGACTTACGCGGCAAACTTCATAACATAGAAGTAGCGGTGCGTTACGCTGCGATAATGCACCCTACTGGACTGTTTCAGCCAAAATGAGACTTAAAATTGGGTTCGTTGGGTTTCCTGCCGTCAACTCAACCTACAGCTATTGCACTGCCATGATAACAAGGCTGGGTTGGACGATCGCCCCGATCCAAGCAGAGCGATCGCGCTGGGACTGTAACGGTTGATTTAATAACGATTTTGAGGCCCAGACCACACCGGATTGAGGTTTACTCCCAAAACCATCGGTTTATCTTCCACCGCTGCCAGCGTTTGTCCGTCTAAATTAACCGCCCATAGAGGCATTTCTTCATCTTCTAGATCTCCAGCCCGAAATAGCACCTGACTGGGGTTGTTGTTGCTCCAACCCAACAACACCGCAGCGTCGTAGTCTCGGCGATTGGGAGCAACTGTGGTAGTCTGATTAGACTTGCGATCCCAAACCACAGCAAAATCAGAGGCATCAGAAGAACTAAATATGCCTTCAAACTGACGCGCCAGCAAGCGATCGCTATTGGCCGACCAAGAAACTGGCATTAAAATCGCGATCGCTCCCGATAAATCGACCGATTTGTTGCCAGGAAAGAAATGATTCGCCAATGGAGAAGTCGCGGCGATCTTCTGCAACTTGCCAGTCTGTAAATTTTCTAAAAACATTACGCTACTAACGCGGCTGCGATGCAACTCTGTTTCTACCCGCATCTCAATCCGGCTGTAAGCTGCATACTGACCATCTGGAGAAACTAAAGACGGGCTGCGATAGTAATGGACACTAGGTTTACCGCTAGCTGCAACTTTTTCTTGAGTGTTCAACACCCAACCCCACGGCACTGGATAAGGACTATCAAGCGGATCGGTTTGTCCCCGTTCTGGCTTGCTTCTAAAAGCCGCTTCGGGCAAACGAGTCAATATTTGTGGCAAGATCGCTGGAGAGGCCGTAACTGTTGAAGAAACAACTTCCTGGGTTAGTGTGGGCTGTAAGACATTAACTGCCTGACGCAATAGCTTTGAGTTGGTTAAGCTATCTGGTTTAGATATTTGTGTCACTCCAGCATGAACGGTCATAACTATTGATATCTTTGACAAACCATCCTCATGGTCTGCTAGAGCAGGTGTACTAGGAGTCATCAGTAAAGTAGCTGCAAAGAGCGATAAATAAGGTTTTGGGCAAGACGATCCCAGATGTAACAGGGGTTTGAACATGAATTGGAGATTAAATAATGAAATAACAGCTTTCTGATATGAGAAGCAAATACACGATCGGTTATACCAAGTTAGGACCACACAATTTAACTCGTTCACTAAAATTTACGAAACCACGAATTTAGGAGTTCAGAAGTTCAGAAGTTCAGAAGGTTAGGAAGTTTTAAGTGTTAAGTGTGGAGTGTGGAGTTAAAAATTCTCCCCATCCCCCCATCTCCCCATCCCCCTATCTCCCCATCTCCCCATCTCCCCATCTCCCCATCTCCCCATCTCCCCATCTCCCCATCTCCCCATCTCCCCATCTCCCATGAAAGTCATCTTCTTCGGTACGCCTCAATTTGCGGTTCCTACTTTGGAACGATTGCTAGCTCAGCCAGAATTTATTGTCAAAGGTGTAGTTACTCAACCAGATCGCCGTCGAGGGCGAGGGAACGAGCTACTCCCTTCACCCGTGAAAACCTTAGCTTTAGAGCATCAGCTACCCGTGTGGCAGCCCGAAAGGATCAAAAAAGATCCCCAGACGATCGATCGACTGCGACAGGCAGAAGCAGATGTATTCGTGGTGGTAGCTTACGGTCAAATTCTGTCTCAAGAAATCCTCGATATTCCCAAAATAGGCTGTATAAACGTCCACGGCTCGATTTTGCCCAAATATAGAGGAGCCGCTCCGATTCAGTGGTGTCTCTACCATGGGGAAAAGGAAACCGGGATCGCCACTATGTTAATGGATGCTGGGATGGATACTGGGGCTGTTCTCTTAACAGCTTATACCCCCATTGGATTGTTAGATAATGCAGAGCAATTAGGGCAAACTCTAGCTAGTCTGGGGGCCGACTTGTTAGTTGAAACTCTCCTCAAACTAAAAGACCAAGGAATTCAACCCCAACCTCAAGACAACTCCCAAGCAACTTATGCCCCTCTAATTAAAAAATCAGACTACGCGATTGATTGGTCGAGACGAGCGATCGAGATCCACAATCAAATTAGAGGCTTTTTCCCCGATTGTGCAGCCAAATTTCGCGGGCAAAACTTGAAAATTCTGGCTACAGTTCCCCTTGGCGAGGATTACTGGGCAGATTTACCGCCAACCTTAAGCCTCCTCAAAGAGAATTTTAATACCTTCTCTTCAGCCACAGCCCAACCTGGAGAAGCGATCGCGATCGTCAAGAATATCGGCCCGATCGTGCAAACCGGAGAAGGACTGTTGTTGTTGCAAGAAGTGCAACTTGCTGGCAAACGCCCTCAATCTGGCTGGGATTTTGCCAATGGAATGCGCTTAACGGTAGGAGAAGCGTTCGATGTTTTGTAGGGGCGGGTTTCGCCCAGATCTTTGCCTGGTAAGGATTTAGGTTAATTCAAACCCGCCTAAATCGACGCGATCTGTATCATACATCCAGAGCAAAACGAGATAAGAAAACGGTTAGGTTAAAGGTTCGTAGAAACGACAGCGATCGCAAGGCCCCTCTGGATTAACCGCACAGCGCAGCAGTTCTGAGGCAGCATTGAAGCGACAGCTAGCATCCCCTACAATCCAACGTCCTTCGACAAAAGTAGTTTCTACAGGTCTGGGGGCAGATTGAACGTAGAGAGCGATTTTCTGCAATCGATAACGGCCAGCTTTAAATTGATAGCGGTGGCGGCGCTCTAAAACGGCGTAAGTTTTACCTTTGAGATCGAGATAGTTTCCAGGTTGTGGCATCCAATCTAACTGGACGTTACCGAGGGATTGGGGTGGATGCGTCAAAATCACCTCGGTAGGTAAATAGTCGGGTTCCATAAACCTCAAGACGTAATCTAGACTACATCTGGATGTTATCGCACTCGTCGGCAGACCCTACCGTCTATTGAGATTATTACCAAAAGATATTAAAAACTTTAAAGTTCTGTTGCCTTTTGCTAGAGGGAACTCCGCCAACTGCGGTAAACTAAGCGTTGATTATGAGTCTCAAGCGTTAAAAAACTCTCAAAAAGGAGTCTTTATTTAGATGTCTCATGCCGTCAAAATTTACGATACTTGCATTGGCTGCACGCAATGCGTTCGTGCTTGCCCGACCGACGTTTTAGAAATGGTGCCCTGGGATGGTTGCAAAGCTGGCTCGATTGCCTCTGCCCCTCGGACAGAAGATTGCGTGGGTTGCTTCCGCTGCGAAACTGCTTGTCCTACAGACTTTTTAAGCATCCGCGTTTACTTGGGCGCTGAAACTACTCGCAGTATGGGCTTAGCATACTAAAGGTCTTACAGTATCGAAAGCTATGTAGAGGGAGGATCTCGATCGAGATCCTCCCTCTACTGGTGATTGCGGTTACTTCTCCAGAAATTAAACTCAAAGGCAGGCAGGATGAGTATCTTCTCAAAGGTAGGATGCCTACATTTGAGAAGGCAGGCACGATGCCTACCTTACAAGAATTTTAAGTTGCCCTCAAAGGGGCGATGTCTTCTGCACTCAAAGCGATCGAACTAGATGCCACGTTTTCTTCTAAATGCGCGCTCGCTGTCGTTCCAGGAATTAAGACAATATTGGGAGCGCGATGGAGCAACCACGACAGAGCAATCTGATTGGGTTTCACGCCATGACGGGCTGCAATGTCAGCCAATACACCTGCCGATCGCGCCAAGGGTGCGCCTGGTTTCAGTGGGTTGGCACCGAGGGGACCCCAAGGAATAAAGGCGATATGATTTTGGGTGCAGTAGTCGAGGACATCTTCGCCGCTGCGATCGACAAAGCTGAAACGGTTTTGCACGGAAGCGATCGCAGCAATCTGGCGAGCCATTTCGATCTGGGCGATCGTGACATTCGACAAGCCAATATGACGAATTTTACCTTCTCGTTGTAGTTCTGCTAGCATTCCCACCGACTCTGCTAGCGGCACGTTGGGATCGGGGCGATGGAGTTGATACAGATCGATGCGATCGAGTTTTAATCGCTGCAAGCTCTCTTCGCAGCCGCGCCGCAAATTTCCTGGGCTACCATCAGCCCGAATATCATCAGGAGCAGGTTTGTTGATGCCGCCTTTGGTAGCGATGACTAGGTTTTTGGGGTAGGGATGCAAAGCAGAGGCAATTAACTCTTCGTTAAAACCAGGACCGTAGGCTTCTGCGGTGTCGATTAAGTTAATGCCGAGATCGATCGCTCTTTGTAACAGTTGCCGCCCGGATTCCCATTCTGGATAGGGTCCAAAATTTCCCGGTTGTCCCGTCAGGCGCATAGCACCGTAGCCGATGCGGTTGACCGACAAATCGCCACCGATTGCAAAAGTTGTCACCAAATTATCCATTAAGTTCAACCTCAATTACAAAGACGTGACGAACTCGATGAGATTGCCATTGTTGTCTCGGATAAAACAAAGTCGAACCCCAGCATCGGGATAGCTGCCCAAGGGTACAAAGGTAGGAACATCTCTTCGATTCAATTCTGCTAGCACGGCATCGACATCATCTACTCGAAAACAAAAATGTCCGATGCCACTGGTGCGAAGTCCATCGCCAAAGTTTTGAGCCGTTGGCATTCCAGATAGAGGTTGAGTGCTACCGATGATTTCGATCCGAAAGCCCTACACGTCCAAGTAAGCCAGTTTTAGATCGGGAAAGACATCAACTGTGCACTCGCGAGTAATAGTGGCATCGAGCTTTTCTTGATACCACCGAAGGGTTTCCTCATAGTTCGGTACGTTCAAGCAAACGTGGTCTATTTGTATCGAACTCAGACTCTCTGCATTTGGATTTGTCGTAACTCGATCGAATATTTTCATCTACATCACCTTTGTGACTTCTATGGCAAGAGTTGTTTAGCGATCGCCTCAATTTTCTAAGTTTTGACGTGGGCGGGAAAAACCCCAAAAGCAATTAACTTGGCTGGCAAATCTCGCAGAATTGGCAAGCGTAAGAAAGCTGGCGGGGTGAAGGTGCGATTCGAGTCGAGAGCCTGAGAGATAATCCGCTTTTGGATTGCTTCTTGAAAAGCTTGGATAATTCGAGTGGGCAACTCTCGCTGGCGCTGAACGGCTGCTAGAGCCTTCAAGGGGACTTTACCCGCCTTGAAGTGCTGGCTGAGAACGTTTGCAGCCGCAACGGCATCCTGAATGGCATAGTTAATCCCTACTCCTCCTACTGGCGACATGACATGAGCAGCATCACCTATGAGTAGCAATCCCGGACGATACCAACGAGGAAGGCGATTCGATTCTACGGCTAAAAAAGCTATTTGGCTCCAATCGTGCAAAAGATGCACGCGATCGCTCAATTCCGGTACCACCTCGACGATCGATCGCTGAAATGCTTCCAACCCTGCCGCCCGCAGTTTTTGGTAGTCTCCTTTGGGAATCACGTAGGCAATCTGCCACTGGTCGCCTCGATCGAGCATCGCCATTATCTTACCGCGACCGATTCGGCCTGTTATCCCCTCTGGCTCTTCTGGATGGCGTGGCAGGGGGAACCACAGGGCATCCATCGGGGGAGAGGTGGAGATCGGCTCTAAATGAGCTAATTGCCGCAACTTCGAGTGTCTGCCGTCTGCGGCAACGGTGAGGAGCGATCGCACTTCATGCCATCCCCCATGTCCGCGATATCGCACGCCGCGAACTTCACCATCTTCTTCAATCAATTCCTGGACGTTAGCACCCATTACCAGTTGAAAACTAGGATATTGTTTCGCCTCTTCGGTAATAAATTCTAAAAATCGCACTTGGGGCATGAAGGTGATATAGGGATAATTCGTCTTCAGGCGGCTTAAATCGGCAACGGTGACGGCATTGCCATCTCCGATTAAGTTCAGGGTACTAACTTTGGTGTGAGGTAGTTGCAACAAGCGATCGGCTAAACCAAGTTCTGCCATAATCTCCATCACCGAGGGGTGAATCGTATCTCCCCGAAAGTCGCGATCGAAATCCTTGTGGGCCTCCAGCAGCATTACCGAAATCCCCTGACGCGCCAGGAGAAAGGCTAAAACTACCCCCGCTGGTCCGCCACCCACAACGCAACAGGTAGTTTGTTGCACGTCGATGATGTCGCGTTCGATTTCTTCTCTATCGATCGAGGTTTTGCTAGCAGACATAAACTCAAACCTCCAAATTCGATCGCCCTATCCCTATTTTGCAAGAACGCTTATATTATCGTCTAAAGACATTTCCTACCGTTCCGAAGCTGGAGGCGAGGGCGAGAGTGATAACCCGAATCAGATCGCGATGGAAAAGGTTTAGTCCGTGGGTTCGTTGGTTGGTGTTGGGCTGTATTGCTGCGATCGTAGCGATCGCGATCTCGTACTGGCGCTTTCAAATTGCTGCTACCCCAGTGCCACCGCCTGCCTTTTATACCCCACCAAATCCACTGCCAGCAGTTGCTCCAGGTAAAATCCTCCGTCAAGAACCTCTCCTCGATAGTTTGCCGGAAGGGGCAGTTGCTTGGCGCATCATGTATCGCTCCACGGGTAAGAACGGCGAGCCAATAGCCGTAACTGGAGTAGTAGTAGCACCAAAAGAACCCAGCAAATCCCCTCGCCCGTTAATCGCGTGGGCGCACGGCACTATTGGAGTGCTGCCAGAGTGCGGTGTCAGCCATACCCAAGACCCTTACAAACAAACCCCCGTGGTAGACCTGATGGTACGCCAAGGTTTCGTAGTGGTAGCTACAGATTATCCCGGTCTGGGAACCCCTGGAGTGCATCCCTATCTGGTGGGAAACGTTTCTGCCTACTCCATCCTCGATTCTGTGCGAGCGGCGCGGCAGCTAGACGTAAATGCAGGCGATCGCTTCGTCGTCTGGGGGGCATCCCAAGGAGGACAGGCCGCTCTGTGGACGGCCCAGTCTGCGGCCGCATACGCACCTGAATTGAAACTCGTGGCGGCAGCAGCTTCGGCCCCAGCTATTAATTTGGCAGGGATCATCAAAGCGAAAACCGACGATAAAGGTGGCGGAGTCTTTATTTCAGAAGCCCTGTATGCCTGGAGCCATGCCTATCCTAACGCCAACTTGGACGCAATAATTCAGCCAGAAAAACGGGACCAATTCGATCGCATGGCCAGAACGTGCGTCTCTACTCCTCTGGCCTTCTTAACTCTGGGCGAACTCTTGAAACCGTCGGAGTACCTGAAGGTCGATCTCCTCAAAACCGAACCTTGGCGGACGATTATCGATACCAATACACCACGCGGACGCATAGCTGTACCCTTACTGGTAACTCACGGCACGGCCGATACGTTGATTCCGATCGAGTTAAGCGAGGCCGATGTAGCCCGACGATGTGCTGCGGGAGAAAACGTTCAATTCGTTCGACTGCCTGGTGTAGGACACGACGCGCGGAATGAATCCGGTATTTTTACCGTCGGGTGGATCGAAGATCGCTTTGCCGGACGACCCACCAGATCGACTTGTGGAACGAATTCTGGCAAAGGTGGCTAACCGCTCGCACCTCAACTCAAAAAGCAAGACGATGGTTAAACTTGGTTGGGCATTAACAGTTTATCTTGGCTTGAGTTTTGTCTTATTTTTGGCAACTTCTAATACTATTATCGGCTGGATAATATATTTGTTTTTGCTGCTACCATTCTATGGAATTATTTTGCTATGGTGGTGGTTTTTTGTTTGGCAAAATCGCACCAAAACAGCACGAATCAAATATTGGATGTGGGTCCTAGTTTTAGCATTACAAGTTACAACTATTCTGTCATCACCTGGCAATTGCTATCGAGTCAAACAAGGCGATCGCTGTTATTCTAACCTGCAAATCTTGCTAGGCAACGTTCCCATTACTGGTCCTGGCAATTCTCCTCACTGGAACTTAATAGAAGACGCTTTTCTAGGATTGGTAATTGCCTATGGAGTGGCATTAGTGGTGGCGCTGTTAATTACTTCTGTAGGCATAAACCCTAACAATTTTCCTCCCGATTAGCAAAATAAAACTGAAGATTATGGGCGATTGTAAAATTCATCTTAAAATTGAGTTCATCTCAGTTTTAGAGCCTAGTTTTTGAGGGAAAATGACGGCAGCATTAATTTTTTCATCACACAGAATTGCTCTATGAGTGCCACAGGAACCTCGCCCGCGCCTTCGATCGCACAGCATCAAGTGGTTATTGTCGGCGGCGGTGCTGCCGGAATTACAGTAGCCGCGCAACTTAAGGATCGGGATGCAGCGCTAGACGTGCTGATTATCGAGCCGTCATCCCAACACTATTACCAACCCGCTTGGACTCTGGTAGGTGCGGGTTGCTACGACTACGAGCAAACGATTCAACCGGAACAAAGTTGCATTCCCCCTGGCGTGAAATGGATGCAAGACGGGGTGGAATCCTTCGATCCGGAACACAATCAACTCCAAACTCGCAGCGGGAAAACTGTATCCTACCAAGCTTTAGTAGTGTGTCCGGGAATTCAGCTTGACTGGAAATCGGTAGCAGGATTGGAAGAAGCGCTGGGCAAGAATGGTGTTTGCAGTAACTATGCGATCGAAGGGGCGAAATATACTTGGCAATTGCTGAATGAATTCAAGGGCGGAAACGTTTTATTTACTTTCCCTGCCACCCCGATTAAATGTGCCGGAGCGCCTCAGAAAATCATGTATTTGGCAGACGATATCTTTAGGCGTAACGGGGTAAGGACGCGATCGAACTTAACCTACTGCACCGCTGGCCCGAAGATTTTTGCGATCGCTACCTTCGTCGATCCCTTGATGCAAGTGCTGGAGCGCAAGGAGATTACCCTGAAGACCAAACACAACCTCAAAGAAATTCGCCCGGAAGCCAAGGAAGCGGTGTTTGAAGTCACGACAGATGAGGGTACGAATACAGTCGTTTTGCCCTACGATATCCTGCACGTCGCCCCGCCGATGAGCGCCCCAGATTTTATTAAAAACAGCCCGCTGGCGATCTCCGCCCCAGGCGGCTGGGTCGATGTCCACAAACATACGTTGCAGCACAATCGCTATCCCAACGTCTTTAGTCTGGGAGATGCTTCTTCGCTACCCACTTCTAAAACTGCTGCCGCGATTCGCAAAGAAGCCCCCGTGCTGGTGGAAAATCTCCTCAGCTATTTACAACAGCAACCTTTAACCGCTAGCTATAACGGCTATAGCTGTTGCCCTTTGATTACGGGTTTTGGCAAAACGATCATGGCCGAGTTTGACTACGACGGCAAGCCGGAACCGAGTTTCCCCCTCGACCCCACCAAGGAACGATATAGTATGTGGGTGCTAAAACGCCACGTTTTGCCTTGGGTCTATTGGAATCGGATGTTAAAGGGGAAACAACACGAAGGGGAATTGATTCGATCGTGGATGAAGGTTTAGATGGCTCATGGTTTGTATAGCGATTCTAAATTTGATGAGCTAGCTGTCTTTTTCTTGTGGGGCGGGCAGGATGCCCGCCTTGTGGGACAGCCGAGACGGCTATCCCACAAATCATTAGACCTCCTGCAAAAGTGAAAAAATAATTGTTGGGAGTGCTGAAACCGTCAAAACTCAACCTATTACCTATTACCTGACTTCTGCAAGAAGTCTATTTAGGATTGATGTATTTCCCCTGTTGCCTCCACCGCTGGTAGGGGCGCAATGCATTGCGCCTCTACAATATTAGGCGTGCGTAAGTCCTAAATTTCCCGAAAATCAAGGCGCTAGCTTGTATAACCAAGGAAGGACGTGCCGATCGCTTCTCCTTCAGGGTAAGCTGTGGAGAAAGCTGGGCAATAGTCCTAATGATGGGGAAACTTTAGAGGGAAAAGACGATCGCATCGGATGCTGTTAGACAATCGCTATCAAATTATTGCAGAACTGGGAGAAGGCGGTTTTGGCAAAACCGTACTCGCTGAAGATATTCATATGCCTTCTAGGCGGAAGTGCGTCATCAAGCAACTCAAACCTAGAACTAACGATCCGCAAGTATACCAACTGGTAAAAGAAAGATTTCAGCGAGAAGCGGCTCTATTAGAAGCTTTAGGCGATGGCTGCTCGCAAATTCCTCGATTATACGCTTATTTCGAGTTAAACGGCGAATTTTATTTAGTACAGGAATGGATTCAAGGGGAAACTCTAGCGCAAAAGGTACAGCGATCGAGAACTTTAAGCGAGAGCGAAGTCAAAGAAATTCTGCTGGGAATATTACCCGTACTCGATTACATCCACTCGCAGGGAAAGATCCATCGCGATCTCAAGCCCGAAAATATTATTTTGCGCCAATCGGATGGCAAACCAGTATTAATCGATTTCGGTGCTGTCAAAGAAACCTTCAGTACGGTAGTTACATCTGGAGGTAGCCTCGCGCCATCAATTATCATCGGTACGCCCGGTTATATGCCTTCAGAACAATCAGTAGGCCGTCCGGTGTTTGCCAGCGATCTCTATAGCTTGGGTTTGACGGCGATTTATGCGCTTACCGGCCAGATCCCATCAGCTTTGCAGGCAGATCCGACTACAGGCGAAATCCTCTGGCGACACCATGCTATTAACGTCAGTCCTGCCCTGGTAGGGGTTTTAGATAAGGCGATTCAGTCTCATTGGCGCGATCGCTATCTTAATGCCAAAGCCATGCTAGAAGACTTGCAGCGGGGCATCGTGCCGCTGATGCCAACCGTACCCGTACATCACCCAACTTTACCCCCCACCCAAGCTTCAGAACCACCATATCCACCGCCGCAGCCAACCGTACCCGTTGCTATTACCCAGCCTGTAGTTTCTCAACCCGTAGCCACTGCCACGCCTGCTGCTACCAGAATGGCAGATTGGCAAAAAGCCTTAATTATCGGTAGCGTCACCGGGGCTGTAGTTGTTGGCGGATTGGTAGCTAGCAAAATTATCTCTCTACCGACAGGTTCTACCCTGACTCAAAACCCGCCCCCACCAACTCCAGTTTTTACACCCAGTCCGACCCCAACACCAATTGACACTCCCACCCCAGCATCTACCCCTCCCGACACGTCTAACTCTACTTCTACCCCCACGCCGCTACCTACGCGCGAGGGTACGTCTAATCCTACACCAACCCCCACACCAACTCCGATTTACACGCCGACACCAACAGCACCTCCCACCCCCATTCCTCCTACTACCAATTCTCTTTCACGGGAAGAAGCCAGAGATTTAATTGCTAGATGGCAAACAGCCAAACGCACGATTTTCGGGCCTCCCTACGATCGCGAATTGGGTACGGAACTAACCACGGGCGAAGCTTATCGCAACAACATCCAAGGACCGAATAACAAGGGCGATGTTAGTTCGCGAGAGTGGTTGCAGCAAAATAATTCTTACTATCAATATGGCGTACAAAGAATCGATTCGATCGAGCGATTTGAATCTAGCGAAAATAATGCCACGATCGAGGTTGTAGTTACCGAACGGCGCACCCTGTATAACAGTAAAGGGAGGATCGATCGCAAAAGTAGCGGTTTAGATACGCTCTTAGTTCGCTACAACTTGCAATTAGACAATGGCAAGTGGAAAATCTCTGATTACCAAACTATTAAAGCGATCCAGAAAAGTTGAGGCAGAAGACAGGAGTTCAAGCTTCGGCTACGCTCAGCTTGAAGGAGTTCAGGAGTATGTGCCGAGCGCAGGCTGCGCCAACAGAATCTCAGTTGTCAGTAGTTAATTTTCCCCTCTTTCCCTGAGCGTTGTCGAAGGGCTGCTCCCCATCTCCCCATCTCCCCATCCCCTTTTAATGATGACTATAGGCTCCTCTTTCTGGCTGAAAAGGTGCAATCTCTGCTATTACCTGAAGTCCTAACTGTTCGACCATGGCCTGTAAAACCGGATCGGGAGATAGCCTTAAATAGTCAGTAGTAATTTCTAAAGCTATATGGCGGTTGCCCAGATGATAAGCAGCCCGTAACAAATCCAAACGATCGCTAGCCGTCACCGTCAACACGGGTTCTGGTTTAGCTGTTACTCGCACTAAAATATCGCCAGCTTCAGATTGCAATAAATCGCCATCAGCCAGGACGCTACCTCTAGGCAAACGGAGATCGATCGCTTGTCCGTCGGGGAGAAACAATCGATCGCGGCTGCGATTGCGTTCCTCAGCCGTTAAAGCGATCGTCAAACTCACTTTGGCATTGGGATCGGCAGGCGATCGATCGGTTAAAGTCAGCATGGCAGCAGGTTGAATGGCTGGGCAATCTTTAAAGCTAAGATTAAGAGTAGATAAACTATCTAAAGAATGACACCCTACATCTTAGCCATCTGTCAACCACATGAACATTTTGAATAATCTACTTTTCCCACCTACTCAAGCTCCCCAGGAGAAAAAACAACGCCGAGGCATTGAAATCAAGTCACAGCGGGAAATTGAGATCATGCGACAGGCAGCTAAGATCGTGGCTACGGTGCTGAAAGAAATTTCGCAGATGGTAGAACCGGGGATGACGACAGCCGATTTAGACGCTCATGCCGAAAAGCGCATCCGCGAAATGGGAGCCACTCCCAGTTTTAAGGGCTACTGCGGTTTCCCAGCTTCTATTTGCTCTAGCATCAATCACGAAGTAGTACATGGCATCCCTAGCCCCAAAAAAACGATCCGCACTGGAGATGTGTTAAAGGTCGATACTGGGGCTTACTACCAAGGATTCCATGGCGATTCCTGCATTACCATTGCTGTCGGGGAAGTTACACCAGAAGCCGCCAAATTAATTCGGGTAGCAGAAGAAGCTCTCTACGCAGGGATCGAGCAAGTCAAAGCGGGCAACTACCTGATGGATATTGCCGGAGCCATTCAAGATCGGGTAGAAGCTAATAACTATGCCGTAGTGGAAGACTTCACCGGCCACGGTGTCGGACGCAACCTGCACGAAGAACCGTCGGTGTTCAACTTTCGGACTCGCGAAATGCCTAACGTTAAGTTGCGCTCTGGAATGACATTGGCGATCGAACCTATTGTTAATGCTAAATCCAAGAGAACTCGCATCCTGCAAGACAAATGGACCGCCGTTACCGTCGATAACGCTCTGTCGGCCCAGTTTGAACATACGGTATTAGTGACCGAAGACGGTTACGAGATTTTGACCGATCGCTCTAAGGTGTAAGACCTAACCCCCTACCCCCCTTCCAACCAAAAGAAACTTCCTTTACCCTCTCCTTGTAGGCTAAGGTGTATACACATCTTGCCCTCACCCTAAATCCCTCTCACACCGGAGAGGGACGAAAGACTCTAACCGCCTGAATTGGTCATGGAGAATTGCTGGCGACTGAACTGGAAACTGGCTTAACTCTGGCTCCCCTTCTCCCTGGGGAGAAGGGTTTGGGGGATGTAGACGCTTTCTTCGGCTTCCCGTAGGGTGGGCAAGCCGCGTCTAGCAAAGCTCTGGGGGACTTGTGTATATACGGTAGCCTTGTAGGAGAGGGCAGGGAGAGGTGGAGAGAGGTTTGGGGAGAGGTCAAACTGTATCGCATCAAATTGAGAAACGCTATGTCAATTGCTGAAAGCTTCCAGCAGAGGTTGAGCGATCCAATTGAAACCAACTTTTAATTGGTGAGCGAGAGTGGGCATCCGGTACAAATAAGCTAAACGACGGACGACGTAAGCAGGCAGACCGTCTAATTTTAGTCCCAAGCCTGTGAGAGTGGCATTATCTGCCCCTAGAGTCATCATTTCTCCCCAAGGGAAATAACGTAAGGGCAATAAAGGCCTGTCGCTCAAAGATGCCCAAATATTCCAAGCGGCGTAATCGGCTTGTTGGTAGGCAACTTGTGCGGTTGCAGGTAATTGTTGACCTTCGGCATCGCGACAATCTGCCAGATCTCCCAAGGCAAAAATTTCTGGGCGATCGCTTACTTGTAAGGTGGGTAAAGTAGTTAGTTTACCTCGTGCGTCGTGCGGCAGCGGTAACTGGCGGACTACTTCAGCTACTTGCATTCCTACCGTCCACAAAACTAACTCGACGGGAATTGTATCTGACTGACCTTTGTACAGCAAAGAAATGGCATTGGGTTCGATTTTTTCGACTTTGGTGTCTAAATCGAGCCAAACATGGCGTTCCTCCAAAGCTTTTTGAGCGGCTTGGCGGTTGAAGTCAGAAGAGGTACTCAAAATGGTATCGCTTAGTTCGATCAGCCGCAGTCGTCCGCGTTGTTGCAGTCTATCTGCTAACTTGCAAGCTAACTCCACCCCGCTGTAACCGCCACCGACAATCGCTACCCGAATTTTATCGATCTCGGAGGCTTCTAAAATGTCTAGTTGGGTTTCTAGGCGATAGGCATCGGCTAGAGACTTAAAAGGAATGGCATACTCAGCAGCACCCGGTACTAGATCTAGAGGAGTTTCACCTCCCAGGGCTAAGACTAAGCGATCGTAGTGCAGTTCGACACCATCTTGTAAATCTACCCGCCGATCTTCGATATGAATGCTAGCGACTGCACCCTGACAAAAACGTACCCCCGTGCCAGCCAGGAGTTCGACAAATGGGGGGGCAATTTCCCAAGTTTGCATTTCCCCCGTGACGAGTTCGTAGAGCAGAGGTGCAAACAAAAAGCGATCGCAACGATCGACTAAGACGATTTCAGGTTTTTGGTGTTTTTCCCAAGGTAGCTGGCTCAATCTTAAGGCAGTATACAAACCGCCAAAGCCACCACCGAGAATGCAAATCTGAGAAGTTCGATCGGTCATAGGAAGGAAAAGGGCGATCGCCTTTAAGTGCGGGGTAACTTGACTTCATCCTATTGTGTCAAATTTTTTCTAACTATCGCCACTCAAAGAGGGGAACGTTTTTTTTCAGTTCAAACTTAAAACCCGACGACCGATCGTATAGCCCACCGGAATTGGTTCTTAGGTATCGATCGCGTACCATGCGATCGCCCCAACGAAATAAAGTTGTCTCTCGTTTGTAGCTGAGTTTGTCAGCAGATAGCGCGACTATAATAACAATAGAAAAGCCAACTACACAGTGGTAGAGATGGTAACTGCCAACAAAGCTTTAATCGAACAGCCAGTTCCTCCTGAGTCCAAAGAAACCAGAGTAGTTATGAGGGGTATTAGTTGGCAGACTTTTAAAAATCTAATGGAGGAAGTCGCCGACGATCGCGCTTGGAGAATTGCCTACGATCGGGGAGTGCTAGAAATTAGAATGCCACTGCTAGAACATGAAGTTCCTAAAGGGTTGCTAGAGAGTTTTGTAGAAGCGATCGCCGATGAATTGCAAATAGAAGTCTTCAAAGCCGGATCTTTGACCTTAGAACGGGAAGATTTAACCAAAGCGATCGCTCTACATTCCGCTTCGAGCGAATATAGAGAGATTGTATCTAATACAGACTGACTGCGAACGATCCGAATCGCTAGAATAGTTTTAGGGATTATCTGACAGGATTAAAGCCATGTCGATCGAGTTTTTATACCGCCGAAGTTGGATGATGGCGATCGCTACAGGACTTGTTTTAATCGCTCCTCATGCAAGTATTGCGCAAACTAATGTTGCCAAAGCATCTACAGAATTGCCCACCGTTGCATCGGCAGGACTAGAGCCAGATTTAAGTGTACCGTGGTCGAAACTTGTAAGCGTCAACGACCCCTTTGAAGGGAAATTTTTAGCAGTGTTCGATCGCAACGACTTACAAGATAAACGATCGCGAAAGGTAATCAGTCTTTGGAGCCGCAATTCGATTCGCGTGTTGCTGACGGCTAACCAGCAAGTTTGTAGCGGCGGATATGGTGGTTATTTTCCCTATAAATGGGGCAGTTGGGATGGAACTTGTTTAGAAAGAACGACCGCCAGTACAATTCGTCAACTGTATGTCAAAGTAGGCGATCGAGTCGTGCAACTCCCAGGCGAAAATGGCAACTTTACCGTCAATAAAGAATTAGCAACTGCACTTAAAAATGCTCCGGATCGCAATGCCAACATTCGCCTAGTTTTAGAAGGAGGAGAAACCGTAGATAGTGAAATCGGGCAAGCAACGGTAAAAGTTTGGCGAGAAATTTATGAAGATAGCAATTAAAGTCGCGCGATCGAACGTCAGCAATCTCGATCGCTAAAAGGCTTTTTAGTTTCAGAGCTACTAGATTTATCTACCAAATTTTCATCCTCAATGTGGAAAGCGATCCGACTCGCCTGGGCTACGCCGAAGTCCTAGTCATAGTAAATATCCTCATAAAAATCACCTAGCGCCCAATTAGTTCAAACGACTGAAGCTTCGCTCTTGTGCTTGTCGGGCTGCCGATTCAGCCTGCTCTAACTGATTCAGAGAGTTCAAAGCTAAGAATCCAAAGCCAACTTTAGCCGCAATATCGAGAATGGTATAGCAAGCAGTTTCTGTGGTGCTATCGATCGCGTTAAAACCAGTGCTAGCCAAAATCCAGACGATCGGATAAGCAGTCCAAATAACTAGATGAACCGCTAGTAACCGATAAAAAACTTTTTTTGCTCTAGGGTAGTGCCGTTCTGCTTGCTGGCGATACTGTTTCAGCAATAAATATGCCAATCCTAAATAGGCACCGCAGCTAACAACGTACCAAATATTACTCACTGGCTTCGTGGAAATGGTCGCCACAAAGCCTGTCACGATCGTGTATACGTCTGCACCAACCATACTGGCGACGATCGGAATGCTTGTTCGTCCGAGATAACTCAGCAATACGATCGTCAGTGGAGTGGAAAACGTCCAAGTTAGATACCGAGTTAAATAGGCTGGCCGATCTCCGATGTAGGTAAATCCTTGTTTGAAGCTCATTGCCAAGTATAATGCTGCGGCGATCGCGCAAATGAAAAAGTTCAAACTGTAGACGACTTGCCACCGCTGGCTTTTGGCGCGATCGGCTCCAAACCCAAAAAATATCGCTCCTGCTGTCATGCTGATGCACCCAAACCAAAGCCAAAATTGCGTCATTGTTCTTTTATCCTCGATCGATCTTTTCAAGCTTAGAGGAAGCGACGATCCACTTCGTCAGACTAATGGCGGAATCTGCATAACAATCTCGTCGCCCGCAAATCGCAATACACGGGATCGCGAATGCTGGCTTTAACGATCGGAGATTATTGTTTGTGGGTTAGGATCGGAAAACTCCATTGTTGTATTTGTCCGTGACATTGAGGAAGACTAATGCTAACAATAACGATCGAGGAAATTCAACGCGATCCCCTGAAGTACCTGCGTCAAGTAGAGGCCGGTGAGACTCTTATCGTTGTTAGATCCGACCAGCCGATCGCTGAAGTTAGACTTATTAACGCGACTAAGGAATTGCGACCGTTTGCTTTGCGTGCGGGAGAGTTTACAGTTCCAGATGATTTTAATGCTTCTTTATCGGAAGATATTCTCAGAGCATTCGAGGGTAAATGAGGATTTTGCTAGATACGCATATCTTTTTGTGGTTCATCACTGGCAACCCACAGTTATCAACAAACGTTCGAGATGCAATTCGCGATCCTGACAACGAGGTCTATCTGAGTGTAGTTTCAGTTTGGGAAGTAATTGTCAAATACCAGTTAGGCAAGTTACAAAATAATCTAACAATTGCAACAGTAGAGCCAGCAGTTTGTGCCTATTCAGTTAACGTTATATAGTAGCAATGAGCAAGACAGAGAGGGAAAAGATGTTAGCCAACGAGCCATACATCGCGATCGATCCCGAACTCGAACGCCTGCACCTAAAAGCTCAAAATCTCTTACACGATTTCAACTTATCGCGCCCTGGCGATCGCCAAAAGCGACGGGAGATCGTTAAAGCTCTGTTTGGCTCGATCGGTGAAATTTTTGAAGTCAAACCGCCATTTCGCTGCGACTACGGCTGTCACATTTACGTCAAAGAAAATCTTTATATCAACTACGATTGCGTTATCTTAGATTGCAACAAAGTTTATATCGGTAGCAACGTTTTGATAGCTCCCAAAGTTCAAATCTACACGGCATATCATCCCTTAGATGCAGAAACTAGGCGATCGGGTTTGGAGATGGCCGCACCAGTTACTATTGGCGATGATGTTTGGATCGGCGGTGGGGTAATTATTTGTCCGGGAGTCACTATTGGCAACAATACGACGATCGGGGCGGGAAGCGTTGTTACTAAAGATATTCCAGCTAATGTCGTGGCCGCAGGCAATCCTTGTCGGATAATCAGAGAGGTGTAGAGTTGACATCTGGGCGATCGACCATAATGTGTAGTGCGAGCATCGAATTAAGCTGATATCATAACAGTCCCCGATAGCGAATAAAAATTAAAACTGCCGCCCACGAACCCAATGCTACTTTGATAGCGACTAGGATATTGAGAATCGGCAGAATTCCCCCGCTGAAGAGTTCGCCTAACTTTCCGTGGGGTAGTTCCCAGCCAGCTAGCGTGATTATCGACAGCAGAACGAAGACTAGTACCGATACCTTTTCCCACTCGGCGGCGTGCCAGCGGTGATAGACTTTCTGCATCCACTCAGTAGATGAAGTCATTGCCACTAAACCGATCGCAGTTCCTCCGGCTACACCTGCTGCAAACCCACCGCCAGGACTGAGATGTCCGCGAATTGCTAGTTCGATTCCCACTAAAGCGGAAATCGTCGCCCCTAAACGGGCCAGGAGAATAGAAGAGCGATCGCTGAATTGGTAAACTTGGCTGAGGGGACGTTCGTTAGAGAGCAAAAACTTTACTCCCATGATGGCGATCGTAAACACGATGACTTCAAAGATGGTGTCGTAAAGTCGATTCCGCAGAATAATTCCCGAAACCACGTTCGGTACGCCGCTATCTTCTAGAACTGCCTCGACGATCGAAAACGGCAAGCGCGGGGACGGATTGGCCAGCAGGAGCATTTTGATGTAAAAGGCAATTCCCGCAGCTACATAGATCCACTTCATCAATGCGCCTCCTTAGAATTAGCTGGCTCGATCGACTTTAAAAGAATCTCAGCAGATGGCAATTCAGCTTGCACGATTTCGTAGACGCGACGGAGGCGGGTAGTAATGCAATCGGGTTGCGAGCGATCGCAAATGGCATGAATTTCTTTGTCGATTAATCCCTGCTGCAAACTCTTTGGATCGAGGTAAGATACCAACTCGACGCGCAGATGATATTTATGAAAAATAGTGCGGAGATCCTGCATCAATTGCTGGAAAGAACTGATTCGATCGCTGCTAGGATCGCCTGCGGTTTCAACATCGTCTTTTAGCACCCCCAAGCGCAGAACTAAAGACGATCGCACGGCAATGGCATACAAGGTAATCGCCAGCAGGGTTCCGACCAGGGCCTCGGTGAGGGCGACATCTGCCGCCCCCAAAACCGTATAAACTAAGGCTGCTATGGCTCCTAGAATCCCCCGCACGACCAGAGCGCGGTAAGGATTGGTCTGCAACACCACCATCACCGCGGTCAGGGGCAACAGGGCTGCGATCGCGTAAACGTAGCTATCCATTAACATTCCTCCTGGGGTTTGCACTACTAGAGCAATAGGCCAGCACGTAGCCCAACATCGTATTCCACAAAGCCAGGGAAAGGATAGCCAGCAACAGCAGCGGCCATTCTCTAGGTCGTTTCACCAGCAGCCCGAAAATAATCGCGATCGAGCCGAGGGTATCTGCTACCGATAGATTGTGCAGCTTAAAAAGAACCGATCTCTGGGTCAAAAGAACGGGAGTTCCCCAAAACCAGAAAAACAGACCCAAACCAATACAGAGATAACTTAGCAAGTCGATCATGCGTCCCCCATCTGTTTGAGAATATGAGCCAGCAGCATAAACCCAGCATTGCCTACAGTGAGAACGATTACGCCCACCACCCCAACCATCCAATCGTCCCGCAGGACGGAAACTAGTAAAATCATCACGGCCGATTTGGTCGAAACGCTGGCAAGACCGAGCATAGTTTGCCAAATTTCCTCCTCTTTCCATACTTGATAGAGGGGAATCAGCAACGCCAGAATCATCACGATTAAAGCTATGTTGAGAATCACGATCGTTTCCTCCGACATACGTGATGGACTTCATACCAGCCCCGGTCGTGATATTTCAAAACCGTAGTTTTGGGCGTAAAAGTAATCAAAAAGATATCGAGGAAAATCAATCCGGGCGATCGCTTACCGGGCACTCGTTCCATGACAATTTCCTCTTCGTTGTGGGGACGGAAGATCAGTTCAAACGCTTCCTTATAAGCCTGGGGAACGGCGACGATAATCTTCCACAACCCTCGCAACAAGTCTTTTAGACGTTCGGGAGAGGTGGAACTGCGGGGTAAAATTAAGGCGATCGCTACGCCAATGACAATATTGGCCGCACTGAAATTAGCAGTGAGTAAAAACCAAATTGTGAGCCTGAGAATCAAGTGTCCGATCATACAAGCGCGATCCAGAATAAGAGCATGGAACTCGAGCGATAGATTTCTTGGATAAGTCGATAAATTATCAAAAACATCTGCGTTTATCTGCGTTTATCCGCTATTCATCTGCGTTCTAAATCTAAAATGTGGTTTTTTGCCAACAGTCTATTCAGTTATCTGCTCGCGCTATGGCGCTCCAAAATAGAACGGTAAGCCAGAAAATAAAGGGTTCGATCGGGCTATAGCGATCCAGAAGAGGAGAACTAAACTTAACCCCATGAACCCGATGAGATGATCGAATTCCTCTAGCATTCGAGGCAGTTTGATGGCAATCCGGCGAAAAACAAACCAATAAGCCAGCCAGCTTAGAGCAATCGTAGCTAGGGGTTTGATAATGTTTTGCAGGTTGTAAGCGTCGTAGTAGACGACATTCGCGACTATCAACCCACCGAGTAACAAGGCCATGGCCGCCCAAAAACCCGGTTGTAAAGGCGATCGCTCTGCTTCCTGCTGCTGTCTGTGGGGGAGAAAGATGAATCTGGCATAAGTAACTGCCGTTCCGAAGGCGGCAACGTTCATGCCGATAACCTGCCAAGGCAACAAATTTTTCATCGTCAGCACCTTGGCCCCGAAGCCCGATAGCAAGGGAAATCCAGAAATCGAAAAACTAGCAACGGCCAAGGCAATCCAGATTGGAGTGGGAATCGATCGAGTTTGCAATTCGTTGAGGTTGCGGCTGGGCAAAATCCCTGCAATTAGAAACAGTGCAGCCTTAACCAGTCCGTGCGTTAGGGCGTAAAAGCCTGCTACTTCCGGTGCGGCTAGGATAAAACCCAACTGCGAAGTCGTACTCCATGCCAGGATTCGCTTGGTATCTTTTTCAAACACGGCATAGAATACGCCCAAAAGTGCCGTTCCTACCCCCAAAATCCGCACGATCGGATCGACTTCTTCTAACAGCAGGGCGCAACGCGCTAAGGGCAACACCGCCGCTTTGACTACAATGCCCGACATCAAGGCGGAAACTGGGGCTTCGGATTCCGAGTGAGTCAAGGGCAACCACAGTCCAGAAATAAAAATTCCGCCCTTAACCAGCAAGCCCAAAAATATCAACGCCAGCGCCTCTGGCGGTGCTACCTTTAACCCGACAAAATCAAAAGAATGATGAGCTTTATACACCAGCACCGCCCCTACCAGATAAAACAGCATGGCGATGTTGCTGACAAACAGGTAACGCAAGCCCACCCAAATCGATCGATCGCTTCTGGGATAGACAATCAGCAAAAAGGAAGCGATGCTGAGTACCTCTAGCGCCACGTACAGGCTGATAAAATCGGTACAAGCTAGGGCCGCGTTGATGCTGCCGTGCAGAATCAGCGTTTGGGCATAGAAAAAAGTATTCTTATCGCTGCGCCAGCAGTAGAGAATTACTGCTAACGTCACCAGCGCGTTGGTGAGGATAAAAAAGCCCGCCAGCGGGTCGAGTAACAAGCTGACCCCAAAGCGATCGAGCAATCTCAGTTCTATGGGCGACTGATGGACGAACAGCCACGCGGCATACCCGGCAGAAAACAGCGCCCCGAACAGCGCCAGATAGCGATCGAGCTTGGGCAGCAAGTAGATCGTAAATCCGACTAAAAACGGGAAGGCAATCCAGGTTAAAGTTAGCGCGGTCATGGTGTATTGCCCTTCTCGATCTCGCTGATTTCTAAGGTGGGATTATCCTTGGCCAATTTCATCGCCCCGACTAACATCAGAGCCTGAATCGACAAACCAATGACGATCGCTGTCAAAATCACCGCCTGGGGAACCGGATCGGCATACGCCCCTTTATTCGCATCCGAAACTATGGGCGCGAACAATCCATCGCGGGCGGCGATGACGACGTAATAGCCAATTACTCCCGTACTCATGACATCCATGGCGACGATCTTCATCATCAGATTCTTTTTCCAGATGATGCCGAAAAAACCACACAATACAGTGGCAAACACAAAGGCTTCTAGCACGCTACCCTCCAAACGCTCGACTAAGCTGGCTCAGGCTTTTTACTTGAAATTGCGATCGCTTTTTTTGTTCGACTCTATATGTTAAATAGAGTTATATCAATGATATATTTAAGGTTGATAGTAATTTTATTATGCACGATGAGGTGCGATCGGTCTATCCCCTAAATAGACTTCTTGCAGAAGTCAAGTAATAAGTAATAAGTTAGAGTTTTGACGATTTCAGTCCTCTCAACAATTTTCAAGCTAGGTCTAATGTAGAGACGGGGGTGACGTACTTTGACGGTGCGGAAAGCTTGACGGAGTAAATCTATAGCGTGGGGATTAGAGTTCCTAGAGGGGGGCCGCTTGGTTTCCGGATGGGTGTAGGGTAATAAGGCAATGCGATTCCGGTTCCCCCTCTTGTTCCCTCTCCCGTGGGAGAGGGCTAGGGTGAGGGCAAACCTGGCAAGCGCTCGTGGGGGTAGCCCTCATCCCCCGGCCCCTTCTCCCGCAGGAGAAGGGGAGCCTCCTCTCCGGTTCTCTCTCTTGTTCCCTCTCCCGTGGGAGAGGGCTAGGGTGAGGGCAAACACAGCCCGATCGCCCCTAAAACTTGCTCTAATTCGTCAAAAACCTCATCATTCCTGAATCGCAGCACCTTTAGCCCGTGAGATTGCATCCACTCATCGCGATCGGCATCTCCAACTAGTTGCGAGTCGTGAACTGCTCCATCGACTTCGATCGCCAGCAAAGCTGCATGACAATAAAAATCAGCGATGTATTTGCCAATATTGTGCTGGCGGCGAAACTTGGCTTTCAGGAAACGGCGATCCCGCAAACATTCCCATAAAAGTTCTTCGGCTGACGTTTGTTGTTTTCGCAGTTCGCGAGCGCGTTGTAAAATTTCTCTGGGAATTTGCCTCTGGCAGCCCGATAGCTGGGAAATTTCTAGATTCATAAAAGCGATCGCTCGATAATTCTATTTAAAGAATGCCCAGGCAAAATGGCGGTGGGTTACGTCGCAGATTAAAATTTATCAGTTTTCGATCGAAACGATCGCCACGACTAACCCACCCTACGACTGTCTTTACGGCTCCCCTCACCCCAACCCTCTCCCGTGGGAGAGGGTTGGGGTGAGGGCCGAGAGGGGTCACTCAGCACCGAAGTCGAAGTCGAAGGAATGCCCAACGACAGCGGCAAAGGCAAAGTCGATTACGTCCTTTGGGGCGACGACGGCAGACCTTTAGCCATCGTCGAAGCCAAACGCACCCGCGAAAATCCCACCGCTGGGCAACAGCAAGCCAAACTTTACGCCGACTGCTTAGAAAGACAATTCGATCGTCAGTTCGTTCAAAGAAACTGTAGGCGCAGAGTTTGGGGTAGCATAGCACCTAGCGATCGCACTGTAGAGCTAGTAAGTAAGCTGTTCAGCATTTAAATAGGGTATAATTAAAGGTTAATTTATTCAAATAATCACTGAAATGCCAGCTAAAAATCATCTGCATCCACCCCAAATAGAAAAATTACAAAAAGCCTTAAAACAGG
>JAESGS010000027.1_pt1 | contig 71821 bp, 68 predicted proteins | sample 9269761 | NCBI WGS metagenome assembly JAESGS01 (sample SAMN15741799, study PRJNA653493) | algae metagenome | isolation source: Cyanosarcina radialis HA8281-LM2 and co-occurring heterotrophs from damp... | place: USA: Makauwahi cave, Hawaii | collected 2011-01-06 | reverse complement strand
TTCTACTGCTTGGCCAGTCAGGCGGACAGCTCCACCAGCAGCTTGTTCAGGCGCTGCACGTAGGCGGCCGGATCCTTGAGGCTGTCGCCGGCGGCCAGCGCGGCCTGGTCGAAAAGGATGTGCGTCAGGTCGACGAAACGGTCTTCGTCGGCCTCGGCATCCAGTCGCTCGATCAGCGGGTGGCTCGGATTGAACTCGAAGATCGGCTTGGACTCCGGCACCTTCTGCCCGCTGGCCTCGAGAATCTGGCGCATCTGCAGACCCAGGTCCTGCTCGCCGATGGCGAGGATCGCCGGCGAGTCGGTCAGACGATGCGACACGCGCACCTCCTTGACCTGCTCGCCCAGCGCGCCTTTCAGACGCTCGATCAACCCTTCCTTGGCCTTGGCCACCTCTTCCTGGGCCTTCTTGTCCTCTTCCGAGTCCAGCTTGCCCAGGTCCAGGTCGCCACGGGCCACGTCGACGAACTGCTTGCCGTCGAACTCGGTCAGGTAGCTCATCAGCCACTCGTCGATACGGTCGGTGAGCAGCAGCACTTCGATGCCCTTCTTGCGGAAGACTTCCAGGTGCGGGCTGTTCTTGATCTGCGCGTAGGATTCGCCGGTGAGGTAGTAGATCTTGTCCTGACCGTCCTTGACCCGGCCCAGGTAGTCGGCCAGCGACACCGACTGCTCGTCGCCCTCGCCGGCGGTGGAGGCGAAGCGCAAGAGACCGGCGATCTTCTCCTTGTTGGCGAAGTCTTCCGCCGGGCCTTCCTTGAGCACCTGGCCGAAGGCCTTCCAGAACGCCTTGTATTCTTCGGGCTTGTCCTTGGCCAGCTTCTCCAGCATGTCCAGTACGCGCTTGGTCAGCGCCGACTTCATCGAATCGATCACCGGGTCCTTCTGCAGGATCTCGCGGGAAACGTTCAGCGACAGGTCGTTGGAATCCACCACACCCTTGATGAAGCGCAGGTACAGCGGCAGGAACTCGTCGGCCTGGTCCATGATGAACACGCGCTGCACGTAGAGCTTGAGGCCCTTGGGCGCTTCGCGGTGGTACAGGTCGAACGGCGCGCGGCCCGGCACGTAGAGCAGCGAGCTGTATTCCAGCTTGCCCTCGACCTTGTTGTGGCTCCAGCTCAGCGGGTTCTCGAAGTCGTGGGCGACGTGCTTGTAGAACTCCTGGTATTCCTCGTCCTTGACCTCGGTGCGCGGGCGGGTCCACAGCGCGCTGGCGCGGTTGACGGTTTCCCACTCCGGCTCGGCCGGCTTGTCCTTGTCTTCGCCGTAGTGTTCCTTCGGCAGCTCGATGGGCAGGGCGATATGGTCGGAGTACTTCTTGACGATATTGCGCAGGCGCCAGCCGTCGGCGAACTCCTCCTCGCCGCTTTTGAGGTGCAGGACGATGCGGGTACCGCGCTCGGCCTTGTCGAGGGTGGCGACCTCGAACTCGCCCTCGCCCTTGCTCGACCAGTGCACGCCCTCGCTAGCCGGGCTGCCGGCACGGCGGCTGAACACGTCGACCTTGTCGGCGACGATAAAGGCCGAATAGAAGCCCACGCCGAACTGACCGATCAGGTGCGAGTCCTTCTTCTGGTCGCCGGAGAGGTTCTTGAGGAAATCGGCGGTGCCGGACTTGGCGATGGTGCCCAGGTGCGCGATGACTTCCTCGCGGCTCATGCCGATGCCGTTATCTTCGAGGGTGACGGTCTTGGCGTCCTTGTCGAAGCTCAGGCGAATTTTCAGCTCGGCGCCACCTTCGAGCAGCTCGGGCTTGGCCAGCGCCTCGAAGCGCAGCTTGTCGGCGGCATCGGAGGCGTTGGAAATCAGCTCGCGCAGGAAGATTTCCTTGTTCGAGTACAGCGAATGGATCATCAGGTGCAGCAGCTGCTTCACCTCGGTCTGGAAGCCCAGGGTTTCTTTTTGAGTTTCCACACTCATGGTCGTCTAACTCCACATGCAGGACTAAGCCACTAACGCGGCGGATGTCCTACAGGTGGGGGCAGTGCGATGGATTTCAAGGGCTTGGCGGAATCAGGGCTCGAGCAATTCGAGGCGGCCGATTTCCTGCGGCTTGAAGCTGAAGCTGGCCTGGCCGGCGCCGCTGCCCAGCTGCTGGTTGAGGCGGATGCTGCCGTCGGCGTCGATGCCGACGAAGCGCCCCTCCACCGTGCCGCCGCTGGCCTTGCTCAGGCGCATGCTGAGGTTGCGGTACTGCTCGGGGTTGCGCTGCAGGCGCGCCAGGCTGAAGCGCTGGCGGCGGTCGAGCGGTCGGCTGAGGCGCTCCTCCACCGGCTGCGCCTCGGGCTGCGCGGCCGGCGGCGCCGCAGCCACGGTCGGTAGCGGTGGAAAGCGATCGCCGAGCACTGCCCAGCCCTGCTGGTCGCGCTTGCTCAGGCGGATCGGCAGACGCTCGGCGCGCCCGTCGATCACGGCTTCGACCGGCAACTCCAGCTCGTCGCCGTCGAAGGTAAAGGGCGGCAGTTTCAGCTCGCGCACGTCGCGGCTGGCGAAACGCCGCTGCAGGTAGTCGTGCAACACATAGGCGATGGTGTCGCGCGAGTCGAAACGGCGGTCGACTTCGCCGTCCTCATAACGCAGGCGGTCGCTGTACAGCTCCACGCGGCCGCTCAGGCTGGTCTTGAAACGCGGCGGCAGCACCAGGTGGAAATCGCCGACCAGGCGGTTCGGCGCCTGCGGTTGCAGATCCAGGTGCAGGGTATAGCCGCGGCTGAGGCGCCGCGCCTCGGGCAGGTCCTGCTCCGGCAGCAGCCAACTCAGCTCCACCTCCGGCAGATTGCCGCCGTCCTGCGGCAGTACGTCGAGGCGCAGCGCGCCGCTGACCGGCTGGGGCAGGCGGATGTTCAGCTCGCGCTGGGCGAAGAAATCCAGGCCCTCGCGCAGGCTGAGCACGCCGTCGATCAGCTCGCCCTGTTGCGGGCGGAACGGCTGGCCGTTGAGCTCGCCGCGCAGCTCGATGGCCAGCTCGGCCGGCACCTTTACCTCGGGCTTGAGCCAGTCCAGGCGCATGATCGCCGCCAGGCGCTCGGCGTCCTTGGCCGCCAGCAGGGTCAGGCCGACCACCAGGGGAATCACGCCCAGGCCGATCAGCGCCACGGCGCTGCGCGCGCGAGTCCAGTGGCGCAGCAGGTAGATCAGGGTCAGCGGCGGGATCAGGCTGCCCCAACCCCACAACAGGCTGGTGGCGAACGCCCGCATCACCAGCCAGACCAGACCGGCCAGCATCAACAGCAGGCCACCGATTATCAGCAACGCATCCATCCACAGGTTCCTTGTCGTTATTGCGGCGCACTGCGTTAAGGCTCGTCGACCTTGAAATGGGCGCGGGCGGTGGCGATCGGCTCGGTCTGGGTGGTCTGCCAGGCGGTGATCGCCACGTTGGCGACCCGCCGGCCCTGGCGCCAGACCTGGCACTGCGCGTAGGTGTCACGATAATGACCGGCGCGCAGGTAATCTATCGAGAAGTCGATGATTTTCGGCAAATGTGGAATGCCCATGAACATCAGCAGATGGAGCATGGCGGCATGCTCCATGAAGCCGGCGATCACCCCGCCGTGCAGCGCCGGCAGCACCGGGTTGCCGATGCAGTCGCGGTTGGCCGGCAGGCGAAACACCATGTCCTCGCCCAGGCGCAGGCACTCGATGCCGAGCAGCTTGGCGTAGGGGATCAGGTTGATCAGCGGGTCGTAGTCGTTCTGCTGGTGGGCGCGGGCCACCAGTTGCTCCAGGTTCAGTTCGCTCATGCCGCACCGCCCTGCTGGATGTTCTGCTTCAGCTCGCCGCCACCCTGTACGGCCTTGCCCATACGCATGAAGGCGCCGACCACGTGGGCGATGGGCTGCTCGGGATCGTCCTGGTAGGCGTAACCGCGAGTGAAGATGACGTTGGGGGTGACCCGGTAGCACTCGGCGAAACCGAACACGTCCTTGCCGGGCTCGGCCGGGTGCATGTAGTCGATGCGCAGGTCCAGGGTCGGGCAGATCTCGAACTCCGGCAGCACGCAGACGGTGGAGATGCCGCAGGTGGTGTCCATCAGCGTGGTGATGGCGCCGCCGTGGATCACGCCGCTGTCCGGGTTGCCGACTATATGCGCGCTGTATGGCAGGCGCAGGGTCAGTCCCCGGCTATCGGCCGCCTCCACGCGCATGCCCAGCACCTGACAATGACGCAAGGCGGCGAGAAACCGCTGCGCCCGCGCCTGAATCGACTGCTCGCTCATCACTACGACCCTACTGCTTCACGGGAAAAGGCCGCGCATGATAACGCCTCGCGGCCCCGCCCGGCCAAGGCCGGCGAGACGCACCGGGAACTTAAGCGCGTCCGCTCGCTCCAACGGGGTGCGCATGGGATCACCCCAGCCGCCTATAACTTCCACACATGGAGTGCCGACCGTGAACAAACCCCTGACTTATGCCCTGCTGCTTGCCGCTACCCTGGGTCTCGCCGCCTGCGAGAAGACCCCGGAAGACAAGATGGAGTCGGCCAAGGAGTCAGCCTCTGAAGCCATGGAAAACCTGGGCGACGCCGCCAAGGAAACCGGTGAAGCCATCGAACAGAAAGCTGACGAAGTGATGGGCACCGAGCCGACCACTGGCGAAAAAATTCAGGACGCCGCCGAAGACGCCGCCGATGCCATCGAAGAGGCCGGCGACGAAGCCAAGGACGCCGTCGAAGGCCAGTAAGGCCCGAGTAACGAAAAAGGCCCGCCAATGCGGGCCTTTTTCGTTTACAGCGCCGGGCTGAGCATCAACAACAGACTGCACAGCAAGCCGACCACCCAGATCAGGCTCCGCTGCCAGTGCAGGTCGTACCAGTAGCACAGCAGGTACAGCACCCGACTGACCACGAAGGTCACCGCCAGCACATCCACCAGCACCCCGTAGGTCTGGGTCACGTGGGCCATCAACACGCCGACGGCGAACAGCGGGAAGGCCTCGAAGCTGTTCTGGTGGGCAGCCAGGGCGCGCGCGCCGAAGCCCGTCAGGCGGTTCTGCTGGGTACGCGGATGACGGTTGTCGTAGCGCCCGCTACCCTCCTCGGCCATCGCCTTGGCCACCGGGGCCTTGGCGATGAAAATCAGCAGGGCGCTGATGAAGACGCACCAGAACGGCAGACTCATTCGCTCTTCTCCTTGGCCACTTCGGCGGCCGGCGTTGGGGTGTAGACCATCACTTCCAGCACATCCGAGTGGAATTCGCGGCGATACAGCACCAGCACCACGCCGGCGCTGACCAGCATGAAGAACCAGGGGTTGATGAACCAGGCCAGGGTCGCCATGCCGAAGTAGTAGGCGCGCAGGCCCTGGTTGAACTGGTTGGCGGCCATCGAGATGACCCGCGCGGTGCGCTCGGCGAAGGCCTTGCGCTCCTGCTCGGTGACGTGCCGTTCGCCGACCATGGGCGCCGAACCGACCAGCACAGCGGCGAAGTTGTACTGGCGCATGCACCAGCTGAAGGTGAAGAAGGCGTAGACGAACACCACCCCCAGGCACAGCAGCTTGACCTCCGACAGCTCGCGGCTGGCCGGTTGCACGAACGGCAGGTCGGCCAGCAGCGACAGCGCGCGGTCGGAGGCGCCGAGCACGGTGAGGATGCCGGCGAGGATAATCAGGGTGCTGGAGGCGAAGAAGGAGGCGTTGCGCTCCAGGTTGCCGATCACGTTGGCGTCGGCGATGCGGTTGTCGCGCAACAGCATGCGGCGCATCCAGTCTTCCCGGTACAGGTGCAACACACTGGCCAGACAGGGCGTGGCGCGGCCCTTCCACAACGCATAGCGGGTGTAGCCGGCCCAGCAGACGACGAACCAGAGCGCAGCCAGTAGATGGGGCAAGTAATAATCGCTGATGGGCATGCCAACTCCTTGTAGGACTGGCGGCGATTATAGCCAGGGCACCCCGGCGGTTGCCCAAGAAAAAGGCCGCCTCGTGGGCGGCCTCTGGTGGCGCTGGCAACTCAGGCCGCAGCCGGCTGGCGCAGGGCCAGCAGCCGGTCGAGCGCCGCGGCCAGCACCAGGGTCACCAGCACCGGCAGCAGCCAGCCCAGGCTCTGATCGGCCAGCGGCAGTTGGCCGAACCAGGCCGGCACCTGCTCGCTCCAGCCCGCCGCGGCGATGCCGTCGGCCAGGCCGAACACCAGGGTCACCGCCATCACCGGCACGAACACCAGCGACTGCGAGACCCACAGGCGATTGGCCAGGCTCAGCGCCACCAGCACGATGGCCAGCGGATAGAGGCCCACCAGCACCGGCACCGAGACGCTGATCAACTGGGTCAGGCCCTGGTTGGCCACGCCCAGGCTGAACAGACCGAAGACGATCACCACGCTGCGGTAGGACACCGGCAGCAGGTTGCTGAAGAACTCGCCGCAGGCGGTCAGCAGGCCCACCGCGGTGGTCAGGCAGGCCAGGGTGATGACCACCGCCAGCAGCAGGCTGCCGGGGGTGCCGAAGGTGTGCTGCACGTAGGAGGTCAGCACCTGCACGCCGTTCTGCGCATCGCCGGCAATGCCCTGGCTGGTGGCACCGAGGTAGAACAGCGCCAGATAGACCAGCGACAGGCCGATGGCGGCGATCACCCCGGCGATCACCGAGTAACGGGTGATCAGGCCGGCGTCGCTGACGCCGCGGTCGCGGATGGCGCTGGCGATGACGATGCCGAACACCAGCGCGCCGAGGGTGTCCATGGTCAGGTAGCCCTGCAGGAAGCCCTGCACCAGCGGCGCCTCGCGGTAGCTGTCGGCCACCGTGCCGATCTCGCCGGCCGGCGCGAACAGCGCCGCGCCGCCCAGCACCAGCAATGCCGCCAGCAGCACCGGGGTGATGTACTTGCCGATGCGGTCGACCAGTTGCCCGGGGTTGAGCGAGAGGAACAGCACGGCGGCGAAATAGGCCAGGGTATAGAGCAGCAGCGGCAGGCCCTCGTTGCCGGTGAAGGGCGCCACGCCCATCTCGAAGGACACCACGGCGGTGCGCGGAGTGGCGAACAGCGGGCCGATGGCCAGGTACACCGCCACCGCCAGAACGGCGCCGGCGAGCTTGCCGATGGGCGCGGTCAGGCGCTCCATGCCGCCGCCGACGCGGGCCAGGGCGACCACGGTGAGCAGCGGCAGGCCGACGCCGGTGAGCAGAAAGCCCAGCGCCGCTGGCAGCAGGTTCTCGCCCGCCGCCAGACCGGCGCTGGGCGGAAAGATGATGTTGCCGGCGCCGAGAAACAGCGCGAATGTCATGAAGCCGAGGGCCAGGAGGTCCGAGCCTTGCAAACGAGTCATAAAGGGGAATACCACAAGCAGGAAATCGAAGAGTTGCGGGGGTTTCCTTCAGGGATCGGGGAAACGTCGCCCGAGCGTTTGGCTCGAACCACTGCAGGCATCACCAGGCGCTTGTGGCGCCACGGACACCGGATAGTTGCGATACTAACGAAATTTGCGCGATAGCAGCACAGTTGCCGGACGAGCTGTCGAACTGGCGTAACTGACTGTCGCATGCCCGACAGTTGCACGGCTCCAGCGACAACTGCCCTGCCCCGCCGGCCTTCCCGGCGTTCCGCGGTATTCGCGATTTCGCTGCGGGCTTCGCGGATGAATCCGCCCCTACCCGAACCTGCGCAGCATCGACAGGCAGCAGGAACAGACGCAAACAAAAAGGCCACCCGAAGGTGGCCTTTTTGCGCAGAGTCAACGAAGGCTTAGGCCTTCTTGACTTCCCAACCGGTCAGCTCGGCCAGGGCCTTGCCGATGTCGGCCAGGGAGCGCACGGTCTTCACACCGGCGTCCTGCAGCGCAGCGAATTTCTCGTCTGCAGTGCCCTTGCCGCCGGAGATGATGGCGCCAGCGTGGCCCATGCGCTTGCCAGGCGGAGCGGTCACACCAGCGATGTAGGAAACCACCGGCTTGGTGACGTTGGCCTTGATGAAGGCCGCCGCTTCTTCCTCGGCCGAACCGCCGATCTCACCGATCATGACGATCGCTTCGGTCTTCGGATCGTCCTGGAACAGCTTGAGGATATCGATGAAGTTGGAGCCCGGGATGGGGTCGCCGCCGATGCCCACGCAGGTGGACTGGCCGAAGCCGGCGTCGGTGGTCTGCTTCACGGCTTCATAGGTCAGGGTGCCCGAACGGGACACGATGCCGACTTTGCCTGGCAGGTGGATGTGACCCGGCATGATGCCGATCTTGCACTCGCCGGGAGTGATCACGCCCGGGCAGTTCGGGCCGATCAGGCGTACGCCCAGCTCGTCGCACTTGACCTTGGCTTCCAGCATGTCGATGGTCGGGATGCCTTCGGTGATGCAGACGATCAGCTTGATGCCGCCGTTGGCCGCTTCCAGGATCGAGTCCTTGCAGAACGGCGCCGGCACGTAGATCACCGACGCTTCGGCGCCGGTGGCTTCCACGGCTTCCTTGACGGTGTTGAACACCGGCAGGCCCAGGTGAGTGCTGCCACCCTTGCCCGGGGTCACGCCGCCGACCATCTTGGTGCCGTAGGCGATGGCCTGTTCGGAGTGGAAGGTGCCCTGCGAGCCGGTGAAGCCCTGGCAGATGACCTTGGTGTCTTTGTTGATCAGGATGCTCATTACTTACCCTCCGCGGCCTTGACGACCTGCTGGGCAGCGTCGGTCAGGCTGGTTGCCGCGATGATGTTCAGACCGCTGTCGGCCAGGACCTTGGCGCCCAGGTCGGCGTTGTTGCCTTCCAGACGGACGACCACCGGAATCTTCACGCCGACTTCTTTGACCGCGCCGATGATGCCTTCGGCAATCATGTCGCAGCGAACGATGCCGCCGAAGATGTTGACCAGAACGGCTTTGACGTTGCTGTCGGAGAGGATGATCTTGAACGCTTCGGTCACGCGTTCCTTGGTCGCGCCACCGCCTACGTCGAGGAAGTTGGCCGGCTTGCCGCCGTGCAGGTTGACGATGTCCATGGTGCCCATGGCCAGGCCAGCGCCGTTGACCATGCAGCCGATGTTGCCTTCCAGCGCGACGTAGTTCAGTTCCCACTTCTGCGCATGGGCTTCACGCGGATCGTCCTGGGACGGGTCGTGCATGGCGCGCAGCTTGGGCTGACGGTACATGGCGTTGGAGTCGATGTTGATCTTGGCGTCCAGGCAGTGCAGGTTGCCATCGGCCTTGATCACCAGCGGGTTGACTTCCAGCAGGGCCAGGTCGTAGTCCTGGAACAGCTTGGCCAGGCCAACGAAGATGTGGGTGAACTGCTTGATCTGATCGCCTTCCAGGCCCAGCTGGAACGCCAGCTCGCGGCCCTGGTACGGCTGCGCGCCGACCAGCGGATCGATGGTGGCCTTGAGGATCTTCTCAGGGGTTTCGTGGGCCACTTTCTCGATGTCCACGCCACCTTCGGTGGACGCCATGAACACGATGCGACGGCTGGAACGATCGACTACCGCGCCCAGGTACAGTTCCTTGGCGATGTCGGTGCAGGATTCGACCAGGATTTTGCTGACCGGCTGACCGTTGGCGTCGGTCTGGTAGGTCACCAGACGCTTACCCAGCCAGTTGGCGGCGAAGGCCTTGGCGTCTTCCTTGCTCTTCACCAGTTTGACGCCGCCCGCTTTACCGCGGCCGCCAGCGTGGACCTGAGCCTTGACGACCCACTCGGTGCCACCGATTTTTTCGCAGGCTGCTGCGGCTTCTTCCGGGGTGTCTACCGCGAAGCCCTTGGATACGGGCAGGCCGTATTCAGCGAACAGCTGCTTACCCTGATACTCGTGGAGATTCATGCTTGTCTACCGTCTTCGTTTAGGTATTGCGCATTCGGCGCTGTACTTGTGATACCGCGCCACCTGTGACTGCCGGAGCAGTCCGCCGGGCTTTCCGCGGCGCGTGCCGAGCACTCGACGCGGGCCACCCGCCGTGGTTCTGCTTGCAAACACCGCCGTGGCGATGAGGCGATTACGCGACGCCTCGCCTACCACGGCGGCTTACAACAACTTGCGTGGCCGGACGGGCCGGCCACCTCTGCCGCTTAGCGCTTCTTGCGGTTGGCGATGTGAATGGCGCCGCCATTCACCGCCAGGGCTGCTTCGTGCAGCGCCTCGGACAGCGTCGGGTGTGAGAACACCATCATGCCCAGGTCTTCGGCGCTGGTGCCGAATTCCATGCCGATCGCGCCCTGCTGCACCAGCTCGGCCGCGCTCGGGCCGATCACGTGAACGCCCAGCACGCGGTCGGTCTTGGCATCGGCGATGACCTTGACCAGACCACCGGTATCGTTGGCGGCCATGGCACGACCGCTGGCGGCGAACGGGAAGGTGCCGACGTTGACGGCAACGCCTTCGGCCTTGAGCTGCTGCTCGGTCTTGCCGACCCATGCGATTTCCGGGTGGGTGTAGATCACCGACGGGATCAGGTCGTAGTTCATCTGCGCCTTGTGGCCCGCGATGCGCTCGGCAACCATCACGCCCTCTTCCGAGGCCTTGTGCGCCAGCATCGCGCCACGCACCACGTCACCGATGGCGTAGACGCCCGGCACGCTGGTGGCGCACTGGTCGTCGACATAGATGAAGCCACGCTCGTCCAGGGTCACGCCGCTATCGGCGGCCAGCAGATCGGTGGTCACCGGGCGGCGGCCCACGGCCACGATCAGCTTGTCGAAGGTCAGCTTCTGCTCGCCTTCGGCGTCGGTGAAGCTCACGGTGACCTGCTTCTTCTTCACTTCCGAACCGGTCACGCGGGCGCCCAGGCGAATCTGCAGGCCCTGCTTGGTCAGGGTCTTCAGGGCTTCCTTGGCGATCTGCTCGTCGGCAGCCGGGAGGAACTTGTCCAGCGCCTCGATCACGGTGACTTCCGCGCCCAGGCGCGACCATACCGAACCCAGCTCCAGGCCGATCACGCCGGCGCCGATCACGCCCAGCTTCTTCGGTACGCTCTGGAATTCCAGGGCGCCGGTGGAGTCGACGATCACGTCCTGATCGACCGGGGCCGGCGGGATGTCCACCGGACGCGAGCCGGAAGCCAGGATCACGTTGCCGGCTTCGATGACCTGGGTCTTGCCGTCCCTATCGGTGACTTCGACCTGCTTGTTCGCCAGCAGCTTGCCGTGGCCTTCGAGCAGGGTCACGCCGTTGGCCTTGAACAGGCCGGCGACGCCACCGGTGAGGTTCTTGATGATGCTGTTCTTGCGCGCCACCATGGCCGGGACGTCGATGGTCACGCCCTTGGCTTCGATGCCGTGCACGGCGAAGCCGTCTTTGGCTTCGTGGTATTTCCAGGAGCTGTCCAGCAGCGCCTTGGACGGGATGCAGCCGACGTTCAGGCAAGTACCGCCGAGGGCGACCTTACCCTCCTTGTCCTGGTACTTCTCGATGCAGGCGGTCTTCAGACCGAGCTGCGCTGCTTTGATGGCCGCTACGTAGCCACCAGGGCCGGCACCGATGACTACCACGTCGAATTTCTGGGTCATAACGTATTCCTTCTCGAATAAACCGGACGGCCCTGTGAACAGGGCCGCCGTGGGAGAGACTGGCTTTTAGATATCCAGCAGCAGACGCGCCGGGTCTTCCAGCAAGTTCTTGATGGTCACCAGGAAGGTCACGGCTTCCTTACCATCAATCAGGCGGTGGTCGTAAGACAGCGCCAGGTACATCATCGGGCGGATCACCACCTGACCGTTGATCGCCATCGGACGCTGGATGATGTTGTGCATCCCCAGGATGGCCGCTTGCGGCGGGTTGACGATCGGGGTCGACATCATCGAGCCAAAGGTACCGCCATTGGTGATGGTGAAGGTACCGCCGGTCATCTCCTCGATCGACAGCTTGCCGTCTTTGGCCTTCTTGCCGAAGGTGGCGATGCCGCTCTCGATCTCGGCCAGGCTCATCAGCTCGGCGTTGCGCAGCACCGGCACCACCAGGCCGCGGTCGCTGGATACGGCGACGCCGATATCCTGGTAGCCGTGGTAGACGATGTCGTTGCCGTCGATCGAGGCATTGACCGCCGGCAGGCGCTTGAGTGCCTCGACAGCGGCCTTGACGAAGAACGACATGAAGCCCAGGCGCACGCCGTTGTGGGTCTTCTCGAACAGCTCCTTGTACTTCGCGCGCAGCGCCATGACTTCGGTCATGTCGACTTCGTTGAAGGTGGTCAGCATGGCCATGGAGGACTGCGCCTCGACCAGACGCTCGGCGATCTTGGCGCGCAGGCGGGTCATCGGCACGCGCTTCTCGGTGCGGTCGCCAGCGGCGAAGACCGGAGCGGCAGCGGCCGGAGCGGCGGCAGGCTTGGGCGCCTGCGCGGCCGGGGCGTTCTTCTTGGCTTCGACGGCGGCGACCACGTCTTCCTTGGTCACGCGGCCACCCTTGCCGGTGCCAGCGATGCTGTTCGGGTCGATGCCGTTCTCTTCGGCCAGCTTGCGCGCGGCCGGCGAGAGGATGGCGTCGTCGCCAGCGGCAGACGGGGCGGCGGCCTGAGCCGGAGCAGCAGCAGCGGCGGCCGGAGCGGCAGCCGGAGCAGCGGCGGCAGCACCGCCTTCGCTCAGCTTACCCAGAAGCTCGTTGGAGAGCACGGTGTCGCCTTCGTTCTTGATGATTTCAGCCAGGACGCCATCGGCCTCGGCCAGCACTTCGATCACCACCTTGTCGGTCTCGATGTCGACGATCAGCTCGTCGCGCTTGACCGCATCGCCCGGCTTCTTGTGCCAGGTGGCCACGGTGCCGTCGGCAACCGATTCCGGGAAGGTTGGGGCTTTGATCTCGATAGCCATTGTGTGTGTTTCCTTAAATTCGGTTTTTACCAGGAGGCGACACCCGCCGCCCCCTGGGTGAAGGCGTTAAACAGTAAAGGCGTCCTGCAGCAGTTTTTCCTGCTGTTCAGCGTGCATCGAGGCGTAACCGCAAGCCGGTGCGGCCGAGGCCTCGCGACCGGCGTACTCGAGGAACAGGGCCTTCTTGTGCGCACTGGCAACCCGACGCATGTGGTGCTGGCTGCAGTACCAGGCGCCCTGGTTCATCGGCTCTTCCTGGCACCAGACGATGTGCTTGAGGTTCTTATACGGCGCCATCACCTCGGCCAGATCCTCTTCCGGGAACGGATAGAGCTGTTCGATACGGACGATGGCGATGTCCTCGCGCCCCTCGGCACGACGCTTCTCCAGCAGGTCGTAGTAGACCTTGCCGCTGCACAGGATCAGACGCTCGACCTTCTTCGGATCGAGTGCATCGATCTCGCCGATCACGGTCTGGAACGAGCCTTCGGCCAGGTCTTCCAGGGTCGAGATGGCCAGCTTGTGGCGCAGCAGCGACTTCGGCGTCAGCACCACCAGCGGCTTGCGCAGCGGGCGGATCACCTGGCGACGCAGCATGTGGTAGACCTGCGCCGGGGTGGTCGGTACGCAGACCTGCATGTTGTGCTCGGCGCACAGCTGCAGGTAGCGCTCCAGACGCGCCGAGCTGTGCTCGGGGCCCTGCCCTTCGTAGCCGTGTGGCAGCAGCATGGTCAGGCCGCAGAGACGACCCCACTTGTGCTCGCCGCTGGAGATGAACTGGTCGAACACCACCTGGGCACCGTTGGCGAAGTCGCCGAACTGGGCTTCCCAGATCACCAGCGCGTTCGGCACGGTGGTCGAGTAGCCGTATTCGAAGGCCAGTACCGCTTCCTCGGAGAGGAAGGAGTCGTACAGCTCGAACTTCGGCTGCCCTTCGTAGAGGTTCTTCAGCGCCACATAGGTGCTGGCGTCCTTCTGGTTGTGCAGCACCGCGTGACGGTGCGAGAAGGTGCCACGGCCGATGTCCTGGCCGGTCATGCGGATCGGGTGGCCTTCGAACAACAGGGTGGCGTAGGCCATAGTTTCGGCGTAGCCCCAGTTGATCGGCAGACCGCCTGCGCCCATCTTCTGGCGATCCTCGAGAATCTTCGCCACCTGGCGCTGAACCAGGAAACCCTCAGGGATTTCCAGCAGCTTGGCGGACAGATCCTGCAGGGTCTTCAGATCGAAGCGGGTGTCGTGACGAGCGGTCCAGGCGTGGCCCAGGTACGGACGCCAGTCGACGAACAGCTCCTTGTTCGGCTCCTTGACCAGGCTCTTGACCACGTGCTGGCCGTTGTCCAGCGCAGTGCGGTACTCGTCGATCTTGGCCTGCACCTCGTCGCTGCTCTGCACGCCGGCGGCAACCAGGGCGTCGGCGTAGAGCTCGCGGGTGGTGCGCTGCTTGGCGATCTGCTGGTACATCAGCGGCTGGGTGCCGTTCGGCTCGTCGGCCTCGTTGTGGCCACGACGACGGTAGCAGACCAGGTCGATGACCACGTCGCGCTTGTACTGCATGCGGTAGTCGACGGCCAGCTGGGTGACGAACAGCACGGCTTCCGGATCGTCGCCGTTCACGTGGAAGATCGGCGCCTGGATCATCTTCGCCACGTCGGTGGCGTATTCGGTCGAGCGCGAGTCTTCCGGACGGCTGGTGGTGAAGCCGACCTGGTTGTTGATCACGATGTGGATGGTGCCGCCCGTCTTGTAGCCACGGGTCTGCGACATCTGGAAGGTTTCCATGACCACGCCCTGGCCAGCGAAGGCCGCGTCGCCGTGGATGGAGATCGGCAGCACCTTGTCGCCAGCGGCGTCGTTGCGACGATCCTGGCGGGCACGCACCGAACCCTCGACCACCGGGGAGACGATCTCCAGGTGCGAGGGGTTGAAGGCCAGCGCCAGGTGCACTTCACCGCCGGCGGTCATGACGTTGGAGGAGAAGCCCTGGTGGTACTTCACGTCGCCGGACGACAGGCCTTCGGTCTTCTTGCCCTCGAACTCGTCGAACAGGTCGCGCGGGTTCTTGCCGAAGGTGTTGACCAGCACGTTGAGGCGGCCGCGGTGGGCCATGCCGATGACGATTTCCTTGGTGCCGTAGGAACCCGAGCGCTGGATGATCTCGTCCAGCATGGGGATCAGGCTTTCGCCGCCTTCCAGGCCGAAACGCTTGGTGCCCGGGTATTTGGTGCCCAGGTATTTTTCCAGGCCTTCGGCAGCGGTGACGCGCTCGAGCACGTGTGCCCGCACCTCGGCGGAGAACTGCGGACGACCGCGCACGCTTTCCAGGCGCTGGGCGAACCAGTGGCGCTGACCGGAGTCGACGATGTGCATGAACTCGGCGCCGATGGTGCGACAATATGTCTGCTGCAGCGCATCGCGAATTTCGCGTAGCGTTGCCTCCTCTTTGCCGATGTACAGTTCGCCGGTGCGGAAGGTGGTGTCCAGATCGGCGTCGGTCAGACCGTAGTGGGTGATCGACAAGTCGGACGGCGCAGTGCGCACCCACAGCCCCAGCGGGTCGAGCTGGGCGGCCTGATGGCCACGCACGCGATAGGCCTGGATCAGACGCAGCACTTCCACCTGCTTCTTCTCGTGCTCGCTGCTCACGGTTCCCGCGGAAACCGGCTGGGCACGACGCGAATTCTTGGCGAGCAGGACGAAGTGGTCGCGAATGGTCGAATGCGACACGTCCGTTGCGGCGCTGCCGTCGATCGGCAACTTCTGGAAGTAAGTGCGCCACTCTTCTGGCACAGCGTTGGGATCGTGCAGGTAGAGCTCGTAGAGCTCTTCCACGTAGGCAGCGTTGCCACCGGATAGGTGGGCACTGTCCCACATGCGCTGCATCACGCTTTCTTGCATGCTTGGTCACCCTCGGTAAGGGGACACCACCGGCGTGGACACCGCATGGTCGTACCCGAGCCTTGGTGCTGCGACTCGGATAAAGCCACTTCGGTTCCCGCAGATAGTCCGGGTACCAGCCCGGATGCCCCTGCTGGTCGTCATATTTTTCGAGTAGGAACCGCGGCTTTGTGGGCTGCGGTTCTGGCTTTACTGCGAGACCGGCCGAAGCCGGGCTCGCAGGTGTTACGGGTACAGCAACTTGCTAATCAGGTACCGCTCTGCAGCAGCATGTTGCGTACGTGACCGATGGCCTTGGTCGGGTTCAGACCCTTGGGGCACACGTTCACGCAGTTCATGATGCCGCGGCAGCGGAACACGCTGAACGGATCGTCCAGCGAGGCCAGACGCTCGGCGGTCTTGGTGTCGCGGCTGTCGGCCAGGAAGCGATAGGCCTGCAGCAGCGCGGCCGGACCAAGGAACTTGTCCGGGTTCCACCAGAACGACGGGCAGCTGGTCGAGCAGCAGGCGCACAGGATGCACTCGTACAGGCCATCCAGCTTCTCGCGCTCTTCCGGGCTCTGCAGACGCTCGATGGCCGGAGCCGGGGTATCGTTCTGCAGGAACGGCTGCACCTTCTCGTACTGCTTGTAGAAGATGCTCATGTCGACGACCAGGTCACGAATGACCGGCAGACCCGGCAGCGGACGAATTACCAGCTTGCCACCTTTGAGCCCCGCCGCGGACAGCGGGGTGATGCAGGCCAGACCGTTCTTGCCGTTGATGTTCATGCCGTCGGAACCGCATACGCCTTCACGGCAGGAGCGACGGTAGGAGAAGCCTTCGTCCTGTTCCTTGATCAGCGCCAGCACGTCGAGAACCATGACGTCCTTGCCGCCGGTGTCGACCTGGAAGTCCTGCATGAACGGAGCGGCGTCTTTCTCCGGGTTGTAGCGATAAACACTGACTTGCAACATATCAGTCACCCTTAATAAGTCCGAACCTTGGGTTCAAATGCCGGAACGGTCTTCGGCGCGAAGTTGACCGCACGCTTGGCCACGCGCTTCTCACCCGGGAAGTACAGGGAGTGGCACAGCCAGTTCTGGTCATCGCGCTCCTCGAAGTCTTCGCGAGCGTGGGCGCCACGGGACTCTTTGCGAGCCTCGGCCGCCACCGCGGTCGCTTCGGCGACTTCGAGCAGGTTTTGCAGCTCCAGCGCTTCGATACGCGCAGTGTTGAACGCCTGGCTCTTGTCCGCGATCTTGACGTTCGCGATGCGCTCACGCAGGTCGGCCAGTTGTTGGATGCCCTTCTGCATGTATTCGCCGGTACGGAATACACCGAAGTAGTTCTGCATGCACTGTTGCAGCTCTTTGCGCAGCGGGGCGACGTCTTCGCCGGTGCTGCGCTGGTTGACGCCGGACAGGCGCGCCAGCGACTGCTCGATGTCGGTCTCGCTGGCACCGCGGACTTCCACGCCTTCTTTCAGCGCTTTTTCCAGGTGCAGGCCGGCGGCACGGCCGAATACCACCAGGTCGAGCAGCGAGTTGCCGCCCAGACGGTTGGCACCGTGCACCGATACGCAGGCCACTTCGCCCACGGCGAACAGACCTTCGATGATCTTGTCGTTGCCGTTGGCGTCCTGGGTGATGGCCTGGCCATGGATGTTGGTGGCCACGCCGCCCATCATGTAGTGGCAGGTCGGAATCACCGGAACCGGCGCGACGACCGGATCGACGTGAGCGAAGGTCTTGGACAGTTCGCAGATGCCCGGCAGGCGGCTGTGCAGCACTTCCTCGCCGAGGTGATCGAGCTTCAGCAGCACGTGGTCCTTGTCCGGGCCACAGCCGTTGCCGGCGATCACTTCCTTGACCATGGAACGGGCGACCACGTCGCGGCCGGCCAGGTCCTTGGCGTTCGGAGCGTAGCGCTCCATGAAACGCTCGCCATGGGCGTTGATCAGATAACCACCCTCGCCACGGCAGCCCTCGGTGACCAGTACACCGGCGCCGGCGATGCCGGTCGGGTGGAACTGCCACATTTCGATGTCCTGCACCGGCACGCCGGCACGCAGGGCCATGCCCACGCCGTCGCCGGTGTTGATCAGGGCGTTGGTGGTGGAGGCGTAGATACGACCGGCACCGCCGGTGGCCAGGACCACGGCCTTGGAACGGATGTAGACGGTCTCGCCGGTCTCGATGCAGATGGCGATGATGCCGACGATGGCGCCGTCCTGGTTCTTCACCAGGTCGACGGCGTACCACTCGTTGAGGAACGAGGTGCCGGCCTTCAGGTTGGCCTGGTACAGGGTGTGCAGCAGGGCGTGACCGGTACGGTCGGCCGCGGCGCAGGTACGGGCTGCCTGGGTCGGATTGTCCGGGCCCTTGGACTGGCCACCGAACGGACGCTGGTAGATGCGGCCCTGCTCGGTACGGGAGAACGGCAGGCCCATGTGCTCGAGCTCGAACACGGCTTCCGGGCCGACGGAGCACATGTATTCGATGGCGTCCTGGTCACCGATGTAGTCGGAGCCCTTGACGGTGTCGTACATGTGCCAGCGCCAGTCGTCGTTCGGATCGGCCGAGGCGATGGCGCAGGTGATACCGCCCTGGGCGGACACGGTGTGCGAACGGGTCGGGAACACCTTGGTGACCACGGCAGTCTTGTGACCGCCCTGGGCCAGTTGCAGCGCAGCACGCATGCCGGCGCCGCCGCCACCCACGATGATGGCGTCATAGGAGAGAGTACGGATGCTAGCCATGAATCAGAAACCCCACAGAATCTGCACGCCCCAGACGAACATCGCGAACATGGCGATGCCGCACACGGCCTGGAACAGGAAACGCACACCGGTCGCCCACTTGCCCAGCGCCATCGGCGTCAGGTAGTCGGTGGAGATGGTCCACATGCCGACCCAGGCGTGCACGCTCAGTGCAACCAGGGCCAGCAGGCTGAAGATGCGCATTGCGGTATGCGAGAACAGGCCGTGCCATTCGGCGTAGCCCATGCCCGGATTGCAGATCACATAGCCCAGCAGAAACAGCGTGTAAGCCGCGAGAACGACCGCAGAAACGCGTTGCGCCATCCAGTCATAGAGGCCCGAACGCGAGAAATTCGTGACATTAGTTACCATATCCACACCCCCAGCAGCACGATCACGACCGCCGAGACGGCGATGACGATTTGCGAGCCCAGCTTGCCGCCTTCCAGCGTCTCGCCGATGCCCATGTCCATGATCAAGTGGCGTACACCGGCCACCAGGTGGTACAGCAGAGCGGACAGCAGACCCCAGATCACGAACTTGGCCAGCGGGCTGGCCAGACATTCTTTCACCTGGGCGAAGCCCTCTTCGGAGGTCAGCGACTTGTCGAGGCCGAACAGCAGGATGGCGATACCGACAAAGAGGATGACACCGGAGATGCGGTGCAGAATGGACGTGTAAGCGGTGATTGGGAGCTTGATAGTCCTAAGGTCTAGGTTTACAGGTCGTTGGCTATTCACGGCTTTTATCACACTGAGAGCCCCTAACTATCAGGGCAAAGTTGTTGGGAAGTGCACTGGTCAGGTACCCATCACCCAAGGAGTGACGACCGCCATGATATGGCCGCAAAGCCCCTGGCGGTCGGGCGCAGAGTATAGACAGTTAGCAGACTAATGACAATGCAATGGCCTACCCCAAAAAGCGCATTGCAGGCGCTAAACAAATGGCGTAAATAGCGCCCTTTTTTCGCGGAAAAACCCGCCGAAACCCTTCTGCCGCCTGGGTTTTCGCAAATTGACTTTCGGATTTATCCCACTATAGTGGTGCGGGCCCTGCGTGGGGGGCTGTCTGATGATTTCAAGCATAACTAGGAGGCCACATATGGCTGACAAAAAAGCGCAGTTGATCATCGAGGGCAATGCCCCCGTCGAACTGCCCGTTCTGACCGGCACCATGGGTCCCGATGTAATCGATGTGCGGAGCCTGACCGCCACGGGTCGGTTCACCTTTGATCCTGGCTTTATGTCGACCGCCTCTTGCGAGTCGAAGATCACCTACATCGACGGCGACAAGGGCATCCTGCTGCACCGCGGCTACCCCATCGAACAGCTCGCCGAGCAATCGGACTACCTGGAAACCTGCTACCTGCTGCTCAACGGCGAACTGCCGAGCAAGGAAGAGAAGGCCAAGTTCGTCGGCACCATCAAGAACCACACCATGGTTCACGAGCAGCTGAAGAGCTTCTTCAACGGTTTCCGCCGCGATGCCCACCCGATGGCCATCATGTGCGGCGTGGTCGGCGCCCTCTCCGCCTTCTACCACGACTCGCTGGACATCAATAACCCGCAGCACCGCGAAGTCTCGGCCATGCGCCTGGTGGCCAAGATGCCGACCATCGCCGCCATGACCTACAAGTACTCCATGGGCCAGCCCATGATGTACCCGCGTAACGACCTGAACTACGCGGAAAACTTCCTGCACATGATGTTCAACACCCCGTGCGAGATCAAACCGATCAGCCCGGTACTGGCCAAGGCGATGGACAAGATCTTCATCCTCCACGCCGACCACGAGCAGAACGCCTCCACCTCCACCGTACGCCTGGCCGGCTCTTCCGGCGCCAACCCCTTCGCCTGTATCGCCGCCGGCATCGCCGCGCTGTGGGGCCCGGCGCACGGCGGCGCCAACGAGGCGGTGCTGAGCATGCTGGACGAGATCGGCAGCGTCGAGAACATCGACAAGTTCATCGCCAAGGCCAAGGACAAGAACGACCCGTTCAAGCTGATGGGCTTCGGTCACCGCGTGTACAAGAACTTCGACCCGCGCGCCAAGGTGATGAAGCAGACCTGCGACGAAGTGCTGGCCGAGCTGGGCATCAACGACCCGCAGCTGGAACTGGCGATGAAGCTCGACGAGATCGCGCGCAACGATCCGTACTTCAAGGAACGCAACCTCTACCCGAACGTCGACTTCTACTCGGGCATCATCCTCAAGGCCATCGGCATCCCGACTTCCATGTTCACCGTGATCTTCGCCCTGGCGCGTACCGTCGGCTGGATCTCGCACTGGAAGGAAATGCTCTCCAGCCCGTACAAGATCGGCCGTCCGCGCCAGCTGTACACTGGCTACGAGCAGCGCGACCTGCCGAGCGGCCGCGACTGATCGCCAGCGCGACGCGAAAAAGGCTGCCCGATGGCAGCCTTTTTTATTGGCTCGCAGTACATGCGGCGATCTTTCTCCAACAGGGCGGCTTTATCCGCGAAATATCGCGGATAACCCCTACTTCCGCCCAGAACCCTCGACCAGCGCCTTGAGCGCTTTCAGCGTCTGCAGCGGCGCATCGACGACGAAGCTGTTGGCCAGCCAGGACGGCACGCTGCCGCCCGGCTCGGTATGCGCCTGGTAGACCACCTCCACCTGGCCCTCGCCCAGCGGCCGCAAGCGCCAGATGCCCTCCAGCTTGCGCAGCCGCACATAGCCGCGCTGCTCCGGCAGGCGCGTCGGCGCCGCCGTGAGCCGACGGGTGACGCTGCCGTCGGCGCCGACCTCGGTGGCGACCTGCAGCACCGAATCGCGCGGCGTCACCGGCCAGGGCGTGGCGTAACGGCTGTAGATCCAGCTCAGCGCGCCTTCGCTGCCGAGCAGGCGCTGCTCGCTGCAGGCGTAGATCCAGGCGCAGGAGGCGGCGACGTCCTCCTGCAGGGCGAGCAGGGTCGGCATATCGGCGCGCAGGGTGACCACGCCGCGATAGGCCTGATAGCGCGAACCCGGCACCTCGGCCAGGTACACGCGCACACCGCCCTCCTCCCGGGCCAGCCGCCATTGCAGCTCCACGGCCGGCGCGCTCGCGGCCAACAGCAGCAGGCCCAGCAGAGCGCCTCGCACGCCTCCTTTCATCGACACTCCCAGCGTTCAGGCCACCGCCGTGGCCTGTTCCAGCCACCCCAGCAGACGGATGGCGGCCTCGCGGCTATCGCCGCAGACCTGTTCGTCGGCGCTGAAGCCGACGCACACCGCCGGCCGCTCCGGGCGTCCGAACAGGGCACAGAGATGCTCGGCGGACAGATGGATGCAACGCTCGCCGGCCGGCTTGCCCTGGGGCATTCCGGGAATCGGCGAGCTGATGGAAGGCGCGATGCAACAGGCACCGCAGCCTGCACGACAGTCCATGACAAACCTCGACATGCGGATAGAACGGCGGCGATGCTAATTTCGCGCGCGCCGCCAGTCGAGGCCTTTCGCGATCAGCGGCCGCGCTGCAAGCGCGCCAGCAGGCTGGACGTATCCCAGCGTCCGCCGCCCATGGCCTGCACCTCGGCGTAGAACTGGTCGACCAGTGCGGTCACCGGCAGCTGCGCGCCATTGCGCCGCGCCTCGTCGAGCAGGATCGACAGGTCCTTGCGCATCCAGTCCACGGCGAAGCCGAAGTCGAATTCGCCGGCCAGCATGGTCTTGTGGCGATTTTCCAGCTGCCAGGACTGCGCCGCGCCCTTGCTGATCACCTCCATCGCGCCGTGCGCGTCGAGACCGGCGCGCTGGGCGAAATGCAGCGCCTCGGACAGCCCCTGCACCAGGCCGGCGATGCAGATCTGGTTGACCATCTTGGTCAGCTGGCCGCTGCCGGCAGCGCCCATCAGACGGATCATCCGCGCGTAGCTCTGGATCACCGGCTCGGCGCTGGCATAGGCCTGGGCCTCGCCGCCGACCATCACCGTCAGCACGCCGTTGACCGCGCCGGCCTGGCCGCCGGACACCGGCGCATCGAGAAAGCCCAGGCCGCGCTCGGCGGCGAGCGCCGCCAGCTCGCGGGCGACATCGGCCGACGCCGTGGTGTGATCGACCAGGATGGCGCCCGGCGCCATGCCGGCGAAGGCGCCCCGCTCGCCCAGCACCACACCGCGCAGGTCATCGTCGTTGCCCACGCAGCACATCACCAGCTCGGCGCCCTGGGCCGCCTCGCGCGGCGTCGGCGCGCTGCTACCGGCGTATTCGGCCATCCATTGTTCGGCCTTGCCCGGCGAACGGTTGTACACCGTCACCCGATGACCGTTGCGGGCCAGATGCCCAGCCATCGGATAGCCCATCACGCCCAAGCCGATAAACGCAACCTTCGCCATAGCTACCTCCTCCAGACATAGGCGGCAGAGCCTAACACGGGGTTTGCCCTGGCCGGAAAGCCCTTCCATACTGCCTGCGCACGCAAGGGAGGGCCTATGGGACATTGGTTGGTCATCGACCTGGAAGCCACCACCGACGAGGGCGGCTGGCCAGTCGAGGAAATGGAGATCATCGAGATCGGCGCCAGCCTGGTCGGCGCCGACGGCCACGAGCGCGATCACTTCCAGCGCTTCGTCAAACCACAACGACGCCCCTGCCTGACCGCCTTCTGCCGCGAGCTGACCCATATCGCCCAGGCCGAGGTCGACGCCGCGGCGCCCCTGCCGCAGGTCTGGGCGCAGTTCGAGCGCTGGCTCGGCCAACACGCGCCGCGGCTGGTGGGCTGGAGCAGCTGGGGCGACTACGACCGCCGCCAGCTGGAGCAGGAATGGCGCCGACACCAGCTCGCCAGCCTGCTCGCAGCGGTGCCGCACCTGAACCTCAAGCAGGCCTTCGCCAAGGCCCGTCAGCTGCCGCGGCCGATCGGCCTGCACAGCGCCCTGCAACTGGCCGGCCTGCAGTTCCAGGGGACGCAACATCGCGCGCTGACCGACGCGCGCAACACCGCTCGCCTGTTGCCGCTGGTGCTGCCGCTCAAAGACTGATGACGAAGAAAAGGCGCTTGGGCATACTGACGGCCCCTTTTTAAACCCTCCCGAGGAATCGCAGATGTTCAAGGTCAACGAGTACTTCGACGGCACCGTCAAATCCATCGGTTTCGCCATGGCCGAAGGTCCTGCCACCATCGGCGTGATGGCCCCGGGCGAGTACGAATTCGGCACCAGCCAGCTGGAAGTGATGCACGTGGTCGCCGGCGCCCTGACCGTGAAGCTGCCGGGCAGCGACAGCTGGAGCACCTTCGAGGCCGGCAGCAACTTTACCGTACCGGCCAACAGCAAGTTCCAGCTGAAGGTGGCAGTGGACACCGCCTACCTCTGCGAATACCGCTAAGCTGCCGCAGCGCCTCGAAGAACCGGCCCTCGCGGCCGGTTTTTTCTTGCTCCCGCAGAAGTTCAGGCCCTCGGTGCGCACGGCGCACCTACGCTCAGATGCACCTGAAAGCCGATTAGCCCGCCAAGGACCGCCCCATGCCCCGCACCGCCCTTCTCGCGCCCATCGGCCTGCTGCTGGTGGCGATGATCTCGATCCAGAGCGGTGCCTCGCTGGCCAAGAGCCTGTTCCCGCTGGTTGGCGCCGAGGGCACCACGGCGCTGCGTCTGGTGCTCGGCGCGATCATCCTGTCGCTGGTGATGCAGCCCTGGCGCACCCGCCCGAACCTGGCCGCCTACCGCTCGCTGCTGGCCTACGGCCTGGCCCTGGGCGGGATGAACCTGCTGTTCTACATGTCGCTGCAGAGCATTCCGCTGGGCGTCGCCGTGGCCCTGGAGTTCACCGGGCCGCTGGGCCTGGCGCTGCTGTCGTCGCGGCGCTTGCTGGATTTCGCCTGGATCGCCCTGGCGGCCTTCGGCCTGTGGCTGCTGCTGCCCAGCGATCTGGCGCAGACCCAGCTCGACCCGCTGGGCATGGCCCTGGCCCTCGGCGCCGGGCTGTGCTGGGCGCTGTACATCGTCTTCGGGCAGAAGGCCGGCGCTGCCCACGGCCGCCAGACCGTGGCTCTGGGCACCTGGGTCGCCGCCCTGCTGGTGCTGCCCATCGGCCTGTGGCAGGTCGGCGGCAGCCTGTTCTCGGTGGATCTGCTGCCCATCGCCCTGGGTGTGGCGGTGCTGTCCTCGGCGCTGCCCTACAGCCTGGAGATGGTCGCCCTGACCCGCCTGCCGGCGCGCACCTTCAGCATCCTGATGAGCCTGGAGCCGGCCATCGCCGCGCTTTCCGGGCTGCTGTTCCTCAGCGAGCAGCTGAGCTGGAACCAATGGCTGGCGATTGGCGCCATCATCCTCGCCTCGGCCGGCGCGGCCGCGACGATCAAACCCAAGGGCTAGCCGGCCTCACCGAACTGCAACTCGGCCAGGCGCGCATAGAGCGGGCTGCCGGCCAGCAGTTGCGCGTGGCTGCCGATGGCCGCCAGGCGCCCCTGCTCGATCACCGCGATGCGTTCGGCCTGCTTCACCGTGGCCAGGCGGTGGGCGATCACCAGGGTGGTGCGCCCGGCCATCAGGCGCGGCAGGGCCTGCTGGATCAGGTGCTCGCTCTCGGCGTCCAGCGCGCTGGTGGCCTCGTCGAGCAGCAGGATCGGCGCATCGGCGAGCAAGGCGCGGGCGATGGCCAGGCGCTGGCGTTGACCACCGGAAAGCCCCAGGCCGGCGTCGCCCAGGTGGGTCTGGTAGCCCTGCGGCAGGCGCTGAATGAACTCGTGGGCGTGCGCCGCGCGCGCAGCCGCTTCCACCTCGGCCTGGCTGGCATCGAGGCGGCCGTAGCGGATGTTGTCCTCCACCGTGCCGTAGAACAGCGCCGGATTCTGCGACACCAGGGCGAAGCAGGCACGCAGCTCGCGCGGATCGAGCCGCTCGATCGGCACGCCGTCAATCAGGATGCGCCCGGCCTGCGGGTCGAAGAAGCGCAGCAGCAGGTCGAACAGGGTCGACTTGCCGGCGCCGGACGGCCCGACCAGCGCCAGGGTCTCGCCAGCGCGCACCTGCAGGCTGATGCCATCGACCGCGTAGTGCTCCGGACGCCCCGGATAGGCGAAGCGCAGATGCTGCAGCTCGATCTCGCCGCGCACCGGCTGCGCCAAATGCTGCAGCCCCTGTTGCGGCGCAGCGATCTCGTTGCGCGCACGCAGCAGTTCGGCGATGCGTTCGGCCGCACCGGCGGCGCGCTGCAGCTCGCCGATCACCTCGCTCAGGGTGCCGAACGAGGAGCCGACGATCAGGCTGTAGAACACGAAGGCCGCCAGCTCGCCGCCGGAAATGCGCCCGGCGATCACATCCATACCGCCGACCCAGAGCATCACCCCGACGGCGCCGAGCACCAGCACGATGACCAGGGTGATCAGCCAGGCGCGCTGGGCGATGCGCTTGCGCGCCACCGCGAACGCCGCCTCGGCGGACAGGCCAAAGCGGCGTTTGTCCTCGTCCTGATGGTTGTAGGCCTGTACCGTCTTGATCTGCCCGAGCACTTCGCCGACGTAGCTGCCGACGTCGGCCACGCGGTCCTGCGACAGGCGCGACAGCGCGCGCACGCGACGGCCGAAGATCAGGATCGGCGCCACCACCAGCGGCAGCGCCGCCAGCACGATGCCGCTGAGCTTGGGGTTGGTCACCACCAGCAGCACGCTGCCGCCGACCAGCATGATCAGGTTGCGCAGCGCCATCGACAGCGACGAGCCGATCACCGATTGCAGCAGGGTGGTGTCGGCGGTCAGGCGCGACTGGATCTCCGAGCTGCGGTTGCTCTCGTAAAAGCCCGGGTGCAGCTCAATCAGGTGATCGAACACGCGCCGGCGAATATCGGCCACCACCCGTTCGCCCAGCCAGGACACCAGGTAGAAGCGCGTGTAGGTGCCCAGCGCCAGGGCCAGCACCAGGACGAAGAACAGCCCCAGCGACTGGCGCAACGCCGCCGGCGACTGGGTGGCCAGGCCCTGATCCACCAGCAGCTTGATGCCCTGGCCCATGGACAGGGTGATCGCCGCGGTGAACAGCAGCGCCAGCAAGGCGCCCAGCACCCGCCCGCGATAGGGCGCGATAAAGCGCCAGGCCAGGCGCAAGGCGCCGCGCTGACGGGAGGAAAGCAGCGATGTCATGGGGTTTCGGGTCGCCTCAGCAATAGATAGAAGCCAGCGCCAGCCAGGCCATCCGCACCAGCGGCCGCTCAGTCATGCAGAAAGCGCTCGGCGTGGTCGGCGCTGGGCAGCAGGCATACGTCATGCCGCCCGAACAGGCGGTAGCGGTTCAGCGCGATGCGGTCGTAGCACCAGTCGCGCAGCGGTCGCGGGATCAGCCGCAACCCGGCCAGCCCCCGCCAGGGCCAGGGCAGCTGGGCGAGGATGCCCAGCACGGCGTCGGAACGCAGCAGCAGGCGACCATTTTCGATCAGCGCCATGCTGTCGAAACGCTCGCTGGGAAACCCGTACCAGGCCAGCAATGCCTGCCCCTGGGCGGACTGCACCGAGGCCAGGCGAAACTGCCGCGCACGGTCGTGGCGGATGAGGAATTTCGCCCAGCCGTTGCACAGCTTGCAGACGCCGTCGAACAGCACGACGCGCTCGCCAGCGACGAGACCGGGCGGCAGTACAGGTTCAGTCATGGTGCGGCACTCGCCTGTCGAGCGAGCGCGCGGTAGTGGCCGGTGATGCGGTAGGCGAAGAGGATGTCTTCCTCCTGAGCGCCACGGCCGATGTTGTGCAGGATCAGCGGCGTCCCCGTGGGAGCCTGGCGATCGCTGACGATGCCGATATGGGTGAGGCCGCGCCCCAGGTCCCAGGTGACGATATCGCCAGCCCGGTAGGTGGCAGCGTCCTGACCGACCGGCAACGACCAACCCTGGCGCTTGAACCAGGTCATCAGGTTGGGCACGCGGCGGTGGTCGATATTGGCGTCGGGACGGCTCAGCCCCCAGTTCTTCGGATAGACGGCGAAATTGCCGCGCATGTCGCGGTGCACCGCCTCCTGCAGATCCAGCCCCTGCTGGCGCAGCGCGCGGATCACCACGTCGGTGCACACCCCGGTGGCCATAGGCACGTCGCCGCCCGGATAGCTCAACTGGCGGTAAGCCGGGTCATAGCTCAGGGTCACGCCGACCTGCTGGCGCGCATCCAGCACCAGCCTGTCAGCCTCGATGGCCTGCGCGGCCAGCGCCAGCGCCCAGGCCAACAGTAGAACCAGCATGCGCATTGCGATCTCCTATCGAGCCAAGGGATACAGCAGTTCTTCCTTATACCCGGCCCAGACCCGCACGGCATCGGGAAAGGCGTCGTCCAGGGTCACCTCGCCGCTGTCCACCAGCAGCGGGCGGCCTTCCAGCGTGGCCAGCTTGCGCTTGGTGGCCACCACGCGCAGGCGCTCCAGGCCGATGGAGCGCAGCACGCGTGGGCTGATCTGCTGGTTGCCGCGGCCGAGGATATGGCCCTGGCCGCCGATGGCGGTGACCAGCAGATAGGCCGGATGCCCGTCGACCAGGGCCAGCAGCTCGGCCTCGTTGACGTCACGGGCGATCACCCGCCCGTCTTCGATCACATCGACGCCCAGCAGCGTGGTGTCCAGCCCCAGGTTCTGCGCCAGGCCGTGCAGGGTCGAGCCGGGGCCGAACACATAGCGCACGCCCGACTCCCACTGCGCCTCCAGCCAGGCGGCGAGATCGGCCAGCACCAGCTCCTCGGACTCCACCCCGCCCTGCTTGACCGCCTGCACATAGCCGCCTTCCTGCGGCACGCACAGTTCGCCGTACCAGCGCGCGGTGACCCGGCCCTCGCGCAGGGCATTTTCGTCGATATCGCGCACCTCGCCGCTGGTCAGGCGCACCAGACCACCCTCGACCAGGCGCGCGGTCAGCTCGCCGGCGGCACGCGGGCTGATGGCGTAGACGCCGGACTGGATCTTCACCCCGGCCGGAATGCCCAGCACCGGTTGCCCTTGCCTGACCGCGGAGCAGACGTCCCGCGCCGTGCCATCGCCACCGGCGAACAGGATCAACGCCACCCCCGCGTCCTGCAGCTGCCGCACGGCGCGGCGGGTGTCTTCGGCGGTGGTGGCGCCTGCGCCCAACTCGCCCAGCAGGCGATGGGCGAAGCCCAGCTGCGCCAATAGATCGCCGCCCATGGCGCACGGGTAGCTGACGAACTCGATGCGTTCGCGCAATCCCAGCAACTGCTCCAACGCGGTACGGGTGCGCTGCGCCGCCTTCGGCTCGATACCCAGGGCCAGCGCCTGTTCGGCCACGCCGTCGCTGCCCTTGAGCGCCGCCGGGCCGCCGAGGCCGGCCAGCGGATTGATGATCAGACCTATATGGAAACGCGACATGAATTCCTCGTTCGAGACAGGCTGGCACGCCGCCTGCAATACGACCTTTGCTATGTGTTTTGTGACGGAACTGCGCCGTCGCAATTGTCACCGCGCCTTCATCTAGCCGCTCTAGACTGGCGCGCATCACTGATGAGGAGACAGGCCATGAGCTTGCACGACACTGCCGCCCAACGCCCCGCCACCCCGGTCAAGCATCCGCAGATGCCGGTGGGCGGTTTTATCATCGATGGCCAGGGCCGCGAAGTGCCGATTACCGAAGGCATGATCCAGCAGGCCTGCGCCGAGCTGGAAAAGGCTCAGCAGCAGTCCCGACAGCAAGGCTGAGGCGGCCAGGCGCCCCCCCTCAAGCGCGCGGCAGCAGTTTCAGCGACAGCGAATTGATGCAGTAGCGCAGCCCGGTCGGCCGCGGCCCGTCGGGGAACACGTGGCCGAGGTGGGCGTCGCACTTGGCGCATTTCACCTCGATGCGGTGCATGCCATGGCTGAAGTCGTCGAGCCGGGCGATCGCCTCGTCGCTGACCGGCTGGAAGTAGCTCGGCCAGCCGCTGCCGGAGTCGTACTTGGCGTCGGAGTCGAACAGCGCCTCGCCGCAGCAGGCGCAGTGATAGACGCCCGGCGTCTTGCTGTCGTGATACTCGCCGGTAAAGGGCCGCTCCGTGCCGCCCAGGCGACAGACATGAAACTGCTCCTGCGACAGTTCCTCGCGCCAGGCCTCCAGGGGTTTGTCGAGTTTGTCCACGGGCAAGGTTCCTCCTCGATAAAAGCCAGGCGATGCGTGACAGCGCTGGCCTTGGTTGTACGCGGGGCGCATTGAGTTCGCGGCGGAAGCCGCTGCTACCTGGCCGCGAGCTGGGCGCATCCTCGCTTAAAAAAGCCGGACTGGCACCTTTGCCGCGCTCAGGCCGCCACGTATGATTCGACGCCAGTCTGTCACCCGCGTTACAGGCTGCCAAGATTCTCCGTCGCGAGACTTTTGCAGCGTGCTTCGGCGGGTTATCCATCGCTCGGGATCCCTTACATGCAGGTCAGCAAATCGAACAAGCTCGCCAACGTCTGCTACGACATCCGCGGGCCGGTGCTCAAGCACGCCAAACGTCTGGAAGAGGAAGGCCAGCGCATCCTCAAGCTGAATATCGGCAACCCGGCGCCGTTCGGTTTCGAGGCGCCGGAGGAAATCCTCCAGGACGTCATCCGCAACCTGCCCACCGCACAGGGCTACAGCGACTCCAAGGGCCTGTTCAGCGCGCGCAAGGCGGTGATGCAGTACTACCAGCAGAAGCAGGTGGAAGGCGTCGGCATCGAGGACATCTACCTCGGCAACGGCGTCTCCGAGCTGATCATGATGGCCATGCAGGCGCTGCTCAACAACGGCGACGAGGTGCTGATCCCGGCGCCCGACTACCCGCTGTGGACCGCCGCAGTGGCGCTGTCCGGCGGCAAGCCGGTGCACTACCTGTGCGACGAGCAGGCCGGCTGGTTCCCCGATGTCGCCGACATGCGCGCCAAGATCACCCCCAACACCAAGGCCCTGGTGCTGATCAACCCGAACAACCCCACCGGCGCGGTGTATTCGCGCGAGGTGCTGCTGGATATCGTCGAGCTGGCGCGCCAGCACAACCTGGTGCTGTTCTCCGACGAGATCTACGACAAGATCCTCTACGACGAGGCCGTGCACATCAGCACCGCCTCGCTGGCGCCGGACGTGCTGTGCCTGACCTTCAACGGCCTGTCCAAGAGTTACCGGGTGGCGGGCTTCCGTTCCGGCTGGGTGGCCATCTCCGGGCCCAAGCACAAGGCGCAGAGCTATATCGAGGGCCTGGACATCCTGGCCAATATGCGCCTATGCGCCAACGTGCCGAGCCAGCATGCGATCCAGACCGCGCTCGGCGGCTACCAGAGCATCAACGACCTGGTACTGCCCAACGGCCGCCTGCTCGAGCAGCGCAACCGCGCCTGGGAACTGCTCAACGACATTCCCGGGGTCAGCTGCGTCAAGCCGATGGGCGCGCTGTACGCCTTCCCGCGGATCGATCCCAAGGTCTGCCCGATCCATAACGACGAGAAGTTCGTCCTCGACCTGCTGCTGTCGGAGAAACTCTTGATCGTCCAGGGCACCGCCTTCAACTGGCCCTGGCCGGATCACTTCCGCGTGGTCACCTTACCAAGGGTCGACGACCTGGAGCAGGCCATCGGCCGCATCGGCAACTTCCTCAAGGGCTACCGCCAGTAGGCCGGCATGGATCTGCAGATCGACGACTTCTACAAGGACGCCGCCGGCGGCCTGCTGCTGCTCTATCAGGCCTTCCCGCGCAAGCTGGCGCTGTACGTCGAGGACCTGATCGGCCGCGAGGAGCCCGACGAGTTCGGCTTGCCGAGCAAGCGCCACCAGGCCTGCCTCGGCGCCCTGCTGTGGCTGGCCGAGGAAGGCTATCTGCGCTTCGAGTCGACCATCGCCTACGACGCGCTGGACCAGGCGGTGCTGACCGAGAAGGGTTTCCTGCGCCTGTCGCGGGCCATTCCCCACGCCGTGGGCGAGGGCCAGGCGCTACCGCCCAGCGTGCGCCGGGTGCATGCTACCCTGGCCTTCCAACTGCGCGAGGCGCTGGCCCAGCAACACGGCGAACGTACCGCGCGCCTGACCCGCCTGCTGTTCGAGAGCAACCTGCAGGGTTCAGGCGACATAGTTTGAAATAGTCGCTGGTTGAAACCCTGGGGGGCGCGCCCTTATATAGCCCGCATTACTCGTACGTCTTTCCCCGTGAGGAGTCCGTTCACACCATGATGCGCATTATGTTGTTCCTGGCCACCAACCTGGCGGTGCTGATCATCGCCAGCATCACCCTCAAACTGCTGGGGGTCGATCGCTTCACCGGCCAGAACCATGGCAGCCTGCTGATCTTCTGCGCCGTGTTCGGTTTCGCCGGCTCGCTGGTGTCGCTGTTCATCTCCAAGTGGATGGCGAAGATGAGCACCGGCACCCAGATCATCACCCAGCCGCGTACCCGCCACGAACAGTGGCTGCTGCAGACCGTCGAGGAGCTGTCGCGCGAAGCCGGGATCAAGATGCCGGAAGTCGGTATCTTCCCCGCCTACGAGTCCAATGCCTTCGCCACCGGCTGGAACAAGAACGACGCGCTGGTCGCCGTCAGCCAGGGCCTGCTCGAGCGCTTCTCCCCGGATGAAGTGCGCGCGGTGCTGGCCCACGAGATCGGCCACGTGGCCAACGGCGACATGGTCACCCTGGCGCTGATCCAGGGCGTGGTGAACACCTTCGTGATGTTCTTCGCGCGCATCTTCGGTAACTTCGTCGACAAGGCCATCCTCAAGAACGAGGACGGCCATGGCATCGGCTACTTCGTCGCGACCATCTTCGCCGAGCTGGTACTGGGCATCCTGGCCAGCATCATCGTCATGTGGTTCTCGCGCAAACGCGAGTTCAAGGCCGACGAAGCCGGCGCCCGCCTGGCCGGCACCGGCGCCATGATCGCCGCGCTGCAGCGCCTGCGCGCCGAACAGGGCGTGCCGGTGAACATGCCGGACAGCCTGACCGCCTTCGGCATCAACGGCGGCCTGAAGAACGGCCTGGCCGGCCTGCTGATGAGCCACCCGCCGCTGGAAGATCGCATCGAGGCGCTGCGCCGCCTGGGTTGATCGCAAGCAACAAAGAAAAGGCGACCTGCGGGTCGCCTTTTTTGCTTCATAGGGCCGCGTGCAGCATCCCTGGCGGCGCGCGTGGCGCAGCCTACACAAGCTTCTCCAGCCGATAGACCACCTCGTCCAGCGCCTTGAGTTCGTGACGGATGAACTTCCAGTTGCCCGCCAGCACGTCCTCGCACTGCAACTCTTGCACCTGCCAGGCGGCGGCGAAGTGCCGTTGCACCTCGTCGTCGCCGACGGCGAAGGGCGGGCCGTCCATCTGGCTCTGGGCGTAATCCAGGGTGATCAGCAGGCCGCGGCAACCGCGCGGCAAAATCGCCGTCAGGTGCGCCGCATAGCGCTCGCGCATCTGCGGCGGCAGGGCGATCAGCGCGGCGCGATCGAACAGCGCCTGGCAATCGGCGACATCCTCGGCGCGCAGGGCGAAGAAATCGCCGCACCACAGCTCCAGCGCGCCGGCGCGGTAGAGCTTGAACGCCCCGTGCCGGACGACCTCGGCCTGCAGGCCCTGCTCGGCGAAGAAGTCCTGCACGGCCTTTTCCGCCAGCTCCACGCCCAGCACGCGATAGCCCTGGCCGGCCAGCCAGGCCAAGTCCAGGCTCTTGCCGCACAGCGGCACCAGCACTCGCGCGCCCACGGGCACCGCCAGCGCCGGCCAGTGCCGTTGCAGGTATGGATTGACCTGATCCAGGTGAAAACCGATCTGATCGCGCGCCCAGCGCTCCTGCCAAAAACTTTCGTGCACGCAAAACCTCCAGGTAAATCGATGATAAGGCTCAAGAATTTATGCTGGTATCGGATAGGTCCAGCCACCAAGATGGCAGCATCCTACTCCAGGAGTTAGCACCATGCTGCCTTCGCTGTTCATCTCCCACGGCTCCCCCATGCTCGCCCTCGAACCGGGCGCCAGCGGCCCAGCCCTGGCCCGCCTGGCGGCCGAGTTGCCGCGCCCGCGCGCCGTACTGGTGGTCTCGGCGCACTGGGAAAGCGATCGCCTGCAACTGACCAGTGCCGAGCGCCCGCAAACCTGGCACGACTTCGGCAGCTTTCCGCCCGCCCTGTATGCCGTGCAGTACCCGGCCCCCGGCGCGCCTGCGCTGGCGGCAGAGATTGCCCAGCGCCTGAGCGATGCCGGCTTGCCCGCCGCGCTCGACCCGCAGCGCCCCTTCGATCACGGCGCCTGGGTGCCGCTGTCGTTGCTGTACCCGGCCGCCGATATCCCCGTGCTGCAACTGTCGCTACCCAGCCAGCTCGGCCCCGAGCTGCAGACCCGCGTCGGCCGCGCCCTGGCCGGTTTGCGCGCCGAAGGCGTGCTGCTGATCGGCTCCGGCAGCATCACCCACAACCTCGGTGAACTCGACTGGCGCGCCGGCCCCGGGGTGGTCACCCCCTGGGCCAGGGAGTTTCGCGACTGGATGGTGGCCCAACTCGAAGCCGACGACGAAGACGCCCTGCACCGCTACCGCCAGCTGGCGCCGCATGCCGCGCGCAACCACCCCACGGACGAGCACCTGCTGCCGCTGTTCTTCGCCCGCGGCGCCGGCGGCGCCTTCAAGCTGGAGCACGCCGGCTTCACCTACGGGGCGCTGGGCATGGATATCTACCGCTTCGGCTGAACAGGCGCAGGGCCTTTCCCGGGTATCGCTGCGCTCAACCCAGGCTACGCGTCTGGCAAGCCCATCGGCCCCGGATTGCATCCGGCTACAGGCCAGAAACGAAAAAGCCCCGCACTTGGCGGGGCTTTTCGTTTATCGCTGCGCGATCAATCCTCGCGGTAGCGGCGCAGCTTCAGGGCCTTGCCGGCAACGCGGGTGTCCTTGAGCTTGCCGAGCAGGCGATCGAGGCCGTCTTCCGGCAGCTCGACCAGGCTGAAGGTCTCGCGGATCTGGATGCGGCCGATGGCTTCGCGAGCCAGGCCGCCCTCGTTGAGGATAGCGCCGAGCAGGTTCTTCGCGGCGATACCGTCGCGCGTGCCCAGCGCGGTACGGCAGCGCACGCGACCTTCGGTCAGCGGCAGCGGCGCGCGACGTTCGCGGTACTCACCGCGCTCAGCGCTGCGCTCGCCATCACGCTCACGACGCTCGCGCGGCGCGCCACCGGCGCCCGGCACCAGCGGCTGCTCGCGCTCGACGCTGGCCAGATCCAGGGCCTGGCCGTTGGTCGCCTTGCGCAACAGGGCGGCGGCCAGCGCGCGCGGGCTGCAGCCGATTTCGGCGGTCAGGCGGTCGAGCAGCTCGCCATGACTGGCTTCGGCATCGGCCACCAGCGGCGCCAGGCTGCTGGTGAGCTTCTTGATCCGCGCATCCAGCACCTGCTGGGCGTTCGGCAGCTTGACTTCGCCGACCTTCTGCCCGGTGACGCGCTCGATCACCTGCAACATGCGGCGCTCGCGCGGGGTCACCAGCAGTAGCGCGCGGCCGGTACGGCCGGCACGACCGGTGCGGCCGATACGGTGCACGTAGGATTCCGGGTCATAGGGCATGTCGACGTTCATCACGTGAGTGATGCGCGGCACGTCGAGGCCGCGGGCGGCCACGTCGGTGGCGATGACGATATCCAGGCGGCCGTCCTTGAGCGAGTCGATCACCCGCTCACGCTGGTTCTGGGCGATGTCACCGTTCAGCGCGGCGGCCTTGTAGCCCTTGGCTTCCAGCGCGGCGGCGAGGTCCAGGGTGGCCTGCTTGGTACGCACGAAACCGATCAGCGCATCGAACTCCTCGACTTCCAGCAGGCGCAGTACGGCGGCGTGCTTCTGGTCGGCGTGGACCATCAGGTGCGCCTGCTCGATGGCAGTCACGGTCTGGGTCTTGGAGGCGATCTTGATGTGCTGCGGGTTACGCAGGTGCTTCTCGGCAATGGCGCGGATCGAGTGCGGCAGGGTCGCGGAGAACAGCACGCTCTGGCGGCTTTCCGGCATGGCCTCGAAGATCACTTCGAGGTCGTCCATAAAGCCCAGCTTGAGCATCTCGTCAGCCTCGTCGAGCACCAGGTACTGGATGGTCGACAGCACTTTCTCGTCGCGACGCAGGTGGTCGACCAGACGGCCCGGGGTGGCCACGATGACCTGCGCGCCCTGGCGGATGGCCTTGAGCTGCGGGCCCATGGGTGCGCCGCCGTAGACGGCGACCACGTTCAGGCCGGGCATCTGCTTGGAGTAGGTTTCGAAGGCGGTGGCCACCTGCAGGGCCAGCTCGCGGGTCGGGGCGAGGATCAGCACCTGCGGCTCGCGCTTGGCCGGGTCGACCTTCGACAGCAGCGGCAGGGCGAAGGCGGCGGTCTTGCCGGTGCCGGTCTGCGCCTGGCCGATCATGTCGTGGCCGGCGAGGATCACCGGAATGGCCTGCGCCTGGATCGGCGAGGGCTCTTCGTAACCGACGGCGGTCAGAGCGGCGAGAATATTGGGGTGAAGTCCGAGCGCGGCGAAGCCGCCGATTTCCTGGGTCATGGGTCTGCCTCTAGTGCATCCGCAAAGACCCATGTTCCAAAGCTGCGCATGCCGTGTAAGACCTTGTGGGTCACCCTGGCAGCCTGGTTCGGCGGGGATTTGCGAAGACGTGATGAAAAGTGAATCGTCAAGGATAGTCCGCTGCGGGACTGGCTGCCGAAGTCGGGCTTCGGGCGAATTGCGCTACCTGAACGTGGCCAGAGAATTGGCCGGCGCGCACTATACCGGAAATTCCTGACGCGGGTGGCGGTTTTTGCAGTTTTCCCGGCCGTGCGCTGCCAAACGGTCGCCGCCATGGACAAGCGCGCAGCGGCCGGCTATATCCCTGCGACCTCCTCCACGAGCCAAGGATCATCCTCATGACCTCCTCCGACCGCGGCCGCGTCAGCCGCGAAAAACGCGGCCACATCCTGCTGCTCGGCCTCGACCGGGTGGCCAAGCGCAATGCCTTCGACCTCGACATGCTCGACGACCTGTGCCGGGCCTACGGCGAGTTCGAGCGCGACGACGAGGCGCGCGTGGCGCTGGTGTTCGCCCATGGCGAGCACTTCACCGCCGGCCTCGACCTGGCCAAGGTGGCCGCCCAGTTCGCCGCCGGCTGGCAGATTCCCGCGGGCGGTTGCGACCCCTGGGGCGTGTTCGGCGGGCCGCGGGTGAGCAAGCCGGTGCTGCTCGCGGTGCAGGGCTACTGCTACACCATCGGCATCGAGCTGATGCTGGCCGCGGACATCAACCTGTGCGCCAGCAACACCCGTTTCGCCCAGATGGAGGTGCAGCGCGGCATCTTCCCCTTCGGCGGCGCCACCCTGCGCCTGCACCAGCAGGCCGGCTGGGGCAACGCCATGCGCTGGCTGCTCACCGGCGACGAGTTCGACGCTCACGAGGCCTATCGCCTGGGGCTGGTGCAGGAGGTGCTGGCCAGCGAGGAACTGCTGCCCAAAGCGTTGCGCCTGGCCGAACGCATCGCCGCGCAGGCGCCGCTGGGCGTGCGCGCCACCCTGGCCTCGGCGCGCCAGGCGGTGCGCGAGGGCGAAGCCGCGGCGGCGGCCGCGCTGCACGGCACGGTCAAGCAGCTGATGGCCAGCGAGGACGCCGCCGAGGGCGTGCGCGCCATGCTCGAACGGCGTCCGGGGAATTTTCAGGGGCGCTGAGCGGAACCAGTCGATGCATGACTGCCTGCAAGCCAGGCTTGCGTAGGGTGGATCGCGCGTCACCGATCCACCGCTTCTGGTGGCTGTAAACAACGACATCCCCCCCTGCCCTGCGCCTCAGGTGGCCGGGCGCAACGCCTCGATCAGGGGCCGCAGCGAGTAGCCCAGGCGCGGCGCCAGCTCGCCGGCGCGCGCCTGCAGGCGGCCGCGATCCAGTTGCTGGTCGAGGTCGGCGGGGATCAGCAGCACCACGTTGCCCTCCTTCACCGGGCATTCCCAGTAATGGCGGTGGTAGAGCCCGCGCAGCAGCGCGGCGCCGAGCGGCTTGCCGTCGTTGCCGGCCCACTGGTTGATGATCAGCCAGCCGCCGGGGTTGAGCTTTTCCCGGCAGCGTTCGAGAAAGCGCCAGGCCAGGTGGCCGGCGCCCGGGCCCTGGTCGGTGTACAGATCGAGGAAGATCAGGTCGGCGGTCTCGGCGCTGCCCAGCAGCTCGGTGGCGTCGCCGATGCGGATGGTCAGCCGCGGGTCGTCATCCAGGCCGAGAAACTCCATGGCCAGGCGCGGCACGTCGGGGCGTAGCTCGATGGCCTCGACGTCCTCCAGGGCCAGGAACTTGAGGCAGGCCTGGGTCAGGTTGCCGGCGCCCAGACCGAGAAACAGCGCGGTCTCCGGCGCATCGTGGCACAACGCGCCGAGCAGCATGGCGCGGGTGTAGTCGTACTCCAGCCAGCTCGGGTCGCCGGCGAACACGCAGCTCTGCTCGATGGCCTCGCCGAACTCGAGGAAGCGGTAGGCGCCGATCTGCACCACGCGGATCACCCCGAAGGCATCGCGCACCTCGGCCAGCAGCACCTCGTCCTGCATCTGCAACTCGTCGCTCGGCGGCAATCCCGGCATGGCTCTCCCTCCAGCAGTGACATCCCGCACCAGAAGCGACGGGGCAAAGGCGCCGATTGTCATTGAAGCGGCCGCCCCCGGTCACGCGATAATTCCAGCACTTGCGCTGCTCACTCATAACAATAACGAGGTTCGCCATGTACGCCATCATCGGCGCCGGTCCCATGGGCCTGTGCACGGCCCGGCAATTGAAGAAGCACGGCATCGACTTCGTCGGTTTCGAGCTGCACAGCGATGTCGGCGGCCTGTGGGACATCGACAACCCGCACAGCACCATGTACCACTCGGCCCACCTGATTTCCTCCAAGGGCACCACCGAGTTCCGCGAATTCCCCATGCGCGCCGAGGTGGCGCCCTACCCGCACCACAGCGAGATGCGCCGCTATTTCCGCGACTACGCGCGGCAGTTCGGCCTGTACCCGCACTACCAGTTCGACACCCGAGTGGTGCAGCTGCAGCGCCTGGACCAAGGCTGGCAGCTGATCAGCGAGCGCCATGGCGAGCGCCGCGAATGGCGCTTCGACGGCGTGCTGATCGCCAATGGCACCCTGCATACGCCGAACCTGGCGGCGCTGCCGGGCGAGTTCAGCGGCGAGCTGCTGCATTCTTGCGCCTACAAGAGCGCCGAGCTCTTCACCGGCAAGCGCGTGCTGGTGGTCGGCTGCGGCAATTCGGCCTGCGACATCGCGGTGGATGCCGTGCACCGCGCCGCCTCGGTGGACCTGTCGGTGCGCCGCGGCTACTACTTCCTGCCCAAGTTCATTCTCGGCAAGCCCACCGACACCTTCGGCGGCGCGATCAAGCTGCCGCGCCGGCTCAAGCAGCTGGTCGACGGCCTGCTGGTGCGCGCCCTGGTCGGCAAGCCGTCGCAGTACGGCCTGCCGGATCCGGACTACCGCCTGTACGAGTCGCACCCGGTGATGAACTCGCTGGTGCTGCACCACCTCGGCCATGGCGATATCCGCGCCCGCGGCGATATCGTCGCGGTGGACGGCCACAGCGTGCGCTTCGCCAACGGCGAACAGGGCGAGTACGACCTGATCCTGATGGCCACCGGCTACAAGCTCGACTATCCCTTTATCGAACGCGGCGAGCTGAACTGGCCGCAGGGCGCCGGCGCGCCGCAGCTGTACCTCAACGTCTTCCACCCCGAGCGCGACGACCTGTTCATGCTCGGCATGGTCGAGGCCTCCGGTCTCGGCTGGCAGGGCCGCGACGAGCAGGCCGAGCTGGTGGCCCTGTACATCCGCCAGCTGCAGGCCGGCAGTCCGGCGGCCGAAGCCTTGCGCCGGCTCAAGCGCGAACGCGCCGGGCAGCGCCTGGACGGCGGCTACCGGTACCTGGACCTGGAGCGCATGGCCTACTACGTGCACAAGGACAGCTATCGTCAGCGCATCGCCACCCACAGCGCGGCGCTGCGCCGCGAGCTGGCCGCCGGCGCCGTGCCGGCCGCCCAGGGAGCCTGAACGTGGAAGCCGTCACTATCGCCTTCGACCCCAGCAGCCTGGTGCTGATCAACCTGATCGTCGCCCTGATGATGTTCGGCGTGTCGCTCGACCTGCGCGCCGATGACTTCCGCCGCATCGCCCGCGCGCCCAAGGCGCCGCTGATCGGCCTGCTGGCGCAGTTCGTGCTGCTGCCGGCGCTGACCTGCCTGGCCTGCTGGGCGCTGCGCATCCAGCCGGAGCTGGCCCTGGGCATGGCGCTGATCGCCGCCTGCCCCGGCGGCAGCTTCTCCAACATCATGACCTGGATGGCGCGCGGCAGCGTCGCCGTGTCGGTAAGCATGACCGCGGTGTCCAGCCTCGCCGCCAGCCTGCTGACGCCGCTGAACTTCGCCCTGTACGCCTGGCTCAACCCCTACACCCGACCGCTGCTGACGCAGATCGCCCTCGACCCGCTCGGCCTGCTCCTGCTGGTGCTGCTGGTGCTGGGTCTGCCATTGGTGGCCGGCATGTGGGTCGGCCGGCGCTTTCCGCAGCTGACCCTCAAGGTGGAAAAACCGCTGCGCCTGTTCGCCCTGCTGGTGATGCTCGGTTTCGTCGCCCTGGCCTTCGGCCGCAACCTGGAGCAGTTCACCACGCACTTCCACCTGTTCTTCTGGCTGGTGGTGGCGCACAACGCCCTGGCCCTGAGCATCGGCTACCTCAGCGCGCGGCTGAGCGGCCTGGCGGCCGCCGAACGCCGCGCCATCACCCTGGAGGTGGGCATCCAGAACTCGGCGCTGGGCCTGGTGATCATCTTCACCTTCTTCCCCCAGGCCGGCGGCATGCTGCTGATCGCCGCCTTCTGGGGCTGCTGGCACCTGGTCTCGGGCCTGGCCCTGGCCTGGTTCTGGTCGCGCCGCCCGCCGCCGCCACTCACAGCCCCGCTGATCGCTCTCGGAGAAAAATGATGCGAGTCGTCCTGATCACCGGCGCCGCCAGCGGCCTCGGCTGGCAACTGGCGCGCGCCTGCCACGCCCGCGGCGACGCCCTGCTGCTCACCGATATCGACGCGAGCGGCCTGGCCGCGCGCGTCGGGGAACTGGGCCAAGCGCGCGTGCTCGGCGTGGCCGGCGATATCACCGATCCGGCGCTGCACCAGCAGCTGCTGGCGACTTGCCGCGCGCAATTCGGCCGCCTCGACGTGCTGCTCAACAACGCCGGCATCACCCACCGTTCGCCCACCGTGTGCACCGCCCCGGCGGTGCTGCGCAAGGTCATGGCGGTGGACTACCACGCGCCGCTGGAGCTGACCCTCGCCGCCCTGCCGCTGCTGCGCCAGAGCCGCGGCCAGGTCGTCGCCATCGGTTCCATGGCCGGCTGGATGCCGGTGCTCGGCCGCGCCGGCTACTGCGCGGCGAAAAGCGCCCTGGGCCAGGCCTTCGAGGTGCTGCGTGCGGAGATCGGCCGCGACGGCATCGGCCTGCTGATGGTCTACCCGAGCTTTCTCGACACCCCCATCGAGCGCAACGCCCTGGGCGGCGACGGCCAGCCGGCCGGCCATGCGCGCTCGACTGTAGGCCGCATTCGCGGCGCCGACTGGATGGCCGGGGAAATCCTCAAGGCCCTGGCCGCGCGCCGCGAGCGCCTGTTTCCGGATCGCGGCAGCTGGCTGGCCAGCCTGCTCTGGCGCGTCGCCCCGGCCCTCTACTACCGGCAGATGAGCCGGCGCTTCGCCGGGGAGCTGGGTTGATGGCCTTCGCCCCCTACGCCCTCGGCGCCTTTATCCTGCTGGCCTACACCCTGGAGGCGGTCACCGGTTTCGGCAGCATAGTGATCGCCCTGTCGCTGGGTGCATTGCTGCTGCCCATCGACCAGCTGCTGCCGGTGCTGGTGCCGCTGAATATCGGCATGACCGGCTACCTGGTGTGGCGCCACCGCGCGCAGATCGACCGCCCGCTGCTGCTCGGCACCATACTGCCGGGCATGCTCGCCGGCACAGCGCTGGGCTACCTGCTGCTGCCCTATCTCGACGCGGCGCTGCTCAAGCGCGGCTTCGGCCTGCTGATCCTGTGGTTCGCCGGGCGCGAACTGTGGCGCCTGCGCCATGCCGCGGCGCTACCGCTGCGCCCGGCCTGGCTGACCCGCGCTATTACCCTCGGCGCCGGCCTCAGCCACGGCCTGTTCGCCTCCGGCGGGCCGCTGCTGGTCTACGGCCTGGCCGGCACCACGCTGGACAAGGCACGCTTTCGCGCCACCCTGGTGACGGTCTGGTTCAGCCTCAACAGCCTGCTGACCGCCGCCTTCCTGCTCGACGGCCGCCTGCAGCCGGCCCTGCCCCAGGTGCTCGCCTACGCCCCGCTGCTGCTGCTCGGCCTGTGGCTGGGCGAACGCCTGCACCGGCGCTTCGACGAGCGCCATTTCCGCCTCGCCATCTACTGCCTGCTGCTGGTCACCGGCGTTCTGCTGCTGGCCCCCTGGAGCCTCGCATGAGTTTCGACATCGTCATCAACAACGGCCTGTACTTCGACGGCAGCGGCGCACCCGGCGCGCGGCGCCATATCGGCATCAAGCATGGTCGCATCGACACCCTCAGCCTCAGCCCGCTGGATGAGCGCGGCGCCGAGGTGATCGACGCCGCCGGCAAGTGGGTCACCCCGGGCTTTCTGGAGATCCACTCGCACTACGACGCCGAGGTGATCGCCGCGCCGGCGCTCAAGGAGTCGGTGCGCCACGGCGTGACCAGCGTGACCATCGGCTCCTGCTCGATCAGCATGGTGCTGGCCGACGCCGAGGACTGCTCGGACCTGTTCACCCGCGTCGAGGCGGTGCCGCGCGAATACGTGCTGCCGATCCTCCAGGAGAAGAAGAGCTGGCGCGACGCCGCCGGCTACCGCGCCTTCTACGACCAGCATGCACTGGGCCCGAACGTCAGCTCCTTCCTCGGCCACTCCGAGCTGCGCGTGGCGGTGATGGGCCTCACGCGCGCCACCAGCAAGGTGGCGCCGAGCGAGGCCGAGCTGCAGCGCATGGAGCAGTTGCTGGAGGAGGCGCTGGACGCCGGCTGCATCGGCCTGTCGGTGATGACCACGCGCCTGGACAAGATGGACGGCGAGCGCGCCTGGTCCAGCCCGCTGCCCTCGACTTTCGCCAGCTGGAAGGAGTTCTCCCGCCTGTTCGCCATCCTCCGCCGCCGCGGCGCGGTGCTGCAGGGCGCGCCGAACGCGGTGACCAAGGTCAATGTGTTCGCCTTCCTCTGGCAGGCCCACGGCTGGTTCAGACAGCCGCTCAAGTGCACCATGCTCACGGCGCTGGACCTCAAGTCGCAGCCGCTGCTGCACCGCTTCACCCGCCTCTCCGGCTGGCTGGCCAACCGCGTGCTGCGCGGCCACTTCCGCTGGCAGACCCTGCCCGCGCCCTTCACCCTGCGCCTGGAAGGGCTCAACGTGAATGCCTTCGAGGAGTTCGGCGCCGGCGAGATCCTGCGCAATATCAAGGACCCGGACGAGCTCTACGCCAAGGTCAAGGAACCGGCGTTCCGCGCCCTGTTCAAGCAGCAGGTCAAGGCGGTGCTGACCAAGGGCCTGTGGCACCGCGACTTCTCCGACTGCTGGGTGACCGAGTGCCCGGATGCCAGCCTGGTCGGCCAGAATTTCAAGCAGCTCGGCGAGAGCCGCGGCCTGGACGCGGTGGACGCCTACTTCGAGCTGGCCTGCCAGTACCGCGAGGCGCTGAAGTGGAGCACCTGCTACGGCAACGATCGCGAGCCGATCATGCGCAAGCTGCTGGCCAGCCCCTGGACCCACCCCGGCTTCGCCGATTCCGGCGCGCACCTGCGTTCCATCGCCCAGTACAACTTCCCACTGCGATTTCTCAAGTACGTGCGCGATGCGCAGCTGGCCGGCACGCCCTTCATGGAACTGGGCCAGGCGGTGCGCCGCTGCAGCGGCGAGCTGGCCGACTTTATCGGCGTGGACGCCGGCTATATCCGCGTCGGCGACCGCGCCGACCTGGTGATCGTCAACCCCGAGGGGCTCACCGAGGAGCTGGACGCCATCGCCGAGGCGCCGATGGAAGTGCTCGGCCTGACGCGGGTGGTCAAGCGCAACGATGCGGCGGTGGAGGCCACCCTGATCAACGGCCGCATCGCCTACCGCCGCGGCCTGGAATACCCCGAGGAGCTGGGCAAGACGCAGGATTACGGGCACTTCCTGCCGGGCCGCGATGTGCTGCCGCGCCGCCAGCCGGCGGCGGACCTGCAGCCGACCACCGCCTAGGCTGCGCGCGCACCGCACCCGGCCCTCGGTGCGCACGGCATGGCGGGCCCACACACCCTACGGCCAGCAGGCTTATCGGTTACCATGCAGGTCTGTCCGATTAGCCGATAGAGACGCCGCATGTTGCACGCCTGGAGCCCCGCAAGCTGGAGGGCCAAACCCATCCAGCAGCAACCCGAATACCCTGACGCCGCCCACCTCGCCCGGGTCGAGCAGACCCTGGCCGGCTACCCGCCGCTGGTGTTCGCCGGCGAGGCGCGCGAGCTGCGCCGGCAGTTCGCCGAGGTCACCCGGGGCCGCGCCTTCCTCCTGCAGGGCGGCGACTGCGCCGAAAGCTTCGCCGAGTTTTCCGCGGCGAAGATTCGCGACACCTTCAAGGTGCTGCTGCAGATGGCCATCGTCATGACCTTCGCCGCCGGCTGTCCGGTGGTGAAAGTCGGGCGCATGGCCGGCCAGTTCGCCAAGCCGCGCTCGTCCGGCAGCGAGACCATCGATGGCGTCACCCTGCCGGCCTACCGCGGCGATATCGTCAACGCCATCGAGTTCGACGCCGCCAGCCGCGTGCCGGATCCGGAGCGCCTGCTGCAGGCCTACCACCAGGCCACCGCCAGCCTCAACCTGCTGCGCGCCTTCGCCCAGGGCGGCTTCGCCGACCTGCACCAGGTGCACCAGTGGAACCTGGACTTCATCGCCAACTCGGCCCTCTCCGAGAAGTACCACCAGTTGGCCAACCGCATCGACGAGACCCTGGCCTTCATGCGCGCGGTCGGCATGGACAGCGCGCCGCAGCTGCGCGAAGCCAGCTTCTTCACCGCCCACGAGGCGCTGCTGCTGAACTACGAGCAGGCCTTCGTGCGCCAGGACAGCCTCACCGGGCGCTGGTACGACTGTTCGGCGCACATGCTGTGGATCGGCGACCGCACCCGCCAGCTGGACGGTGCCCACGTCGAGTTCATGCGCGGCATCGAGAACCCCATCGGGGTCAAGGTCGGCCCGAGCATGGACCCGGACGAGCTGATCCGCCTGATCGACGTACTCAACCCGGACAACGACCCGGGCCGCCTCAACCTGATCGTGCGCATGGGCGCCGACAAGGTCGAGCAGCACTTCCCGCGCCTGTTGCGCAAGGTGCAGGGCGAAGGCCGCCAGGTGCTGTGGAGCTCCGACCCGATGCACGGCAACACCATCAAGGCCTCGAGCGGCTACAAGACCCGCGACTTCGCGCAGATCCTCGCCGAGGTCAAACAGTTCTTCGCCGTGCACCAGGCCGAAGGCAGCCACGCCGGCGGCATCCATATCGAGATGACCGGGCAGAACGTCACCGAATGCATCGGCGGCGCCCGCCCGGTCACCGAGGACAGCCTGTCGGACCGTTACCACACCCACTGCGACCCGCGGATGAACGCCGACCAGTCGCTGGAACTGGCCTTTATGATCGCCGAGACGCTGAAGCAGGTGCGCCGCTAGGAGACGCCAGCGCCCTAGCCCGGCGGCAATCCGGGCTAGGTTTCGAGCAAGGCCCCGCGCAAGCGCTGCGCCGGCTGCGAGCGGCAGTGCAGCGCCACCCCGTCCAGCCCCAGCCACTGCGCCAGCGCTCGCAGCGCGCCGGCCAGCGCCGGCAGCGCGTCCTCGCTCGGCCACGCCGCCTCCAGATGCACGGCATGCACCGCCAGACGACCCTGCGCCCGTTCGCTGCGCAGGTCGACACGTGCCAGCAGGCGCTCCTGGTGCAGGAACGGCAGCACGTAGTAGCCGTGCACGCGCTTGTGCGCCGGGGTGTAGATTTCCAGGCGGTAACGAAAGCCGAACAGGCGCTCGGTGCGCTCGCGGGCCCAGATCAGCGAGTCGAACGGCGACAGCAGCGCGCTGGCCTCGATCCTGCGCGGGATTCTCGGCTCGCCGAGGCAGTAGCCCGGCGCCTTCCAGCCCTCGACGCGCAGCGGCCGCAGCGCGCCGGCCTCGACCAGCTCGGCCAGACGCGCCTTGCAGTCGGCGGCGTCGAGCCGGTAGTAGTCGCGCAGATCCTGTTCCGTGGCCAGCCCCAGCGCCGCGGCCGAGCGCAACAGCAGGTGGCGCTGCGCCTCGGCCTCGTCCGGCTCCGCCTGCGCGAGGATGGCGGCGGGAATCACCCGCTCGGGCAGGTCGTACAGGCGCTCGAAACTGCGGCGTCCGGCCACCGTCACTTCGCCTGCGGCGAACAGCCATTCCAGCGCGTGCTTCTCCTCGCTCCAGTCCCACCAGGGGCCGGCGCGCTGCTGGCGGCTCGACAGGCTGCCGGCGCCCAGCGCGCCCTGCTCGCGCACCGCCTGCAGCACCCGGGCGATCACCTCACCGCGTTGTGCGCCGAATTCCGCCAATTGCCGGTAGATGCCGCGTCCCTGCGCCGCGCGGCGCATGCGCCAGCGCAGCAGGGGATGGATCTCCAGTGGCAACAGCGAGGCCTCGTGGCCCCAGTACTCGAACAGCGCGCGCTGACGCGGCTTGCCCCAGGCCAACTGGTCGAGCAGCTCGGGCGCGTAGTGGCCGAGACGGGAAAAGGCCGGCAGGTAGTGCGAGCGAACCAGCGCGTTGACCGAATCGAGCTGCAGCACGCCGAGGCGCTCGACCTGGCTCAGCAACTGACGCCGGCCGACGGCGCCGCGCGGGGCACGACCGAAGCCCTGGGCAACCAGTACCAGGCGCCGGGCTTCGGCGAGGGAGAGTGAATCGGGCATGGGGCCGTCCCTGGTGTGGCGATGCGCCCAGACTAGTCGCGCGCCAGCTCCAGTGGCAACGACGGCTGCGCGTCGGGCGCCAGGAAGCGCTGGCGAAAGCTGAAGGCCGCAGGCGTCGGCCCCTCGCGGCGCAGGCGCTGCAAACGTTCGGCCGCCTCCTCCAGGCTCGGCCGCTGTCCGGCCGCCACCCACCAGAGCACCAGATGCGCCTGCGCCACCGGCTCGAACCATTCGCGGCGGCGCTTGAGCATCTCGCGATGGGCGGTTTTGTAGACGTAGTCGCTCAGGCTCTCGACGTCGCGCCAGAGCGACAGATTGACCAGCACGTCCTCACCGAACGGGCGCAACGCGGTGGCGTCGCCACCCTCGTCCGCGAGGCGCCAGACGAAGCCCGGCGAGGCCTCGGCCAGGGCGTTGATGCGCTGTAGATTGGCGACGAAATCAGCCAGCGGCGGCGAATCCAGCGGCGCCGCCAGATTGGCGATATTCAGCTGGGCCAGGTGGTAACCGGGCATGGGCACTCCTTGTCTATCCATTGCATGATGCGGGTATTGGGCTGCGCTGCCGAGCCGGCGAGCCCCACAGCGCCACGGCCTCAGAACCGCTTCAAAGTCTGCTGTGCGTCGGCACTGCTGCGTTAAAAACAGGCTCGGGCTGCTCATTTACAGCTCGTAAAGTCGAGCGCGACTCCGACCGGCCCTCGCCTGTTTTGGCGGGGCCGCCATCGGTATTGCATTGCTCTAGCTCGCGAGCCTTTGAACAGGCTCTCAGCGCTTGAGCGGATCGTCCCAGAACGGCCGCTCGCTCTCCTGCAGCGCATCGGCGCGGCTCAGGCCGATGTCCTTGAGCGCGGCATCGTCGAGCATGCCCAGGCGGCGGCGCTGCTCGGCCAGCTGCCACCAGCGGCGCAACTGACGCGCCATCGACAGCAAGCGGGCGCCCAGGCGCGGAGCGGCGAAGTGCAGCGGCTGAGCGACGGCATAACCTTTTTGACCTTTCATCTCTTTGCCCTCCCTGTGGGGTTGGCGCCAGTCTCGCGCCGGGCTTAAGATCAATCCAACGAATGTTTCTTATGCACTGCATCTGGGAGATTGATGGATGGCCCTGTACCCCAGTATCGACAGCGAACTGCTGCGCACCTTCGTCGCCATCGTCGACCAGGGCGGCTTCACCCGCGCCGCCGAGGCGGTCAACCGCACCCAATCGGCGGTAAGCATGCAGATGAAGCGCCTCGAGGAAGACGTGATGCAGCGCCCGCTGTTCCAGCGCGATGGCCGCCAGGTCAGCCTGACCGCAGAGGGCCAGCTGCTGCTCGGTTACGCCCGACGCATCCTCAAGCTGCACGGCGAGCTGCTGACCACCCTGCGCGAGCCGCACATGGTCGGCACCGTGCGCATCGGCACGCCGGACGACTACGTGATGCGCTTCATGCCCGGCATCCTCTCGCGCTTCGCCCAGGCCTACCCCATGGTGCAGGTCGAGCTGCACTGCGAACCCTCGTTCCAGCTGCTGCAGCGCCAGGACCTGGACCTGACCATCGTCACCCGCGAACCGGGCAAGGAAATCGGCCAGTTGCTGCGCCAGGAGCGCATCGTCTGGGCCGAGGCCCAGGGCTTCAGCCCGCACGAGCAGGAGCCGCTGCCGCTGGCGATGTTCAACTCGCAATGCTTCTGCCGCTCCTGGGCGTGCAATGCGCTGGACGCCATGGAGCGCGAGTACCGCATCGCCTACACCAGCCCCAGCCTGTCGGCGATCATGGCGGTGGTCAGCGCCGGCCTGGCGATCACCGCGCAGCTGCAGAGCCTGATCACCCCGGACATGCGCATCATCGGCGAGGCCGAGGGGCTGCCGGCCATGCCCTCGGCGAGCATCGTGCTGCTGCGCAACGAGGCCAGCCAGTCGCCGGTCACCGAGTGCCTGGCCGAGCATATAGTCGAGGGCTTTCGCCTGTAGCCGGAGGCAATCCAGCAGCGCCCGCCGCTGCTACTCCAGGGCCAGCAGCGCCGCACAGACCAGCAGAAAACCGCAGAACAGGCTGCGCAGCAGGCGCTCCGGCAACGCGTGGGCCATGCGCACGCCCCAGCTGATGCTGAGCAGCCCGCCCACCGCCAGGGGCACGCCCATCCACCAGTTGACGTGCTGGTGCAGCGCGTAGGTCAACAGGGTCACCCCGGTGCTGGGCAGCGCCAGCGACAGCGATAGCCCCTGGGCCACCACCTGGCTGGTGCCGAACAGGCTGGTCAGCACCGGCGTGGCCACCACCGCACCGCCGACGCCGAACAACCCGCCCATGGCGCCGGACACCCCGCCCAGCGCGCCGAACCAGCCCCAGGGATGACGCAGCTCGGCGCTGGCCGGCGCCTGGCGCATCGACATGCGCAGCAGGTTGTAGGCGGCCAGGGCCAGCAGGAAGCCGACGAAGGCCCAGCGCATGGTGCGCGCCTCCAGCCCCACCGCGTAGAGCGAAGCCAGCCAGGCGCAGAGCAGGCTGGAGCCGCCGAGCAGCAGCGCGTGGCGCGGATCGATGCGGTTGCGCTGGTGGTAGCGCCACAGCGCCAGCATCACGTTGGGCACCACCATCACCAGGGCCGTGCCCTGGGCCAGTTGCTGATCCAGGCCGAACAGCACGCCGAGCACCGGAATGGCGATCAGCCCGCCGCCGATGCCGAACAGCCCACCCAGGGTGCCCAGACTCAGGCCCAGCAACAGATTCAGCGATAGATCGAGCAGATTCATGGCACCTCCAGGCAATGGGCGCATGCTAATCAGGGGCGGCTGGCGCGGAAACGCATAGCCGCGCACAATGGCTGCGCTTATCACGCACAACAGAGTCGCCATGAACCCCGATGCCCTGACCGACCAGCTGCAACTCTTTCTCGACGTGCTGGAGGCCGGCAGCTTCTCCGCCGCCGCGCGCCGCCACCCGCTGACGCCCTCGGCGGTGGCGCGGCGCATCGACGCTCTGGAGCGCGGCCTCGGCAGCAGCCTGTTCAGCCGCAGCACCCACGCGGTGCGCGTCACCCCGGCCGGCCTGGCCTTCGCCGAGCGCGCCCGGCGCATCCTCGCCGAGCTGCACCTGGCGCGCGCCGAGGCGGTGTCGCTCAGCAGCGCACCGGAGGGGCTGATCCGCATCGACGCGCCCTCGCCCTTCGGCCGCCGCCACCTGGCCCCGGCCATCGCCGAGTTTCTCGGCGCCAACCCCGGGCTGGACGTGCAGCTGCGCCTGATCGACAGCTTCACCGACCTGCACGGCGAACACCTCGGCGAAGTGGACATAGTCGTGCGCATCGGCCCGCTGCCGGACAGCCGCCTGGTCGCCACGCCGCTGGCATCGATGACCCGCATCCTCTGCGCCAGCCCAGACTACCTGCGCCGCCGCGGCATTCCGCGCAGCCCGCTGGAGCTGGAACAGCACGACGGCCTCGACTGGGACAGCCTGGCGCCGCCCTACGCCTGGCGCTTCGAGGCGGACGGCAAGCTGCAGCTGTGCAAGCCCAAACGCCTGCGCCTGACCACCAACAACGCCGAGACCCTGCTGTTCAGCGCCCTCGCCGGCCTGGGCATCGCCCACCTGCCGACCTGGCTGAGCAGCGAGCACCTGCAGCGCGGCGAACTGCTGCCGCTGTTCTGCGAGGCCGGCCTGCCGCCGGCAGAGCCGGTGAGCATCTACGCCCTGCGCCTGGAACGCGAAGCCAGCCCGCGCACGCGCCTGCTGCTGAGCTTTCTCAAGCAGCGCTTCGGCTTCCCGCCGCCCTGGGACCAGGCCCTGCAGGCCGGCCTGGCGACGCCGCAGCAATAGCACGGGGAATACGTGGGAGGAGCTTTGACCGCGACAAAGCCGGAGCCTTGCCGGCGGCAGAGCCCGAATCCCGGGCACAAAAAACCCGGCGCAAGGCCGGGTTTTGTCTGACGCGCAGGCTTAGGCTTGCGGCGCCTGGGTGCGGCCCTTGTAGGAACCGTCACGGGTGTCGATCTCGATCCAGTCGTCGATGCCGACGAACTCGGCGACCTTGATCTCGGTGCCGTTGCGCAGCTTGGCCGGCTTCATCACCTTGCCGGAGGTGTCGCCACGGGCGGCGTTCTCGGTGTAGACCACCTGACGCACGATGGTGGTCGGCAGGTCGACGGAGATCACCTTGCCTTCGAAGAACACGGCTTCGCAGACGTCGGTCATGCCTTCTTCGATGAACGGCAGGACGCTTTCCAGGTCTTCGGCGCGCAGTTCGTAGGAGTTGTACTCCGGATCCATGAACACGTAGTCCTCACCGCTGATGTAGGACAGGGTCACTTCCTTGCGCTCGAGGATCACCGGCTCCATCTTGTCGTCGGCCTTGTACACGGTCTCGGTCTTGGAGCCGTTGAGCAGGTTCTTCAGCTTCATCTTGACGATGGCGCTGTTACGGCCGGACTTGGTGAACTCGGCCTTCTGGATCAGCCACGGCTGGCCGTCGATCAGGGCCACGCTGTTGGGCTTCATTTCTTGTGCGGTTTTCATACGAATATCCGAAATATGCGGGAGGTACAGAAATCTAGGCCGCGTATGATAGCCAATTTCGGTAAAACTGTTCCAGCGCCGTGGCAAGGTCCGGCCGAGCGGCCTGCTCAACGCACCAGTGCTCGGCGTGCGCCGCCAGCTCCGGCCAAACCGGCAACAACCTGTCCCAGGCCTCGCCCATGCCCTTGCCGGCGTTCCAGGCGCGGCACAATTCGCCCAGGGCTGCGGCCGCCGCGGGCGACAGTTCGGCGCCGTACAGCGCCAGAAAAGCTTCCAGCTTCTCCCAGTGGGCGCCCTCCTCCTGCTGATAGGTGTGCCAGAGCAGCGGTCGCCCGGCCCACTGCGCGCGGACGAAGGAATCCTCGCCGCGCACCGCATTGAGGTCGCAGCACCAGAGCAAGCGGTCGTAGTCGTCCTGCGCCATGAACGGCAGCACCTGGATCTGCAGGCTGCCGCGCTGCCGGCGGTCGCCGGGGACCAGCCCGTCCTCGCCGAGCCAGGCCTGCAGGTCGCCGAGGATCTTGCCCTGCGGCACCAGCAGCTGACTGGCCTGGCGCTCGTCCGCCAGCGCCTGCAGCCAGTCCGCCAGCCCCGGGTTCTCGTAGGCGAACAGCGAGATCAGCCGCGCGCCGGCCTGGCGCGTCACGCCGAGACGCTGGAGAAAGACCTGCTGCGCCGCTGCATCAGCCTGGAAGGCGCGCCGCCGCGCCAGCAGATCGCCCTCGCGCAGCAGGCCGCCGGTGCCAGCGACGAAGCCGGGAAAGAAGAAGAATTTCTGCAAGCCGCCCGGCTGCGGCGACGGCAAGCCATGGCAGCCGGCCACCCAGTCCTCGGCGCTGAGGTATTCCAGGTTCAGCCACAGCCGCCGCACCCCGCTGGCGGCCATCGCCTCTATATAGGTGGGCGGCAGGTGGCAGGCGAAGGCCTCGATCACCACCTCGGCCGACTCCACCGCGGGCCAGGGCGCACTCCAGTGACACAGCTCGACGCCGGCCAGCTGCTGGCGGGCGGCCGTGGTGCTGGCCTCGGGGCACAGGCGCGCGAAGGCGGCCAGCTCGTCCACCCACAGGCGCACCGCATGGCCGTGCTCGGCGGCCAGCTGACGCGCCAGACGCCAGGTCACCCCGATATCGCCGTAGTTATCCACCACGCTGCAGAAAATGTCCCACTTCGCCACGCATGCGCCCCTCGGAAAAAGGCCGCCAGTGTACCTCGCGAACAAGAAAAAGCCCGCCAGAGGCGGGCCAAGGGGAGCGCGGGAGCACGCGCAGGAAAACCATGGGATCAGGCCAGCAGCGCGGCGCCCTCGTCGCGCGCGGCGGTGCTCAGCAGCCACACCGCCTGGCAGGCCAGCGCGGCCTCGCGAGATGCGAAGGGGCCGGCCTTGGGCTGGCCGTCGACCATCAGCAGCCAGCATGCCATATGGCCGTCGGACCTGAGTTCGGCGGGTACGGCGCTGCCGACCAGGGACACCACATCGATACGGGACATAACGACCTCCAACTGAATCTGTGTTGAGTCCACCTTAGGCGCCTGGCCGCCTGCGCGGAAATCAGTGCTTTCGATAGTCACCATGGTTATTGCCAATGGATCGCATCCGGCCGCTCAGATGTCCGCCAGATAGAGAGCCAGCACGACGGGCGCATCCGCGGCCAACTCATAACCGACGCCGGCCATCAGCATGGCCAGAGTCAACGAGCTGAGCTTGAAGCACGGCTGCCTGGGCGTATCTCTCCGCAAAAACGAAAGGACCGCTCAGCAGATGCCACGAACGCCGGGAACCTCGACAGCGCTCCGCTGCCTCCAGCCGGAATCGCAGTTCATGATATTTACTGTTATTTGCCAGTTAAGCGTATTTACAAACCATACAAATTGCCCCGAGTCACACGCACCACTCTGGCACGCGGATAGACGGCGAAGTACTGGAAATAGAGAGACTGCGGCGCCCTGGACTTGACCGGCCCCGGGAGCGCTCGCGATGCGCAGGCCAGCACGTCCGAAGCCGCTAGCGAGCGGCGCCTGCCGAGCGCAGGCGCCGTACAGGCTGACCAGGCGAAAACGAAAAAGCCCAGCGCGAGGCTGGGCTTTTTGAAAGTGGCGGTGAAGAAGAGATTCGAACTCTTGATACGGTTTCCCGTATACACACTTTCCAGGCGTGCTCCTTCAACCACTCGGACACTTCACCGGATCTCGACGTTTTTGCGTGTAGCCCGTCGAGGCGCGCTAATGTAGTCGAATGTTTTCCCGATGGCAAATTTTTTTTCAGAAGATTCATGCGCTTAAGAGCAGGACGGGTCTTCGCCGCGGTGCTCGCCGAGCAGCTCGTCGAAGCGCATGTGGCCGAACAGCAGAAAACCCAGGGAGATGAACAGGCCGACGGCGAACAGGGCCAGCACGCCGAGCGGGTTGTGCAGCTGCGGGCGTTCGCCGATCAGCACCGAGACCAGCAGCAGGACGAGCGCCGCGGCGACGCAGAGGATGTACGACAGCAGATTCATGGGCGACTCCTTCGATTCGCCGCCCACTCTAGTTGCCGCCCCTAACCCTCGGCCAATTGCCATCGGCCATCGTGGCGATAGGCGAAATCGCTGACCCGCCGGTCAGCCGCGGCGCTTTACCGCAGCGGTGCGGCTGAGTACCTTCTGCCCACATTCAGCCCCGCGGCCTTAATAAGGAAACTGCCATGAGCGACCTGATCAGCTACCAACTCGAAGACGGCATCGCCACCCTGACCCTGAGCAACGGCAAGGTCAACGCCATCTCCCCCGACGTGATCGCCGCCTTCAATGCCGCGCTGGATCGCGCCGAGCAGGATCGCGCCATCGTCATCGTCACCGGCCAGCCGGGCATCCTCTCCGGCGGCTACGACCTCAAGGTGATGACCTCCGGCCCGCAGAACGCGATCAACCTGGTGGCGGCCGGCTCGACCCTGGCGCGGCGCATGCTCGCCCACCCCTACCCGATCATCGTTGCCTGCCCGGGCCATGCGGTGGCCAAGGGCGCCTTCATCCTGCTGTCGGCCGACTACCGCATCGGCGTCGAAGGGCCGTTCAATATCGGCCTGAACGAGGTACAGATCGGCATGACCATGCACCACGTCGGCATCGAACTGGCCCGCGACCGCCTGCGCAAGTCGGCTTTCCACCGCTCGGTGATCAACGGCGAGATGTTCGATCCGCAGGGCGCGGTGGACGCCGGCTTCCTCGACAAGGTGGTACCGGCCGAGCAACTGCTGGCCACCGCCCAGGCCGTGGCCCAGCAGATGAAGAAGATCAACATGACCGCGCACAAGAACACCAAGCTCAAGGTGCGCAAGGCGCTGCTGGAGACCTTGGACGCGGCCATCGAGCTGGACAAGCAGCATCTGATCTGAGGCCGTCCCGCTTTATCCGAGCCCGGCCTGATGCCGGGCTTTTTGTTGGCTATGCCCCGCTATGTGTCGATGCTCCGATCCGGCGTTTTTATGGCGCGGCCACGGGCGAAGCGCCTGCTCCTAGGCGCCCAAGCCGCCGCGTTCGAGCAGATGACTCATCGCCGCCTTCAGCTTCATCGGCCTTACCGGCTTGTGCAGCAGGCTGTGGCCCAGCTCGCGCATCTGCTGCTTGAGCTCGTTGCTGTAGTTGGCGGTGATCATCAGCGCCGGTAGCGCGGCGCTGCGCCGGGCGTTGATCTGCGCCACCGCGTCGACGCCGTTGCGTTCGTCGTCGAGGTGGTAGTCGGCGATCAGCAGGTCGGCCTCGGCGTGGTAGTTGTCCACCTGGCGCGCCAGGTCTTCTTCGCTCAGCGCCGTGACCACTCGGCAGCCCCAGCCTTCGAGCAGGGTGCGCATGCCGGCGCAGATCGCCGCGTCGTTGTCCAGCACCCACACCCGCGCGCCGGAGAGGCGCTCGAGCAGCTGGTCCGGGCTGTCGTGCAGCGCCCGCGCCTTGGGCGCCAGGCGGGTCAGCGGCACCTCGACGGCGAACATCGAGCCCCTGCCCGGCTGCGAGGCCACGCGGATGCGGTGGCCGAGCATGCGCGCGATCTTGTCGACGATGGCCAGGCCCAGGCCGAGGCCGCGGTCCTGCTTGCGCTGCACCGTGTCGCCGCGTTTGAACTCCTGGAAGATCTCGCCGAGCTTGTCCGGTGCGATGCCGATGCCACTGTCCCACACCTCGATCGACAGGCTGTTGCCGCGCCGCCGGCAGCCGAGCAGGATGCGCCCACTGGCGGTGTAGCGGATGGCGTTGCTGAGGAAATTGCGCAGGATCCGCGCCAGCAGCTGCACGTCGCTGCGCACCAGCGCCGAGCTGGGCAGGTAGTCCAGGCGCAGGCCCTCGCTGCCGGCGATCTGGTGGTATTCGGCGGCCAGGTTCTCCAGCAGCTCGCTGACGGCGAACGGCGCGATATCCGGCTTGATCACCCCGGCGTCGAGCTTGGAGATATCCACCAGGGTGCCGAGCAGGCTCTCGACGTCCTCCAGCGAGTTGCTGACGTTGCGCACCAGCGGCGCGCAGCCGGACAGGTCGTCCTTCTCCAGCAGCGCGCTGGTGAACAGCCGCGCGGCGTTGAGCGGCTGCAGCAGGTCGTGGCTGACCGCGGCGAGGAACTTGGTCTTGGACAGGTTGGCCTGTTCGGCCTCGCCCTTGGCCTCGCGCAGGCGCGCCGCCATCTGCGTGCGTTCGTCGATCTCGCGGCGCAGCTGCTCGTTGACCGTGGTCAGCTCGGCGGTGCGCTCGCGCACGCGCTGCTCCAGGTGCTGGTAGGCCTGGTGCAGGGCCTCGGCGGTGCGCCGGCGCTCGGTGATGTCGCGGATCAGCACGAAGATCCCCACCACCTCGCCGCTGGCCTGGCGGTTGGGCACGTAGGAACGCAGCATGTAGCGCTCCTGGCCGCTGTGGTTGGTTTCGGCGAACTCGAAGGTCACGCTCTCGCCGGACAGCGCCCGCTCGACATAGGGTTCCAGGCGCCGGCAATGTTCCTCGCTGTGCACCTCGCGCAGGCTCTGGCCGAGCATGGCGCCGCGCGGCCAGCAGTACCACTCCTCGTAGACCTTGTTGGTGAACTCGTAGACCAGATCGGCCGACAGGTAGGCGATCAGCGCGGGCACGTGGTCGGTGATCAGGCGGATCCAGCGCTCGCTGTCGCTCAGTGCCTGGGCCTGGCGATGGCGCTCGGTGATGTCGGTGAAGGTGTTGACGAAGCCGCCGGTGGGCAGCGGATGAGTGCGCACCTCGAGCATGCGCCCGTCGAACAGGCGCACCTCCACCTGGCGCAGCGGCTTGCCGGCGATGTCGCGGCTGGCCGGGGTCAGCGGCTCCAGCTCGCTTTCGGCCATCACCTCGGCGAAGGGCCGATGCGCGCTGATCGGCGCCAGGCCGCAGAGTTCGAGGAAGCGGTGATTCCACAGCTCCAGCGCGCCCTCGGCGTTGACCATGGCCATGCCCTGGGACAGGTTGTCCACCGCGCGCTGCAGCAGCCGCGATTTCTGCGCCAGGGCCTGCTCACGGCGCAGCGCCTCGCTCTGCTTGACCTCGGTGATGTCGGTGTAGAGGATCACCAGCCCGCCCTCGCGGGTCGGCCGCTCGCTGACCTGCACCCAGCGCCCATCCTGCAGGCGGAACAGGCTCGGCTCGCCCTCCTTGCCCAGCTGCGCCTCCACCACCAGGCCGGTGCTGCGACTCAGGCGCCTGATCTCCTCCAGCCGCGTACCGGTGCCGATGCGCGCCCGGCTGCGCGCCCACAGCGCCTTGAAGCGGCTGTTGAACAGGACGATGCGCTGGCGGTCGTCGAACAGCACGAAGGCGTCGGAGATGCTCTCGATGGCGTCGATCAGGTGCTGGTGGGCGGTCTCGGCGCGCAGCCGCGCGTCGCTGAGCAGCTGGTTGCTGGATTTCAGTTCGGCCATCGCCTGGTTCAGCGCGTCGGTGCGCTCGCGCACCTGCTCGGCCAGTACCACCGAGTGCTGGAAGGCGGCGTAGGCATCGTCACCACGCGAGTGGATCGACTCCACCCGCTCGATCAGCGCGGCGTTGATCCGCCTGAGCTTGGCGTTCTCGCCTTCCAGCGCGGCCAGGCGCACCTGCAACTCGGCGCCATCAGCCGCGACCAGGGCGGCCAATGGCGACTCCGGTGAAGGTCTGGTTGATGTGCATGCCATTGAACTGCTCTCCGTAGGAGTTGAAGCCGATCACCCGCTGCCGACGCAGAAAGGCCGACACCGGCAGGCTGCCGCCGTCGTTCTCGATCTCCAGGCGGCGCAGGAAACAGTCGCAGCCGATGGTGAGCAGCAATGGACCGAGGCGCTGCTCGAGGCCGGCGAACAGCTGCTCGAGATTCGGCAGCAGCGGCCCGGGGCGCATGGCGGTGAGGACGATGCCGTTCTCCACCGCGCAGTAGAAGCTCAGGCTGAGGTCGTCGTGCACCTGCTGGATCGAGCGCACGTAGTAGTGATCGCTGATGCGCACCGCCAGCGGATAGGCGGCGAACACCCGGTGGTCCAGGGCGTCGAGCGGCACGCCGATCAGCTCGGCGTATTCCTGCGCTGCCGGCGCGGCGTTGAGCTCGTAGACCCGCCGGCTGGCGCTGTCGGCGCGGGTCACCACCAGTTTCTCGCCGCTGGGCTGGATGTGGTGGGTGCTGAACACCTCGAAGTCGAGCCAGGTGTTGAACAGCACCACCACCGCGGCGCCGCTGTGAAAGCGCCCACCGTGGTAGACGTGGGTGTGGGTCAGGTGGTTGTCGTCGCCGGCCGAGCCGCCGAAGTGCGGGATGCTGCCCAGCGCCGCACTGAGCGCGCCGAGCACCAGCTCCTCGCGGCTGGACAGACCGTCGAGCAGGGTCAGGGCGAAGCTGTGGCCCTTGATCGAGGCCAGCTCGTTGCTGCGGCAGTCGCGCACCAGGCCGTCGACCAGCTGCTGCGCATCGAGCAGGTTGAAGCGCTCCATCTCGTCGATCAGCGCGCTGGCGATGGAGAAGCAGCGCAGGTCGAAGCCCAGCGCCACCACGCAGCCGCGGCCGTAGCCCTGCGGGGTGATCTCGCCGGCGCTGGTGCAGCCGACCAGACTGACGCCGCCGAAGTGCTGCTCCAGGGCCCGGCCGAGGGCTTCGAGGTCGTACTCGGCCGAGCAGAAGAACAGCACGAAGCCGAGGTAGGGATGGATCAGCTGGCGCGCCAGCTCCTGGGCGGCCTGCTCCACATCCTTTGCGCTGGAAACGGCGCTGAGCACGCCTTCCGACTGTTCCAAGGCCATAAGACGCCCCAATACACCTGCTGGATAGGGGGAAATTCTACGAAGCGGAGAATGGCTGCCCCATGCTACTTGAGTACTGGGTCGGGCCTTCCTAGGTAGGGTGTCGCGGGGCCGCCAGGCCGGGCGCAGCAGCGGCAACCGGGTGCGCACGGCGCATCCTACGAGGCGCAGGCAAAAAAAGACCGGGCAGCGGTCGCCCCCTGCCCGGCCCTGTGCAACGGTGTTTACCAGCTGAGCACAGCGCCCACGGCGAAGGTGTCGGTGTCCTCGTTCAGACCGCTGCCCTCGGCGGCGTCGATCTCGTACTGGTTGTACTCGGCGACCAGCTTGAGGTTGTCGTTGATGGTGCGGAAGTAGGCCAGACCGCGGGTCTCGTAGTCGGCCGCCACGCCCAGGCCGTTGCCGTCGTCCTCGGTCTTGCCGTAGGACAGTGCCACGCGGTTCTTGCCCCAGGTGTAGGAGCCCTGCAGCAGGTAGCCGTCGCTGTCGATGTCGCGCAGGGTCGGCTCGCCCAGGTTGTTGGTGAAGAAGGGGTTGATGCCCTTGGCCTGGAAGCCCGAGCCGGTCAGCGAGAGGCCGCCGAACTTGGCCTGCACGCCGTAGCCGAGGCCCTTGGAGGTCACGGTATCGACGCTGTCGTCGGTGTTTTCCGAGGTCTGGTAGGCGCCGTTGACCCAGGTGTAGATGGTCGAGCCGCCCAGGTCGAACTGGTAGCTGACCTCCGACTCGAAGCGCGGCTCTTCCTGGTAGGCCTTGCCCACGGCGCTGTCGTCGTTGGTGTCCACCGGGTCCATGATGCCGACCGCCAGGCGCAGGCCCTCGGCCAGGTGGTTGTTGCGGTAGGTGATCTGCGAGGTCGGGAACGGGTACGGATAGCCGGTGCCGATGTTGCCGAAGGACACGCCGGTGCCATCGACCAGGCCGAGGGTATCGGAGACGTTGCCGTAACCGGCCAGCAGTTCGTCGAGGAAGATGTTGGAGCGCGAGAACAGGCCGAAGTCCTTGCCCACCAGCACCTCGCCCCACTCCGGGTTGGCCACGGTGCCGTAGAACTGGCGCACGTCGATGGCGGTGTCGGTGCCGTTCTGCTCGCTGTCGTTGATGGTCACCCAGAACGAGGAACGCCCGCCGAGCTTGAGATCGTCGATCTGCTTGCCGAAGTTGAAGCCGATCCAGTTGGGCAGAAAGCCCATCTTCACCCGCGACTGGCGGCGGTCGAACTGCTCGCCTTCGCGATCCACGTCGCTGTTGACGTAGAAGGCGTTGATATAGCCGTCGGTGGAGAAGGTGGTGTCGTCCTGGTCGTACAGGACGATCTCGGCGGCGGCCTGCTGGGCGCCGACCAGGGCGACGGCCGCAGTCAAGGCAAGGGGCAGAAACCGGGGGGTGGCGATCTTCTTGTTGTGCATAACGCTCTCCGCTTGAGTGGCGACCGCCAGGGCAGTCGGGTCGGAGGCGATTATCGAAAGGCGCCGGGGCCGGCTATACGCTGCCTTGGCAGCGTTTGCCCGCTGCTTTGGCGCGCCCTGCCCGGCTTGCCCCGGGCGGCCCGCGACCGACCCGCTACCGGTAGCGGGCGAAAGGTCGTAGTACCGGGACAATCCTTGGGCGTAGAAGCGCAGGGTGCACCGACTACCGGCGGCAACCTTGAGGTGCGCCGCGCGCCGTGAAGACCGTCGAAAAGAAGGGGAAAGAAAAAGGCTATTTCTGCGTTAGGTGTTGGGAGTGGGTGCAAAGGCCCGTAGGGTGGGCTTTAGCTCACCAACGGTGGTTGGCGTGGGCTAAAGCGGATCGCCGCCCGGCCCACAGGCCCCCGAGCCTTCCTTGGAGCCCGAGCAACGGCTAGCAGGGGCATAGCCAAGAAAAGCACGCTTAGACGTGCGGCCCAGGTCCACTGGCCAGCACCCGCCAGTGGCCGCTTTGCATCAACTGCGTATAAGCCGCCTGCAGCTCGTCCGGCGTCAACTCGGCCAACGCCTGGCGCACCCGTTGCGGGTGCGCTTCGCTCAGCCCGGCCAGCTGCAGCTGCCACAACTGTTCGGCGCGGGCCAGGTTGCTCTTGGGCGCACGCAGGGCCTGCGCCAGCTCGTCGCGGCAGCGGGCGAACTCCGCCGCCGACAGCGCAGCGAGGCGCTGGCGCTGCTGATCGAGAAAGGTGTGGATATGCTCGAAGATGCCGGCCGCCTCGCAGTTCGGCGACTGCAGGGCGAACAGCAGCGCGCGCTCGCCCTGCACCTGGCGGTAACCGGCAAACAGCGCATAGCCCAGCTGCAGCTCGCCGCGCAGGCGGCGGTAGAAGGCCCCCTGCAGCAGCTGCCCGAGCAGACGCCAGGCCGCTTCGCGGCCGGCATCGGCATCCGGCAATGGGCACAGCAGCACCAGCGCCGCCTCGCTGCCCGGCTGCTCCACCTCGCGCCACAGCAGCTCGTGGTTTCGCGCTGCTGGCGGTTGCCCGGCGGGCAAGGGTTCGACCGCGGCGAACAGCGCGTCGAGCTGCGCCCGCTCGCCTGGCCCCAGGCCCACGCTCAGCCCCTGCAGACCGCCACCACTGCCGCCGCCGCCCAGCTGCGGCAAGTGCTGCAGCAACTGGCGCAGCAGCAGGCCGCCGGTGGCCGGTTCGGCCGCCTCGGTCGGCGGCGCCAGCAACAGCGGCAACAGCCGCGCGCTGCAGGCCGGCAGCAGGGCTGCGGCGCCGTGCAGCGCCAGGCTCCAGCCGCCCGCCTGGACGTCCAGCTGCAGGGCGACGCCCAGGCGTTCGCAGCCGCGTTCCAGATCGGCGATGCGTGCCTGCAGCAGGGCCTGCTGCTCGGCAGGCCCATGCTGCCCGGTCACCTCGCCGCGCCAATGCAGCGCCGCCGGCCCGCCAGCGGCCGCGCCGGGATGGTGGCGCAAGCGCGCGAGCGGCAGGCTGGATGAGGCCGCCTCGGGCAGCGTCAGCAGCGACTCGCCCGGTGCCAGCCCCACGCTCAGCTGCGCTGCAGGCAGCTCGCGCGCCGGCAATGCGGCCAGCGGCAGCGCCAGGCCGGTGGCCGGCCACGGCGGTCGCGCCTGGTTGTCGCACGCCAGCTCGATCAGCCCGGCGCCACCGGCCAGCTGGGCGAGCAAGGCGCCTAGGGTCTGCAGCAGGCGGGCGTCGTCCAGCTCCGCTTCGGTGTCCTGCAGGCTGCGCGCCAAGGCCAGCGGCCCCATGCCGAACTGGCGCAAGGCCTGGGCCTGACGCCAGTCGGCCAGACGCGCCGGCCAGACGGGGTCGCCCCGCACCTGGCGCAGCCAGCCCAGCAGTTCGGCGATCAGCGCGGCGCCCTGCGCCGCTGCGGTGCAGTCCAGGCGCAGCAGGCACTGCCCGGCATGGCGGTACAGCACTCGCGCCCGCAACTGCCGGCACAGCCGCGCCTGGCGCAGGCCGGCGAGCAGCCCGCCAGGCGCCGGGTCCTGCAGCACGTCCAGCAGCAGCGCCAGCGCCGACGCCAGGCCGGGATCGCTCAGTTGCACGGCAAAGCCCAGGTGCAGCGCTGCGGCGCGCTGCTGCAGACCCAGGCGCGGCGCCCGCAGCGGCAGCATGGGCGGCGGGGATTCGCCGATGGTCGTCGAGTAGACAGCGGGCAACTGCGCCAGCAGGGCCTCACCGATGGCCAGCAAGTCTTCCGGCGGCTGCGGCCCGACCAGCGTCAGGCGCATATTGCCGGCCTGGTAATGGCGCCGGTGATAGCCGTGCAGCGCCTGCTGAAAGGCGGCCTGCTCGACGGCCAGGCTGGTGCGATCACCGGCGAGGAAGTCGCCGTAGCGGTGCCCCGCCGCCAGCGCCTGGCCCAGGGCGTGCTCGATGCGGCTGTCGGCGTCGGTGCTGCGCGCCTGGTATTCGGCCTGCAGCACCTCGCGCTCGCGCAGCTGCGCGGCGCTGTCCAGCAGCGGCCGGCACAGCATGTCGAACAGGCGCGCCAGCGCCGGCTGCAGGCGCTCGGCCGGCAGCTCGCAGAGGAAATCGGTATGGCGCGCCTGGGTCGAGGCGTTGACCTGGCCGCCGCAGCCCTGGGCGTAGGCCATCAGCCCCTGTTCGGGTCCGTAGTCGCGGCTGCCGAGAAACAGCAGGTGCTCGAGAAAATGCGCCAGCCCCGGATAGGCGACCGGCTCGTCGTGACTGCCCGCCGCCACCCGCAGGCAGATGCCGGCCCGCTCGGCCCAGGGCTGCTGCGCCACGTCCAGCTTGGCGCCATTGCTCAGGCGCAGGCGGTGGCGGCCGGCGGAGAAAGAAGGTGAAACGCCATGCATCGCAGCTACTCGGGGCAGTCCGCGCCCAGAGTCACCCCGGCGCGAGGCGCCGGCAATGCTGCTTTCGCCCGGCCCGACCGGCACTTTGGTCGTAGGGGCGAGCCAGCGCGCAACGCGGCTACTGCTGCTGCACCTGCAGCAGCGGCGCCACCTGCACCAGGGCGTGCATCTGTTCGCCGCCACCGCCGCGGCGCATGCCGCGTACCGGGCAGGCGTCGAGGTAATCCAAGCCGACCGCCAGCTTGAGGTGGCGCTCCGGCTTGGCCAGGCAGTTGGTCACGTCGAAGCTGTACCAGGCGCCGTCCAGCCAGGCCTCGGCCCAGGCGTGGCTGGCCAGGTGCGCGGCGTTGTCGGTGTACAGGTAGCCGGACACGTAGCGCGCCGGCACGCCCAGGCTGCGCGCACAGGCGAGGAAGGCGTGGGTGTGGTCCTGGCACACGCCGCGGCGCCCGGCGAAGGCTTCGGCGGCACTGGTGTCGACCGCGGTGATCCCCGGCTGGTAGGCGATATGGGCGTTGAGCGCGTGCATCAGCTCGATCAGCGCGTTGCGGTCGCTGCGCGCCTTGCTCTGCTGGCTGGCGAACTCGCGCAGGGCGTCGTCGGCCTCGGTCAGGCGAGTGAAACGCAGGAAGGGCAGCGCCGACTGGCGTTCGTGTTCGGCCTCGCGCGCCTCGTCGATATCGACCTGGCCGCGGGCGCCGATGACGATGGCCTCGTGCGGCTCGTCGAGGGTCAGCACATGGAGGATATTGCCGTAGGGGTCGAGCTGCGCACGCACCGGGCGCGGCAGGTCGAGCTGCCAGCTGAGCACCTGCTGGCGCTCGCTGTCGTGCGGGGTCAGGCGCAGGTACTGGATGCTCGCGCGCACCTGGTCGTCGTAGCGGTAGGTGGTGTCGTGGCTGATCGAGAGTCTCATGCGACCTCCAGGTAGGACGTGTGGATGGTGTTGCCCAGCTGGCGCACCAACAGGATGAAGTCGGTGAGCCAGGCGTGCAGGCCCTCGCCGAGCACTTCGTCGATGCCGGTGTAGCGCAGCCGCGCATCCAGCTCGGCGGCCAGGCGCTGCGCCGAGCGGCCGTTGTCGCCGGGCAGGCCGGCGAGCATCAGGTTGAGTTCCTCCATGCAGGCGCGCAGCGAACGCGGCACCTCGGGGCGCAACAGCAGCAGTTCGGCGACCTTGCGCGTGCGCGGCGAGCCGCGGTAGATCTCGGCGAAGGCCTCGGACGACGACAGCGCACGCAGCAGCGCATTCCACTGGTAGTAGCTGCGCGCGGTGCGTTCTTCCAGCTCGTCGATCTCCTCGCCGAGCATCTCGTAGCGTGCATCGAGCAGGCGCAGGGTGTTGTCGGCGCGTTCGATGAAGGTGCCCAGGCGGATGAAGCGGTAGGCCTCGCCGCGCATGATGGTGCCGAAGGTGGCGCCGCGGAACAGGTGCGAGCGCTCCTTGACCCACTCGCAGAAGCGGCTGATGCCGTAGCGGCCCAGGCCCTGCTCGGCGATGCCGCGCATCTCCAGCCAGGTGGCGTTGATGTTCTCCCACATGTCCGCGGTGATCCGTCCGCGCACCGCGTGGGCGTTGGCCCGCGCGGCCTGCAGGCAGCAGTAGATGCTCGCCGGGTTGCTCGCGTCGAGGGCGAAGAAATGCAGCATGCGCTCGGCGTGCAGCGGGCCGTGACATTCCAGGTAGGCGTCCAGGGTGCCGGTGATCAGCAGCGGCATGGCCAGTTCATCGAGGCCGTCGCCGCGGCCGTCCTGCGGCATCAGCGACAGCGAGTAGCTGACGTCGAGCATGCGCGCGAGGTTCTCGGCGCGCTCCAGGTAGCGCGACATCCAGTACAGATCGGAGGCAGTTCTCGACAGCATGTTCAGTCCTCCACCACCCAGGTGTCCTTGGTCCCGCCGCCCTGCGACGAGTTGACCACCAGCGAGCCTTCGCGCAGCGCCACGCGGGTCAGGCCACCGGGCACCAGGCGGGTTTCGCGCCCGGACAGGACGAAGGGGCGCAGGTCGATATGGCGCGGGGCGATGCCGCGCTCGACGAAGGTCGGGCAGGTCGACAGGCTCAGCGTCGGCTGGGCGATATAGGCCTCGGGCTTGGCCATCAGCCGCGCGCGGAAGGCCTCGATCTCGGCCTTGCTCGCCGCCGGCCCGACCAGCATGCCGTAGCCGCCGGAGCCCTGGGTTTCCTTGACCACCAGCTCGGGCAGGTGGGCCAGTACGTGGGACAGTTCCTCCGGCTTGCGGCACTGCCAGGTCGGCACGTTGTTCAGGATGGGCTCCTCGTCCAGGTAGAAGCGGATCATGTCGCCGACGAAGGGGTAGACCGACTTGTCGTCCGCCACCCCGGTGCCGATGGCGTTGGCCAGCACCACGTTGCGCGAGCGGTAGGCGGCCAGCAGGCCGGGCACGCCGAGCATGGAGTCGGGGTTGAAGGCCAGCGGGTCGAGGAAGGCGTCGTCGAGGCGGCGGTAGATCACGTCGACCTGGCGCGCACCGGCGGTGGTGCGCATGTAGACCTTGTCGTCGCGGACGAACAGGTCGGCGCCCTCCACCAGCTCCACGCCCATCTCGCGGGCGAGGAAGGCGTGCTCGAAGTAGGCGCTGTTGAAGCGCCCCGGGGTCAGCACCACCACCGTGGGGTTGTCCAGCGCACTGGAGCTCTTCAGGGTGTCGAGCAGCAGGTTCGGGTAATGGTCCACCGGCGCCACGCGCTGCGCGGCGAACAGCTCGGGGAACAGGCGCATCATCATCTTGCGGTCTTCGAGCATGTAGCTGACGCCGCTGGGGGTGCGCAGGTTGTCTTCCAGCACGTAGTAGCTGCCGTCGCCGTCGCGCACCAGGTCGACCCCGGCGATGTGCGCGTAGATGTCGCGGTGCAGGTCGAGGCCCTGCATGGCCATCTGATAGCCCTCGTTGGCCAGCACCTGCTCGGCCGGGATGATGCCGGCCTTGATGATGCGCTGGTCGTGGTAGAGGTCGGCGAGGAACAGGTTGAGCGCCTGCACGCGCTGGATGCAGCCGCGCTCGACCATGCGCCATTCGCTCATCGGAATGCTGCGCGGGACGATGTCGAAGGGGATCAGGCGCTCGGTGCCCTGATCGTCGCCATAGAGGGTGAAGGTGATGCCGGCGCGGTGGAACAGCAGGTCGGCTTCGCGGCGGCGCTGGGCCAGCAGTTCGTCCGGCGTCTCTGCCAGCCAGCGGGCAAATTCACGGTAGTGCGGGCGGACCGCGCCGCTCGCGTCGTACATCTCGTCATAAAAGGTGCGGGCCATGCCGTACTCCTTGTCACCCGGACTTGCAGGGAGCTTTGCAAGGCCCGAGCCAGCGCAGTAATTCCTTTTATTTCAACGACCTGATAAAAAAAACCGAGCCCTGCGCACCAACGAGGTGCAACGCCGTGACCCGCGGGTCGCACGCCGCCCCGTTAGGTGGCAGCTGCCTTGTCTATGAGGCAGATAGGCAGAAGCGATTTCCCCGCAGCCGGCGCACTGCCCATACTCGCCGGAAGTTGTCGCCGTAGAGCCGGAGCCGATTGACCGCGGCGGTTCGGCCCAGGCGACTTGCGCCAGGCCACGCAAGGCCGGCTGCGCACGCCCTCTCTCCTGGTCGAAGTCTTCGACCGATGTTCTGCACCGCCCCTATGGGCGGTTTTTTTTGCCCGGGTAGCCGCTATGGCTGGTACGCGCGGCGCTCCACCAGGCCGCCTCTTTCGCAACTAAAGCCGCGGCTGCGACGCCCCGGCAAGAAAGTCCGCCACCGCCTGCGCCGCGTCGGCCAGGTGCTGCTCATGACTGCAGCCCGAGCTTTTCAGCGGCTTGAGGTCGTGGTCGGCTGCCGTCAGCCAGTGCAGGCGGATCGCCGGCGCCAGGGCATAGCCGGCCACCGCCTCGCGGTTGCCCAGGGCGTCGCGCTCGCCCTGCACGATCAGCGTCTTGGTGCGCAGCTCGGCCAGGTGCGCGACCCGCGGTTTTTCCGGCTTGCCGGCGGCGTAGAAGGGATAGCCCAGGCAGACCAGGGCGTCGGCGCCCAGTTCGTCGGCCAGCAGACTGGCCATGCGCCCGCCCATCGACTTGCCGCCGATGGCCAGCGGCCCTGCGACCTGTTGGCGCACCCGGGCATGCATATCGCGCCATTGCTGCAGCAGTTGCGCCTGTGGATTGGGCGGGCGTTGCTTGCCATCCACACGCCGCGCGGCCATGTAGGCGAACTCGAAGCGCACTACTGCAATGCCGCGCGCGACAAGGCCTCTGGCCATCTGCTGCATGAACTCGCTGTCCATCGGTGCTCCGGCGCCGTGGGCGAGGATCAGCGTCGCGCGCGCCTCGCCCGCCGGCCTGTCCCACAGCCAGGGCAGCCCCTGCGCGCATTGATCGGCGTCAATAAACCCGGATGGCCCTTTGCTCATGCTTGCCTCGCGTCGATATCCGTGGCGGTCGTGGCTTGCTCATGCCTGCGCACGCCAGGGTTATCGGCCGCTCTGCCATAACCGTGGATGGAAACCCAGACATGAACACAACAACCCGTTCCGCCTACAACTACAGGGTGGTTCGCCAGTTCGCCATTATGACGGTGGTTTGGGGCATCGTCGGCATGGGACTCGGCGTTTTCATCGCCGCCCAGCTGGCCTGGCCCGACCTCAACTTCAACCTGCCGTGGACCAGCTTCGGCCGCCTGCGCCCGCTGCACACCAACGCGGTGATCTTCGCCTTCGGCGGCTGCGCGCTGTTCGCCACCAGCTACTACGCGGTGCAGCGCACCAGCCAGGCCGCGCTGTTCGCGCCCAAGCTGGCCGCCTTCACCTTCTGGGGCTGGCAACTGGTGATCGTCCTGGCCGCCATCAGCCTGCCGCTGGGCTGGACCAGTTCCAAGGAATACGCCGAGCTGGAATGGCCGATCGACCTCCTCATCACGGTGGTCTGGGTCGCCTACGCCATCGTCTTCTTCGGCACCATCGTCAAGCGCAAGGTCAGCCACATCTACGTGGGCAACTGGTTCTTCGGCGGCTTCATCCTCACCGTGGCGATCCTACACGTGGTCAACAACCTGGAGATCCCGGTGACCCTGACCAAGTCCTACTCGCTGTACGCCGGCGCCACCGACGCGATGATCCAGTGGTGGTACGGGCACAACGCCGTGGGCTTCTTCCTCACTGCCGGCTTCCTCGGGATGATGTACTACTTCGTGCCCAAGCAGGCCGAACGCCCGGTCTACTCCTACCGCCTGTCCATCGTCCACTTCTGGGCGCTGATCGCCGTGTACATCTGGGCCGGCCCGCACCACCTGCACTACACCGCCCTGCCGGACTGGGCGCAAAGCCTCGGCATGGTGATGTCGCTGATCCTCCTGGCGCCCAGCTGGGGCGGCATGATCAACGGCATGATGACCCTCTCCGGGGCCTGGCATAAGCTGCGCACCGATCCGATCCTGCGTTTTCTGGTGGTGTCGCTGGCCTTCTACGGCATGAGCACCTTCGAAGGCCCGATGATGGCGATCAAGACCGTCAACGCCCTATCGCACTACACCGACTGGACCATCGGCCACGTCCACGCCGGCGCGCTCGGCTGGGTCGCCATGGTGTCGATCGGCTCGCTCTATCACCTGATTCCCAAGGTGTTCGGCCGCGAGCAGATGCACAGCGTCGGCCTGATCAACGCCCATTTCTGGCTGGCCACCATCGGCACCGTGCTGTACATCGCCTCGATGTGGGTCAACGGCATCACCCAGGGCCTGATGTGGCGCGCGGTCAACGAGGACGGCACCCTCACCTACTCCTTCGTCGAGGCGCTGGAAGCCAGCCACCCCGGCTTCGTAGTGCGGGTGATCGGCGGCGCCATCTTCTTCGTCGGCATGCTGCTGATGGCCTGGAACACCTGGCTGACCGTGCGCGCGGCGAAACCGGCCGAGGTGCAAGCCGCCGCGCAGTTCTCGGTTGAAGGAGCGCACTGATGAAACACGAGATTCTCGAGAAGAACATCGGCCTGATGGCGCTGCTGATGGTGATCGCCGTCAGCATCGGCGGCCTGACCCAGATCGTCCCGCTGTTCTTCCAGGACGTCACCAACGAGCCGGTGGAGGGCCTCAAGCCCTACACCGCGCTGCAGCTGGAAGGTCGCGATATCTACATCAAGGAAGGCTGTGTCGGCTGCCACTCGCAGATGATCCGCCCGTTCCGCGCCGAGACCGAGCGCTACGGCCACTACTCCGTCGCTGGCGAAAGCGTCTGGGATCACCCCTTCCTGTGGGGCTCCAAGCGTACCGGCCCGGACCTGGCACGGGTCGGCGGCCGCTACTCGGACGAGTGGCACCGCGCCCACCTGTACAACCCGCGCAACGTCGTGCCCGAGTCGAAGATGCCCGCCTACCCCTGGCTGGTGGAGAACAAGCTCGACGGCCAGGACACCGCCAGGAAGATGAGCGCCCTGCGCACCCTCGGCGTGCCCTACAGCGACGCGGATATCGCCGGCGCTGGCGAGGCAGTGAAAGGCAAGAGCGAGATGGACGCCCTGGTCGCCTATCTCCAGGTGCTCGGCACCGCCGTGAAGAACAAGAGGTGAACGCCATGTTCGAGCTGATCGATGTCGGCACCCTGCGCGGTCTGGGCACCGCCCTGGTACTGATCGCCTTCACCGCCGTGACCCTCTGGGCCTACAGCGGCAAACGCCGCGACGCCTTCGCCGCTGCGGCCAACCTGCCCTTCGCCGACGAAGCCAAGCCCGCCGTTTCGAGGACTGACGCATGACCCCCTTCTGGAGCTGGTACATCACCCTGCTGACCATCGGCACCCTGGTCGCCCTGTTCTGGCTGATCTTCGCCACCCGCAAGAGCGAGGTGCACAAGAACCCCACCGAGCAGACCATGGGCCATGCCTTCGACGGCATCGAGGAATTCGACAACCCGCTGCCCAAGTGGTGGTTCATGCTGTTCCTCGGCACCCTGCTGTTCTCCATCGCCTACCTGCTGCTCTACCCCGGCCTGGGCAACTTCAGGGGCTGGCTGCCGGGCTACGAAGGCGGCTGGACCCAGGTCGCCCAGTGGCAGCGCGAGATGGACCGCGCCGACGAGGAGTACGGGCCGATCTTCGCCAAGTTCGCCGCCATGCCCATCGAGGAGGTGGCCAAGGACGAGCAGGCGCTGAAGATGGGCGGTCGCCTGTTCGCCTCCAACTGCTCGGTCTGCCACGGCTCCGACGCCAAGGGCAGCTACGGCTTCCCCAACCTGGCCGACGACAGCTGGCGCTGGGGCGGCGCGGCAGAGGCGATCAAGACCAGCATCCTCAAGGGCCGCATCGGCATGATGCCGGCGCAAGGCCCGGCCATCGGCGAGGACGGCGTGCGCAACGTCGCCGCCTACGTCCTCAGCGAGCTGGGCGGCCGCAAGCTGCCGGACGATGCGCAGGCCGACCTCGCCGCCGGCCAGCAGATCTTCGCCAGCACCTGCTCGGCGTGCCATGGCCAGGACGGCAGCGGCATGGCGCTGATGGGCGCGCCCAACCTGCGTCAGCCCGGCGCCTTTATCTACGGCAGCGGCTTCGCCCAGCTGCAGCAGACCATCCGCTACGGCCGCAGCGGCAACATGCCCGCCCAGGAAGACTTCCTCGGCAACGACAAGGCCCACCTGCTGGCCGCCTACGTGCTCAAGCTGAGCCAGGGCGACGCAGAGTAACCCTCAGCCTGCCGGCGACCGCAAGCGGGTCGCCGGCCCTTCCTTTATATGTCTGCGACCCAGTGTCGCACCCGCCGACCAATAGCCCGGCAATTCCCTTGAACTGGGCTAAGCTGCCTTTCAGTCGCCATCTGCCACAACTCCAAGGCGATCCCTTCTTAGCGCCGCGCAAACTGGTTGCGCAAAAGTCTGCCAACGCCACTACCAAGGCCCCCGGCCAAGGCACGCGAAAGGCTCTGAAACCCTAATCGCGTCGGTATGTTGCGTTGCAATGGCTACCTGCTTTCTCCATACTTGCCGCCGATTTTTGCCCCATAAAACTCCATTAACCGTGGAACCCCTAGCATGAGCACAGCAATCAGTCAGACTGCTTATAACTATAAGGTGGTCCGCCAGTTCGCCATTATGACGGTGATCTGGGGGGTCATTGGGATGGGTCTAGGTGTGTTCATCGCCGCACAACTCGTGTGGCCGGAACTCAACCTGAACCTTCCGTGGACCAGCTTCGGCCGTCTGCGCCCGCTGCACACCAACGCGGTGATCTTCGCCTTCGGCGGATGCGCACTGTTCGCCACCTCGTACTACGTGGTTCAGCGCACCTGCCAGGCGCGCCTGATCTCCGACGGTCTGGCTGCCTTCACCTTCTGGGGTTGGCAAGCGGTGATCGTGCTCGCCGTGATCACCCTGCCCATGGGCTACACCAGCTCCAAGGAATACGCCGAGCTGGAGTGGCCGATCGACATCCTCCTGGGCGTGGTCTGGGTGACCTACCTGGTGGTGTTCTTCGGCACCATCGTCAAGCGTCGGACCAAGCACATCTATGTGGGCAACTGGTTCTTCGGCGCCTTCATCCTGGTCACCGCCATGCTGCACATCGTCAACAGCATGGAAATGCCGGTCAGCCTGTTCAAGTCGTACTCCATGTACGCCGGCGCCACCGACGCGATGATCCAGTGGTGGTACGGCCACAACGCCGTGGGCTTCTTCCTGACCACCGGCTTCCTCGGCATGATGTACTACTTCGTACCCAAGCAGGCCGAGCGTCCGATCTACTCCTACCGCCTGTCCATCGTGCACTTCTGGGCGCTGATCACCCTGTACATCTGGGCCGGCCCGCACCACCTGCACTACACCGCGCTGCCGGACTGGGCCCAGTCCCTGGGCATGGCCATGTCGGTGATTCTGCTGGCACCGAGCTGGGGCGGCATGATCAACGGCATGATGAGCCTGTCCGGCGCCTGGCATAAACTGCGCACCGACCCGATCCTGCGCTTCCTGGTCGTTTCCCTGGCGTTCTACGGCATGTCGACCTTCGAAGGCCCGATGATGGCGATCAAGACCGTCAACGCCCTGTCGCACTACACCGACTGGACCATCGGCCACGTCCACGCCGGCGCGCTCGGCTGGGTCGCGATGATCTCCATCGGCTCGCTCTATCACCTGATTCCCAAGGTGTTCGGCCGCGAGCAGATGCACAGCGTCGGCCTGATCAACGCCCACTTCTGGCTCGCCACCATCGGCACCGTGCTGTACATCGCCTCGATGTGGGTCAACGGCATCACCCAAGGCCTGATGTGGCGCGCGGTGAACGAGGACGGCACCCTCACCTACTCCTTCGTCGAAGCGCTGGAAGCCAGCCACCCCGGCTACATCGTGCGCATGATCGGCGGCGCCTTCTTCGTCACCGGCATGCTGTTGATGGCCTACAACACCTACCGCACCGTGCGTGCCGCCAAGCCGGCTGAATACGAAGCGGCTGCGCAGTTCACCGCGGGGAGCGCTCACTGATGAAACACGAAATCATCGAGAAGAATATCGGCCTGATGGCGCTGCTGATGGTGATCGCCGTCAGCATCGGCGGCCTGACCCAGATCGTCCCGCTGTTCTTCCAGGACGTCACCAACGAGCCGGTGGAGGGCCTCAAGCCCTACACCGCGCTGC